>Ga0065721_10051794_pt1 | contig 13556 bp, 11 predicted proteins | sample Mesricmetagenome_FD_59108 | JGI IMG/M metagenome (GOLD analysis project Ga0065721, IMG submission 59108) | Mesophilic microbial community from rice straw/compost enrichment Sample: eDNA_1 v2 (version 2) | ecosystem: Engineered > Solid waste > Grass > Composting > Bioreactor | place: USA: Davis... | reverse complement strand
GAGCCACTCGGCCAGCTCGGCGGGGGTCTCGGCGACGCGTGCTCCGTAATGCCCAAGCTTCCACTGCGAAAAGCGCAACGAGATGGGAAATTCCTTGCCGACGCGTGCACGGATTTCCTCGATGATTTCCACTGCAAAGCGGGTCCGCTCGCGAATGCCGCCGCCATACTTGTCCGCGCGCTTGTTGGTCTTGTCCCAGAAGAACTGATCGACCAGATAGCCATGCCCGGCATGAATTTCGACGCCGTCGAAACCGGCGCGCTTGGCAGCCTCGGCACTATATCCGTAGGCTTCGATGACGCCGTCTATCTCACGATCAGTCATCGGCTCGGCGACAGGGCTGCCTGCCAGATTGAGGCCAGAGGGGCCAACCAGGCGGACCGATGGATCGACCTTTTTGCCCGGCGTGGGCGATAGGCCGATATGCCAGAGCTGGCAGAATATCGGGGTGCCATGCGCATGCACCGCTTCGGTCACCTTCTGCCAGGCGGCGATGGTATTGGCGCTTTCCAGCCGTGGGATGTGCGAGCCATCTCCGGAGGTGGAATGGGACAGGTAGGTGCCCTCAGTGATGATCAGGCCGACGCCGCCTTCCGCTCTTTTCCGATAATACTCCACCACGTCGGGGCCAGGCACGTGATCGACGCTGAAGCTGCGCGTCATCGGCGACATGGCCACGCGATTGGCAAGCGACAAGCCTCCGATCTGGATCGGGGTGAACAGCGTGGGGCAAACGTCGTGCTGTCGCGCGCGCTCGATCGCATCGGTTCCAGGCATGGGGGACGGCCTCCTCGGTAGGCGGGTTGGTCGGTGGCTTTTGCCTTGAAACTGACCTTTACCCGATAATGATTAATATGTTAAACATATCGCGTGGAGGATGGCAATCGGGTTCGTGACAGCAAAAATGCTGCCGGCCGATCGCCAAAAACAGAGCGAAAGGCTGGCCCGGCAAGTCGGGCGCAGAAGGGAGAAGGTCATGGATAGACGGACTTTTATCGCGACAGCAGCAGCAAGTGTGGCGCTGACTGGCGTTGGTTATGCCCAGGATACGGATTGGGCCGCCGTCGAGGCGGCGGCGAAGGAAGAGGGCGGGCTCGTCTTCTACGCATCCTTTCTCGGCGCGCAGTTCCAGCTCGACATCATGAACACGTTCACCGAGGAATACGGCATTCCGGTCACGCTGCTCGATGTGCGCGCGACCGAGCTGTCGGAGCGCATTCGTACCGAATACGCCACCAGCAGGGTTGCCGGCGATGTCTATTGGTCGGGCTTCAGCGTGTTGGGCATGGTCGAGGCCGGTATGATCGCCAATATCGGTACGCTGCCCAATGCCGCCAATATTGGTCCCGATCTCCAGCCGCTGATCACCGACCATTACGTGCCCACGCATGCCGGTTTCTACGGCATCATGGTCAACACCAACCTGGTCAGCGAGGCCGACGAGCCCAAAAGCTGGACCGACCTGCTCGACCCGCGCTGGAAGGACAAGATCCTGTCCGACGACATGCGTGCGCAGGGCGGGGGGCTCAACATGTTCGCGGCACTCTACAAGGCCCATGGCCGCGAGTACCACGAGAAGATGGCCACCCAGAATCCGGTGTTCAGCCGCGATATCGGCAATGACGAGCGTCGTGTCGCCCGCGGCGAGTTCCCGCTCCGTATTCCCCAGCTCTATGCCAATATGCGCCAGCTCGAAGGCCTGCCAGTCAAGTTCATCATGCCGGCCGAAGGTGCGCCTTACACGCAAGGCCTGATGGTTGCACTCGAGGGCGGTCCGCACCCCAACGCCGCCAAGCTATTCATCAATCACTATCTCGGATCGCGCGTGCAGAGCATGCTCGCCGAAAACGGCATTCGCCCCGCAGTGGATGGACTGGCCGAGTCGCTGACTTCCGAAACGGCGCGCACTGCTGCCAGCGTCAAGCTGCTGGGCACGGCGACACCGGACGTCATGGACGAGGTTCTGGCGGTTTCCGCGGAAGTCTATAAGTAATCCGCTCAGGCGCCGGCTTGCCGGCGCCTGAATTTGTCTTGGCGAGCGGCCGCCGTGGCCTTGCTGCGGTCATTCTGTCTCGTCGGATACGCCAGGAGTGCCCGCATGAGTTCCGCGCCAGACCTCCGGTCTGACAACCTGTCTCCGCGCAGGATCGCCAGTGTCCGGACCACCGTTTTCGATCGGTTTGCCAGTTCACCCGCGGGTCGCGTCGTCGGCATGCTGCTGCTGACGGCTGCGCTGCTCTTCCTGGCTGCCTATCCGCTGTCCATGCTTCTCTACGGCAGCATGTTTACGGCCCAGCCGGGCCTGTCAGGCACATTTGATCTCAGCGGCTATGGCCGTCTTTTCACGGCCCATAATATCGCGATCCTGGGCAATACGGTGCAGATTGCCCTGGTGTCGACAGGGGTATCGATCACTCTTGCCGTTCTGCTGGCATGGATATTGGCGCGCACCGATACCCCGTTTCGCGGGCCGCTCGAAGTGCTGATCACCCTGCCATTCTTCATTCCGCCTTTTCTGACGGCAATGGCCTGGGGCATGCTCGGGAATCCACAGATCGGCGTTATCAATATGGTCTGGCGCTGGATGACCGGCACTGATGGCACCATCATCAACGTCTATTCCTATTTCGGCATCATCTGGCACATGGCGCAATATTCGACCGTGTTCCTCTTCCTGTTCATCGTCGATGCCTTCCGCGCGATGGATCCCTCGCTGGAAGAATCGAGCCGCATGTCGGGGGCCAGCGCGTTTTCGACCTTTTTCCGCATTACCTTCATGCTGATGCTGCCCGTGATCACCGCTTGCTGGCTGCTCAGCTTCATCCGCGGCGTCGAAGCCTTTGAATCCGCGCTATTTTTCGGGCTACCTGCGGGCATCGACGTGGTGACGACCGAAATCTACAAGGCCATCACCCAGAATTCCGTACCCGATTACCAGTTCGCCACGGCCATGAGCTTTGCCATCCTGGTTCTCATGTCACTGCTCATTCTGCTGCGCTGGCGCCTGCTGCGTGGCAAGAATTATCAGACTGTGACTGGCAAGGGATATAATCCCCGGATCATGCGCCTGGGGCCGTTCCGCTGGGTCAGCTTCGGCTTCTGCCTGCTGTTTTTCTTCCTTACCGTCGTATTGCCAATAGGCCAGCTCGTGGTCGGGTCACTGTTCAAGTTCTTCGGCTTCTATGACCTCAAAATGCTGACCTTCGACCACTATCTCGCCGTCTTCCGCAATGGCGAATTGTGGCGCGCCGCGCGCAATACCGGCCTGCTGGCTATTGGCGGCGCCACCGCGACCATGATCCTGGGTTCCATTGTCGCCTATGTCACCATCCGCACCACCTGGCGTGGGCGCCGCATCATCGAATTGCTGGCCTGGCTGCCCTGGATGATGCCCGGCATCGTGCTCGGGCTGGGTTTCCTGTGGGCCTTTGCCATGCTGCCGGGACCGATCCCGATCTACGGGACCATCTGGGCGCTACTGCTGGCCTATATGGCCCTCGGCACGCCGATCTCGGTCCGCATCATGGCAGGTGCCTATGGACAATTGTCCTATGATATCGAGGAATGTTCGCGCGTTCACGGCGCCAATTGGTGGCAGACGCTGTGGCGCATCCTCATCGCCCTGACCTGGCCCTCCTTTGCGGTGGGCTGGGTCCTGGCCTTCTTCGGCATCATGCGCGAGCTCAGCGCGTCGATTCTGCTCTATTCGGTGGGCAACGAAGTCCTGTCCGTTGTCATGCTGCGCATGTGGACCGACGGCAAGCTTGAGCAGGTCTGCGTGATCGGCCTGATTATGATGTTGCTCATAATCGTGTTCCGCTGGGTCCAGCATGCCTTGCTGAACCGCCGGATCAGTGGTCTCGCCTAGCAATATCGAGAGTTTTAATGGCTGTTGTCTTACTGGAAAATGTCGGTCGCACCTATGGCGCCTTCACCGCCGTCGAAGGCGTGGATCTGGCGGTCAACAAGGGCGAGTTCCTCACCTTCCTCGGCCCATCGGGCTGCGGCAAGACTACCACATTGCGCATGATTGCAGGGCTGGAGCGTAACACCAGCGGTCGGGTCATGATCGAGGATACGGTGGTCAGCGATCCGGCAGCCAACTGGTTCGTCCCGCCCGAGCGGCGTCAGCTCGGCATGGTTTTCCAATCTTATGCCATCTGGCCGCATATGACGGTGTTTGAGAATGTCGCCTATCCGCTGCGCATCCGCCGCATGGCAAAGGCCGAGGTCACGCGCCGCGTCAACGATGTGCTCGACCTCATTGAAATGCGCCACCTCGCCGACCGGCCGGCACCCGACCTCAGTGGCGGGCAGCAGCAGCGCGTCGCCATCGCCCGTGCCCTTGTGTTCGAGCCGAGCGTGCTGCTGCTCGATGAACCTCTCAGCAATCTCGATGCCAAGCTGCGCACCCAGATGGGCGAGGAGTTCCGCAAGCTCCAGCAACGGCTGGGCATAACCACGCTCTATGTGACGCACGATCAGGACGAGGCCATGGCGCTGTCCGACCGCATCGTGGTCATGCAGTCGGGTAATGTCCTGCAGATCGGCTCGCCACAGCAGATTTACCATCGGCCCGAAAACCTGGCCGTTGCCCAGTTCGTGGGTTCCCCCAATGTCTTGGGCGCGCGGGTACAGTCCAGCGCTGATGCCGACGGCCTCTATCGGCTTAATGTTCAGGGCGACGGGTGGAACGGCACCGCTCTGTCGTCGCGCTCTTACGGGCCCGGTGAGGGCGTGCATGTCATGGTTCGGCCGGAAAACCTGCGCCTCGCTGGCACTGCGCCGGTCGTCGATACTGATTTGACATTCAAGGGAACGGTGACCGACCTAGTGTTCCGCGGCGCCATATACAGCGTCACTATCGCTGTGGCTTCGATGCATCTCACTCTGGAATTGCCCTCGGCGACCACCGTCGCGATAGGGGACGAGCTGGATGTCTACGTGCCCCAAGGCACCGCCTGGGCTTTGGACGCAGCGGCTGCGGGCTGACCCCTGGTCCCGGTGAGCCGCGTTACGGCTCCAGAGGCATGCGGCCGCGTCCGCCCTTCCGCCTGACTTCAGGTGGAGTTGTCATGATCGGGCGTTCCACATTTCGCTCGAATGCGGCAGTGAGCACCTCGAGCGCGTCATAGGCGCGGTTGATGACGTCCTCGCCAATTTCCTCGATGATGGCTTCGAAAAGCCGGTCGTTTTCGGGGATGAGCGTTTCGACCAGATGCCGTCCCTTGGGCGTCAGATATACTTGGAGATTCCGTCGGTCATTCTCGCTGGCGCGGCGCGCGATCAGCCCTTCCGTCTCCAGTTTCGGCAATATTCGCGAAAGGCTCGCGGGGTGCAGTACACAACGATCGCTGAGTTGCTGGTTGCTGATATCGGCGACTTCCGACAGCGAGCGCATAACCCGCCATTGCTGTTCGGTCAGTCCGCGAGCATGCAGTTGGGGGCGGAAGCGCTGCATCAGCAATTCTCGGGCGCGCAGCAATTGCATTGCCAGCGATTTTGGAAAGGGCCGCATTCTACTTTCTGTGTCTGGCAAACCGCCTGCTGGACGGCGCCTTGATTCCGGAATTGTCGCATCGCTTCACACCACAAGCAATTGTTTCGTTCCCTTGGTGATTTGCGGCTGTCGCCGATCTCCGGACATACAATTTTTCAAGGGTGGGTTGCGACCCGTACCGGCACATAGTAAACATGTTAACAAATATGCGCGGCCAACCGCGCTGCTGGGAGAAAGCCATATGGCGAAATTTATAATCGGGCGTTTCGCCCAGATGCTGGCTACCCTGGTCATCGTTGCCATCATCGCTTTCGGACTGGCCCGTCTGGCCGGCGATCCGGTGCCTCTGCTCATGCCGGCTCAGGCGTCTCAGGCCGACCTGGACTTCTTCCGCAATCAGCTGGGCCTCGACCGGCCGGTCTACGAACAGTTCATCCGCTTCGTGGGCAACATGCTGCGTGGCGATTTCGGCGATTCGTTCCGCTATAATCAGCCGGCGCTCTCGCTGATCTTCGATCGTCTTCCGGCCACCATCTATCTTGCCATCACGTCGATGGTCTTCGCGGCGCTGGTCGGCCTGCCCATGGGCATAGTGGCGGCCGTCAGTCGCAACAGCTGGCTCGACGCGATCATCCGCACCGCCGCTACCATCGGTCAGTCCACCCCGCTTTTCTGGCTCGCCTTGATGCTGATGCTGCTCTTCTCCGTCACCCTGCGCTGGACGCCAACATCGGGCTATGGTTCGTGGACCCACTTCATCCTGCCCACGGTCACGCTGGGCTGGTTCTCCGCCGCCTCTATCGCGCGCTTGACGCGGTCGTCCATGATCGAAGTGCTGCAGAGCGACTTTGTCCGCCTGCAAAGGCTTTGCGGCCTGCCGCAGCATCTCATCGTGCTGCGCCACGCGCTGCGCAATGCGGCCGCGCCGATAGTTACCTTCATGGCACTGCAACTGGGTGCCCTGCTGGGCGGCGCAGTCATCACCGAAACCATCTTTGCCTGGCCTGGCTTCGGTCAGTTGATGGTCAATGCCATCCTCTTCCGCGATTTCCCGGTCATCCAGGCCGCCATCGTGGTAACCGCCGTTTTCTTCCTCGTCATCAACCTGCTCGTCGACATCACCTATCGGGTACTCGACCCGCGGGTTCAGATCTGACGGTCCTCCGACTGTCTCAACTGGCGGGGGCGACCCCGCCATTTTTTCTTAGATTCAGTTACGCAGCGTTACGCGCCGACCCGGCCCGCGCCCCTTGGCGGCAAAGCGCCCTTCGGGCGGCAGATCGACAACGATGGGCACTTCGAGCGATTGTTCCAGCTCGTCGAGAAGCGCATGCAGGGCCTTGAGCTTCTCGGCGGTAAACCGCTCGGTTATCTGCGCATAGATCGCTTCTGAAGCGGTGCCGGCCGCGTCGATCAGCATACGACCGGTGGGGGAAATAGAAATCAGCCCGCGCCGCAGGTCTGTTTCCGAAACCGAGCGGATGATCAACTGGCGGGTATCGAGGTCCTTGAGGATGCGCGAGAGCGACGGCGCCAGCAGGTATGTTGCCTTTGCCAGTTCCAGCACTTCGATCGTGTCTACGGTGGTCAGTGCACGCAATACGCGCCATTGCTGCTCGGTAATGCCGTGGTTATGCAGCGAGGGCCGGAATTGTCGCATCACCGCTTCCCGCGCTCTCAGCAGGGCCATCGGAAGAGAGCGATTGAAGGCACGCAGGCGGCCTCTCGCTGCCGGTATCGATTGCGGCAATCCCTGCGACATCGGCAAATACTCCAATCCTGTGACGACGAATTGCTGATTGAGATGCGGCATTTCAACTCAAGCGGTCGGTTAACTGATAGCCGGGGAGTGTGGGCCGCACAAGGCATCGACGTCGCTTCTCCATAAATTAGATAACATATTCCGCATTTTCGATAGCCGCCTCTCGCATAGCCATTGACTCGCCCTGCGGGCAATATTTAACATATTAAGTGATTTGTGACGACGGATGTACCATGCCGCACATGACCATCGAATATTCCGCCAATCTCGCCGGAAAGGCCGACATGCAGGCGGCTGCGGACAGCGCCCTCAAGGCCATCCTGTCATCGGGGCTGTTCGAGCTCGGCGCTGTCCGCGTCCGGGCCTATGAAAGCGACGCCTATGCAATTGCCGACCAGCACCCCGACAATGCCTTCGTGCATGTCAGTCTGCGTATCGGGGCAGGGCGGTCGGCCGAGGAGAAGCAGGCTGCGGGCGAGGTCATCTACCAGGCGATGCTCGCCCAGTTCGAGACCCAGCTCGCCTCGCCCTATTTCGCTTTGTCGTTTGAAATCTGTGAAATTGACGCCGCACTGAGTTGGAAGACCAACGCCATGCACAAGCGTTTGCGTTCCAACTAGTTGAGGAGAGCCTGATGTCCGGCCTGGATAAGAACCTGGAGCTTGCACAAGGCTATCTCGCGCGTTTCGCGCAGAGCGGCGTGCTCAATCAGATCAATGGCGAGGCCGTTCCCGCCGATGGCGGCCAGACCTTCGAAACCATCTCGCCTGTCGATCTCAGGCCCCTGGCCAAGGTTGCCAAGGGTGGTGCCAGCGACATTGACGGGGCCGCCCGCGCCGCCGCGGTTGCCTTCCCTGCCTGGCGCGACATGCCCGGTGCCAGGCGCCGCGCCATCCTGCACGACGTCGCGGACGCAATCGAGGCCCGTGCGCTGGAGATTGCGCTGCTGGAAAGTCTCGATACCGGCCAGGCCCTGCGTTTCATGTCCAAGGCTGCCCTTCGCGGCGCGGAGAATTTCCGCTTCTTTGCCGACAAGGCGCCCGAGGCGCGCGATGGCCGCTCGATGTATACGGCGGGGCAGACCAATATCACCCTGCGCTCCCCCATCGGGCCAGTCGGAGTCATCACCCCGTGGAACACGCCCTTCATGTTGTCCACCTGGAAAATCGCGCCGGCGCTCGCCGCCGGTTGCACGGTCGTCCACAAGCCGGCCGAGTTTTCGCCGATCACCGCCCGCCTGCTGGTTGAGATCGTTGAGGACGCCGGTCTGCCCAAGGGGGTGCTCAACCTCGTCAACGGCACGGGCGAAGATGCCGGCCGCGCCTTGACCGAGCATCCTGACATCAAGGCCATCGGTTTCGTCGGCGAGAGCAAGACCGGCTCGCGCATCATGCGCCAGGGTGCCGATACGCTCAAGCGCGTGCATTTTGAGCTCGGCGGAAAAAACCCAGTGGTGGTGTTCGCCGATTCCGACCTTGAGCGCGCTGCCGACGCCGTCGTGTTCATGATCTATTCGCTCAATGGCGAGCGTTGCACTTCTTCCTCGCGGCTGCTGGTTGAAGCGTCGATCTATGACGAGTTCACCGCCCGCGTGGCCGAAAAGGCCGCCCGCATCAAGATCGGCCATCCGCTCGATCCCGATACCGTCATCGGTCCGCTCATTCACCCGGTGCACGAAAAGAAGGTGCTGTCCTATTTCGACCTCGCCCGCGAGGAGGGTGCGACCATTGCTACCGGGGGCGAAAAGGTGCGCGATGGCGCGCTGGCCGATGGCTGCTTTGTCCGACCGACCCTGTTCACCGGGGCGACCAACACCATGCGTATAGCCCAGGAAGAAATTTTCGGTCCCGTCCTGACGGCCATTCCCTTCAAGGACGAAGCCGAGGCCCTGCAACTCGCCAATGGTGTTGCCTATGGTCTGGCCGGCTACCTCTGGACCTCCGATCTCACTCGCGCCCTCCGCTTCACCGAAGCCATGGATGCGGGGATGATCTGGGTGAATTCGGACAATGTCAGGCACCTGCCGGCGCCCTTTGGCGGCGTCAAGAATTCTGGCATCGGCCGGGACGGAGGCGACTGGTCCTTCGACTTCTACATGGAAACCAAGAACGTCGCCTTCGCGACGGCTGCCCACTCGATCGCCAAGCTCGGCGGTTAGCAACAGGAACGCCCGCCTTGCCACTACCCACTGTAAATCTTCACCCCGACTTTAACATCGTCCGCCTGTCCCATGTCGAACTGGTGGTGCGGGACCTGGCCGCGAGCCGGCATTTCTATGTCGATACGCTTGGCCTCCAGGTCACCGACGAGACCGACAGGCACATCTATCTCCGGGCGATGGAAGAGCGAAACCATCACTGCATAGTCCTGACCAAAGGCGATGCGCCGGCTGCACGCCGCCTCGGCTTCAAGGTCTATGCCGATGCCGATTTGGACAAGGCCGAAGCCTGGTTCAAGGGCAGGGGCCTGCCCACCGAATGGGTCGAGCGTCCCTATCAGGGTCGGACGCTGCTGGCGCGGGACACTATGGGCGTGCCGCTCGAATTCTACGCCACCATGGAGACGCTGGAGCCCATCCACCAGCAATACAAGCTCTATCGCGGCGTCAAGCCGCTGCGCATTGACCACTTCAACTGCTTTTCCACCGACGTCGATGCCTCAGTCGCCTTCTATAACGACCTTGGCTTCCGCGTGACCGAATATACCGAGGATGAGGAAAGCAAGCGCCTCTGGGCTGCCTGGATGCACCGCAAGGGCGGTGTCCATGACATGGCTTTCACCAACGGCAGAGGCCCACGTCTGCACCATACGGCCTTCTGGGTGCCCACCCCGCTCAACATCATCGATCTGCTCGATCTCATGTCGACCACCGGCTATCTGGCCAATATCGAGCGTGGCCCTGGTCGCCATGGCATTTCCAATGCCTTCTTCCTCTATATCCGCGATCCCGATGGGCACCGCATCGAGATCTACTGTTCCGACTATATGACCGTCGATCCGGACCTCAAGCCGATCAAATGGGACCTCAAGGACCCGCAGCGCCAAACTCTATGGGGTGCGCCGGCGCCGCGTTCGTGGTTCGATGAAGGGACCATGTTCGAAGGCGTGGACATTGGCGAACCGGTCATGGCCGGACAGCCCATCGTCGCGCCCTGACCAAAAGGACCGATCGTGACCGACACCAGGACACCTGACCTGAAGGACCCCACCCTGCTGCGCGAAGCCGCCTTGGTCGGCGACAAATGGATCGAAGCTTTAGGGCAGGGCGTGGCCGTCCACAATCCGGCCACGGGGGACCTCATCGGTCACGTTCCAAAACTGGGTGAAGCCGAAACGCTCGCTGCCATCGAGGCGGCGCGCATCGCGCAGAAGGCCTGGGCGGCTACCACCGCCAAGCATCGTTCCGATATCCTTCGGCGCTGGTTCGATCTGATGATGGCCAACCAGGATGATCTGGGGCGCATCCTCACCCTCGAACAGGGCAAACCCCTGGCCGAGGCCAAGGGTGAAATCGCCTATGGCGCCAGTTTCATCGAGTGGTTTGCCGAGGAGGCGCGCCGCGTCTATGGCGATGTCCTGCCGGGCCACCAGGTCGACAAGCGCCTCTTCGTCATCAAGCAACCCATTGGCGTCGTGGCTGCCATCACGCCCTGGAATTTCCCCAATGCGATGATCACCCGCAAGGCCGGCCCGGCCCTTGCCAGCGGCTGCGCCATGGTGCTCAAGCCCGCCTCGCAGACGCCGTTCTCCGCCATCGCCCTCGCCGTCCTGGCCGAAAGGGCCGGTCTGCCATCCGGCCTGTTCTCGGTGGTCACCGGTTCGGCCCGAGAAATCGGTGCCGCGATGACTGCGAGTCGCGTCGTTCGCAAGCTCACCTTCACCGGCTCGACCGAAGTCGGTGCCGAACTGATGCGCCAGAGCGCGCCGACCATCAAGAAGCTCGGCCTTGAACTGGGCGGCAACGCACCGTTCATCGTCTTCGACGATGCCGACCTCGACGCCGCGGTCGAAGGCGCCCTGATTTCCAAATTCCGCAACAACGGCCAGACCTGCGTATGCGCCAATCGCATTTATGTGCAGGACAGCGTTTACGACGCTTTCGCTGAAAAGCTCGCGGTGGCCCTGGCCCGCATGAAAACCGGCGACGGCATGCAGCCGGGCACTGATTTCGGCCCGCTGATCGACGAAAAGGCGGTCGAAAAGGTCGAGGAGCATATTGCCGATGCGACGTCCCAGGGTGCCAGCCTGCGATTGGGTGGCAAGCGCCATTCGCTGGGTGGCACCTTCTTCGAGCCGACAATCCTCACCGATGTTACCGCGAAAATGGCGGTGGCGCGTGAGGAAACCTTCGGGCCGGTCGCCGCGCTGTTCCGCTTCACCGACGAGGCCGATGTCATCGCCCAGGCCAACGACACCGAATTCGGCCTCGCCTCTTACTTCTATGCTCGCGACGTGGCGCGCGTCTGGCGCGTTGCAGAGGCGCTCGAATACGGCATGGTGGGCATCAATACCGGCCTTATTTCCACCCCCGAAGCCCCCTTTGGCGGCATCAAGCAGTCTGGCCTGGGCCGCGAGGGCTCCCGCTACGGCATCGAGGAATTCACCGAGATCAAATATCTCTGCCTGGGCGGCGTCTCGTCCTAGGCCCATCGTTCCGGGAGCACCGCATGCCTGAATATCCGCGTCTCGCGTCATTCACTCACAATGGCCGCGCCGCCTATGGCCTCGTCACCGACAATGGCGTGATCGACCTGTCGGGGCGCTTCGCGGATCGCTGGCTCTCCCTGCGACACGTCATGGCCGAGAATGGCCTCAATGCCGTGGTCGAAGCGGCCTTGGCCGCTTGCGCCGATTTCGCCCTGGCCGATGTCTCTCTGGCTATTCCCGTGCCCGATGCAGAGAAGATCATCTGCGTCGGTGTGAACTATCCGGACCGCAACGCCGAATACAAAGATGGAAAGGAAGCGCCCCCCAAGCCCTCCCTGTTCCCCCGCTTTGCCCGTTCCTTCGTCGGCCACGGCCAGCCGCTCGTCCGGCCCCGCGCCTCAGAGCAGCTCGACTACGAAGGCGAAATCGTCATCGTCATCGGCAAGGCCGGTCGGCACATTTCGGAGGCAAGCGCCCTCGATCACGTTGCGGCGCTGAGCCTCGCCAACGAGGGCACCCTGCGCGATTGGGTGCGCCACGCCAAATTCAACGTTACCCAGGGCAAGAATTTCGATGCATCGGGATCCATCGGCCCCTGGCTTGTCCCGTTCACCGGCGAAAGCCAACTGGCAGACATCGCCCTCACCACCCGCGTCAATGGCGAGGTCCGCCAGAGCGACCGCACCTCCCGCATGATCTTTTCCTTCCGCTATCTCATCGCCTACATTTCGACATTCACCACTCTTGTGCCTGGCGATACCATCATCACCGGCACCCCCACCGGTGCCGGTGCCCGGCTTGAACCGCCGGTTTGGCTCAAGCCGGGCGATGTGGTCGAGATCGAAGCCGATGGCATCGGCACGCTGCGGAACGGCGTCGTCGACGAGAAGCCGGCCCCATGACCATGACTCCCGCCCAAATTGCTGCCGCTGCCGAGGCTCTGGACCAGGCCGAACGCACGCGCCGGCAGATCGGCCTGCTCAGCGTCAGCCACCCCGGCATGAATATGGACGACGCCTATGCCGTGCAGTCCGCCTGGGTCGAGAAAAAGCGCGCCTCCGGCGACAGGATTGTCGGCTGGAAGATCGGGCTGACCTCCAAGGCCATGCAATATGCTCTCAACATCGATACCCCCGATTCCGGCGTCCTGTTCGAGTCCATGCAGTTCGACAATGGCGCTACTGTTCCGGCTGGCCATTTTATCCAGCCGCGCATCGAGGCGGAAATTGCCTTTGTCATGAAGGACGCGCTGCATGGTGAAGACACCACGCTGGAGGATGTCATGCGCGCCACCGATTATGTCGTGCCGGCGCTGGAGATTCTCGATACACGCATCCTGCGCAAGGATCCTGCCACCGGCCAGACGCGCCTGGTTTTCGATACCATTGCCGACAATGCCGCCAATGCGGGCATCGTCACGGGGTCGGAAAGGTTCCGGCTGGCCGATGTCGACCTGCGCTGGGCCGGTGCCATCGTGTCGCGCAATGGCGAGGTCGAGGAGACCGGCCTGGGGGCAGGGGTGCTCGACAATCCCGCCCGGGGCATCGTCTGGCTCGCCCGTCGCCTCGCGCAATATGGTGATGGCATCGAGCCTGGTCAGGTCGTGCTCTCCGGCTCGTTCATCCGGCCGGTCGAGGCCCCGGCGGG
>Ga0065721_10051792_pt1 | contig 13559 bp, 10 predicted proteins | sample Mesricmetagenome_FD_59108 | JGI IMG/M metagenome (GOLD analysis project Ga0065721, IMG submission 59108) | Mesophilic microbial community from rice straw/compost enrichment Sample: eDNA_1 v2 (version 2) | ecosystem: Engineered > Solid waste > Grass > Composting > Bioreactor | place: USA: Davis... | reverse complement strand
TGCTCGGGCCATATAGCGGAATGGATTTCAACGGGACGATGGGATGAGCCGGTTCTTCGCCAAGCTCCTTGCTGCGTTCGCGCTGTTGGCGGCTTTCCCCGCCGTGGCGCAGCCGGTCGACACCGGACATCTGGAAGCCGAGCTCGTGGCCCGCGATCAGTCAATCGCGCCCGGCGCCACGACCTACGTCGCCCTGCGCCAGAAGATCGACAAGGGCTGGCACACCTACTGGCGCAACAGCGGCGACAGCGGCGAGGCGACCCGGATCGAGTGGACCCTGCCCCCCGGTTGGACCGCAGGCGATATCGTCTGGCCTGCGCCCAAGCGCCAGCCGACCGGGCCGCTGATGAATTACGGCTATCAGGACGAGGTCCTGCTGCCTGTCCCCGTCACGGCGCCCGCCGGAGCCAAGCCTGGCGAGACCGTGACACTGAAGGCCGCGGCCACCTTCCTCGTCTGCGAAGAGATCTGCGTGCCGGAGGATGCGGTGCTGACGATCTCGCTGCCGGTGCGCGAGGGCCTGGCCGAGCAGAACCCCGCCTGGGGCGCGGCCATCGCCAAGACCCTGGCCGAGGCCCCCGCACCGGCAGGTTTGGACGCCGCCTTCCAGAAAAAGGCCGATGGTTCTCTGGCGCTGGCGATCACCGGCGCGCCGCTCAAGGGCGCGGACATGGCCGACGCCTACTTCTTCCCCTTCGATTCCACCGTCATCGACCACGCCAAGCCGCAGGCGATCGAACGAGGACCCGAGGGCCTGACCCTCGCCATCACCGCGGGCTACGCCCTCCAGCAGCCGGAAACGCCCAAGACCCTGGCCGGGGTTTTGACCGTGGGCGGCAAGTCCTACGAGGTTTCCGCCGCCGAGGGGCCGCTGCCGCCGGCGGCGTCTGGTCTTGGGCCCCCGCCGGCGAAGCGCGGAGGAAGCGATGACGGCGCGCTCGGATTGCCGCTCGCCGTCGCTTTCGCCTTCCTCGGCGGCCTCATCCTGAACCTCATGCCGTGCGTCTTCCCGATCCTGGCGATGAAGGCCGCCTCCCTGGCCGGGCACGCCCATGAGCGCCGCGCCGCGCAAGGGCAGGGGATCGCCTTCCTCGCGGGCGTGCTGGCGACCTTCCTTGTTCTGGCGGGCGTGTTGATAGCCATCCGCGCCGGCGGCGCGGCGGTCGGCTGGGGCTTCCAGCTCCAGTCTCCGCCGGTGGTCGCGGGGCTCGCCCTGCTTATGTTGGCAGTCGCCCTGAACCTTTCCGGCGTGTTCGAGGTCGGCGCTTCGCTGCAAGGCGTTGGTTCGAGTCTTGCGTCCAGCGGCGGCATGGTCGGCGCCTTCTTCACTGGCGCGCTCGCGGTGATCGTGGCCGCGCCTTGCACGGCGCCCTTCATGGCTCCGGCCCTTGGCTGGGCCCTCACCCAGAGCGCGCCGGCGGCCATCGCCGTCTTCCTGGCCCTCGGCCTCGGCTTCGCCGCGCCCTTCGCCCTGATCGCCTTCGCGCCGGGCTTGCTCAGCCGCCTTCCCAAGCCCGGCCCTTGGATGGACGGCTTCAAGAAGTTGCTGGCCTTCCCGATGTTCGGCGCGGCGGCCTGGCTCGTCTGGGTGCTGACGCTTCAGTCCGGCGAAACCGCGCTCGCCCGAATCTTCGCGGCCGCCGTGGTCCTGGCCCTGGCCCTCTGGCTGCTCGGCGCGGCCCAGCGGCGGCAGGCGGCCGGCGGTCGGCCCGCTGTTCTCACCGGCCTTGGCGCGCTGCTCGTCATCGTCGCCGCCCTTGCGGCGGTCTGGCCCAACTATGGCGAAGGAACCGCCGTGGCGACCTCCGCCGGCTCGGTCGGCAAGGCGAGCGTCCCCTACGAGGCCTACAGCCCTGAGAAGCTGGCGGCCGCCCGCGCGGCGGGAAAGCCCGTATTCGTCAACTTCACCGCCGCATGGTGCGTCACCTGCCAAGTGAATGAGCGCGTCGCCCTCACCAGCCAGTCGGTCGCCGACGCTTTCAAGGAAACCGGCGCTGTCTATCTCAAGGCCGATTGGACCCGGAAGGACGCCGAGATCGAGCAGGAACTGGCCAAGCACGGCCGAGCCGGCGTTCCGCTTTATCTCGTCTATGGCGCCCGCGGAGGCGATGGCGTTATCCTTCCTCAGATCCTGACCGAGGGCCTCGTCGTCCGCGCGCTGAAGGACGCTCAGGGCCGCTGACCTTCGAAGGAGGCGTCGATGCTCACCCGTTCCCTCGCTCTTGCCGCCGGGTTCGCCCTGGCCATCGCCGCTCCTGCCGCCGCGGCGCCGGCGATCGGCCAACCCGCTCCCGCGTTCACTGCCAAGGATGGCGACGGCAAGACGCGGTCCCTTTCCGAGTTCAAGGGCAAGACCGTGGTCCTGGAATGGACCAACGCCGGCTGTCCCTACGTCCAGAAGCACTACAAGTCGGGGAACATGCAGGCGCTGCAGAAGAGCGCCACCAAGGACGGCGTCGTCTGGCTGACGCTGGTGTCCTCGGCGCCCGGGAAGCAGGGCTATGTCTCTCCGGCCGAGGCCAAGACCTGGAAGACCTCCAGCGGAGCCGGCTCGACCGCCTTGTTGCTTGATCCCGGCGGCCAGGTGGGCAAGGCCTATGACGCGCGTACGACGCCCCACATGTACGTCGTCGATAAGTCCGGCAAGCTCGCCTATATGGGCGGCATCGACGACAAGCCGGTGGCCGATCCCTCCAGCCTGAAAGGCGCCAAGAACTACGTCACCGCGGCGCTCTCCGACATCAAGGCCGGCCGCGCCGTCGCCACCCCGGTCAGCAAGCCTTATGGGTGCTCGGTGAAATACGCCGAATAGGCGCTGGCTCGGGGAACCCTCCGCGCCGCTCGAGCTTCTTCGAAACGCCAAAGACAGCCGCCGCCTCATCTGCTAGCGGCGAACGCTGTTCCATCGACTTCGGAAGGACGACGCATGACCGATCTCGCGACCGCCTGGACCAAGCTGGAAGCCGCCGCCCGGGCCGCCCGAGATCGCCGCATCGACAGCCTGTTCGGACTGGAGCCACGCAGGCTGGAACGCCTGACGGTCGAGGCGCCCGAACTCTTCCTCGACCTTTCCAAACAACCCTGGTCGCTTCCGGAACTGGATCTCGCCCTAGATCTGGCTCGCGCCGGCGGCGTCGAGGCCGCCCGCGAGCGGCAGTTCGCCGGCGACGCCGTCAACCCTTCCGAGGACCGCGCCGCCCTACATGCGGCCCTCCGCGCTCCGCAGGGATCGGACTTCAAGGCCAAGGGAGAGCCGGTCTCGGCCGAGATCGACGCCACGCGCAAGGCCATCGCCTTCCTGGCGGCGGGAGTACGATCGGGCGCTTGCCGCGGAGCGACGGGCCAACCCTTCAGCGCCATTGTCCATATCGGCATCGGCGGCTCGGATTTCGGGCCTCGCCTGGTCTGGGAGGCCCTGCGGCCGCTCAGTCCGCAGATCGACCTGCGGTTCGCCGCCAATGTCGATCCCGCCGACATGGCGCTTGCCCTCGACGGCCTCGATCCGGCCCAGACCCTGGTCGTGGTGGTCTCCAAGACCTTCACGACCCAGGAAACCATCGCCAACGCCGAGGTCGCCCGGGCCTGGCTGCGCGCGGCGCTCGGGCCCGCCGGGGATACGCACCTGCTTGCGGTCTCCGCCGCCCCGGAGGTCGCCAAGGCCTTCGGCGTGCCGGCGGACCAGATCTTCGGCTTCCGCGATTGGGTGGGCGGTCGCTATTCGGTCTGGTCGGCGGTGGGGCTCTCCTGCGCCCTCGCCCTCGGCTCGGATGTGTTCGAAGACTTCCTCGCCGGCGCCTACGCCATGGATCGCCACTTCCGCGAAACGCCCTTGGAACGGAACGCACCGGTGCTGTTGGCCCTGGCCCACATCTTCAACCGGAATGGTCTGGGCAGACCCATGCGCGCCGTCGTGCCCTACGCCCAGCGCCTGCGCCTGCTGCCCAACTTCCTCCAGCAGCAGGAGATGGAATCAAACGGCAAGCAGGCGGACATCCACGGCCGTCCCGTCGCCCGCGCTACAGCCGCGGCGGTGTTCGGCGACGCGGGCACCAACGTCCAGCACGCCTTCTTCCAGCTGATGCACCAGGGGACCGACATCATCCCCTTGGACATCATCGCCGTGGCCCACGCCTCGGAAGGCGAAGAGGCCAACCAGGCCAAACTGCTCGCCAACGCCATCGCCCAGGCCGAGGCCCTGATGGTCGGCAAGTCCGAGCACGCCGTGCGCGCCGAACTGCAGGCCCAGGGCATGTCGCCCGAGGCGATCGACGTGCTGGCGCCGCAGAAGACCTTCCACGGCGACCGGCCCTCCAGCTTCATTCTGCTGGACCGGTTGACGCCTGCGGCCCTTGGCGCGCTCATCGCCCTCTACGAGCACAAGACCTTCGTCGAGGGCGTGCTCTGGGGGATCAACAGTTTCGACCAGTGGGGGGTCGAGCTCGGCAAGACCCTCGCGGCGCGGATCCTCAAGGAGCTGGAGGGCGCCGAACCCGCCTCGCACGATCCCTCCACCGCCGCCCTGGTGGCCCGCCTGGCGAAGACTCGCCTTCTTCACACTTTGCCGTTAGAAGCGGGCTCGCAATGACCCGCCTCGCGCATCACCACGGCCATCACCATCCGACCTCGCACCGCGGGATCGGCCGGGATCGCATGGCCTAAGGAAGCGACCCGACCCGAGCCTCCCGCACCTGCGGATGGGGCTCGACGATCCGGCTCCATCCGTCCCAGCCTCTCAAGGACTTCGACGATGGACACCCCTCTTCTTCTTTCAGAACAGCCGCGCCTTGCCGCGCCGGCCGTCAGCCTTTAGGCGAGCGCCATGACCGACGCTTCCCGCCCCGAAGCGCGCGCCCCGCGCGGCTTCGTCGACCGCCGCGCCCGCGATCTCGCCTTCGAGCGCCAGATCCTGACCAAGGTCTCCGCCGTCTATGAGCGGTACGGCTTCGAAGCCCTCGACACCGGGGCGTTCGAATATGCCGACGCCCTCGGCAAGTTCCTTCCCGACGCCGACCGGCCGAACGAGGGCGTCTTCGCCCTGCAGGACGATGACGAGCAGTGGATGGCCCTTCGCTACGACCTGACCGCGCCGCTGGCGCGGTTCGTGGCGCAGAACTGGGAGACCCTGCCCAAGCCCTTCCGTCGCTACGCCTTCGGCAGCGTCTGGCGGAACGAAAAGCCGGGACCCGGCCGCTTCCGCGAATTCACTCAGTGCGACGCCGACACGGTCGGCTCGGCCCGCCCCGAGGCGGACGCCGAGATCATCGCCATGGCCGTGGAAGGCCTGGAAGCCGCAGGCCTTCCAACTGGCTCGGCGGTCATCAAGATCAACAACCGTAAGCTTCTCAACGGCCTGCTGGCCGCGGCCGGTGTCACTGACGACGCCCAGAAGCTGGCGGTGCTCCGGGCCGTGGACAAGCTCGATCGCCTGGGCGCCGAGGGCGTGCGCCTGCTGCTCGGCGAGGGCCGGAAGGACGAGAGCGGCGCCTTCACCAAGGGCGCGGGCCTTAGCACGGCCGGCGCGGAGGCGGTCCTCGCCTTCACCGGGGCCGGGGCTGGCGGGCGCGCCGACACCCTCGACCGGATCGCCAACGTCATCGGCGGCTCGGCCGAAGGCGACGAAGGCCTCGCCGAGTTGGCGGCGATTCACCGTGCGCTGGACAGCCTTGGCGTGGGACCGGACCGCGCTGCGTTCGATCCCTCGATCGTGCGGGGCCTCGAATACTATACCGGCGCCGTCTTCGAGGCTGAGCTCCTGCTGCAGACTAAGGATGAGAAAGGGAACGCCGTCCGCTTCGGCTCCATCGGCGGCGGCGGCCGCTATGACGACCTGGTCGCGCGCTTCACGGGGGAGCGCACTCCCGCCACCGGCTTCTCGTTCGGCGTCTCGCGCCTGGCTTCGGCCCTCCGCGCGGCGGGCCGCGAACTGGCGGGCGAGGTGCGGGGCCCCGTGGTGGTCATCGCCTTCAGCCAGGACGACATGCCCCACTACTTCCAAGTGGTGGGCGAGCTGCGCGCCGCCGGCATCCCGGCGGAGGTGTATCTCGGCGCCTCGGGCATGAAGGCTCAGATGAAGTATGCCGACCGCCGCATGGCGCCGGCCGCCATCATGCTGGGCGGCGACGAGATCGCCGCCGGCAAGGTGACCATCAAGGATCTCGACCTTGGGCGCGAGCTGTCGTCCGGAGTCGCCGACAACGCCGAATGGCGTGAGCAGCGTCCCGGCCAGCAGACGATCGATCGTGCGCAGCTGGTGACCGCGGTCCGCAAGATCATAGAGGCCCGTCAATGAGGGCCGAGCCCGCCGTCCCGGCCGAGGCGCTTGCGGCCATTCGCGCCCCGTTCATGGACCTTGGCGCTGAGATCGTCGACGCGCCGATCCTGCAGCCGCTCGGCCTGCTGCTCGAGCTAGCGGGGGAGGCCATGCGCGCCCGCCTCTTCGTCGTCCAGTCCGAGGGCGGCGAGGAGACCTGCCTGCGGCCGGACTTCACCGTTCCGGTGGTGCGCCAGCACCTGGATAGCGGCCGAACCTCGGGCCGCTATTTTTATGAGGGCAAGGCCTTCCGCGCCTCTGCTGAGCCCGATCGCCCCGTCGAGTTCCGCCAGATCGGCCTCGAACGCTTCGACGAGGAAGCGACCTCGATCGTCGAAGCCGATTCCGAGATCGCGCTGCTCGCCTGGCGTTCGGCCTTGGCGGGCGGGCGCTCGGACCTTTCGCTCTGGCTTGGCGATATCGCGCTCTTCGCCGCGTTCATCGACGGTCTCGGCTTGCCCGACGTCCTCGCCGCGCGACTGAAGCGGGTCGCGGCCAGGCCAAGGCTCTTAGCCGCCGAGTTGGCGCGGGCCGATGGCGAAACCCCGGCCGCCGCCGAGGGCGCACGTCTCGCCGCCCTGCTGTCGGGGCTGACGGAGGAGGAAGCGGCGGCCGTTCTGGAGGAGGTCTGGTCGCTGGCCGGGGTCGATCCCGTGGGCGGGCGCGGCCCGGCGGCGATCGCTCAGCGCCTGATCCGCCGTGCGGAGGCTGCGCAGGCGCCGGCCCTGACTTCCGGCCAGGCCGACGCCATCCGCCGATTCCTGGCGGTCGAAGACGAGCCGGCGGCCGCCTTCGCCGCGATCAAGGCGGCGGGCGGACAAACTCCGGCGCTTTCAGCCGCGCTCGCCGCTTGGGACGAGCGGTTGGGCCGCCTGGTCCAGGGCGGCGTTCCGGCTGCGCAGATCCGGTTCGCAACGGCGCTGGGCCACGCCTTCGACTATTATGACGGCCTGACCTTCGAAATCCGATCGGCCGCACTCGACAGCGACCGGACTGTCGCCGTCGGTGGCCGCTATGACAGCCTGCCCTCCAGGCTGGGCGGGCGAGCAGTGTCCGGCGCCGTGGGCTGCATGGTCCGGCCTTGGCGGGCCTGGGCGGGAGGCGAGGCATGAGCGAACCCCTGATCCTGGCCGTCCCTTCCAAGGGCCGTTTGAAAGAACAGGTCGAGGAGTGGCTTGCCGATTGCGGATTGAAACTGTCCGTGGCCGGAGGCTCCCGCGGCTACATGGCCGAGCTCAAGGGCCTGCCGGGCCTGCAGGTGCGGCTCCTTTCGGCGGGCGATATCGCCGAGGCCCTGGACGCCGGGGACGTGCACCTGGGCGTGACGGGCGAGGACCTGCTGCGCGAGCGCGGTGGAGACGTGGACGCCCGCGTGCTTCTCCTCCGGCCTCTGGGCTTTGGCCGCGCCGATCTCGTGGTCGCCGTGCCCAAGAGCTGGATCGACGTCGACACCATGGCCGACCTGGAGGAGGTGGGCCACGACCTGCTCGCCCGGTCCGGTCGCCGCATGCGGGTGGCGACGAAATATCTAACCCAGACCCGCGCCTTCTTCGCCCGTCACGGCGTGTCCGACTATCGGATCACAGAGTCCGGCGGCGCGACCGAAGGGGCTCCTGCGGCTGGCTCGGCGGAGCTGGTGGTCGACATCACCACGACGGGCGCGACGCTTCAGGCGAACGGCCTGAAAATTCTCACCGACGGCGTCATCCTCAAGAGCCAGGCGCAACTGGCCGCGAGCCTGCGCGCGGACTGGAGCCCCGAACAGTTCTCGGTGGCCGAGCGTATGCTGCGAATCATCGAAGCCCGCGCAGCCGCCAAGGAAAGCGCCATGCTGACCTGGCCGGCCGATCCCCGCGAGACCCCTGTCGTGGACACCCTCATCGCGCGGGGCGCGAGCCGGCGCCCCAACGGCCTGCTCACCCCCGCGACCTGGATAGCAGAGGCGTCGCTGGCCCTGGCGGACGCCGGCATCGGCCCTGTGACCGCATCGCGGCCGGATTTCGTCTACGAGGTGGGTTGTGTCGCCGCCGATAAACTACGCATGCGCGTAGAAATTTGACGCCGACGCCAAAAAGATTCCAACCATGGATTGAAAATGTTCTGATCGCGCAAATCTGATCGACAATTACGCGTCTGAACGGTTTCGCTGCATTGACTCGGGTCAGAAATTGCCGTTTCCTCGGTCTTGCGAGAGACATGACGGCCACCAAGTCCGACAGTCTCCGGCGTTTCGGGGAGGAAACGCCCGCTCAATAGGAGCGACTGCTCAAAAAGAGGCCCGCTGCGATTATCCCCCGCAGCGGGCCAATTTTTTGTCCAACGATAATTTTGACGTTTGAGTCAAAAAAAGGGGGCGGGATTCGCGCCCGCCCCCTTGAGATCACCAGATCCGCACGCGGTCGGCGGGCGCCAGGTACATCGGATCCCCTGGCTTGACCCCGAACGCCTCATAGAAGGCGTCGATGTTCTTCACCGGCACCTGCACCCGATATTTCGGCGGGGCGTGGGGGTCGGTCACCAGTTGCTGGCGCATGCGATCGTCGCGGTACTTGCCCCGCCAGACCTGCGCCCAGCCCAGGAACACCCGCTGGTCGCCTGTCACGCCGTCGATCACCGGCGCGGGTTTGCCCTTCAGCGACAGGTGGTAGGCGTCTATCGCCACCAGCAGCCCGCCCAGGTCGGCGATGTTCTCGCCCATGGTCAGGTCGCCGTTGATGTGCGCGCCCGGGAGGACCTCGACCGCCGAGTACTGCTTGCCGAACTTGGCCGCCTGGGCGTTGAACTTCGCCGCGTCCTCGGCGGTCCACCAGTCGGTGAGGCGGCCGTCACCATCCGATTTGCGGCCCTGATCGTCGAAGCCGTGGGTGATCTCGTGGCCGATCACGCCGCCGATGCCTCCGTAATTGACCGCCGGGTCGCCCTCCGGATCGAAGAACGGCGGCTGCAGGATGGCGGCCGGGAAGACGATCTCGTTCTTGGTCGGCTGGTAATAGGCGTTGATGGTCGGCGGGGTCATGCCCCATTCCTCGTCATCGACCGGTCCGCCATAGCGGGCGGCGCGGTAATCCCACTCGAAGGCCGTGGCGCGTTCGATATTGCCGTAGAGGTCGCCGTCCTTGATCTGGAGGGCGGAGTAGTCGCGCCACTTGTCCGGATAGCCGATCTTCACGCGGAACTTGGCGAGCTTTTCCAGCGCCTTGGTCTTGGTGGCGGGGCTCATCCAGTCGAGCTTCTCGATCCGGCCCTTCATGGCCACCTGGATGTTGGCGACGAGTTCTTCCATCTTGGCCTTGCTCTCGGCCGGGAAGTACGCCTCGACATAGAGCTTGCCCAGCGCTTCGCCGATGCTGTTGTCAGTGGCGTTGACCGCGCGCTTCCAGCGCGGCTGCTGCACCGGGGTGCCCGAGAGCGTCTTGCTGCGGAAGTCGAAGTTGGCCTCCTCGAACTCCTTGGAGAGATAGGGCGCGGCCTGATCGGCGAGGCTGAAGGCCGACCATGCCTGCAGCACGTCAAGCGGCGTGTCGGCGTAGATCTTGGCGATCTTCGGGAAGGCGGTGTTCTCGGCCACGATCACGCGGTTGGCCTGCGAAAGATGCGCGCCCTCCAGGAAGGCTTTCCAATCGAAGCCGGGGGCGTAGGCCTGCAGCTTGTCCACCTCGAAGGGGTTGTAGGTCTTGTCGTCGTCGCGCCGCTCGGCGCGGGTCCACGAAACCTTCGCGATCTCGGTTTCCATCGCCACGATGGCCTTGGCGTATTCCGCCGGCTTCTGCCACCCGGCCATGCCGAGCAGCTTGGCGACATAGGCCTCGTAGGCCGCCTTCTGGGTCTTGAAGCGGTCTTCCAGGTAGTAGTCGCGGTCGGGCAGGGAGAGGCCGCCCTGGAAGAGGTAGGCCGTGTAGCGCTCCGGGTCCTTGGCGTCGTCGTGGACATAGGCGCCGAAGAAGGAGCCTCCGAACTTCCGCATCGTGCCGCCCATCAGGCGCGCCAGCTCGGTCTTGGTCTTCACCGCCCTGATTGCGGCCAAGTCCGCGGTCATCGGCTTGGCGCCGGCTGCGTTCACCGCGGCCTCGTCCATGAAGCTGCGATAGAAGGCGCCCACCTTGGCCTCGTCGCCGGCGGCCGCCTTGTTGGACGCGGCCTTCTCGGCGACCGCGCGCATGCGCTGCTGCGAGAGCTCCTGCAGCGCGTCGAACGCCCCGTAGCGGGAGCGGTCGGCCGGAATCTCCAGCTTATTCAGATAGGTCCCGTTGGCGTACTCGAAGAAGTCCTGGGCCGGTGAGACGCTGGTGTCGCGCCCGGCCATGTCGAAGCCCCAGGGCCCCATGCGAGGCGCCTTGGAGAGGTCGGGCAGGTCGGCGGCGAGGGCGGCGGGCGCGGATGCGCAGATCAGGGCCGCGGCCGACGCCGCGCCCAGCCAGAGGGTCTTGATCAATTGTCGAACCTTCAGAGGGTCTTGGAGAAAGATGGCGCGACGGTGAACCCGCCGCGCCCTCTGAGGCACGTTACTTTTTTGTTACGCTAAGCGGTAGCGCCGAGCGCGGCGAGCGCCTGGGCTTTCAGCGCCTTGTAGTCCAGCTTGCCGTTCGGCGCCCGGGCCACCGGCGCCAGGACCAGCTCGCGCGGGGCCTTGTAGTCCGCCAGCAGGCCCTTCACGTGGGTGGAAAGATCGGCCAGCGTCGGCGGGTTTTCGCCCGCGAAGTCCACGATCGCGCCGATCCGCTCGCCAAAGCGCGGGTCGGGCAGGCCGACGACCGCGGCGTCGCGCACGCCGGGGAAGCGCTTCAGCGCCTCCTCGACCTCTTCGGGGAAGACCTTCTCGCCACCGGTGTTGATCACCTGCGAGCCGCGGCCGAGCAGGGTGATGGAGCCGTCCGCCTCGACGGTCGCCCAGTCGCCCGGGACGCTCCAGCGTCGGCCTTCGAAGATCCGGAAGGTCTTGGCCGACTTCTCTTCGTCCTTGTAGTAGCCGATCGGCGTATGGCCGCCGACGGCCACCAGGCCGCGCACGCCCGAGCCGGGCTGCACGCGCTCGCCCTCTTCGGTGAACACCGCCGCATTGGGGCCGGTCACGAACTTCGCCGTGCTCGCCGCCGCGCCGCCGCCGGAGGTGGAGGAGGCCAGGCCCAAGGCCTCGGAGGAGCCGAGGCTGTCCATCAGCATCACGTTCGGCAGGTGCTTCAGCAGACCCTGCTTGTTCTCCAAGCCCCACATGGCGCCCGAGGACGCGATCCGCTTCAGGCTCGGCATGGTCCAGCGGCCCGGATTGGCGTTCAGGGTGTCGAGCATCGGCGCGGCGAAGGCGGGACCGACGATGATCAGGCTCGAGACGCCCAGGCGCTCGACCTCGTCGAACAGCACCACCGGATCGAACTTGCGGCCCGGCAGGGTCGCCACCGCGCCGCCGGCGATCAGGGTGCCGAAGGAGATGAACTGGCCGGTGGCGTGCATCAGCGGCGCGACCGGGATGGTGACGTTCAGCGGCGCGCCCGTGGCGTCCACGGCCTTGGCGCGCTCGCCGGCCTCTTCGACCCGCTCCATCGCCGGCAGGCCCAGCAGCAGGTTCGCCCCGCCGCCCAGACCCTTGAACAGGTCCTCCTGGCGCCACATCACGCCCTTGGGCATGCCCGTGGTGCCGCCGGTGTACATGATCAGCAGGTCGTCGGCGCTGCGGCCCCAAGGCGCTTCGTAGCGGTCCGCGCCGCCGGCGACGATCGAATCATAGTCCTTGGCCCATGTCGGAACCGGATGGCCCTCCTCGGCCACGGCGATCCAGACCTTCACCTTGGGCAGGCGCCCGCGCACCTTGTCGGCCATCTCGGCGAAGGAGGAGTGGAACACCACCGCCTCGGCGTCGGCGTTGTCGAACAGATAGGTCAGCTCGTCGCCGCCATAGCGGTAGTTGGTGTTGAACGGCACGAGGCCCGCCTTGAAGGCGGCGAAATAGGTCTCGATGTATTCCGGCGCATTATAAAGATAGGCGGCGACCTTCGACTGCTTCGAGAGGCCGGCCTCGACCATGGCCTTGGCCAGAGCATTGGCGCGGCGGTCGAAGTCTTTCCAGGTAATGCTGCGGTCGCCCTGGATTTGGGCGATGCGATCGGGAGTGGCCGCGGCGACGGACTCCCAGAGGTTTGCGTAATTCCAAACCATGGCGATCCTCCATAACTAAAATATGGAGGGCATAGACGACGGCGCAGGCGGCGCTGTCAACGCCGCCGAACGCCTTATTCCACAACGGGTCAGTGATGCTCGTGAGCAGCCGTCGGCGCCGTCGCCCCGACCTGGAACTCCACCTTCATACGCGCCCCGCTCTGGAAGACCAGGGTGGCTGGAACCTTGTCCCCGCTCTTCAGCTGTTTGGTCAGGCCCAGCAGCATGACGTGATAGCCGCCCGGCGCCAGGGTCACGGCCTTTCCGGCCGGCAAGGCGAGGCCTGCATCGAGCCTTTGCATGCGCATGACGCCGCCCGCCGTGGAACTCTGGTGGATCTCGGCCTTGCGGGCGAGCGGGGTCTCCACGGCCTTGAGGGCGTCCGCCTTCCCGCCGCGATTGGTGATGACCATGAATCCCGCCCCGTTGCCGTTCGCCGCCGCCGGACGGCTCCACGGATTGGCGACCTCGAGCGAGCCGAGACGATAGGTCGCCGCCTCGGCCCCGCCCGCCAGGGCGAGAGTGATAGCGGCTGCAGTCATAAGGTAGCGCACCGGGTTCTCCTTCAGTGCTGATGGGCTTGGGCCTGGCCGGCCTTGGGCGTGAGGGTCAGGGCGGGCGCGGGATGGCTGGCGCGCTCGCCGGGCTGGGGGATCTCGATCCACTGGCTCTCCTGATCGCCGCAGGTCTGCACCGTCGGGAAATAGAGCGTCGCGGGCGCGTCCGGCAGTTTGAACAGAATGGCGAAGTCGTCGAACTGATCATCCGGCAACTCGCCGCGCCAGGTGACGGCGGCGACCTTTTCACCGGTCTTCTCGATTTCGAGCCGCCAGCCGGGCTTCGGCTGCGGCCGCGCCGAGGCCATCTCCGGCGGGATCTCCACGCGGACGGCCGTGGTCGCCGCATTTCCGCAACCATGCCCGACGCGGAAGGCGACCGCCTGATAAGCCCCCGCCACGGCGCTCCCCGGATCGGCGACCACATGCGCGCTGGCGAGGGAGGGAAGGGCTAGCAGGGCGAGGGCCGCCAAAGATGCTCCCCCTCTGGGGGAGCTCCGGGCCGAATGGTCCGGTGAGGGGGACTTTGAGTCACGCCGTAG
>Ga0065721_10000016_pt1 | contig 13559 bp, 12 predicted proteins | sample Mesricmetagenome_FD_59108 | JGI IMG/M metagenome (GOLD analysis project Ga0065721, IMG submission 59108) | Mesophilic microbial community from rice straw/compost enrichment Sample: eDNA_1 v2 (version 2) | ecosystem: Engineered > Solid waste > Grass > Composting > Bioreactor | place: USA: Davis... | reverse complement strand
GGAATTACGGTTTTTGTGAGTATTGTTGCCGGTGGAATTCCTAATGGAGGCTATATTGGTGAAATGTTGACGATCTCTGTATACAAATTACCAGCAGGAAGCTATTCCTGCGGTAATGATTATCGGTACACTGGTTGATCCTTTGGCAACCGTTCTGAATGCTGTTGGAGATATTGTGGCAGCGATGTTTGTGAATAAAATGATGGGTGAAAAATTTTTTCCGACCGATATTGAGTAAAGTAAATATTAGAATTAAAACTAAAAAAGCACTTCTGACGAAGTGCTTTTTAGATATTANTTAATTATTTTANTTATAATCTTCAATTGCCTGATTCAGGGCATCGATTTGCTTATTGATGCTTGCTGCATTNTGAGGATTCTGCTTCAGGAGGTCCATTTTCTTGCTGAGCCCGTCTTTCAGCATTTGAGAGATCATCATTTTTGCCTGTGGATTATCTGCGATCTGGCTCTTTGCCTGTCCTAATATTTTAGTGATGCTTTCAGTAGCTTTCATGTTATCTGAGGTCATGATCCAGTTGAAACCATCTTCTGCCGCTTTACCTAATTCCGGATTCTGGAATTTCACGAAAGGATAAAATGCTGCGATTGGAGCAATATTAGCCATTTGAGAATTGATCTTATTTTTCACAACAATAGGTAACAATTGGGTCAGCAGTTCTTCAGAAGCACCTTCCAGATCAATTTTATCAGCTAGAGAGCTTATTCTCGCAGGCTCAATTGTGGATATTGCGCCTAATGAATTTCCTTTTACTGAATTAGACACCGCATTTACTCCTTTTTCAAAAATCGGCAGGTATTTTTTGTTTTTTGTTTTTGCCAAAGCCGCGATTGCAGCTGCCTGAACCAATGTCTTCGGATCATTCGCTGCCAGTTTTTCCACTTCCGAACCCAATGTTTTCATTTGTTCAGAATTGTTAAGATCTACCAGTTCCAAAGCTTTGATTCTTACTCTAAAGAAAGGATCTTTNANTGCAGCAGCCAATAATTTGGTAGCAGCAGCGTTTTTGCCGACATGATCCTTAATTCCTTTTAAAGCATTGTAACGGCTCTTGAATTCCTTAGAATTCGTGAACTGCAACAGGTACTGCTCCGGAGTTTTATTATCAGTAATATCTGATAACAGAATACCATCTGCATTGATGTTTACCAGATCCGGATTCTTCGACACATCAAAAGTAAAGGTGTTTTTAGCTTCAGCATTCACCCAAACATTNTATCTTTTCGGTTTGCCATTATCATANACATCAATGGCAAGAGGAAATTCAAACGGCTGTTCCTGCGACTGATTAATNGTAACTGAAACCTGTTTTTTTACCGGTTCAAACGTGTAAGAATAGTTCAGTTTTGGGTTTCCGCTTCCGTAATACCACTGATTGAAGAACCAGTTNAGATCTTTTCCGGAAACTTTTTCAAATGAAAGTCTTAACTGATGAGCTTCAGCATTTTGATATTCATAGGTTTTCAGATAATCTGTCATTCCTGCAAAGAANGCATCATCTCCCAGGTAATTTCTCAGCATGTGAAGGATTCCNCCNCCTTTCTGATAAGTTACCAGATCGAAAACATCTTCTCTTGAATCATAATCGAATCTNACCAAATGNTTTTTGAAATCTCCCGGATTATGNAGATACATATTCACATCGGTCATCTGNTGATAATCTGCCTGATCTTTACCGTACTTATATTCGTTCCAAAGATATTCTGAATAGTTGGCGAAAGATTCATTAACAGTAAGATTGCTCCAGCTTTCTGCCGTTACAAGATCTCCAAACCAATGGTGGAATAATTCGTGGGCAATCGTATCTTCCCAGGTATTCTCATCAACCAGCTGTCCCGGTTTTTGAAGAATATCACTTCCATGAAGGGTTGCCGTGGTATTTTCCATGGCTCCACTCACATAATCTCTTCCTGAAATTTGTGCATATTTCGCCCAAGGATAATCATACCCCAGTTTTTTCGAGAAAAATTCGATCATTTCCGGTGTGTTTCCATAGATCTGCTTTGCGTAGGGTTCATATTCTTTTTCTACATAGTAATCTACAGGAATATTTCTCCACTTGTCTTTAACAATAGCATATTCTCCCACTCCCATAAAGAAAAGGTAAGTAGAGTGTCTTTTATCCATCACCCAATGATCTGTTCTCAAACCGTTCGCTTCTTTTTGTGAACTCTTCAAAACTCCGTTGGATAAGGTCACATATTTATCAGGAACCGTCATATAGATCTCCTGAGTTGTTTTCTGGTTCGGTTTATCAATAGTCGGGAACCATGCTGAAGAAGATTCTGTTTCACCCTGCGTCCAAATTTGTGTTGGCTTATCAGGATCTTTTCCCTGAGCATTGATGAAGTACAAACCTTTTGCATCATTAATGGCTGCACTTCCCTGTTGTTTCACTTCGTTTGGACGGGAAGTATATTTGATATAAACAGTATAATCCTGATTTCTTTGATAGGTTTTATCAAGACTGATCTTTAAAACATCGTCTTTATATTCATATTTTAAAGGTGATTTCTGTCCGTTGTTATCCAAAGCTACTTCATGAATCAGCATACTTTTGGCATCAAGAACCAATTCGTTGGAAGGATAGAAATACGGAGAAGCCGTTAACCATTCTTCACCGTTCATCTGTTCTTTCTGATAGTCGAAATTGACTTTCAATTTGGTATGTTTCAGTTCGGTTACTTTGGTATGGGTGGCTCTGTATACTTTTTCTCTCCCCGAAGTTTCAGTTTGTGCCGATACATTTGCGGAGAATAACACTCCGAGTATAGCTATTGATAAAATGATCTTTTTCATCTATTAAATATTATTTTGTTGCAACACAATTAGATTCAGAATGAATATTAATCATGTCTGTTTTTTTGTTATTTCTGTATGATTTAATTATTGTTTATTAAAGATTATGTTTGCTCCTCCCTGGGAAAAATCCATTGTTTTCTTAGCTGCATCAAATTTCATTTTTATTCCCGCCAGATCAAACTCAAATTCTGTTTCCGAAAGAGCTTTTAAAGGAAATGCGCCTTGTCCTGTAGCCTGCCCTTTCAATGTTTTATCCTCCACGAATATTTTTATATCTAAAGGAAAACCTTCCGCTTTATAAATTCCTTCATATTTTTTAAGAATATTTTCATCTACAGCAGCAGCTTTAAAGTTGGGCATTTCGAAATCCTTTCCTAAAGCGACTTCCATCATCTTCTTGAAGATATCACCGTTGTCATAGTTCGACTGATTGGTGACAAAGCTTACTCCGACTTTCAGATCGGGGAAATAATATAATGTTGACCTAAACCCATCAATCACCCCTTCATGACCAAAACCCTGATGCTTTTCAAATGAATTACTGATAATTCCATAACCGTAATTATCTAAAAACTTTTTCATCTGATCAAGTGATTTCTTTTTGATCAGTTTACCTTTCTCCAGACCGATAATGAACTGTAAAAGTTCCGTAGGAGTAGAAATTATGTTTCCCGCACCAAGAGGAATACTCATATCTGTTTCAGGGAAAGNCATATAGTTTCCGACATATTGATAAGAAAGTGCCTGATTTTTAGAAGGGTCCGTTTTGCTTCCGACCTGCGTGTAAGTCAATTTTAAAGGTTGGGATATTTTCTCCTGAATAAGCTGTGCATAGCTTTTTTTGTAAACTTTCTGCAAAATAAGTCCCAGCAATATATAATTGGAATTGCTATATGCATATTGTGATCCCGGTCGGAAGTCACTTTTATACTTNTNGATNATAGAAACAAGTTGTTCCTCAGATTGTGGCTGNGTATAATAAGACCCAAATTCTGCCTCATCTGTAAGGCTATGAATGCCACTTCGGTGTTGCAATAACTGTTCTATGGTTATGCTTTGGGCGTTTTCAATTTCCGGATAAAAATCTGAAAGCTTAGTATCAAGAGAAAGTCTCCTTTCTTCCACGGCTTTCATAATCAGAACCGCAGTAAANGTTTTGGAAATAGATCCTATACGATATTGAGTATTCATATTGGCTTTCTGCTGATTGGCAACATCGGAAAAGCCGGTTACTTTCAGAAATTCTGGCTTATTATCATCCGCAAAAGCAAANCTTCCCATCGCTTTGTGGTGTATGTAAAGGGAATCCAGNTAATTTCCGAGTTTTTCCCGCAGATTGTTCTGAGAAAATGCAACTGTAGAAATACTTAANAATGTAAGGGATACTATTTTTCTTAACATTAATATAAATTTTTANTGATACGTTGATGAAATTTGATAATTGTTACAAAAAAAGTGAAGTTTTTAAGGCTTCACTTTAATATTAATCAATTTATTTTTTAGATGGCAACCGGAGCTTTNATTCCCGGATGCGGNTCATAGTTTTCTAATGTGAAATCCTCAAAATCAAAACTGAAAATATCTTTGATTTCGGGATTGAGTTTCATNACCGGAAGTGGTCTCGGTTCTCTTGAAAGTTGTNTTTTAACCTGTTCAAAGTGATTGTTGTAAATGTGAACATCTCCNAAACTATGAACATAATCCCCTACTTCCANATCGCAAACCTGAGCAACCATCATCAGTAACAATGCATAACTTGCAATATTGAATGGAACTCCCAGNAAAACATCCGCACTTCTCTGATACANTTGCAGAGANAATTTCCCGTCTGCAACATAGAACTGGAATAAGGCATGACAAGGTGCTAAAGCCATATTCGGAATTTCAGCAGCATTCCATGCGGAAACAATAAGTCTTCTGGAATCAGGATTTTTTTTGATTTGATCGATCACTTCGGAGATCTGATCCACCACTTTGTTATCCGCACCTTTCCAGCTTCTCCACTGAGCTCCGTAAACTGGTCCCAAATCACCGTTTTCATCCGCCCATTCGTCCCAGATAGAAACTCCGTTGTCATTAAGATATTTAATGTTTGTATCCCCTTTCAGAAACCAAAGCAGCTCATAAATAATAGATTTCAGATGCACTTTTTTGGTGGTCACCAAAGGAAAACCTTTCGAAAGATCATATCTCAGCTGATATCCGAAGACACTTCTTGTTCCGGTTCCGGTTCTATCCGTTTTGTCTATTCCGTTATCCAGGATGTGCTGTAAAAGGTCTAAATAATTCTGCATGCTGAAAGGCGATTTTTGTGGTTCAAATTTAGAAAAAAATATGCGAATATGATGATCGGAACTGATGAAACATTCTTAATTATAAAAATACAACCAGAACATTTTTGCTGTTTCCTTTTACGGATTTCAGTTTCCCGAATTTTTGTTTATCCATAAAATTATTGCTCCAATACTCCATAGAAACAGGTCCGAACCGAGTAATTTTTCCGTATTTACTTTGGTTGGTTACGCTATAAGCACCATATTCTACAGCAAGGTTTCCAATACTTTTAATTTTNCCCATTTTACTTTCGTCAAAACCGTCTCTGTTCCAATAATCAATTTCTAAAGTACCAATTCTTCTTACTTTTCCGAATTTTTCTCTGTCTACATTGATGCCGTCCCAATATTCTATGGTAAGATTTCCTATATTTTTTATTTTGCCGTATTTAGGATCATTTTCATTCAGTGAACTCCAATAGTCTACATTAATGTCTCCTATGCTTTTTATTTTTCCGTATCTGTATTTGTCGAAGTTTTCATTGTCATAATAATCAATATCACCTTCCAATGCATCAGTACAGAAACCTGTGATCTGTCCTCTTCCGTCAAGAGTTATGGTAAGACCTTCCATTTTCAGCTCTACCGACAGCAGATCATATCCGCTGGAAACATTGGCTCTGATCTGTGCATTTATGAAAAGGCTGCTCAGAAGAAATAATATGATTAAGTTTCTAATTATCACCGTTTTATTGTTTATTTATTGTTACCAAATATTTTCTATGGTCTGATTGATATTATTAATGGAAAATGTCTGCCCTTCCTTCAATCCCATCATTGCTTTTGCCAATGGAGCTTCCTCCGAAATCGTCATGATCTTTGTATTTTCAGAGACAATTTCACCAACAGAAGCTGAAATATAGAATATCCCTTTATTGGTTTTCACTAAAGCTCCGTTTTGTACCTTTTCCAAAGGCTCCGATAATAATCTCTGAATAAGAGTTTGCTGATGCAGCACTTCATTGAGCTGTCTTTGGAGATTATTGATCTCCTGTTGAAGCATTTCACGGCCTGTTTCATATTTATCGCCCATCGAACTCTTGGTATCGTTGTTGGAAGCACGGGTTTCTGTAATGAGGTTTTCAAAATTCCTGATCTTTTCAGAAATTTTGCTTTTTATCATCTCTATTATTTTTGATTTGTCCATGTTAGTTTTTATAAGTTTCTTTCAGGGGCGGCTNNNAGCCGCCCCTGAANGANAAAACACTTTTACTCAGTTTATTTTTGGAAAACAGCAAAATCCGAAACTTTGAAATCAAAGCTTTTACCGGAGGTAAAGTCNCGTTTCATTCCATCAAATACATTTTTGAAAGTACCTGAAAGATTTTCATCTACAATACTGAAATTAGCGGGTTCTTTTGACATATTCAGCACTACCAGAACCTCATCGTTGCCATTTCTTCTTAGATAAGCCAGAATTTTATCATTAGCTGTTGTGTTCAGTAAATAAGTTGTAACATTAGGATCACCGCCTCGTAAAGCAGGGTTTGAAGCTTTTAAATTCAGAAGAGTTTTATAGAAATCCGCCATCTGGTAATTATTCGTCCATTTGATGACATCTTTTTCAAAAAAATTCCAGTCTTTTCATATTAGGAAGCTCCTGACCGGAATATAATAAAGGAATCCCGTTCCAAGTAGCCGAAAATACAGCCATTGGTTTTGCAATAACGCCATATTTTTCATACTCCGTTCCGTTCCATGAGTTTTCGTCATGATTGGTCGTGAACCACGCTCTCATAGAAGCATCTCCAATCGATGAATATTTTATCAACAGATCTTTTAACTCCTGTAAGGGAAGGTTTTTCTTATAATAATCCTCAGATTTATGCATCCAGGTCCAGGAATAGCTTGCGTCAAATACTTTTCCGTACTCNGGNTTTTCAAGCTCATCAAATTCGCCGATCCAGAAAAGGGGCTTTATCTTTTCTACTTCCGGGCGAACCTGTTGCCAAAAGTCCACTTCTACCCACGCAGCAAGATCACATCGGAATCCATCGATATCTGTTTCTTTCACCCAGAATTTCATCGCTTCGATCATTTCTTTTCTCATTTCCTGGTTTTTATAATCCAGTTCGATGATATCATCCATTCCGGAAGCGATATGAAATTTTCCGTCCGGATCTTTTAAGTAAAATTCAGGATGCGTTTTTGTCCAGATATGATCCCAACCGGTATGATTTGCCACCCAGTCTATAATAACTTTGAATCCTAGTCTGTGCGCTTCATTCACCATGTGTTTGAAATCTTCCATCGTTCCGAACTCGGGATTAATAGAGGTATAATCCGATGCGGCATATTGACTTCCCAAACTTCCTTTTTTATTTTGCTGAGCAATAGGAGTAACCGGCATGAACCACAAGGTTTTTATTCCCATTGATTTCAATCGGGGCATTTCTTTTTCAAATGCTCTAAAAGTTCCTTCTTCAGTATATTGTCTTAAGTTTACTTCGTAGATATTCGTTGTAGTCTTCCATTCTTTCGGCAGCTCCATATTCTTTTTATTTCTGTTTTGAACGGTACAGGAAGCGATTCCCAGACCGATGATTGCTAATAAAATAATTTTTTTCATAAATGAAGTTNAAACAAAAATAAGGATTGTTTTAAAGAAGAGGACTGAAAAGAGAGAAATGTCTTTGTAAATNGTGAGTGGTGAAATATGAATAGTGAATAATGAAAATAGAGAAGGGTAATTATAATTTCATAAAAAAGCCCTGAATAAATTCAAGGCTTGTATATTGTTATCTGTCGTCGTTGTCATCATCCTCATCATCAAACACATCATCATTGTAATCTTCCTCCTCGTCATCAAAACTGTCATCTTCATCAGAGAAATTTCCTGTGCTGAAATCATCATCAAAATTAAAATCATCATCCAATAAAGGCATTGCTGATTTTTTCTTCGAACCGCTTGTGCTTCCGCTCTTACCAGGAGCTTTTAATGGCACATTCCCGAATCTGTATACTGTGATAGGATAGTTAACCCCTTTTGTTTCATCAATGATCTCAACAAGCTCACAGAAGAATTCCCAAAGGTCCAGAAGTCCGTATTGAAACTGAGCTTTATCTCCTATATTTTCAAATGCTTCATCTATATAAACATCCGACATAATTTCACCATCTCCGTCGTCGCTCATATCTTCCAAAGGAACACTTTTTACTATTGTACCATCCTCTTCTAATAAATTAAAAGTTGAGAGTTCTTCTCCCTGAAGGCTGAATGCACTTTTAATTCCCAAATGTAAGTTCCATAGTGTCTGCTTTCCCTTAACTTCGATATCACGGAAGATATCCTCTTTTGCATCTAATATTACGCGGATCTTGTAAACCATACCAGTTTTTTAATTTCTTTTTTGCCTTTTTATTATGATAAATTCTGTTGCAAATATATAATAAATGACATGTCACAAAAAAATATTTCAGAATTTTTTAAAATATTTTTTTTTCTTACATTTTGCCCGGATTATTTACTTTTTTCGTAGCATAAAACTAGAATTTTGTTCCTTCTAAATATACACTTTCTACGGTAATGTTTTCGTTATGAGCTCCAAGGATATGCTTCACAATTGCCAAGCCCAGTCCAGATCCGCCTTCCCTTCTGCTTCGGCTTGCCTCCACCCTAAAAAAGCGTTCAAAAATCCTGGGTAAAATTTCCGGTTTTATTCCCATTCCGTTATCACTAACTTCTATAAGGACTTTGTTTTTAAGAACACTTGTTTTTACGATGACTTTGGCTTCCTGTCTGTTTGCATAATGAATGGCATTTGAGATCAGATTAATAAAGACCTGTGAGATCTTCTGTTTATCCGCATCCACAAAGATCTGAGGATGTAAAGTCTGAATTTGTAATGTGGTATTGCTTTTTTCAGCTTCCAGATCCAAGAGGTCAAAAATTTCTTTGATAAGCAGATTCACATCAAATCGGGAAATATTCAAATTGATTTCTCCGGCTTCCAGTCTGTTGATCATATCAAGATCTGTAACAATATCGATCAGCCTTTCTACCGAAATGCCAATTCTCTCCAAATATTTATCACGTATGCTAAGGTTTTCCACACCGCCTTCCCGCAAGGTTTCCACATATCCCTGAATGGAAAATAAAGGAGTTTTAAGCTCATGGGAAACATTCCCGATGTATTCTTTACGATAGCTCTCCATTTCCTTCATCATATCGATCTGGGAAACTTTCTGCTGATTGAGATCTGAAAATCTTTCACCCAATTCTTTAATGGTAATATTTTCATCATGATCATGTACGATCTCATCAGGTAAAATTTCTGAAATGGTACGCACCTGCTTTTTACCGTAATAGTTGAAAAGCAGTTCGAGAACTACATAATTAACGATAAAGATGAGAACAATGCAGATAAAAAGGCCTATTTTGAAATAGGGCGTTCTATAATACACATCCTTCAGCGAATCAAAAATGATCACTAAAAGAAACATCACCAAGGTCAGGAGACACGATGCGACAAGGGTAAGCCTGTAAAATTTCAATTTTACAACATTTATTGGTTTATGTAAAGGTAGGATTTTTGAGTATTACACGATAAGTTTATACCCGATCCCTTTTAAAGTCTGAATGGTATTGATTCCCAGTTTTTCTCTTAATCTTCGGATATGAACATCAATGGTTCTTTCCCCTACGATCACATCATTCCCCCATACTTTCTCCAGAATCTCTTCTCTTTTGAATACTTTCTCGGTATTGGAAGCCAGAAGATACAGCAGATCAAATTCTTTTTTTGGAAGAAGGAATTGCTGACCGCTTTTGGAAACCCTGAAATTATCTTTATCAATAACAAGATCTCCGATTTCAATCAGTTTCGAATAGTCTGAAACCTGCGAAGTCAGTTGTAATAATGCATTTACTTTTGAGGTAAGAATTTTGGGTTTGATGAGCTTCACGATATAATCATTGGCTCCTGCCTGAAATCCTGCTAATTGAGAGAATTCTTCACTCCTTGCGGAAAGGAAAACGATCAGGGTCTTCTGAAGTTCTTTTATTTTACGAAGTTCCTGACAGGTTTCAATACCGTCTTTTTCAGGCATCATCACATCGAGTAAGATAAGATCCGGAACAATTTCCTTTGCTTTTTCTATTCCTTCATTGCCATTGGTAGCGGTATAGATGTCGTAACCTTCCTTCTCTAAATTGTAAGACAGAATCTCTAAAATATCCAGTTCATCATCTATTAAGAGTATTTTCTTTTGGTTCATTTTTAATTTTTACTGAGTCAAAGTTAACAAATTTTGAATGACAGATTAAGAAATTGGAAATCGTTTACAAAAAGTTAACAATAACCCCGTTTTGTTAATATATAGTTAAGGAAAATTTAAATTTTACTAAACCATTTACACCCTCAAACTTTTTTTTCTTTGCCCCGAAAGAATCTAAGTGTAAAACAAAGAAAGAAAGTAATGAAAATTAATAAACTCAGCATTGCAGTTTTGTTTTTATCGGGATCTGTATTCTATGCACAGGAAATTATACAGGATACCGTGAGGAAAGAAAGAAAAATTGAAGGAGTAGTGATACAGGGAAGCAGCAACAAAAAAACGGAATCCGCTGTATTGGGAGAACAGAAAAAAGCAATCATTCAAAAACAGGCGGTAAGTGCTGAAGAAATTTCCAGAAAAGGAATTTCCAACGTAGAACAGGGTCTTACCAAAGTAACCGGTATCACAACAGTAGAAGGAAGAGGTTTGTTTGTAAGAGGTTTGGAGGAGAGGTATAATTATCTATTGATCAACGGTCTTGGTTCTCCCTCCAACAATCCTTTCCAAAAAATCATTGCATTAAAGCAATTTCCTACGGACGTTGTAGGTAAGCTTAATATTTACAAGACTTTTAATTCCAATTTGTATGGAGATTTTGCTGGGGCAACATTTGATATTGAAACTTTAACGATTGATAAAGCATTTTCAAAAATTGAATTTGGTATCGGGATAAATACGTTGAGTACTTTCAGGGATGGGTTTAAAGTTTCTGAAGGTGCAAACGGATTTGAAGGTTACTTAGGTCTTAATTCAAACGACAAAAAATTACCTTCAGCAATCAGAGATTCCAGACCGAATAACTATAGATTTTCTGCTGCTGAATCTTTATCTCAGTTCAAAGACAACTGGAATGTAGATGAAATCAAGTCATTACCCAACACGAGTTTAGGATTTACAACCGTACAGAAAGTAAAGGCAGGAGAAACCGGAAATCTGGGAGTTTTATTCTCATTGAATCAAAGTTCCAAATATTCTTACAAGGAAGGTGCAAAAAACCAGTTCAAAGACTTTGGAGGGGTAATCAACCTGAACAATGATCTGTTAAGAAAGCAATATAATTACGAGATAGAATCTTCTGCATTATTAGGTTTTGGTTACAAGAACAGAGGCACGAACATCAATTTAAACACGATCTTTTTGCAAAATGTAAATAATATTATTGAAGATTATTACGGATACAAAAACAATCAGGTTCAGAATAAAGACATCGGCTTTTTTCAGAACCAACCAACANGATATTTCGAGATTCCTTGACATTCAGTTGACCGGATCTCAAAAATTAGGAAACAGGCATCTTATTAAANCCGGAGGAAGCTATGTGATCAATAATTATCAGCAACCGGACAGAAAAATTCTGGAAGGAAGCCGACAAGATATTAACGGAAACAACCTTCAGGATCATCAACTGCTTTTTACATACGGTGGAAACAACATGATCCGGCAATATCTTGATGTAAGTTCAAGGTTNTANGGTTCNGCTTATGGAGAATACTCCGTTTTCTTGGGGGAAAAAGGAGATAAAAAAGATTATCCAATGCAGCTATCTTTAGGATACAACGGCTTTTCGGATCTCAGAAAAACTTCCTACCGATTCATTTTCGGGAAACCGAATGGAACTGCAGGACAAACATTTCTGATAGACAAAAACAGACCTCAGGCAAAGTTTGATCAGGATTTAGCGAACAACTTATTCTTCTTCCAAGAAGAAACCGATACTTCCAATTTCTTTACCAGTATGTATCAGTTTGTGAATGCGGGATACATCAACTTCAATTATAAACCTNCCGAAACCTGGGATATTTTAGTGGGTGGAAGATATGAAAATGACATGACGTTGATCCGTTATTCTGAACAGGGAGCAGAAAGAAAAACAAATCTGAAGAAAGAAAGAAATCTATTTCTGCCTTCTCTTGCCATTAAAAAAGCACTTAATACCAAAAATAATTTAAGATTTTCATTCAGTAAAACCGTTACGCGTCCTGTTTTGATCGAAACTATGGAAATCGCATACATTAATCCTGANAACGAAACGATAAAAGGAAATCCGGACATCAAACTCAGNGATAANTANAACTTNGANNTGAAATGGGAATACTTTCCTACCAATAAAGAAATGTTTGCGGTGAATTTATTTGCCAAAAGAATCGACAATGCCATTGAAAGATCTTTTGTTTCTTCAGGGGATGCAAATGGTGTAACTGTAACGTTCTACAATGCTAAAAAAGCGNACCTTGCCGGAATTGAGCTTGAAGGGATTTTAAATTTAGGGAGAATTTCAGAATCTCTGAGCAAATTCACACTCGGAGCCAATGCCACATTCATGTACACCAATGTGGAAAGAAGTGAAGATCAGCTAAAACTGGAACAACCCAACCCTAATTTCTACTCGGGAAATTTACGTAAAAGAGGACTTCAGGGAGCTTCTCCATATACCATCAATGCAGATCTGAAGTATGAAACCAAAACGAGAAGCAACTTCAGCAGAACATTTTCTTTGGTATACAATGTTTCGGGTTCCAAAATTTATGCTGTGGGAACTTCAGGATCGGATAATTTCTATGAAAAGCCTTTCCATCAGCTAGATTTTGTTTATCAGGAACAGCTCAGCAAAAACTGGAATGTAAAAGCAGGAGTTCAGAATATCCTTAATAAAAAATATAAAATACTGCTGGGAGATAAGAGCTATTATGATGTTGAGACCAACGGCCTCAATACATATACCGACTATTTCAGGGGAATTAATTTCAACTTAACCGTAGGATATACATTTTAATTAAAATAAAAATTAATAAATCTATTATAAAATGAAAAGAAGATTTTTACCATTATTGTCGTTAACATTTGCGTTAACTTTAGCCTTAAATTCATGTACCGTAGAAGTAAATGACGGCTTAGGAGAAGGTACAGTAAACACACCGGGAACTACCGAAAGCGTATTGAGCGGAAGCGGAACATTATCAGGAATTATTTCAAAAGACCTTTTGATCAAAAAAGGAAACTATACTTTAAAAGGAATTGTAAAAATAACGGGAAATGCAACTCTTACGATTGAAGCAGGTGCAACATTCACGGTTGATACATCCACAAACAGCAGTTTGGTTGTATTGCAGGACGGGAAAATCAACGCT
>Ga0065721_10051791_pt1 | contig 13561 bp, 11 predicted proteins | sample Mesricmetagenome_FD_59108 | JGI IMG/M metagenome (GOLD analysis project Ga0065721, IMG submission 59108) | Mesophilic microbial community from rice straw/compost enrichment Sample: eDNA_1 v2 (version 2) | ecosystem: Engineered > Solid waste > Grass > Composting > Bioreactor | place: USA: Davis... | reverse complement strand
CCTTGCCGGTGCCGCTCTCGCCGAGGATCAGCACCGGCACGTCGAGCCGCGCGACCGTCTCGATCTCGCGTCGCAGCCGCTGCATCGGCGCGCTGTCGCCGATCAGCCGGCCGGTGCCGCCGCGCAGGTCGTCCAGCGCGCGCCGGTAGTGCGCGACCTGCGAGCGCAATTCGCTGACTTCCTTGTGCATCCGCGCGATCGCCTCGGGCTCCTTGAACAGGACCTGGCCGATCGCGCCGACCACTTCGCCGTGCTGCACGATCGGAATGCGGTTGACCACGCGCGTGACGCCGTTCATCCGCTGCAGCTGGCCGATCTCGGCCTTGCCGCTGGCCGCGACCTGCGGCAGCCGCGAATTCGGAATCACGCGCTCGGCGGGCTGGCCGATGCCCTCGCCGGTGCGCAGCCCGAGGAAGCGCTCGTGCACCGGGCTGATATAGCGCATGCGGCCGTCGCGGTCCGCCACGGTGATCGCCTGGTACGGGTTGGTGATGAAGTGTTCGAGGATGGCGCCGGCAAACGGCACGGCGCCGAGGAAATCGAACAGCGCTGTGGCGGCGCCGGGCCGGTGCAGCAGCACCAGCGTCGTGGTGCCGTCGTCCAGCGCCAGTGCGATATGACGCGTGGCTTCGGCGCCGGGCGTCGTCACCTCGAACAGGTGGGGGCGAATGCCGCCGTCCTCGCGGGCGGGTGCGCCGGGGGCCGGACTATCGGCCGCCGTGATCTCGGCGGCGGCCAGCTCTGCCAACGCCGCTGCCGCGGCGCGGGCGAGCGCGTCGTCGCTGGCGATCCCGGTTGCCGCCAGCACCTGCCCGTCGCGGTCGATGACCAGCGCGCCGAGGGCGTCCGGGGCGTCAGGCGCGTTCGGGGCGTTCGGGGCGTTCGAGGCGTTTTCAGCGATCGCCGATGTCTCCGCATGTGTCTTCGATGACGACAAAGCCTGTCTCCGATGCGGACACTGCCGTGTCCTGATGTGTCGTTATGGCGGACACCCTAACAGCCGCGGACTTCGCGCGCAAGGTTTTCCTCAAGCCAATCAACGGCTTGCAGCAGGCACGCGAGCTGGCACGGTTGCTGCGCTGGGTCTCCCCAACAGCAAACCAGCAACAGGAGACAACGCGTGTCGTGGCAACCCGAAATCGATGAACTGGCCTACCGCCGCCAGCTGGCGGCCCAACTCGGCGGGCCGGAAAAGGTCCAGCGGCACAAGGACGCCGGCAAGCTGACGGTGCGCGAGCGCATCGATGCGCTGGCCGACCCGGGCTCCTTCCATGAGGTCGGCAGCCTGACCGGCAGCGGCCAGTACGACAGCAATGGACGGCTGGTCGGCTTCACGCCGGCCAATCTGGTGATGGGGCGGGCGCGCGTCGACGGCCGCCCCGTGGTGCTGGTCGGCGACGACTTCACCGTGCGCGGCGGCGCCAACGACGGCGCGGTCGGCGACAAGCTCGTTCACGCCGAGAAGATGGCGCGCGACCTGCGGCTGCCGATGGTGCGGCTGGTCGACGGCACTGGCGGCGGCGGCTCGGTGCGCAATATCGAGACCAAGGGCCATACGCTGATCCCGACCATGAAGGTGTGGCAGCACGTGGTCGAGAACATGTCGCTGGTACCGGTGGTGTCGCTGGCGCTGGGATCGGTGGCCGGCATGGGCGCGGCGCGCGTCGCGGCCAGCCACTACTCGCTGATGGTCAAGGAGACCTCGCAGCTGTTCAACGCCGGCCCGCCGGTGGTGGCGCGCATCGGCCAGCATCTGACCAAGAACGAGCTGGGCGGCAGCCATATCCACACGCGCAACGGCGTGGTCGACGACGAGGTCGCCAGCGAAGAGGAAGCCTTTGCGCGCGCCCGCCAGTTCCTGTCGTATCTGCCGACCTCGGTGTTCGAGCTGCCGCCGCGCGCCGAGCCGACCGACGATCCGGCGCGCCGCGACGACTGGCTGCTGTCGGCGATCCCGCGCGACGGCCGCGCGGTCTACAAGATCCGCCCGATCGTGCAGACGCTGGTCGACTCGGGCTCCTTCTTCGAGATCGGCCGGCATTGGGGCCGGGCCATCGTCACCGGCCTGGCGCGCGTCGACGGCTGGCCGGTCGCGGTGGTGGCCAGCGATCCGTACTACTACGGCGGCGGCTGGGACAGCGCCACCGCGGAGAAATTCACGCGCTTCGTCGACATGGCCGAGGCCTTCCATCTGCCGGTGATCAACCTGGTCGACATCGCCGGCTTCCAGATCGGCCTGGAGGCCGAGAAGGCGGGAACCATGCGCTACGGCGTGCGCGCGCTGTCGGCCGTCTACCAGGCCACGGTGCCCTGGTGCTCGGTGATCCTGCGGCGCGCCTACGGCGTCGCTGCTGCCGCGCACCAGCATATGGGCCGCTTCAACTTCCGCTATGCCTGGCCGTCGGGCAACTGGGGTTCGCTGCCGATCGAGGGCGGGCTCGAGGTCGCCTACAAGGCCGAGATCGAGGGCGCCGACGATCCGGTGCAGAAGCGCGCCGAGATCGAGCAGCGGGTGCGCAGCCTGACCTCGCCGTTCCGCAGCGCGGAGGCCTTCGTCATCGAGGACATCATCGATCCGCGCGATACGCGGGCGCTGCTGTGCGAGTTCGCCAACCTGGCCGCGCCGCTGCGCGAAGCGGGCGTGCGCAAGTTCGGCATCCGGCCATGAGGCACGGCTGCCGCGGGGGAGCGGCAAGGACGGCGGCAACCGCAACGCCGACGACAGCGCCGACGACAACCACAACGACAACAACGACAACCAACATCAAGGAGACCACCATGATTCGAAACCACCGCCCCCTGCGGCGCGCCACGCTGGCGCTGGCCGCCCTTGGCGCCCTCTCCGCCGTCGCGGCCATCGCGCCCGGCACCGCCGCCGCGCAGGAAAACTGGCCGAGCAAGCCGGTCACCATCATCGTGCCGTTTCCGGCCGGCGGCATGACCGACCTGCTGGCGCGCCGCATCGCCAAGGACATGGCCGTCGACCTGAAGCAGCCGGTCGTGGTCGAGAACCGCGCCGGCGCCAGCGGGCAGATCGGCACCGAGATGGTCGCGCGCGCCAAGCCCGACGGCTACACGCTGCTGGTCTCCGCGACGCACCACGTGATCAACCCCGCGGTGCGCGGCTCGCTGCCGTATGACGCGGCGAAGGACTTCACGCCGATCGCGCTGCTGGCCACCACGCCCAACGTGCTGGTCGTCAACAACAACATCCCGGCCGCGACGCTGCCCGAATTCCTCGCCTATGCGAAGAAGCAGAAGGAGGGGCTGTCGTTCGGCTCGTCGAGCATCGGCGGCGCGACCCACATGTCGGGCGAGCTGCTGAAGCTGATGACCAAGGCGCCGATGGTCCATATCCCCTACAAGGGCGCCACGCCCGCGATGGCGGACCTGCTGGGCGGCCAGATCCCGGCGCTGTTCCACGATGCGATGACGATGGCGCCGTACGTCAAGGACGGCAAGGTCAAGGCGATCGGCATGACCTCAGCCAAGCGCAGCGATGCGCTGCCGAATGTGCCGACCATCGCCGAGCAGGGCGTGGCCGGCTACGAGGCCACCACCTGGATCGGCTTCTATGGCCCCGCCAACCTGCCCAAGCCGATCGTCGACCGGCTCAACCGCGAGGCGGTCAAGAGCATGAACGCGCCGGACTCGAAGGCGAGCCTGGCGCAGTCGGCCACCACGCCGGGCACGATGTCGGCCGAGCAGTTCGGCGGCTTCGTGCAGGCCGAGCTGGCCAAGTGGAAGCGCGTGGCCAGCGAAGCGAAGGTCAAGGTGGAATGACGCGATGACTAATCTTCATGCCAATCCGGCGGCGCCGGCCGACGACGGCAGCGCGCTGCTGTCGCTGCTGTCGCCGCGCTCTGTCGCCGTGCTCGGCGCCTCCGACAACACGGTCAAGGCCGGCGGCCGGCCGATCGACTACATGCGCCGGCACGGTTTTGCCGGCGCGATCTATCCGGTCAATCCGAATCGCGCGACGATCCAGGGCCTGCCCGCCTATCCGTCGCTCGACGCCTTGCCGGCCGCGCCCGATCTGGTCGTGATCAGCGTGCCGGGCGCCGAGGTCGAGCAGGCGATCGAGCGATGCCTCGCGATCGGCGCGCGCGGCGCGGTGATCTATTCCTCGGGCTTCGCCGAACTGGGCGAGGCCGGCGCGGCGCAGCAGCGGCGGCTGGTCGAGCGCGCGCGTGCCGGCGGCCTGCGGCTGTTCGGTCCGAACACGCAGGGCCTCGCCAACTTCGCCAGCGGCGCGATCGCGCATTTTTCGACGATGATCAACGAGGAGGCGGGCCAGGACGGTCCGGTCGCCATCGTCAGCCAGAGCGGCGCGGGCTCGGCCATCGTCTATGGCGGGCTGCGCCGCAGGGGCATCGGCGTGCGCTATATGGTCGCCACCGGCAACGAGGCCGACGTCAGCGCCGCCGAGGTCGTGCGCGCGGTGCTGCATGACGAGCAGGTGCGCGTGGTGCTGCTGTATATCGAGTCGCTGCGCGATCCGCAGGTGCTGGCGCAGGCCGCGCGGCTGGCGCACGAGCGCGACGTGCCGATCCTCGCGGTCAAGGCGGGCCGCACGCGCGCCGGCCAGTTGACGGCCAGCTCGCACACGGGCGCACTGGCCGGCGAGGACGCGCTGGCCGATGCCTTCCTGCGCCGGCATGGCATCGTCCGCGTGGCCGACTTCCGCGAGCTGGCCGAGTATTGCCAGGTCTTCGTCGGCGGCCAGCGCCCGCGCGGCGATGGCGTGGTGGCGATCAGCAATTCGGGGGCGACCTGCGTGCTGGCGGCCGATGCCGCCGAGGACGAAGGGCTGCGCCTGGTCGAGTTCGACGCGGCCGGCACCGAGGCACTGCGCGCCGTGCTGCCCAGCTACGTCAGCGCGCGCAATCCGATCGACATGACCACCGCGCTGCTGGGCCAGCCGCAGATCTTCGGCCGCACGCTCGACGCGGTGGCCGAGCGCGGCGCCGCCGACATGATCCACGTCGGCTTTCCGATCGGCGGCGAGGGCTACGACTTCGACGACTTCTCCGCGCAGACCGGGCGCTTTGCCGCGGCCAGCGGCGTGCCGGTGGTGGTCAGCGCCAATCAGGAGTGGGTCGCGCAGGCCTTCCGCCGGCATGGCGTGCCGGTGTTCGACAGCGAGCGCGCGGCCATGCGCGCGTTGGGGCTGCTGTCGCGCTATGTGCAGGCGCGTGCCGCGGTGCTGGCGGCGCCGGGGGCGGTACCGTCATCAGCGGCATCACCGGCATCAGCGGCGCCAGCGGTATCGGCAGCATCACCGGCAGTGCCGGCTTCGTCGAGCGGTGCCGCTACGTTCGCCACCACCACGCTCGACGAAGTACAAAGCCTTTCACAACTGGCCGCGGCCGGGTTGCCGGCGGTCGCCCATCGCCTGTGCCGCGACCGCGAGCAGGTGCGGCGCGCCGTCGCGGAGCTGGGTTTGCCGGTGGTCGCCAAGGGCGTGTCGGCGTCGATCACGCATAAGTCCGAATACGGGCTGGTGCGCCTGGGCCTCGACAGCGAGGAGCGCGCGCTGGCCGCCTTCGACGAGCTCGATGCCAGTTTGGCCAAGCTGGCCGCCGAGCGGGGCGTCGAGCATGGCGGAGTGCTGATCGCGCGTCAGCACAAGGGGGCGTTCGAACTCGCGGTCGGCGCGCATCGCGATCCAGTCTACGGGCCGGTCGTGATGATCGGTCAGGGCGGCGTGCTGGTCGAGGCGCTGGACGACGTGCAGTTCCTGCCCGCGCCGTTCTCCGCCGCGCAGGCGCGCGACGCCATCGCCCGCCTGCATATCGCCCGCGCGTTCGGCGCGGTGCGCGGCATGCCGGCCGTCGATGTCGAGCGGCTCGCGGCGATGCTGGTGACGCTGGGCGACTGGTTCGCCGGCAGCGGGGCAGGACGTGAGGCCGGACTTGAAGCCGGACATGAAGCCGGACTTGAAGCCGGACTTGAAGCCGAGTCGGTCGATGCCAATCCCGTGATCGTGCCGCGTGGCGACGCCGCCCCGGTGATCGTCGACGCCGTGGTCGTGCGGCGTATTGCCGATGGCGAGGTGCCGCGATGACCCCCAAATTGCAGATCCGTCCGCTGCCCCGCGTGCTGGTCGCGAACCGCGGCGCGGTAGCCGCGCGCATCCTGCGCGCGCTGAACGCGCAGGGCATCGAGTCGATCGCGGTCTATTCGGACGCCGATGCCGAAGCGCCCTACCTGCAGCAGGCCACGGTGCGCGTGCGGCTGGGCGAGGCACCGCCGCTGCAGAGCTATCTGAACCAGGACGCGCTGCTGCGGATCGCGCGCGAGCATGGCGCCGACGGCTTGCATCCGGGCTACGGCTTCCTGTCGGAGAACGCCGGCTTCGCCGAGCGCGTCGAGGCGGCGGGCCTGTGTTTCATCGGTCCGTCGTCGCGCTGGATTCGCCGGCTTGGCCACAAGACCGAGGCGCGCGCGCTGATGGCGACCCACGGCATGCCGATGACGCCGAGCAGCGCCGTGCTGTCCGACGATCCGGACGTGGTCGCCAGGGCCGCCGCGCGCATCGGCTATCCGGTGCTGATCAAGCCGGCCGGCGGCGGCGGTGGCATCGGCATGCTGCCGGCGCGCGACGAGAGCGAACTGGCCGCGGCATGGCAGCGCGCGCGCTCGGTCGCGCAGCGCAGCTTCGGCCAGGCCGAGCTGTATCTGGAGAAGCTGATCGAGCGGCCGCGCCATATCGAGTTCCAGGTGCTGGCCGACCGCTATGGCGGCGTGCGCGTGCTCGGCGAGCGCGACTGCTCGGTGCAGCGGCGCCATCAGAAGGTCATCGAGGAGGCGCGCGCGCCCAACGTGCCGGCCGACGAGATCGACGCGATGGCCAGGCGCCTGGCCACGCTGCTGGCGGCGCTCGGCTACGACGTGATCGGCACCGTCGAGATGCTGTACACGCCGGCGACCGGCTTCGTCTTTCTCGAGCTCAATACGCGCCTGCAGGTCGAGCATGCGGTCACCGAGCAGGTCACCGGCATCGACATCGTCGCGGCGCAGTTGCGGTTGGCGCGCGGCGAGCCGATCGAGGCGGTGCTGCCTGCGCCGCTCCGGCTGCGCGGCCATGCGATCGAGGCGCGCGTCTATGCCGAGGACCCGGTGCGCTTCCTGCCGTCGCCCGGGCCGCTGACGGTGTATCGGCCGCCGGTGGGCGAGGGCGTGCGCGTCGAGACCGGCTATGCCGAGGGCGGCCGTGTCACCTCCTACTACGACCCGATGCTGGCCAAGGTGATCGCCACCGGCGCCGATCGCGCGCAAGCCATTTCGCGGCTGCGCGCGGCGCTGGACGCCTTCGCCATCGAGGGCGTCAAGACCAATATCCCCTTCATCCAGCAGGTGCTGGCCGATGACGACTTCATCGCCGGGCGCATCGATACCGGCCTCGCGCAGCGCGTGCTGGCCGGCGAAGCCATGGCAGAAACAAGGGCACCCGGCGCGGCGTCGGCGCCCGCCTCCACCTGACAACCTGATCCCCGGAGTTCCCCATGAAGCAAATCGAAGCGGCCGTCGCCGGCCATGTCTGCGCCGTCGACGTGCAAGTTGGCGCTACCATTGCGGCCGGCGATGCCGTGATGACCATCGAGTCGATGAAGATGGAAATCCCGCTCGAGTCCGAGCAGGCCGGCGTCGTCAAGGCCATCCTGGTGCAACCCGGCGATGCGGTCGCCGAGGGCCAGGTCGTGATCGAACTCGAGTAAGGAAGTGGTTTTGGAAAGCAGTGCGCAAATCGTCCCGCAAATCGTTCCCGTTTCGCCGGGAACGGCCGAAAAGCCCTATTTCGGCATCGACGTCCCGCTGATGCGGCATCTGGGCCTGCAGCCCGTCCATATCGAGGACGGGCTGTGCAGGACGCGGCTGCCGGCGCATCCGGCCCTGGTCAACAGCCGTGGCGACGTGCATGGCGGCACGCTGATGGCGGTGCTGGACTTCACGCTCAGCGGCGCGGCGCGCTCGCATGCGCCGCTGGAGACCGGCGTGATCACGATCGACATGTCGACCCACTTCCTGGCCGCCGCGCGCGGCGAGCTGACCTTCGAGGCCCGCTGCATGCGGCGCGGCGCGCGGATCGCGTTCTGCGACGGCGAGGTCAAGGATGCGGCCGGCAACGTGGTGTGCGTGGCGCGGGCAGCGTTCAAGCTGGTGCCGCTGGCGGCCGGGGGGAACTGACGGGGCGATCAGCCGCGTCGGCTGTCGAGGCGCCCTTGCCCTCTTCCGCAAGCGGGGGAGGGCAAGGGGAAAGGGCCAGGGGAGAGCGCAATGCAGCGCCCGGCAATACTCTCATCACCCCAATACCCGCGGCGCGAAGCCGTGGTTCAGCGGGCCGTTGCCGGCCCCTAGCCGCAGGTCCGCGCCAGCCGCGATGGCTTCGGCGACGAAATCCAGCGCGGTGCCGACCGCCTGCTCCAGCGCGTCGCCGCGCGCCAGCTGCGAGGCGATCGCGGCGGCCAGCGTGCAGCCGGTGCCGTGCAGGTTGCGGGTAGCGATGCGCGGATGGCTGAACACGCGCACGCTGCCGTCGGCGCTCATCAGCAGGTCGTCCAGGCTGCCTTGCTCGCCCCCTTGCTCGCCGGTTTCCGCCAGATGCCCGCCCTTGAGCAGCACCGCCTGGCACCCCAGTTCGATCAGCTCCCGCGCGGCGCGCTCCATGTCGGCGCGGCGCGTGACCGGCCGGCCCAGCAGATAGGAGGCCTCGGGCAGGTTGGGCGTGACAAGCAGCGCGCGCGGGAACAGCAGCCGCACCATCGCCTGCGCGGTGGCGTCGTCCGACAGCGTGGCGCCCGAGGTGGCGACCATCACCGGATCGACCACCAGCTTGCGCAGGCCGTGGCGATCGACCGCCGCGGCGACCGCCTCGACGATCGCCGCCGTGCCCAGCATGCCGGTCTTGGCGGCGTCGATACCGATATCGGTGGCCACCGCGTCGATCTGCGCCGCCACCATCTCCGCCGGAATCGCATGCACGCCGGTCACGCCGAGCGTGTTCTGCGCCGTGATCGCGGTGATCGCGCTCATGCCGTAGCAGCCGAGCGCGGCGAAGGTCTTCAGGTCGGCCTGGATGCCGGCGCCGCCGCCGGAGTCGGAGCCGGCGATGGTCAGGGTACGCGGGGGAAAGGCGGTCATAGCGAGTCGAAAGGCGAGGTCCGGGAGGGCCGGCGGCGGGTTGCCGAGCGGGTCCGGACCGGCCGAAAAGAATTCGGAGAGCGGCACACCGTCGCCGCGCAGGGCAGGTACAATACCGCCACTCCGAGGAGCGTTGCAACGGACGGCGCGCGGGCCCAACCCCGCATTCTGCCATCCGCCAGGCTCGGAATGTCTTCAACGGCGCTCGCTGAACCGTGGTTCGCACGGTGGCGAGTCGACCTATCCGCACGCTGCACCCAGTCCCTGGGCCCGCAGCCGTCCCGGACCCGTCCCCTCTTTCGTCACCGGCGTCCCACTCTTCGACGGAGTGAAACATGAACGCTGTGACCGATCTGAAGAACGATTTCCTGGTGGCCGACATCGGCCTGGCCGGCTGGGGCCGCAAGGAAATCGCCATCGCCGAAACCGAAATGCCCGGCCTGATGGCCATCCGCGAGGAATTCGCCGCCAGCCAGCCGCTCAAGGGCGCCCGCATCGCCGGCTCCCTGCACATGACCATCCAGACCGCGGTGCTGATCGAGACGCTGAAGGCGCTCGGCGCCGACGTGCGCTGGGCCTCGTGCAACATTTATTCGACGCAGGACCACGCCGCCGCCGCGATCGCCGCCTCGGGCACGCCGGTGTTCGCCTTCAAGGGCGAATCGCTGAAGGAATACTGGGACTTCACCCACCGCATCTTCGACTGGGCCGACGGCGGCACGCCGAACATGATCCTGGACGATGGCGGCGATGCCACGCTGCTGCTGCACCTGGGCGCACGCGCCGAGCGCGATCCGTCGGTGATCGCCAAGCCGGGCAGCGAGGAAGAGACCTACCTGTTCGCCGCGATCAAGGAAAAGCTGGCGCAGGATCCGGGCTGGTACAGCCGCAACCTGGAAGCGATCCGCGGCGTCACCGAGGAAACCACCACCGGCGTGCACCGCCTGTACCAGATGGCCCAGAAGGGCGAGCTGCGCTTCCCGGCGATCAACGTCAACGACTCGGTCACCAAGAGCAAGTTCGACAACCTGTACGGCTGCCGCGAATCGCTGGTGGACGGCATCAAGCGCGCCACCGACGTGATGATCGCGGGCAAGGTCGCGGTGGTGTGCGGCTACGGCGACGTCGGCAAGGGCAGCGCCCAGGCGCTGCGCGCGCTGTCGGCGCAGGTGTGGGTCACCGAGGTCGACCCGATCTGCGCGCTGCAGGCCGCGATGGAAGGCTACCGCGTGGTGACGATGGAATACGCCGCCGACAAGGCCGACATCTTCGTGACCTGCACCGGCAACTACCATGTGATCACCCACGACCACATGGTCAAGATGAAGGACCAGGCGATCGTCTGCAATATCGGCCACTTCGACAACGAGATCGACATCGCCTCGCTGGAGAAGTACCAGTGGGACGAGATCAAGCCGCAGGTCGACCACGTCATCTTCCCCGACGGCAAGAAGCTGATCATCCTGGCCAAGGGCCGCCTGGTGAATCTGGGCTGCGCGACCGGCCACCCGTCGTACGTGATGAGCAGCTCGTTCGCCAACCAGACGCTGGCGCAGATCGAGCTGTGGCAGGAGCGCGATAGCGGCAAGTACCCGGTCGGCGTCTACACGCTGCCCAAGCACCTGGACGAGAAGGTCGCGCGCCTGCAGCTGAAGAAGCTGAACGCGCAGCTGACCGAGCTGACCGACCAGCAGGCCGCGTATATCGGCGTGCCGAAGGAAGGCCCGTACAAGGCGGATCACTACCGTTATTGACGTGGTTTTCTCCCTCTCCCGCACGCGGGAGAGGGTTGGGAAGCGGGCAGCGGCGCCAGGCATCGGCAAGACAGCGAACATGACGACCGCCGCCCGGGCCCCCTCCCCCGGCCCCTCTCCCGCCAGCGGGAGCGGGAGCAAACCAACCGACAAGGAGTTGCCATGAGATTGCTGGCGGTATGGATCATCAACGCCCTGACGCTGTTCGCGATCAGCGCGGTGGTCGACGGCATCGAAGTGCGGGGCTTCGGCTCGGCGATGATCGCGGCGGCGGTGCTGGCCATCATCAATACGCTGATCCGGCCGATCCTGGTGCTGCTGACGCTGCCGGTCACGCTGCTGACGCTGGGCCTGTTCATCTTCGTGATCAACGCGCTGCTGTTCCTGTTCGTCGGCAATCTGCTGTCGGGCTTCACCGTGTCGGGCTTCTGGACCGCGCTGCTCGGTTCGCTACTGTACAGCGTGATCTCGACCCTGCTGGCCGGCCTGCTGCTGCGCGATCGCGAAGTGGCCTGACGCCGGGCACTCCCCTTCCCAGCGCCGCCTCGGCGGCGGCGCCACCATCATGCAAGACCGCTACTACAGCTTCGAGTTTTTTCCGCCCAAGACGCCCGAGGGCCGGGAAAAGCTGCGCAATACCCGCGCACAGCTGGCCCCGCTGGGGCCCAAATACATCTCGGTGACCTTCGGCGCCGGCGGCACCACGCAGCAGGGCACGCTCGACGCCGTGCTGGAGATCCAGCGCGACGGCATCGACGCCGCGCCGCACCTGTCCTGTGTCGGCTCCACGCGCGAGGGCATCCGCGAGATCCTGCGCACATACCGCGACAACGGCATCCGCCATATCGTCGCGCTGCGCGGCGACATGCCGTCCGGCATGGGCGAGATCGGCGAATTCCGCTACGCCAACGAGCTGGTCGAGTTCATCCGCGCCGAGACCGGCGACTGGTTCCAGATCGAGGTGGCCGCCTATCCGGAGTACCACCCGCAGGCGCGCTCGCCGCGGCACGATCTCGAGAACTTCGTGCGCAAGGTCAAGGCCGGCGCCGATTCGGCGATCACCCAGTACTTCTTCAACGCCGACGCGTACTTCCGCTTCGTCGACGACGTGCGCGCGATGGGCGTGGACGTGCCGATCGTGCCCGGCATCATGCCGATCACCAACTACTCGCAGCTGATGCGCTTCTCCGAGATGTGCGGCGCCGAGGTGCCGCGCTGGGTCGCCAAGCGGCTGGAGAGCTTTGGCGACGATCGCGAGGCGATCCGCGCCTTCGGGCTCGACGTCGTCACCGCGCTGTGCGAGCGGCTGCTGGCTGGCGGGGTGCCGGGGCTGCATTTCTACACGCTGAACGCGGCGGGCGCCACCAAGGCGATCTGGCAGCGGCTGAAGCTGTAAGGCGCGGCGCCGCGACGGCGGCCATGCGGTGCAGGGCGCCGATGGCATACTGTGCCGCATGGTTACCGCCACGTTCCGCTTCTACGAGGAGCTGAACGATTTCCTTCCCCCGGCGATGCGCGGACGGGACTGGTCCTGTCCGTGCGCCCGCGCGGCCACGGTCAAGCACATGATCGAGGCGCTCGGGGTGCCGCACACCGAGGTCGAGCTGATCCTGGTCAATGGCCAGTCGTGCGGCTTCGACCGCGTGCTGGCCGACGGCGACCGGGTCTCGGTCTACCCGACCTTCGAGGCGCTCGACGTCACGCCGCTGCTGCGGGTACGGCCCGCGCCGCTGCGGGTCACCCGCTTCGTCGCCGACGCCCATCTGGGCGGGCTGGCCGCCTTGCTGCGGCTGACCGGCTACGACACCCTCTACGACAACCACTTCGACGACCGCGAGATCGAGGCCATCGCCGCGCGCGAGGGCCGCATCGTGCTGACGCGCGACCGCGAGCTGCTCAAGCGCGGCAGCATCACGCATGGCTGCTACGTGCGCGCGCTCAAGCCCCAGGCGCAGCTGCGCGAGATCTTCGCGCGGCTGGACCTGCGCCGGCAGGCGCGGCCGTTTTCGCTGTGCCTGAGCTGCAATGTGCCGCTGTGCGCCGCGTCGAGCGACGAGGTGGCCGGGCGCGTGCCGCCCGCCGTGCTGGAGCGGCACGAGCGCTTCTCGACCTGCGAGGCCTGCCGGCGGGTGTTCTGGGAAGGCTCGCACTGGCGCCGGATGCGGGCGCTGGTCGATTCGCTGATGCTGCCGGAGGGCACGGCGTCCGCGCCCGCGGATGGCTGACGAGGCCGACCGGCCATGCTGTCGTTGCCGCGAAAGCGGGAATCCAGCGTCTTCAAAGGCCACTGGCCCACCGCATTCGCGGGGACGACCCGAAGGTAGGCAGGCGGGGACCCTAGAAGCGCCCGGCCTCGGTCACCATCCAGTCCATCGGGATGTCATGCGCGGCCGGCGCCAGCGCGATCCGGCAGCCTTCGTAGCCGATGCCGATCGCGACCGGCCTGGCCGGCAGCGCGGCCAGCGTGCGGTCGTAGAAGCCGCCGCCGTAGCCCAGGCGGAACTTCTCAGGGCTGAAACCGACACAGGGAATCAGCAGCGCGTCGGGCGTCACCGCCGGCGTGCCGTCGGGCACCGGGATGCCGTAGCGGCCTTCGCGCATCGGCGTGTCGGGCGTCCAGCGATGGAAGTCCAGCGGCACGCCCGGGCGGCTGACCGCCGGCA
>Ga0065721_10051788_pt1 | contig 13564 bp, 9 predicted proteins | sample Mesricmetagenome_FD_59108 | JGI IMG/M metagenome (GOLD analysis project Ga0065721, IMG submission 59108) | Mesophilic microbial community from rice straw/compost enrichment Sample: eDNA_1 v2 (version 2) | ecosystem: Engineered > Solid waste > Grass > Composting > Bioreactor | place: USA: Davis... | reverse complement strand
CAGAAACCGTGGCAGACCCCGAGCCTCTGCCGCAGATGGAGGAGCCTGTTCCGATGGAAGAGCCTGAGGTGTTGACGCAGGATCTCGCGGACACCCACGGCGATCAACCGCAAGATGCGTTGGTGGCGTCGGCACCGGAAGACGTGGAGGAAATTGCCGCAGCGCCCATTGAAGAGCCTGTGGAGGAGGCGGCTGTTGTCGAAGAGCCGGCCGAACCTGACCATTCCGAGGCCATAGCCGCTTTGTTGAGTGAAGCCGAGGCGCTGCTGGCGAGCCGGCGGCTGCGCAAACCGGCGAATGACAACGCCTACATGAAATATCAGCAGGTGTTGGAACTGGAGCCCGACAATGACCAGGCTTTGGCCGGCCTGGTGCAGATTGCCAATATTTATTTCGCCATGACCGAGCGGGCCATTGCTGCGGAAAACTTCGATAATGCGCGCGCCTATTTGATGGAGGCGCGCGTGGTGGCGCCCTCCAGCCCCGAGATACAGCGACTGGAAGATAAGTTGGCAGTGGCTATAGAGGTGCAAAAAGAGCGCGAAATTCAGGCGGCCGCCGAGCGCCGTGCGGCGCAGATCGAAGAGCTGCTGGCGGCGGCCAGGGCGGATGAGCAGGCCGGACGCATTCGCGCGCCCGTGGGCAACAATGCTTTGGAAAAATATCAGCAGATATTGGATCTGGACCCGGACCATATTCAGGCGATCAACAAATTGATCGAATACGGCCGTTGATAATGGCGAAATGCACTTAAGTGCGTAGGGATTTAAGAGCCCTCCCGCAGCTATTGCGCGGGAGGGCGAAAAGCATCAGCGGCAGGCCAGCGTCCGGTCGATAAGTCGCTCGCGCAATTTGCCGGTCTGTGCATCGCCGCTGCCTTTTTTGAGATGCAGCAGGGTCGCGGCCTTGGCGATATTTTCCACTTCCTGGGCACACTGGTTTTGCGCCGCGAATTTATCGGCGATTTTCACGTACTCCAGTTCCTGATTGTGCAGCACCGCTATCAGATTGGCGGCAATCGCCTCGGACACATCCTCGGCCAGCTTGTGCAGAATTTCCGTATCCGCCGGCAGATTGGCCACTTTGTATGGAATGACCAGTTCTCCCACCTCTATGCCCTCGCTGCTCTCATCTTCGTAGGGCGCTTGCAGAGTGATGCTGTCCGGAAATATGACTCGGTTGCTTTTCGTGGACACGAGTCTATAGCTCACAGCCACTACGCCGATTTTGCGGTGCAAAGTGCTGGTGATGAAAATATTTTCCTGCTTGCTCTCCCGGATGGTCTCGTCGGGTTTTTCCACTTTGGCGCGCTCTTTCGGCGGCAATTCCAGCCAGGCTATATAGGCGGGATTGGGGCGCTGATTCTCGCCCACGGTCACGCGGATTTGCTTTTTGTTGCGCGTTTGCGATTTATCCACTTTCACTTCAAGGATATTGCCGGTGACCGCAGCGTCGGCAGTGACGCCGTTGCTGGCGGATTCCTGGTCGATCAATTGAATATTGTTGCCCAGTGTTTCATGCAGGCGCTGAGTGATATGTGAGGTGATCAGTTCGCCGAAATTGAATTCCTCGTAGCGCGAGCGGAATTTCACCACGCTGACACTATTGATGGTGGCATTTTTGATCACTTCGTGTTGCCGGGCGATGGCGGCGGCCAGCTCCGGAAAATTCGGCTCCACCACTTCTGCGGCATAGAGCAGACCCAAAGCGCCGAAGGGATTCTGCTCTGCCAGGGCGTGGTGACGGAAGAACAACTGCCGGGCCAGCTCCGCAGTCTGGGGATGCGCTTGCGGTGGCAGCCCGAGCATCCGGCGCACTTCGATTTCCTGCCGGTGGAGCCGGAAGGACTGGCCGGGATCCCGGTTGCGCTCGATACTCTCGCTGACATAGGCGGCGTATTCGGTCGCTATGCTTTCGGCCGCCGGGTGCATTTTTTTGAGGATGGCGGCGTAATCGGGTTTGCGAGTGAGATCCTGCAGTATGGCGAAAGCGGCGTCCGGATCGGGTTTCGCCTGGGCGTTGAGAATCCGGCGGGTGAATATGCCGGCGTACAGACCTTGCATGTCTTCAATGATGGGTGCGGGCTGCTCGCGATAGATGCTGCGCACGAAGTCGATGCGCTCTTCCAACTGCTTGGTGAAAACATTTTTTTCAGCGGCCGCGTGTGCGGCTTTGATGATGGCATCCATCTGTCTGTCCCGCACTTCCTGCCATTCCTTTTCTCCGGTGAGCTGATACAGCTGGTGGTACACGGAGGCGCGCGCCTCGGCCGTCAGATCGGTTTTGCTGGATTCCCGCTGCAAAGCCGTGATGCGGTTTTCGGTGAGGGCTTCCTCGCGGCGCAGCGGTGCCAGAGCTTGCGGCAGCAGCTCCGCTGTGAGGCTGCTGTCTGCAGTCAGTTGTTCTCGCAGCTGCCGCAGTTCCGGCAGAGGAATCACGCCCGGCTCAGTACCACTGCCATCCAGACGTTTGGATTTCAGATTCCGTTCCAGCTGCTGGGTGTGCAATGCCGCTATCCGCTGATTGATGTTGTCCAGCAGGGCGAATTCCGACGGGACTTTTTGCGGATCCTTGTCGATCAGTTGGGTCGCCAGGGTGGTCTGCAGGCTCTGCAGTTGGCCGAGATCGGTCAACCGCTGAACCTGTTCGGGACTTATGTCCACCGACGGTTGCGGTGGCGTGCTGTTACATCCCGCCAGCAGCAGGCAGGTGGCTGCAACCGCGGGTTTGAGAAATCTGTACATGGATTTCCTGGATCGGGCAGAAAGGGCTAAGCGCATGTAAGGCACGTTGTCAGTTATTGGTATAGGTTTCCACCGGTGGACAGGAGCACATGAGATTCCGGTCCCCGTACACATTATCGATACGGTTGACCGAGGGCCAGACTTTATGTGCGTGCAGATAGGGTAAAGGTCGCGCCGCCAGATCGCGACTGTAGGGTCGATCCCAGGAATCGGCCATGACATCGTCCAGGCTGTGCGGTGCATTTTTCAGCGGATTGTTGTCGCGCGGCCAGGCGCCGCTTTCCACTGTGGCGATTTCCTTGCGGATTTGGATCATGGCGTCGCAGAAGCGGTCGAGTTCCGCCTTGGATTCGCTTTCGGTGGGCTCGATCATCAATGTGCCGGCCACAGGGAAAGACATGGTCGGCGCATGGAAACCGAAATCCATCAGCCGCTTGGCTATGTCTTCTTCCGTTACGCCGCTGGCTTCTTTCAGCGGTCGCAGATCCAGCAGACATTCGTGGGCGATAAAGCCATTGCGGCCGGTGTAGAGCACCGGATAGTGCTCCTGCAGGCGCTTGGCCACGTAGTTGGCGTTGAGGATGGCGTACTCCGTGGCCTGCTTCATGCCCTCAGCACCCATCATGCGGATGTACATCCAGCTGATGGGCAGAATGCTGGCGGAGCCCCAGGGGCCGGATGAAACAGTGCCGTTGCGCGCCTGGGTGTCCGGTACTGGCTGCAGCGGATGGCCCGGCAGATAGGGGGCCAGGTGCGCCTTGACACCTATGGGACCCATACCGGGACCGCCGCCGCCGTGGGGGATGCAGAAGGTTTTGTGCAGGTTGAGGTGCGACACATCGCCGCCGAACTCTCCCGGAGCGGCCAGACCCACCAGGGCATTCATATTGGCACCGTCGATATACACCTGGGCTCCCACGCTATGGACCAGCTCGCAGATCTCGCGGATGTTTTCCTCGAACACGCCGTGGGTGGACGGGTAGGTCGCCATAAGGGCGGCTATGCGGCTGCCGAATTCTTCGATCTTGTCGCGCAGGTCCCGGGTATCCACATTGCCCTGATCGTCGCAGCGGACCACCACCACCTGCAGGCTCGCCATCTGGGCGGAGGCGGGGTTGGTGCCGTGGGCGGAGGCGGGAATCAGGCAGATATCGCGGTTTTCGCCTTTGGCCTCGAAATATTTCTTGATGACAACCAGCCCCGCGTACTCGCCCTGGGAGCCGGCGTTGGGTTGCAGGCTGATGGCGTCGTAGCCGGTGCAGGCTTTGAGCATCTGCTGCAGTTCTTCAAACATCTGCTTGTAGCCCACTGCCTGTTCGATGGGGGCGAAGGGGTGCATGCGCCCGAACTCGGGCCAGGTGACCGGAATCATCTCCGCTGTGGCGTTGAGTTTCATGGTGCAGGAGCCCAGCGGGATCATGGCGTGGTTGAGGGCTACATCCCTGGACTCCAGGCGCTTCAGATAGCGCAGCATCTCGGTTTCCGAGTGGTATTGGTTGAAAACCGGGTGGCTGAGGAAACCCGATTGCCTGCGGCAGGACTCGGGAATCGCGGCCATCTGTTGGGCGCGACTTTCCAGGGTGGCCATGGGCTGGGCGTGAGATGCCGAGGCGAACACCGCCAGCAGCTCCTCCACATCGGCACTGGTGGTGGTTTCGTTGAGGCTGATGCCTATGGAGTGCTTGTCCACCCTCCGCAGGTTGATCCTCTGCTGCTCAGCGCGCTCTATGAGTGCGTTCTGGTTGTCTCCCACATCCACGGTCACTGTGTCGAAAAACTGCTGATGGTGCAGCTTGTAACCCTGGGCAATCAGACCCTGGGCCAGCAGCTTGGCCAGCAGATGGACACGATTGGCGATGCGCTTGAGTCCCTCGGGCCCGTGATAGATGCCATAGAACACGCTCATGAGGGCCAGCAGCACTTGAGAGGTGCAGATATTGGAGTTGGCCTTTTCCCGGCGAATATGTTGCTCGCGGGTTTGCATGGCCATGCGCAGCGCCTGTTTGCCGCGCGCATCGATAGATACGCCGATGATGCGGCCCGGGGCCGAGCGTTTATAGGCGTCGCGGAAGGCGAAGAAGGCGGCGTGGGGACCGCCGAATCCCATGGGGATGCCGAAGCGCTGGTTGCTGCCGACCACTATGTCTGCCCCCATTTCGCCGGGGGATTTCAGCAGTACCAGGCTGAGGAGATCCGCCGCCACTGTCACCAGTATGTCGCGGCTGTGGGCGGTTTCGATGAGTGGGGTCAGATCCCGCACCTGACCGGTGGTGCCGGGATATTGCAGCAATACGCCAAAGCATTCTTTCTCCGCCAGTTCCGTCTCCGGATCGCCGACGTGGACTTCAAAGCCGAAATGTTCGGCGCGGGTCTGCACCACCGCCAGGGTTTGCGGATGCACATCGCGGCTGACAAAAAAAGTATCCGAGCGATTCTTGCGCGCCACCCGTTTGCTCATGGCCATGGCTTCGGCGGCGGCCGTGCCTTCGTCGAGCAGACTGGCGTTGGCCATCTCCATGCCGGTGAGATCCATGATCATCTGCTGGAAGTTCAGCAGGCCCTCCAATCTGCCCTGGGCGATTTCCGGCTGATAGGGAGTGTAGGCGGTGTACCAGCCGGGATTTTCCAGCACATTGCGCAGAATGACGTTGGGCACGTAGGTGTCGTGGTAACCCAGCCCGAGATAGTTTTTGAAAATCTGATTGCGGCTGGCGATGGCGCGCAGCTCGGCCAGCGCCTGTTGTTCGGTCACCGGGGGGCGCAGCGCCTTGGTGGTTTCACAGCGAATGGCGCCGGGTACGGTTTTTTCGATCAGCTCCGCGATACTACCTACTCCCAAGGTTTGCAGCATGGCCTGGGTCTGCTCCGCGTCCGGCCCTATGTGGCGACGGATGAATTCACCCGGATCGTGAAGGGCGGCGAGAGAGTCGAGGCGGTTTGTCATAGCGGATTCCAAAGATCAGGGTTCGACGGGAATGGGAAATGTTTTGGGTGCCAGCCGCGTTTGCGAAAGAATCGGGAGGCGGCGCAAATGAAGTGCCGTATAGTATCAAACTTGTCCGGTGGGGCGTGATTGCGCAATGCGCCGAGGCAGGTTTTGAAGATTGCGGCAATCAGGAGAAAAATGTGGATTATTTTTTGATCGGCGCTATTGCCTGGCTGGCTTTTTTTGCGCTTTGGGGCATGTTCACGGGATTCTGGCGGTCATTGGCCGGCGCTGTGGGAGTGGTATTGGCTTATTGGGCGTCGCTGGAATTTGCGCCCGGGCTGAGCGCCGTCATAGAGCGGCAGTTTCCCTCTCTGAATCTACACCCGACGGCGGCCTGGGTATTGGGTGCGACCGTGATCTTTTTTGTCTTCGGATTTGTAGTGCGCCAACTGGTGCTGCTGATCTCGAAGCGTCTGCCCATCGGCAATGGTCTGTTCAACCGCCTGGGTGGTGGCGTCATCAGTACGGCTTATGGCGCAGTACTGGGCGTGGCCATGATTTGGGGCTTGGCGTTCATGGCTGAGAGCTGGAATATCCGGGTGGCCGAGGCGGGGGCTGAGAGGGCGGCGCGCTTTGACATTTCGTCCCCGGTGGTCACCTGGTCGCGCCGGCTGATGGCCGAATGGGTCAACTGGAACCTGCGCCATTCGGGATCGAGCGAGTTCGCCGAATTGTCGGCGGTCATGGCGGAAAAGCCCGGCGAGGTGCTCTCGGGCGTGCGTATGGCCGTGCAGTCTCCGGAATTCCGTCAGATGTCCAGTAGCGCCAGAGTGCAGGAAATGGTGCAGCGTCGGGATGCGGAATCCCTGCGGAAGAGCGCGGAGTTCCGGCAGTTCATCGAACAGCCCGCGGTGCAGCGGCTGCGCGAGACATTGGCGCCTGAGAGCGGCTCCTGGAGCGATGATCGCATAGCGCAGGAGCTGGTAACCGCTTGGAGCCGTCTCGATCAGCTCAAATCCCAGCCGGAAATGGCCGATGTATTGAACGATGAGGAACTGCAGGCCTTTTTGCGCGGGGAAGGGCAGATCACCCCGTCACTGCTGGCCCGCAGCCAACGGCTGCTGGTGCTGCTGGATCGCAAGGTCAAGGTGGAGGAGACAGTGGTGCCTGAACCCCAGTGGTTCCAGTGGCATGATGACGAAGGCCATCTGCATGTGACGGAATTTGAATCTGTGCCCGAGGACAAAAAATCCTCCGCCCAACCTGTCAATTTCCGGGAGCCCGCCAATGAATCCCAGTGATCAAAACAACCAGAACCCGGTTGAGAAAGTAGGTGGTTGGGTGCGGTTGAATTCGCGCCTGGTGTATGAAAATCCCTGGATAAGGGTTTCCCACGAGGAGGTGAAAACCCCCAATGGCACCGACGGCATCTACGGGGTGGTGCATTTCAAAGGCACTGCGGTCGGCGTGGTGCCCATAGATCAGGAGGGCTACACATGGCTGGTGCGTCAGAGCCGCTACACCCTGAACGAGTTCACCTGGGAAATTCCGGAAGGCGGCGCCAAACCCCAGGAGCCCACTCTGGATTGCGCCCAGCGCGAACTCGCCGAGGAGGTGGGACTGCAAGCGGGCCGTTGGCGGGAGTTGATGCGCTTGCATCTGTCCAATTCCGTTACCGACGAAAGCGCGGTGGTCTATGTGGCCACGGAGCTTTCACCCTGTGAGCAGAATCTGGATGCCACCGAGGACATAGAAGTGCGCCGCTTGCCGCTGCGCGAAGCCATAGATATGGCGCTTGCCGGCGAGATCACCGATGCCATCAGCGTCGCCGCGCTGCTGCGCCTGGCGTTGGAGCAGCCTAGGTAATAAGTTGTATCCATAACCTGTACATCAATCGCGCAACGCCCCCAGGGGAGGTCCGTGCTGAATCGATCCATCTTGAGCGTGCTTTTGTGCTGTCTGTTGCTGCAGTCCTGCGCCAGTACGAAATCCCAATTTATTACCCGCGATGGCCATCGCCTGATGGAAGGGCGCAGGGAGTTTCGCTTTGCCGGTCTTCACGCGCCGGAATTACACCGCATAGAGGATGATGCCCGGGGCGTGTGTCCGGCGGACCCGCGCGGATGGGGGCAGTACTTCAAATGGCCGACGCCATTGGAGCAGGAAAACTGGATCAAGGCGCTGGTGTATTCCGGTCATAAGGCCATGCGCATTTATGTGTTGTCTGTGGCCACACCCTATGATGCCGCCTGCGAGCGCGAAGCCCATGTTTTGCCGCCGGCGACTCCGGGTGGCCTGCCGCGTCTCAACGAAAACGCCATGGTGCATTACGACCGCATGATCGCGCTGTCGCATCAATACGACCTGCGCTTGATCCTGCCTTTTATCGATCACTGGCAGTGGTGGGGCGGGCGCGATCAACTGGCGGCATTTTATGGGGAACAGGGCGAAGACCTCCACGATATCCAAAGCAGAACCTATGTGGCTTATCTGCATGTCATCAAGCAGGTGATACTGCGCAGAAACACGCTCACCGGACGGCTCTATCGCGACGAGCCCGCCATCATGGCCTGGGAGACAGGGAACGAGTTAAAGGAATCCACCGCGGAATTTGTCACCCGCACAGCGGCCTATATCAAGGCGCTGGATCCCAATCATCTGGTGGTGGATGGCACCTATTTGAAAATCCATGATGCCGTGCTCGCGGATCCCAATGTCGACATCATTTCCAATCACTTATATACCATCAACGGCAATAGCCATCCGGGACAGGTGCTCGAAGATTTGACGACCATCGGTGGTCGCAAAGTCTATTTGATAGGGGCATTGGGGCTGAGTGACGCGGCCACTCTGAATGAGATCATGCAGGCGGCCGTGCATCATGACTATCAGGGCGCGAGGACTGCAGGGGCGTTTGTCTGGGGATTGCGCGGGCATAGACAAGAGGGTGGATTCTATTGGCACAGGGAGACCACCGGACATTACAGCTACCACTTGCCGGGATTTGCGGAAAACGAAAGCCATGAGGAAATGGCGGTGGTGAATCTGGTGCGTCGCGCCCAGGCGCAAATGGTTGGATTGAAAAAAACGCCACCTCTGCCGAAGCCGGAGGCACCTCTATTGCATGCTATCGACGATCCCCGGAAAAAAATCCATTGGATGGGTGCGCCCTTGGGGCGGTTTTATCGCATAGAGCGCGCCACCAGTCCTCGCGGGCCCTGGCAGGTCATAGGCGATAATGTGTCGGATGGTCGCAACGAATTCGATCCGGTGACGCAGGTTTTATTTCGGGATGAGACAGAGCTGGTGTCCGGTGTTGTCTATTATTACCGGGTGGTTGCCAAAAATGAGAGCGGAGAATCTCCCGCTTCGAATGTGGTTGCGGTTGCTGCGCCCTGATATTTCGGTGTTATAGTGTCGCGGCTGGTTTTGGATGTAAGAGTAATTGGTATTTTTTATTAACCTGATTTACGGAGTTTGGCCATGCAAAAAATTGATATAGGCATTAATGAGCAGGACCGTGTGAAGGTTGCCGATGGTTTGAAAAAATTACTTGCGGATTCCTACACCCTCTATTTGCAGACGCATAATTTTCACTGGAATGTGACCGGTCCTCAGTTCCGCGAGCTGCACCTGATGTTTGAAGAGCAGTACACCGAATTGGCGACTGCAGTGGATGTGATCGCCGAGCGCATCCGTACATTGGGTGTTGCTGCGCCCGGTACCTATAAAGCGTTTGCCAGTTTGAGTTCCATCGAAGAAGTGGACGGTGTTCCGGCGGCGGAAAAAATGGTGGAGCTGCTTACCCATGGACACGAGCAGGTGGTGCGCACCGCGCGGGAGGTTTTGAAAATTGCCCAGGAGGCTGCGGACGAATCCACCGTGTCTTTGGTGTCCGATCGCATGCGCCTTCATGAAAAAACCGCCTGGATGCTGCGCGCTACCCTGCGCTGATGATCCGCTCCCCCGGTCAGCTCTCTGTGCAGGGGGAGAGACTTGCGACCCGCTGGCGGTGCATCAACCGGACCAGCACTCCCAGCGATAAAAACGCCATCACCACCACCGGCCATGAGCCCCAGAAGATAAAGGGGGTCACACCCGTCGCGGGATACACCTGACCGATTATAGCCTCGCGAGTGCTGCGCCCACCCTTGATCAGCACGCGCCCCTTGGGATCTATGATGCCGCTGACACCACTGTTGGTGGATCGCACCATGTAGCGCCCGGTTTCCAGTGCGCGCATCTGGGCCATCTCGAAGTGCTGTAGAGGACCTATGGAATGGCCGAACCAGGAATCGTTGCTGACGGTGAGTAGCACATTGGCTTCCGCCGCCCGCGCGGCCACCAGATCCGGATAGACCACCTCGTAACAGATCGACGGAGCTATACGCACACCCTTGGCCTCCAGCCCCTGTTCATAGGGGGGACCCGGGTGGATATAGGAGGTGGGCAGATTGAAAAAATCGATCAGACCGCGCAGCCAGTGTTCCAGGGGGACATATTCGCCGAAGGGCACCAGGCGCGTCTTGAAGCTCATCCCCGAACCTTTCCCCAACGCCATTATGCTGTTGTAGTACTCCTGCTTCACATGTTCATCGTAAAGAATGCCGGTGATGAACACGGTGTCGGTTCTATCGGCCTGCTCGGCCAGGGATTCGAGATCGGCGATGGCTTCGTGGTAGAGCAGAGGAATGGCCGCCTCCGGCCAGATTACCCAGTCCAATTCCCACAATTGAGCCGAAAGACTGTGGAAGATACGGAAGGTCTCGTTGAGGAACAGCGGGTCCCATTTGCGTTCCTGGGGAATATTCGGCTGTGCCATGCCCAAACTGATGGGGGTGGTATCCAGACGGGTCCATTCGATATGGCGCATCAGCCCGCCGCCGGACCAGATGGCTGCCACCAGCGCGGCGGCGATCAACTGGACTCGGGTGGGCAGCTGGCGCAGGCGCAACACCAGCAGCACTGACGCGGTGCCCGCCACCAGAAAACTCACGCCAAATACCCCAAATACCGGAGCCCAGCCGGCCAGCGCTGTATCCAGGTGGCCGTACCCCAGGTACAGCCAGGGAAACCCGGTCAGCAGCCAGGAGCGCATCCATTCATTGAGAACCCAGATGGCTGGAAAACCCAGCAGCAGGCTCCAGGGATGATTATTGAACCAGCGGCCGTAGGCGTAGAAGGGCAGGGCGAATGCCAGGGATAAGCCCAGCACGAACAGGCCGGTCATCACCAGGGCCAGAGGTACGGAGGTGGAGCCAAACTGATGAATGCTGACATAAACCCAGCTGGCGCCCACTCCGTACATGCCCAGGCCGAACAATAGGGCCAGCCAGAAGCAGCGGCGGCCGGAGAGACCGTAGGCGCAGGCACCCAGCACGCCTGTGCTGACCAGGCCGAGGAACCACCAGTTGTAAGGCGCGAGCGACAGGGGCACCAGGGCACCGGCCACGGGGACCAGCAGCAGTCGCAGCCAGTAGGGAGCCTGTCGGGTGAGCATCATGATGAGGCTTTGACCGGCAGGGTCAGGCGCACCAGATGTATCTGGCGGTTATCCGCGTAAAGCACCCGGAAGGTGAATCCCTGCAATTCCACCACCTCATTGCGGCCGGGCATATGGCCGAAAGCGTGGGTGATGATGCCGCCGATGGTATCGAATTCATCGTCGCTGAAGTTGGCCTTGAAGTAATCGTTGAACTCTTCGATGGGCGTGAGGGCTTTGACGATGAATTCGCGCTCCGCCACCTGGCGAATGTAATCCTCTTCCTCATCGTCGGTTTCATCCTCTATGTCGCCGACGATCTCCTCCAATATGTCTTCAATGGTCACCAGACCGGAGACCCCGCCGTATTCGTCTATCACCAGGGCCATGTGATAGCGCTTCTCGCGGAATTCCTTGAGCAGCACATTGAGGCGCTTGCTTTCGGGAATGATATTGGCCGGGCGCAGGATTTCGCTGAGGCTGAAGTCCTCGCGGGGTTCCAGGATCAGCGGCAGCAGGTCCTTGGCCAGCAGAATGCCTTTGATCTCATCCATGGATTCGCCGATCACCGGAAAGCGGGAGTGCCCGGACTCTATGACCTTGGGGAGGAATTCCCGGGGCTTTTCATCGCATTTGATCACCACCATTTGGGAGCGCGGCACCATGATCTCGCGCACCTGGAGATGGGAGACGCCCAGGGCGCCCTCGATGATTTCCAGGGCCTCCGGTTCCAGAAGGCGGTTTTTGGCCGCCTCTTTGATGATCTGCAGCAGTTCCTCTTGCGATTTGGGTTCCGAATTGGAGAAGCCTTGCAGCAAACGCTCCAGCCAGCTCGGCCGTCCGTTGTTGGCTGCCGAGTGGCTACTCGACGGGTCGTCCGACATGGTCGTGTCCTTTGGGATCTCTATATTCAATCAATCGGTTGTTACTGGATGTCATAGGGTGCGGGAAAGCCCAGATCCGTCAGAATCCGGGTTTCCAGCGCCTCCATGATCTCTGCCTCGTCATCCGCTTCGTGGTCGTAGCCGAGCAGATGCAGAGTACCGTGCACCACCATATGGGCCCAGTGGGCGGTGGGAGACTTGCGTTGTTCCTGCGCTTCCCGTGCCACCACGGGCGCGCACACCACCAGGTCGCCCAACAGGGGAATCTGCAGCTCCGGCGGCAGATCGCTGGGAAACGACAGCACATTGGTGGGTTTGTCGATATGGCGGTATTGGGCGTTCAGAGCGCGGCTCTCATCGGCGTCGACTATGCGGATGGTCAGTTCGCTGTCCATGGCGTCCGCCGGCAGGGCGGCAGCCACCCAGGTGCGGATTTGTTCGTCTGACGGCAGGTCGAGGTCCGATGTGGCGATTTGTACGTCGACCACCGGTAGGGTGGTCGAGGGTGAGGTGTTCATAAGCCTGAGGCGGTACCGCTCCGTCCGGTTAAGAGTTGGCTCTGGATTCTTCCGCGGCATTGTAGGCTTCCACAATGCGCTGTACCAGAGGATGGCGCACCACGTCCTTGGCGTCAAAGTGAGTAAAGCTGATGCCCGGCACATGGGAGAGCACCTCCACCGCGTGACGCAGGCCCGAGGCGTGGCCTCTGGGCAGGTCGATCTGGGTCGGGTCCCCGGTGATCACCGCCGTGGAGCCGAAGCCTATGCGGGTGAGAAACATCTTCATCTGCTCGCGCGTGGTGTTCTGGCTTTCGTCGAGGATGATGAAGGAGTTGTTGAGGGTGCGGCCGCGCATATAAGCAAGGGGCGCCACCTCGATCACATGCCGCTCGATCAGTTTGCCGACATTCTCGAAGCCCAGCATTTCGTAGAGGGCGTCGTACAGCGGACGCAGATAGGGGTCCACCTTCTGGGAGAGGTCGCCCGGCAGGAAGCCCAGCTTCTCACCCGCTTCCACCGCGGGACGCACCAGCAGTATGCGCTCCACCTCGTCCTTGAGCAGGCTTTCCACGGCGCAGGCCACCGCCAGATAGGTCTTGCCGGTGCCCGCGGGCCCTATACCGAAGTTGATGTCGTGGTTGCGCACCGCGTGCACATACTTCAACTGGTTGTGTCCGCGCGGTTTGACCGTGCACTTTTTGGTGCGGATGAGCGGAGACGTGCTCTCGGCGGGTTCGCTGGCGTCCGGGGTGATCAGGGACTCAGCACCGGCTTCCTGCAACGCCAGATGGACCTCCGCCGGCGTGATTTCCGTGTCGCTGGAAGTGTCCGAATAGAGCTGGCGCAGTACCTTGGCGGCGAGCTGTGCACGCTTGTCGTCGCCGTGGATGGCAAAGACGTTGGCGCGGTTGTGGATCTCCACGTCCAGACGCTTTTCGATCTGTTTCAGGTGACTGTCAAACTGGCCGCAGAGGTTCGCCAGGCGGCGGCTGTCATTGGGTTCCAGGACGAGATTGATGGGGGTA
>Ga0065721_10051787_pt1 | contig 13565 bp, 5 predicted proteins | sample Mesricmetagenome_FD_59108 | JGI IMG/M metagenome (GOLD analysis project Ga0065721, IMG submission 59108) | Mesophilic microbial community from rice straw/compost enrichment Sample: eDNA_1 v2 (version 2) | ecosystem: Engineered > Solid waste > Grass > Composting > Bioreactor | place: USA: Davis... | reverse complement strand
AAACCGCCCAACGCGTGATCATAGACCTCCGCGACAAGCTGAAGAAGGAGAGCTGGGACGAGTCTCAACCACAAGTTTTGATATCCGCACACAATACTTTGCGTCAGGAGGCGTTATCTGCTCTGCTCACTCTTGGCCTTCCCAAAGCGGCAGCCGAGAAAAGTGTCGACGCGATCCTGAAAAAATCGGGAAATACCATTACTTTAGAAGATTTAGTAAAACAAGCACTTAAGAATGCGTGAGGCATCGGGGCATTCCCGACTTTTTGAGGGAAAGCGCATTCATTAGGAACTGTCGATGAGCCGCTATGCGGATTTTAAATTGGCTGGATTGTTTGCCTAAACCTTCCTCCCAAACCAATTTGCATCCTGGCCATCGCGTTAATTGGTGAAGTAAACTTGGCTCTCGTTACCTGTAAGAACTTTGCTACCCGTCTTACCATTCTGTTATCGGTATGGCTGGGAATGCTATTACCGATAGAGACGATAGCCCAGCGGACCGATACCGCACGGAGCGCACCTCAAGACACAATTCCGGCCAAGTACGAGCCCAGTCGCCGCCCCACGTTCAGACCAACCGACCGCTACGGCGACCCGTTCTCCAATACGACCCCGACGACTCCCCTTTTTATTCAAGGCCCTCTGAAGCTGGACGTAGAAATCGACACTGGGTTCAACTACACGATTTACGAGAGAATTGGAGAACTGAACTATCGACCGACGAGCAGCATGTCTTTCGATGAGTTCAAGAAGTACCAGGACCGCCAGATCCTGAAAAACTATTGGAAGACCCGATCGCGCGCATTGGACGGGGAAAGTGCAGTCAGTAGTCGAGGCCTCACGCCCAAGATCTTCGTGAGCCCGGCTCTCGATCGAATATTCGGAGGAAGTTATGTCGAACTCATCCCTCGCGGGTTTGTTACCCTTGACTTTGGGGGATCATTCCAAAAGATCAGTAACCCGTCGATCCCAATCCGTCAGCAACGCAATGGAGGATTTGAATTCGACCAGCAAATCAACATGAGCGTCGTGGGAAAGGTCGGCGAGAAACTGGCGGTGACCGCGAACTTCGACAACAACAACTCATTCGACTTCCAGAACAACATGAAGGTCGAATACACAGGCTACAAGGAAGACATTCTTCAGAAACTCGAAATAGGAAACGTTAGCCTGCCCCTCAACAACACCCTTATCCAGGGAGCGCAAAACCTTTTCGGTATTAAGGCGCAAATGCAATTCGGAAAGCTCAACGTCACGACTATTGCATCCACCCAACGTGGTAAGGTCGCATCCATTGAAATCCCAGGAGGGAACAACGGACAAGGTCGTCCGTTCGAAATCATCGCTTCGAACTACGACGAGAACCGACACTTCTTCCTCGGCCATTACTTCCGCGAGAACTATCGGCGATGGATCCAGAATCTTCCGCAGATTACATCCGGGATCAACATCACACGTGTTGAAGTGTACGTCCTCAATCGGAACAACGACACACAGACGTTGAGAAATGTTGTGGGACTCATGGATCTCGGGGAAAGCAGTAGAATCTATAACAGCGCGGTCCAGGGCTTGGGAGGCAATCGACCTACGGCAAACAACGCCAACAACCTGTTCTCTATCGTGACGGATGAAAACGCGGAACATCTTTACCGGGATCCCGATGCAGTGAACTCATCGCTGGAAGCGCTCTTCGCAGGCGAGAACAACAACGGAACGGACTTTGAAAAGATCACAGCAGCGCGAAAGCTCAGCCCGACGGAATACACGTTCCACCCACAACTCGGATACATCACACTCACAAGAAAGTTACAGAACGACGAAGCCCTGGCGGTTGCATACGAATACACGACCAGTACAGGTGGACCGTACAAAGTCGGGGAACTAACCGATGATGTCGCTCGACTTAACGATGAAAAGATTATTTACCTGAAACTACTCAGACCGAGGAAGGTAAGTATTCGCGATCAAAACAATCGCATCATTCCCACGTGGGATCTGATGATGAAGAACATCTACTCGCTCAATGTAAATCAACTATCGAGAGAGGGATTTCAACTTCGCATCATCTATCGCGACGACCGTACTGGCATCGATAACCCGCAACTACAGGAAGGAGCCTCAACCCTGCGCGAGCGACAGCTTGTCGAAGTTTTTGGTCTTGACAAACTAAATCCCGTCAATGACCCTCAGCGCGATGGAAACTTCGACTTTGTCGAGGGGATTACCATAAACACACAAACCGGTTTGATAATTTTCCCTTATCTCGAACCATTCCGAGAGGCACTGAGGGAGGCCTTTCGAGGACAAGCCAACGAAGATTACCTCATTCAGAAATATTCGTACGACACACTCTATCGAACAACGAAGGCAGATGCCGAACTATTCGCGACCAAGAACAAATTCTTCATCGTTGGACAATACAACGCAGGATCAGCGAGAGAAATTCTTATTCCCGGGTTCGGTATCTCACAAGGTTCCGTTCGGATTTTCGCTGGTGGTGTGCCATTGCAGGAAGGCACTGACTACACAGTTGACTATACCTTCGGAAAGGTTATTATCAACAACGAGGCGATCCTGACGTCCGGCAAGAACATCAGCGTACAGTACGAGCAGTCCGACCCCTTCGCCTTCCAGACGCGAAGTTTGCTCGGTACACGCTTTGATTACCAGGTGAATGAAGACATCAACATCGGATCGACCTTCCTGTACTACAACGAGCGACCACTGGTGAGCCGTAACCAAATCGGAACAGAGCCGGCTCGCAACATGCAGTATGGCCTGGACTTCAACGTTAGGAAGGACAGTCGTCTGCTCACAAAACTTGTCGATGCGATACCAATTCTCCAGACGAAGGAAACTTCATCGATAAACTTCACAGGTGAGTTTGCACAGTTGCTTCCCGGGACTTCGAACATCATCGATGGTGAAGGAACAGCCTACGTCGATGACTTTGAAAACACGGCTACACCATACTCGCTGATGTCACCACAGAGTTGGAAGCTTGCAGCCACACCTGTGGGTGATCCGCGGTTCGACCCAAGTGGTGGTCGACCTCTGGACAGAAGCGCCGGATTTCGTAGAGCAAAACTCGCCTGGTACACGATCGACAACCAATTCTATCGTGAATCGGGCCGATTCAAACCCAGCAACATCACAGAAGCAGATGTCGAACGATATCACTATCAGCGGGCCATCAACGTCAACGAAATCTATCATCAACTTCAGCCGCAACAGGGTCAGTATTGGCAAACAACATTTGACCTTGCGTATTACCCTCAAGAACGCGGTCAGTACAATTACAATCCCAACCTGACGAATACAGGTTTGCTCTCGGGCGATCCGCGATCAAACTGGGGAGGAATCACAACTGCTATCCGCACAGAAGTTGACTTCGACAAGGCCAACATTGAGTACGTCGAATTCTGGTTGATGGATCCCTTCATCGAGGGTGAAGGCGGGAAGATCCTCCTCAATGAAAGAAACGGCGTCAACAATACCACGGGTGGAAAGGTAATTCTGCAGTTGGGTAGTATTTCGGAAGACGTTGCCCGCGACTCAAAACACGCATTTGAAAATGGACTCCCATCGGATGGCATTCTCGAAAATGGTGCATCAAGAAACGAATGGGGTTATGTGACCACTCAACAATTCCTGACCGATGCGTTCAACATCGAGCCAACTTCACGCGCCAACCAGGACGTGGGTCTCGACGGTGTGCCTACCCGCAGGGAAGCTGAAGTCTTTAGCGATTTTGTGGATGCGTTGAATCCCGGTGCGCGCGAAGTTGTTCTTAAAGACCCCTCAGCCGATGATTATCGTCACTACTTCGATCCGGAATTCGATCGCAGGAATGCGCAAATCCTTGAGCGCTACAAGGACTATAACGGTCAGGACGGTAACTCACCCATTACAACGACATCGGATGCAATTGCTCGCTCAGCAACTCAAACACCGGACAACGAAGACCTCAACGAAGACAATACGCTGAACGAACTGGAAGAGTATTACGAATATGACATCGATCTTCGTCCCGGGCAGCTTTTCGTAGGCGCCGAGTACATTGTCGACCGAGTGCAGGCAAAAAAGAGCGAAGGACAGATGCACGACAATGTCTATTGGTACTTGTTCCGCATACCCGTTCGAGAATTCGAAAATAAATTCGGTAATATCAGTGGCTTCAAGTCGATCCGTTACATGAGAATGATCCTCACCGACTTCCAGCAGCCGGTGGTTCTACGGATGTCGAATTTCAGAATGATCGGAAGCCGGTGGCGCAGGTATCAGGCAGATCTTCGCGGGGGTGGTTTTCAAGGTGACAAGGAACCCGAGTTCAATGACTTCCGTGTATCCGTCGTGAACCTCGAAGAAAATGGCGCGTGGGAACCTCCTACCCCAGGCGAAACTCCGACGTCACCCTATCGAATTCCCCCGGGCGTTGTGAGAGATCGCGACGTAACTTCAGCTATCTCACGGCAACTGAATGAACAATCCGTGCAATTGTGTGTTGACGACCTGGAGGATGGTGATGCGCGCGCGATCTTCAAAAATGTTGGCATCGACCTCTTCAACTATGGTCGTATCAAAATGTTCCTCCACGCCGACAGCCGTTCACAAGACGACGAGCTTCACGCGTTCCTGCGTCTGGGAACTGACTTCGACCAAAACTACTACGAGATCGAAATCCCGCTGAAGATATCGGACGCATTCATACAGGATCCTAGTGCACGTGACGTGTGGCCCGAAGAGAACGAAATTGATCTCGACCTCAATGAACTATATGCGTTGAAGGCGACCCGCGACCGTGAACGATTCCCGATTGGAGAGTCTTATCCTCGCGAAGGAGGAAAACAAGTGGGGCGCCATTTGATCCGCATAGTAGGTCGGCCCGACCTCAGTAGTGTGCAAGTGATGATGATTGGTGTTCGCAACCCCAAGTCGGCAGACAGGCGAGCTCACTCCGTCTGTATTTGGGCGAACGAGTTGCGTGTCACCGATTTTGACCGAACACCGGGATGGGCGGTCAGTACGACACTTAGTGCGAAGCTTGCCGACTTTGCAACCGTCACCGGTGCTTTGCGCCACACGACATTCGGCTTCGGAAGCGTGAGTTCAAAAATCGGAGAGCGAGCAAGGGAAGAGACTACTTCCTACGACGTATCGGCAAACGTAAACATCGACAAACTTCTTCCGGGCAACACGGGAATCAAGATTCCGATGTTCGTATCATACGAGAACACGACGATCAATCCGAACTACGATCCGGCAAACCCGGACATGAAGGTTGACGCAGCGCTGAAGTCGTTCTCCGATCCGCGGGAAAGAGATGAATTTAAAAAACTGATACAAGACAGGACGACACGACGAAGTCTGAATTTCGTCAATGTGAGGAAGACTAAAGTCAAGCAAGACGCAACGCCCCACCTATGGGACATCGAGAACTTGTCGTTCAGTTACTCGTACAGCGAGATGCTGCACACAGACTTCTTCACCAGAGAATCCTTGTTGCGTCAGTACCGAGGTTCGGTTGCCTACAATTTTGCGCCCAAGGCCAGCGGGGTGGAACCATTCAAAAATTCAAAGGCATTTACCTCACCATACTTAAAATTCATCCGGGACTTCAACCTCAACTTGCTTCCTTCCAACATCTCCGTTCGAGGAGACCTGGACCGATCGTTTGGAAAAAAAGTCTATCGCAACGCTGGTTCTCAGGATTCACCCGCCAATTATCTCAAGTATTTCACCTTCAACAGGCAGTACAATCTGCGATGGGATATCTCCAGGGGACTATCTTTTGAATATACGGCCCGAGCGAATGCAATCATCGACGAACCCGAGGGCGACATCGACACACAACAGAAGCGCGATAGTATTATTACCAATTTGAAGAACCTGGGACGGATGAAAGATTTCGACCAGACGTTCACGATCAACTACAAAATACCACTCGACAAATTCCCCATCACTGATTGGCTTGCTGCGGACTACCGCTATCAGGCGGGCTACAACTGGCGAGCGGGTCCGGTCAACATTCCCGATGCTATTGCGATTGAAAAAAATCTTCAGGACCTGCCCGACAGTCTTGACTTCAAGAACACGATCCAGAACTCGCGAGAAAACAATCTCACGGGCAGGATTGAATTTGTCAAATTGTACAACAAGGTGAAATTCCTCAAAGAGCTGAACACTCCACCGAAGCCACCTGCCCGCACACCCCCTGCACGGCCGGGCGCACCTCAGCCACGTCCTGCACCTCCGCCTGCAAAAGCCGACACGGTGAAGTCGCCACCGGCTATTGTCAAGGGGATTGCGAGGCTCCTGATGTCTGTTCGCTCGATCAATGGAACGTATTCTCTCACCGAGGGAACGATATTGCCCGGGTTTGCTCAAACGCCGAAATTCTTTGGGATGGATAAAGAGTGGCAGGCGCCAGGTTGGGGCTTCGTTACCGGTAGCCAGGATCCAAATGTTCGGTTCAAAGCTGCCGAACGTGGATGGCTCGCCAAATCACCGTCGTTGACTCTTCCGTTTACTCAAAGCAGGAATGAATCACTAACGTTGCGGGCAAGCGTAGAACCTTCTTCTGATTTCAAAATTCAACTTGATGTCAAGAAAGAAGAAACCAACACATACCAGGAGATCTTCCGCTACGACGCCTCTGACGGAGGCTTCGATGTAATCAATCCCAGTCGAGGTGGAAGTTACAGGATTTCTTTCCTAAGCATTCGCACTGCTTTTGACCGCACTAATGGAAAACTGGAATCAAATGTATTCAAGCGCTTCGAGGAAAACATCGAAGTCATGAAGACGAGGTTCACTTCATTCGCCGGCACATCGTTCGAAACGCTTTCGCAAGATGTCGTAATACCTGCATTCATCGCGGCATACAGCGGGTCCGATCCAAACTCGATCAGCCTCTCACCTTTCCCAAGGACACCACTACCGAACTGGCGTGTGGATTACACAGGACTTAGCAAGATTCAAGCATTGAAAGATGTGTTCCAATCGGTTACTATTTCACACGCGTATCAGTCAGCGTATTCAATACTCAACTACTCGAACTCACTTGAAAATGTTAATCCTACAAATGTGAGCATCAGGAGACCGGTTGAGGATTACAACGTAACATATCAGGGATCCATTAACGACAAAGGGCAATACATTCCTCTATATGTGATCAGCCAGGTCTTGATATCCGAACAATTCGCGCCTCTCATAGGGATCAACGTCAGGACGAAGAGCAGGTTTACAGCCCGTGCTGAATACAAAACAAAACGCGATTTAGCACTTAACATCTCGAACGCCCAAGTCACAGAATTGAACAGTAAAGACATCACGTGCGAGATTGGCTTTACGAAGAACAACATGCGCCTGCCAATCAAGTCGGAAGGCCGTACTGTTGTCCTGAAAAATGACGTAACATTCAGAATGAGTTTTTCTATTACAGACAATCAAACCGTCCAAAGAAAAGTTGACGATATCAGCACTATCACGAACGGTAACATCAACTTCCAGTTACGCCCCAACATAAGCTACGTCGTCAACCAGAAACTCACTATCCAGGGCTACTTCGAACGCAACATCAATGAGCCTTTGGTCACAAACTCCTACCCAAGGGCAACGACCAGGTTTGGGGTACAAGTTCGCTTCAGCCTCGCACAGTAGCCCGCTGACCATGGCCCACCTGCGCCGATGGTTAGCTGATCGATGGAGGAGCTATTAATACCTAAGTGGACTCACTGTCGACCAATAGGCAGTGGACCGATTGTGGACCATGGACCGCGGTCCGTGGACTGTCAAAGTTTTTCCCTATTTTTAGCCAAATTTTAATAACATGAATATCCCCGACGGACTTAAGTACACAAAGGATCACGAATGGATCAAAATCGAAGGCACGACTGCGCTTGTTGGTATTACGGATTTCGCTCAAAGCGAACTTGGAGACATCGTATACGTTGACATAAACACTGTCGGCCAGGAAGTTGCCGAGCATGAAGTCTTCGGTACGGTAGAGGCAGTCAAGACGGTTTCTGATCTCTATATGCCCGTCGCGGGGAAAGTTCTCGAAGTAAATCCAGTCCTTGATGGAAGTCCCGAAAAGGTAAACGAAGATCCGTACGGCGAAGGCTGGATGATCAAAGTTGAACTGACCGGATCGACCGATTCGCTGCTTACTGCGGCACAATACAAGGAACTCATCGGCAAATAGCCAGTCGTATAAACCATTCGGACTGAATAGTTGTTGTAATCAAGGCGCGTACTTGAAACGAAGAGCATGATTGAATTACCCGTGATATCGAGGGACGATGCCCGGAAGAGAAAACCCGATTGGCTTCGTGTAAAATTGCCTGTTGGCCCTGACTATGCACGAGTCAGGCGCCTCGTCGATGATTACAAACTTCATACGATCTGTGAAAGCGGAAACTGTCCGAACATGGGTGAGTGCTGGGGGGCTGGTACAGCGACATTCATGATCCTCGGCAACGTGTGCACCCGAAGTTGCACCTTCTGCGCCGTTGCCACGGGGCGCCCCACTGAATACGATGTTGACGAACCGCGTCGTGTTGCAGAAGCGGTAAAGCTAATGCAGGTCAAACACGCAGTCATCACGTCTGTCAATCGTGATGAACTCAAAGATCGCGGAGCAGAGATCTGGTATCAAACAGTTGTCGAAATCAAGAAGGCGACTCCCGAGACAACAATTGAAACGCTCATCCCTGATACCAAGGCAAACTGGGACGCGCTCTATCGCATGATCGAAGGCGGTCAGGAAGTTGTCTCACACAACATGGAGACAGTGAGCCGTTTGTACAGGAGTGTACGTCCGCAAGCGCGCTATGAAAGAAGTCTTGAGCAGATCAAAAGAACACGTGAAGCTGGCAAGCGTACTAAGTCAGGTATCATGCTTGGCCTCGGTGAAACGAAAGACGAAGTTCTGAAAGCCATGGATGACCTCGTCGAAAACGGACTTTTGATTCTGACACTCGGGCAATATTTGCAACCGACAAAACACCATCACGAAGTCATAGAATTCATTCATCCCGATACTTTTGCATTTTATCGGGAAGAAGGACTGAAACGCGGCCTTAAGTATGTTGAAGCAGGTCCGCTCGTGCGTTCTTCCTATCATGCAGAACGCCACGTAAACGTTCCGTTAGATTAATCCTTATCGCGAAAACGTTTTCGATAATCTGATTGAAGAGTGTGAGGTCCTCTTCCATTCTCCTATTGTTGAAAATTGAGGGAAAATTACTCAGTCGCTTCGCTGGTAATAGCCGAAAGCATTCATTCTTCAGCCCCGGCACAATAATTTATTTCTTGTAGGCACAGGCGAGCACGGTAGAAGCCGGTTCAAGCCGAACAAAAATTATGTGCAACTAAAAACTTGTTAGAAATGAAAAAGCTGATATTGATTTTCCTGGCGGCCGTCGCCTTTAGTTGTGGTGATGGAAGTAACCGATCCAGCGAAGCCGGGTCAGATACTAGAACAGAAGACAACTACTCCGATGATGCATTCGAATCCGATACTACCAGCATGGAGTCAGACACAACTTCTACTCCTGGTATGGATCGCGAAAGCGGAGTAGATACGACCTCCAATATAAACACACCTTAAGTCCAAACTGGAAGGCAGTAGGCAAACGGCAAAGTCAAGTGTGCGTGCATCGCACAATCACTTGACTTGCCGTTGGCATATTGTCAGAATTTCTCTAAGTTATTTTGCGTCAGGAACAATGCGGGCCTCACGGTTTGCAATTTCCCATGCTGTGTGGAACACGCATTTCGCACGAAGTGTCAGCAGATCAAATTCTATCTTGTCCACTTCATCACTTGGCAGGTGATAGTCTTCGTGTATGCCGTCAAAGTAGAAAATGATTGGAATGTTCTTTTGCGCAAAGTTCCAATGGTCAGAGCGGTAGTACAGTCTTGCAGGATGACTCTCGTCGTTATAAGTGTAATCAAAAACCAGGTTTGTGTACTTTTGATTCGTCGCTTCGCTCAGTTCATGTAGTTCGCGCGACAACTTGTCTGCACCAATCACATACACATACGGAGGGCTATCAGCGTGCTGCTCATCACGGCGCCCCACCATATCAATGTTTAAGTTTACCACTGTGTTTGCCAACGGGAATACGGGATGCTGAGTATAATATTCGGACCCCAACAATCCATTCTCTTCTCCGGCAACAGTCATAAACAAGATACTTCGCCGGGGACCATTTCCATCCTTCTTCGCTTGTGCAAAAGCTTTCGCGAGTTGCATGACAGCTACAGTTCCTGATCCGTCATCGTCAGCACCATTGTTGATAAGATCTCCTTGTCCGGAGCTCTTTTTTCCAATGTGATCGTAGTGAGAAGTTATCACCAGGAGTTCGTCTTTCTTGTCAGTGCCTTCAAGATAACCAAGCACGTTCTCAGACCTTACTGCCTGCGCCTTGACCACAGCTTTATAAGTCACATTCGCCGCAGGAATTTTCTTTAACGCATTCTTCGCCGTTGAGTTAGCGGCATCATTCAATTTCTGAAACGTGGTGTTAAAGATCTTTTCAGCTACTGCAGGAGACACAAAGAAAAGGCTGTTAGTCGAGTTACTTGACACATCGGGTTTTTTCAGCGTCAGGCGAGAGTCACCAAGAAACTCCTTCCATTGACGAGCGTAGTCGGTGAACTCCTCATTCGTTTTCGTGTTGACAATAAATGCCATGGCTACGTTTTTCGAGCGGGCAGTTGAAATTGCACCGCGATAGCCCTGCGGGTCATCGCCCACGACGATAAGTACTCCTTTTTTGGCAACGTCAAGATTGGCGTAATCTTCCGGGCGGCCTTTTCCGACAAAAACTACGGGCATAGTGACTGGTCCCCCCGAATCGTCCTTCCCGTAATAGACCATATCCTGGAAATGACGGAAGGTCGTTCCGCGAGCGGACATCGTTACTTCATCAAGCACGATTTTGTGCAAATCAAAATGTTGGTAGTAGCTGCCATTGACGGGGGCTTTAAGCCCGAGCTCTTCAAAATGATGCGCGATAAAGGCTGCGGCCATTTTCTGGCCCCTGGTACCGGTTGCCCGACCTTCAAGGGCATCGGAAGCGAGGATAGAAAGGTTCTCTTTCAGCTCCTCTGGCGTTATCATATCCGCATAGTCCTTTTGCGATTGCGCAAAGGTGAGAGTCTGGGAAACGAGCCAGACCAAGGCAAATAATCTAATTGACATAGTTTTCAGTTAAGTTTCGCTAGCCGGGCAATGCGGCATGACGTGCCGGCAAAACTACTGATTTCCATAAACATTCGGCAAACGCCGGCGGCGATCAAAAATAGCCCTGCGCGGGCTCTAACCGCTGTTAATTCTCTGTAAACTAAGCTACCTTTGCGCCCGAACAATCCGGTCAATCGGGAACAAAAATGCCCCAAATAGGGTGACTAAATTGTCGCCGATCCACCTGCCCGGGTAACTCCACAGAATCTCAACATCAATGCATACCAATAACCACTACACGGAACAATTCGAAACCCGGCACATAGGACCGGATGCGCATCAAGTGAAGGAGATGCTCAAAGTCGTAAAGGCAAAGTCACTTGATGAACTCATTGAACAGACTATCCCGTCGCAGATCAGACTCAAGAAACCCATGAACCTTCCGCCGGCAAGGACGGAATTCAAGTTCCTTAACGACTTCCGGGATCTGGCCAAGAAGAACAAAATATTCAAGTCCTTTATCGGAACGGGGTACTACAATACCATCATCCCTTCAGTGATCCTTCGGAACATTCTTGAAAATCCAGGATGGTACACGGCCTATACACCGTATCAGGCCGAAATAGCGCAAGGACGACTTGAAGCGCTCATCAACTACCAGACGATGGTCATGGACCTGACCGGAATGCAAATAGCGAACGCGTCCCTCCTTGACGAGGCTACCTCCGCAGCCGAAGCCGTGCACCTTTTTCATGCCTCACGGAAGCCTTCAAAGAAGAACGCGAATAAGTTCTTTGTGGATCATAATGTATTTCCTCAGACGATCGATGTACTTAGAACGCGCTCGGCACCTATCGGAGTCGAATTGGTTATTGGTGACGTCGATTCACTTGACATGAGTGATCCCAACCTGTTCGGTGTCCTTGTCCAGAACCCCGGCAACAACGGCGCGGTAAAAGACTATTCTTCGTTCATTGAAACTGCTCACACCAACGATGTGTTCGTTGTGGTCGCCGCAGACATCATGAGTCTGCTCTTGATGAAATCTCCTGGCGAAATGGGCGCCGATGTTGCAGTCGGGTCAACACAACGATTCGGTGTTCCTATGGGTTTCGGCGGTCCGCATGCGGCATACTTTGCTACTCGCGACGAGTTCAAGCGCCAGATGCCTGGAAGAATCATCGGTGTCTCAGTTGATGCTTCGGGAAATCCCGGCTATCGGATGGCGCTACAAACACGCGAACAACACATTCGCCGCGAAAAGGCGACATCCAACATCTGCACAGCGCAGGTGTTGCTGTCAGTAATTGCAGGGATGTACGCGGTGTATCACGGACCAGCCGGTCTCAAGAAAATCGCAGAGCGGATTCACCATCTTACTAAGACGCTTGACGAAGGAATCAAATCGCTCGGACTGAAACAATTGAACGAACACTACTTCGATACACTTAAAGTCGCAGTAAAAAACAAAGACACCGTCCAAAAAGAGGCGGAGAAAAGAGGTGTAAACTTCCGTTACTTCGGCGACTATTCGATTGGCATCTCGCTTGACGAAACAACTACACTCGAGGATTGTTCGCTGATCCTGAATATTCTCGCAGTTGCGGAAGGAAAGAACGCACCAGCGTTATCGTCCATTTCAAAAGACTCCGGGCTGCCTGCATCTCTCATCCGGAAGTCCGACTACCTCACGCACCCCGTGTTCAATCGTCATCACTCAGAACACGAGATGCTTCGCTACATCAAAAAACTTGAAAACAAGGACCTATCCATGGTACATTCCATGATTTCCCTCGGTTCTTGCACGATGAAATTGAATGCCACCACGGAGATGATTCCATTGACGTGGCCGGAGTTCGCGAATATCCATCCGTTTGCACCGCATGATCAAACGGAAGGTTATCTGCAAATGATTTCCGAACTCGAAGCATGGCTGAAAGAGATCACCGGCTTCACCGGTGTTTCACTCCAACCGAACAGCGGTGCACAAGGCGAGTACGCTGGACTAATGACGATTAGAGCTTATCATGAGAGCCGGGGAGAAAGTCATCGTAAGGTTGCCCTTATTCCCGCATCGGCACACGGAACCAATCCGGCGAGCGCCGTGATGGCTGGTATGCGCGTCGTTGTTGTGAAGTCGGATGAAGAAGGTAAAATCGATGTCTCAGATCTCAAGGCCAAAGCTGATCAGTTTAGCAAAGAACTCGCTTGCCTCATGGTGACGTATCCTTCAACACATGGTGTATTCGAAGAAGCGATCACTGAAATCTGCGAAGTGATTCACAGCCACGGGGGCCTCGTCTACATGGATGGAGCCAATATGAATGCGCAGGTGGGACTTACTTCTCCCGCGAGTATCGGCGCTGACGTTT
>Ga0065721_10051786_pt1 | contig 13566 bp, 12 predicted proteins | sample Mesricmetagenome_FD_59108 | JGI IMG/M metagenome (GOLD analysis project Ga0065721, IMG submission 59108) | Mesophilic microbial community from rice straw/compost enrichment Sample: eDNA_1 v2 (version 2) | ecosystem: Engineered > Solid waste > Grass > Composting > Bioreactor | place: USA: Davis... | reverse complement strand
GAGCCGGTATCGACGGATACGTTGACGCAGAAGCCCTGGCCGCCCTTGCCGTCGTCGAGCAGGGGCTTGAGGAGTTCCTTGTAGTTGTCCTTCGTCACATATTCCTTGATGTGGCGGACACCATGCTTTTTCAGGATCTCCATGTCGGACGCATCTTCGCGCGGGTCGATGACCACCATCCGGCTCTTGTCGAACTTGAAATGGCGTTCGATCAACGGCAGCGTGCCCCGTCCGATCGAACCGAAGCCGATCATCACAACCGGTCCGGTTATCTCGCCATAAACCGGATAGTTCGCGTCTGACATATCTTTCTCCTTTGGATCGGCGGCCCTGCCGGTCCGCTGCCCCGTTTGTTAGGCAGTAAAAACGAATGAGGGTGCTTAAAAACAAGCAATTCGCGAGGCTCTAGATCACAAAACCTCGGCATAATAAAGAGCCTGGCGATATAGCCGCGCCGTTATCAGCCTTGATTTCCGGGCTATATTGTCGCGCTCATTCAAGCCGGCAGCAGTTCGGCTCGGATCAGGCCACGCAGCGAATTGCCGACATAGATCGTGCGGCCGGCAAGGTCGGCCGGCTTCAGGAGCGCCGATTTCGCGCGCCCGTTGCGGATCATGTCACCGCGCAGGATCCCGGCAAGAAGGCCGGAGGAAATGGCGGGCGTCGCAAGTCCGCCATCCATGTCCTCAACGAAGATATTGGTGATCGTGCCTTCGCAGAGTTCGTCACGCTCGTTAAGCAGCAACACCTCGTCAGCCTCGTCGGCGGCAAACTCCGCACGTGCCGTCTCGTAGAGGTCGCGCCGGGTGGTCTTGTGCCGGTACATCGGATCCGAGGAATCCATGCGCGCCCTGGCGATCGCGATCCGCCAGACTGTGTCTTCGGCAAGCGGCACGAAGGGTGTCGTGGTGATCGTCAGCTTGCCGCGAAAACTCATCTCCAGGCGCACGCGCAACGCAGCCTCGGCGCCGGTGGTCGCCTCTTCGAGTTGCTTCACCAGATCGGCCGGCGCCGCCAGGAAGCCCAGTGCATCCGCCGATCGGTTCAGGCGGCGCAGATGTTGGTCGAGACGCGCAAAGCCGGTTTCCGGCTCCCAGCGCATGGTCTCGATCAGCGACAGATGGGACTGCTGCCCGCCGCGAACCTTGCCTTTAGAAGACATTCTTCATACTCCGCCTCGGCGGTGGAATCGAACACGATACCGCCACCGACATTGAAAACCGCCGTGCCGCCGCTGAAAAGGCTGAGCGTGCGAATGGCCACTGAAAACTTCATCGGTCCTGCCGGATCACACCAGCCGATTGCGCCGCAATAGGCGTCGCGCGGCGTCTGTTCGAGCTCGGCCAGGATGCGCATGGCCCACATCTTCGGTGCCCCGGTAATGGAGCCACATGGAAAAAGTGCGGCAAGGATCTCAGGCAGGCCAACTTCGGGCAGGAGCCTCGCACGCACGTGGCTCACCATCTGGTGCAGCGTCGGGTAGGTCTCGATCTCGAACAGCTTCGGCACCGACAGTGACCCCACCTCGGTAATGACCGAAATGTCGTTGCGCAGAAGGTCGACGATCATCCGGTTTTCGGCAAGGGTTTTCTCGTCCGCCAGCATGGCTGCGACGATCGCCTGGTCTTCTTCCTCGCTCGCGCCGCGCGGCGCCGTGCCCTTCATCGGATGCGTCTCGATCATCCGGTCGGCATCGACGGAGAAGAAGAGCTCCGGGGAACGCGACAGAATGACCGGGCAGCCGAGATCGATCAGAGCGCCGTAGCTCACCGGCTGGCGTTCGATGAGCGACCAGAACAGGTCCTTCGGGTCCCCCGTCCATTTCGCCGTGACAGGCATGGTGAGGTTCGCCTGGTAGCAGTCGCCTCGGCGGATGTGCGTGTGCAGGCGCTCGAAGCGTTCGCGGTAAGTTTCCGGGCTCCAGGTCGCGCGAAAATCCGACAGCGCTGCATCGCCTCGATCCGGTCCCGGTGTGGCGAGCGGATGTTCGTTGCCGGCCGGCTTGTCGAATATTCCCATGGCGACGAGCGGGGTCGGGCGGTGATCCTTGATCAGCGGCGCCAGCTTTTCCTCGAAGATGTGCCCGGCTTCATAGGAAATGTAACCGGCAAGCCAGAAGCCGGCGCGACGGGCGGCTTCAAGTTTTCCAAGCGCCGGTAGAATTTCGCTTGCGGTGCGCGCCAGCACGATTTCGCGAGGCCGGTCAAAGACCAGGCTCGTGGCGCTGCGGTCGTCGCGGAAGAGCGCGAAGGGAAGATGATCTGTCATGCGATGCGCTTCCAGCTGCCGTCACCGTGGCCCTCCCGTCATCATGAGAGAGGGCCAAGGTGCCTAGACCAACTGTATCGCTTTAGGAAGCGGTATGCCGAGCAAATTCAGGGGAGAACGTGTCTCTCCTTGTCAGCTGCGGTCGAGCGCTTCCAGTTCGTCGATCAGCCCCTCGATCATCGACAGGCCCTTCGACCAGAAGGACGGGTCGGTGGCGTCGAGCCCGAACGGCTTCAGGAGTTCCGAGTGATGCTTGGTGCCGCCCGCCCGCAGGAGCTCGAAATACTTCTGCTGGAAGCCGGGAGCGGCGTTCTGGTAGACCGCGTAAAGCGAGTTCACCAGGCAGTCGCCGAAGGCATAGGCATAGACATAGAAGGGCGAGTGGATGAAGTGGGGGATATAGGTCCACCACGTTTCGTAGCCTTCGGAGATCTTGATCGCCGGGCCAAGGCTTTCGCCCTGTACCGAGAGCCACAGTTCGCCGATCTGTTCCGACGTTAGTTCGCCATCCTTCCGCGCCGTATGAAGCTTGCGCTCGAACTGGTAGAAGGCGATCTGGCGCACGACCGTGTTGATCATGTCCTCGACCTTCTGGGCGAGCATGGCCTTGCGCTCGCGCTTGTCCTTGGTCTTGTCCAGCAGCGCGCGGAAGGTCAGCATTTCCCCGAATACAGAGGCGGTTTCAGCGAGCGTCAGCGGCGTCTGGCACATCAGGGCGCCCTGTTCGCCGGCCAGGACCTGGTGCACGCCATGGCCGAGTTCGTGCGCGAGCGTCATCACGTCGCGCGGCTTGCCCATGTAGTTGACGAGCACGTAAGGGTGCACGGACGGCACGGTCGGATGCGCGAAGGCGCCCGGCGCCTTGCCCGGCCGCGCCGGCGCGTCGATCCATTCTTCGTCGAAGAAGCGTCCGGCGATATCGGCCATTTCCGGCGCAAAGCCGCGATAGGCGTCCAGCACCATGATCTTTGCTTCCGGCCAGGGGATCAGCGCGTTCGGCGTTTCGGGCAGCGGCGCGTTGCGGTCCCAGTAGTTGAGCTGCTCCATTCCGAGCCACTTCGCCTTCATCGCGTAATAGCGATGGGACAGACGCGGATAGGCCTGCTGCACGGCTTCTGCCAGCGCGTCCACGACTTCGCGTTCAACGCGGTTTGCAAGGTGGCGGGAGTCGGCGATGTCTTCAAAACCACGCCAGCGGTCGGAAATTTCCTTGTCCTTGGCGAGCGTGTTGGTGATCAGCGTGAAGACGCGCAGGTTCTCGCCGAAGGTCTTGGAGAGCGCTGCGGCCGCCTTGGCGCGCACCTCCGGATCACGTTCCTGCAGCATGTTGAGCGTCACCTCGAGCGGCAGCTTTTCTCCATCCACCTCAAAGCGCAGTTCCGCCATCGTCTCGTCGAAGAGACGGTTGAAGGCGGCAGCCGAGGTCATCGACTTGTCGAGGAAGAGTTGCTCGAGCTTGTCGTCCAGCTGGAAGGGCTTGTCCTTGCGAAGATCAATGATCCACGGGCGGTAATGGCCGGCAGCCGGGTCGCGATCCATGCAGGCATCCATGACGGCATCATCGACGCGGTTGAGCTCCAGCGCGAAGAACAGGAGGTGGGACGACATGTCGGTGAGCCTCGCCTGCACGTCGCCATAGAACTTGCCGTTTGCCGGGTTGGACGTATCGGAGAAATAGGTGAGGCCGGCAAAGGAGCCGAGCTTGCCTAAGAGATCGTCCAGCGCCTCGTATTCCTTCAGTGCTTCGCCGATGCCGCCGGCGCCGGTCTTGGTTGCCGCCTCGGCAAGCTTGCCCTTCCACTTCTTCTCGAAGGCCAGGCTGAGCTTTTCGGCCTTTTCCATGTCCGCGGTGAACGCCGGGTCATCCTTGGCGGGATAAAGGTCCGACAGCTTCCATACCGGCAGCGTGCCGAGCGCGGGATCGGCCGCCGCACCGGAGGCGGCTGTGGCCAGAACTGGGTGGAGCGCAGGGCGGGAGGAATTCATCGCGGCTTCCTTGTTATCATGAGGATCTGACAGGGAATCTGTTTTCCTTGGCAGCTGTTAAAATGCAAGCTTTTCTCAAAAGGGGATGTTCAAGCCTTTCTGAGACAACCGGCTTCAGAAAAGAGAGCCCATACCGGGGCACGATGACCGTAGCCGGGAGCCGAGCATGATTGCGCAAATCCTCGTTGTCGATGACGATCCGATCCAGCGTCGCCTGTTGAAGAACGCTGTTGAACGGTACGGTCACGTTGCCCATGTCGCCGAAAACGGGCTGGCAGCGCTCGAGTTCCTGAAGCGGAGCGCGGTCAACGTCAATGTCATCGTGCTCGACCTGATGATGCCGCAGATGGATGGCCTGACCTTCCTTGCCACCATTCGCGAGCAGGGTGTCGAGACGCCGGTGATCGTCCAGACTGGACAGGGCAGCATCGAATATGTGGTGCAGGCCATGCGCGCCGGGGCTTTCGATTTCGTCGTGAAGCCGGTGTCGCCGGAGCGGATCGCCAATTCGATCGCCAATGCGCTGAAGCTCGACCAGCGGGAATCGAAGTCCAAGGGCCGTCGAAACCGCTCCGGTTCCGTCGGGTTCGGCGACATCATCTCGGCAAGCCCGGACATGCTACGGGTCGTCGACCTTGCCCAGCGTGCGGCTCATTCCAACATCCCGGTCGTGCTTGAAGGAGAGTCGGGCGTCGGCAAGGAAATGATCGCGCGGGCCATCCAGTCCAACAGCGATCGTGCCGGCAAGCCGTTCATCACCGTCAATTGCGGCGCCATTCCCCATAATCTTGTGGAAAGCATCCTGTTCGGCCACGAGAAGGGTGCCTTCACCGGCGCCTCGGAAAAACACACCGGCAAGTTCGTGGAAGCCGATGGCGGGACGCTGTTCCTCGACGAGATCGGCGACCTGCCGCTCGACGTCCAGGTGAAGCTCTTGCGCGCCGTGCAGCAGGGCGAGATCGAGACCGTCGGGGCCTCCAAGGTGCAGAAGGTCGACGTCCGCCTGATCTCGGCCACCAACAAGGATCTTATTGAAGAAGTCCGCGCCGGTCGCTTCCGTGAAGACCTGTATTACCGGCTCAACGTCTTCCCGATCACCATTCCGGCGCTACGTCGCCGCAAGGAAGACATCCCGCATCTGGTGCGGGTGTTTGCCGAGCGCTTTTCCGCCGAACAGCGGCTGCCGCAGACTGTCAACATCAGCGCCGGCGCCATGGCTCTGCTCACCGCCTATGATTGGCCCGGCAATATCCGCCAGCTGGAAAACGCGATCTTCCGGGCAGTCGTGTTGGCTGAGGACGACGAGCTGACTGAGGCCGACTTCCCGCAGATTGCCGCCCAGGTGCCGCAGTTCCATTCGCGCGAACTGATCGCCGTTGCCGCACCTTCGGCTGCCGCGGCGACCGAAAATGCCGTTCGCGAAGCGCTCGCCGAAACTCCGGTGTTCTCCAACAACGACCGGTCGGGTTCTTCGAAGCCGGATGCGAAGGCGATGCTCGCCGCCGCCTATCCGACCCCCGAGAACGTCATCGTCAGCACCGATGAGGCGGGCGATGTCCGCAAGCTCGCCGATGTCGAAGAAGAACTGATCCGCTTCGCACTGAAATTCTATCGCGGCCAGATGAGCCAGGTTGCCCGCAAGCTCGGCATCGGACGCTCCACGCTTTACCGCAAGCTCAAGGATTATGGCATTGATCCCGATGATCCGCTGAAGGAAGCAGCTTGAGCGATAGTAACGGCGGAATCAGCTGTTTAAAGAGCGTGAGGCGAATCTGCATTCTACTGTATGGTCCGGCAATAAAGGCAGCGAATGCAGTGTGTTAAGCGCCGTTAACTTTCAGGCAAGGATGTCCTGTCACCTTCTGTCAACCTTCCCTTAGTCATTTGTTGACTATATGGGAGAAGCTTGTACATGTGTGGCACATTTGCCATCGTGTGACCGCATTTGGCAGTCATTTGAGGCAACGTGGGACGTTGTCGACAGGACGGGGATCGTTTTGCCGGATTATCATGCAGAACAAACGCCTTCGGGTGAGACAGGGCGCGGCAGGCTTTCAGGGCTGATCGCCAAGCTCACCAAACGCGTTGTGGCAGCAGGCGTCGTCGCTTCTGCCTTGTTGCCGGTGCTGTTTTTCTCCGCGAATGCCGCTTCCGCACAGGACAAGAGCCTCAAGCTCTATTTCGTACATACGGGCGAAAAGGCGACCATCACCTTCAAGCGCAACGGCAAGTTCGACAGCCGGGGCCTGGCGCAGATCAACCAGTTCCTGCGCGACTGGCGTCGCAACGAGCCTGCCAAGATGGATCCGCGGCTGTTCGATCTCGTCTGGGAGGTTTATCGCCGCTCGGGCGCAACCGATTACATCCACGTGGTTTCGGCCTATCGTTCTCCGGCAACCAACAACATGCTGCGGACCCGTTCGCGCAATACCGGCGTTGCAAAGAACAGCCAGCACATGCTCGGCAAGGCCATGGACTTCTATATTCCGGGCGTAAAGCTCTCGACGCTGCGCGCGCTCGCAATGCAGATGCAGGTTGGCGGCGTCGGTTATTATCCGAAATCCGGTTCGCCTTTCGTGCATCTTGATGTTGGCGGCGTGCGCGCCTGGCCGCGGATGACGCGCCAGGAACTGGTGCAGATCTTCCCGAACGGCAACACGATCCACCTTCCGGCCGACGGCAAGCCGCTGCCGGGTTACGACAAGGCGCTCGCCGACTACAAGCGCCGCGTTGGCTCCGACTCGATCCAGATCGCCAGCACGGCGGGCGGTGTTCGTGGCGATTCCACGCCGCGTCGCCAGCCGAACCTGCTTGCCTTCCTGTTTGGCGGCGGCGGTGCCGACGAGGAGGAAGACAACGAAGAAAGCAATGCACCGGCCACGGCACGGCGTCCGGCACCTGCGGCCAAGCCGGCACCGGAGCCCGTCGAAGCGCCGACGCTTGTTGCATCTGCCGCGCCTGCTCCCAAGCAGGTGGAGGAGGCGATCACTGCGCCGGTTCCGCTGTCGCGTCCTGCCTTCCGTTCGGATGCCGCACCGGGCAGCCTTGCAACCGCACTTTATTCTCCGGCCCGGAATGCCGCCCAGGAAGCACTTGCCATGCAGGCATCCGCTCCGGTGCCGCAGCAGCAGCCTGACTCCGGCTTTGTCGACCTTGCCGCCTATAAAATCCCGGTTCCGACGCTGCTTGGCCCACGCGGCCTGAAGGGTGACGCGGAAGAGATGACGACGGCCGCGCTTGCTCAGATGCCGCTGCCGGAAGAGCTGGCGGCCGTTCCAACGCCGCTCCAGCGGCCCGCCACCGCGGCTGAAGGTTCGAGCGTGATGGTGGCCAAGACGCCGGATGCCGACAACGAACAGGAACTGACGGCCGAACTGGTTGCAGCGCTCGCAAAGAGCGTGGAAAGTGGCCAGGTTGCGACTGCGACCCCACTTCCGGCTGCCACGGCGCCGGTGCCGCAGCCGACGCCGGCACAGCGCCCGGTCCAGACGGCTGCCGTCTCACCGAAGGTGATCCAGTCTTCATCCAGCCGGTCGATGCAGTTCGGCGACGCATTTGATGCGCCACGGCCAACCGTTTCCGCTTCCGTCGGCGCCGTGCCGAGCGTCAGCAAGGGCGGCCGCCCGGCGCGCGCATCGGGTGATGCGGCCAAGAACAACGGCCTGACCGGAGACATGCTGGCCAAGTGGGCGCTCAACAACAACCGCGCCGAGGCAACCGCTTCGATGAAGGCGCCGCGCGTCGTGACCCGCACGCTCAACAGCGAATATGCCGCGGGCTACACGAGCGGCGGCTTCAAGCCGGTCGCCAAGGCAGCCGCGATCGACCCGGCACGGTTCAGCGGGCCGAGCAACTAAGCGATCGCAAGCTCGCCGTCGACGGGTGCCGGCGGCGGCAATCCTCACTCAGTGATGACCATACCAGGTATAGGTGCCGTCCTCCTTGAAGGGCGGGCCCATGTTCGGCTGCTCGAAACGCCGTTCGGCCATGGCTTCCGACTGCACGAAGAGCTTGCGCAGCCGGTCGATATCCTTCGCCATCCGCTCCAGCGCCGCATCGAAGCGGCTGAAGGCCCGTGCAGAGGACTGTGACGTCTTGGAGTTGACGCCGTAGGCGGGCTCGATCGACACGCGCGCCCCGACGTCGGGCTGGAACTGCGCCAGCGTCAGGCCGGCAGAGGCAAGGCGCCGGCGGACCGGCTTGCGAGGCTCGGTGGCGATCACCAGTCGGATCGAGTTCTCCAGGGAGACCTTGCTGCATGGCAGCTCGCTCACGTCGATGACATCGTTGCCGAGACGTTCACTGCGCAGGAAGGCAAGATAGGCTTCGACACGTTCGTGGGCGGCGGCAAGCACTTCGCTGTCGGAAAGCTTGTCCGGATCACGGGTATGGAACTCGTATGATGTGGCCATGTCGACTCCTTCGACATAGCAACGCGCATGCAACGCAAAGGTTTCGCGGCCTGAAGACCGAGGCGGACATGAAAAAGCCCGCCAGTGGCGGGCTCTGGTCAGGATTGGATCCCGGTTTTACGCCGCGTCCTGCTCCGGCGGGCCTTCGATCATGCCAAGTGCTGCGAGGTAGGTATCGAGGATCAGGTCCTCTTCCATACGCTCCTGGTCGTCCTTCTTGCGAAGGGCAATGACCTTCTTCAGGATCTTTGTGTCGAAGCCCATCGACTTGGCTTCGCCATAGACGTCCTTGATGTCGTCGGCGATGGTCTTCTTTTCTTCTTCCAAACGCTCGATGCGCTCAACGAATGCGCGGAGTTGGTCGCGGGCGACGCCATGAGCATCAGACATCGGTGTCTCCTGATATTGGGAATTTTATCTGCGTGGTGGTCAACTGCCGAAAAGCGGCGCCGAGGTCAAGCCCAATCGATCACCCGCGCCATTTCAGCCATGCGCGGGTTTGTTGACGTCGAATGCGGCTTTTTGAGCGCTATCCGCTTCTTTCTGATGAAGGTTTTTCCAGTCTTCGTAGGGCATGCCGTAGACGATTTCGCGGGAGGCATCCTTCGATAAATCGACGCCTGCCTCGGTTGCCGCGTCCCTGTACCAGTTCGACAGGCAGTTGCGGCAGAAGCCGGCGAGGTTCATCAGGTCGATATTCTGGACGTCGGTGCGCTCGCGCAGGTGCTGCACCAGGCGCCGAAAGGCAGCGGCCTCGAATTCCGTCTGCTGTTGTCTGCTGAGTTCGGTCATGAAGCGCCTCCTGTGCCAGTCACGCGGGGTAGGGCCCGGTGCGCGACGGAAAGATCTTGTATTCGTGCAAGATGGGGTTTGCGTTGAGCGCATTGAAGATGGGGGCGAGCCTTTCTGCCCAGGCGGCGATGCCATCCTCGTCGGCGATCAGGTCCTGGCGCACTTCCAGAAGCGCATGCGGTCGCCCGGTCATCATGCAATGGCGGTACATGGTGTCGCCCTTCAGCGCCCCGTCATAAGGCTCGTTGTCGCCGATCACGAGATCGCCGGGCGCCCGCAGCGCTTCCAGCAGCGGAAGCACGGCGCGCTCGTCGGTATCCCACAGGACCGCGGCATGCCACGGCCGCGCAAAGTTCTTCCAGAAGGGCGTGAAGGAATGGAGCGAGAGCACCAGCGGCGCGCGCTGCGGCGTCTGCGTCCTGGCGATCGTTTCCTCGACGGCGCGGTGGTAGGGGCGGTGGTAGGCGTCGAGCCGCCGGTCCCATTCCTCCTGTGTGATCGGGTGGTTGCCAGGGATGATCGCGCCATCGGAAATCTTCATGATGAGCGTCGGATCGTCTTCGCCGCGGTTTGGGTCGATCAGCAGGCGCGAGAAACATCCGAGCACCGCTGGAACGCCGAGGCGGGACGCGAGCACCCGCGTCAGCCCCTCAATGCCGATGTCGTAGGCGATGTGCCGCCCGAAGGCAGCTTCCGGCAAGCCAAGGCTGCCATAAGCGGGCGGCAGCCGGTTCATGGCGTGATCGGCCAGAAGCACCATGCCTCGGTCATAATCGCCGTCTATGATCTCAAAAGGTGCAAAGTCTTGCATGATGCGGGGTAGCGTCTTGAGGTCTGGGAAAGCAACGTTAGTTGCACGAGCAGGCGGGCGACGCAAGCGGCGGTGGCCGTTGAAGGGCAATCGCAGGGGATCGGGCTAATCGATTAGACTTGCGTTGACTTTCAGGTGTCGCCTTGCGAGAAAGTGCTTCACCAATAACCATGGAGTCCTGACGGAAACCGTGTCGAAAAAATCCCCAAGATCCGCAGTTCGCTCCCTTCTTTCTGTTCCCGTCCTCGGCGCGATTGTTGCCACCGGTGGCCCGCTTTTCCTCGCCACTGCCGCGCATGCCGATTTCCGCGTGTGCAACGGAACGCAGAACCTGGTCGGCGTCGCCATCGGTTACCGCGCCGCGGAAGGCTGGACCACGGAGGGCTGGTGGCAGGTGCCTGCCTCCACCTGTGCGACGCTCATCGAAGGCGAGTTGAAGTCGCGATATTATTATCTATACGCCGAAGACGCGGCTCGTGGTGGCCGCTGGACCGGCAATATCAACATGTGCGTCGCGGAGAACGAGTTCAAGATCGTCGGCGTCAACGATTGTTTCGCCCGTGGCTACCAGCGCATGGGCTTCAAGGAATATGATACAGGACGTCAGGGAAGCTGGATGGTTCAGCTTTCCGATACGCCCGGCACGCAAGAAGGCCAGAATTGATGAGGCGCTACCGCAAAGTAAAGATCCTGGCGACGCTGGGACCTGCATCCTCTGAAGAGGATATGATCCAGAAGCTGCATGAAGCGGGAGCAGACCTTTTTCGCATCAACATGAGCCATTCGAGCCATGACATGATGCGCACCCTGATCAGCCGGATCCGTTCGGTCGAAGCACGTTGCGGCCGCCCGATTGGCATTCTCTGCGACCTGCAGGGGCCGAAGCTGCGCGTTGGAAAGTTTGCCGCCGGCAAGGTGACGCTCACGGCCGGCCAAACGTTTACGCTCGACAACCGCGACGAACCGGGCGACGAAACGCGCGTCTTCCTGCCGCATCCGGAAATCCTGGAAGCCGTGAAGCCCGGCGACCGTCTGCTGATCGATGATGGCAAGCTGGCACTGAAGGCCGAGCAGGCGGACGGCACGAAGATCGTCTGCACCGTGGTTGCCGGCACAAGCATTTCCGACCGCAAGGGCGTCAGCCTGCCCGATACGCTGCTTGGTGTTGGCGCGCTCACCGAGAAGGACCGCTCCGACCTCGATGCCGCGCTCGCCACCAATGAGGTGGACTGGGTGGCGCTGTCTTTCGTGCAGCGTCCCGATGACCTTGCCGAAGTGCGCAAGATTGCCCGCGGTCGCGTCGGCGTGATGTCGAAGATCGAAAAGCCGCAGGCGCTCGAGCGGATCGACGAGATTATCGAGCTTTCCGATGCCGTGATGGTTGCCCGCGGCGATCTTGGCGTCGAAATGCCGATCGAGGCGGTTCCGGGCATCCAGAAGCAGCTGACACGGGCATGTCGCCGGGCCGGCAAGCCGGTTGTCGTTGCCACGCAGATGCTGGAATCGATGATTTCCTCGCCGGTTCCAACGCGCGCCGAAGTATCGGACGTGTCGATCGCCGTGTTTGAAGGCGCCGATGCCGTGATGCTGTCGGCTGAATCGGCTTCCGGCCAATATCCGGTCGAAGCGGTTGCGATGATGGCGTCGATCGCGCGGCAGGTGGAGCACGATCCGCTCTATCCGAGCATCATCTATGCCCAGCGCGCGACCCCGGAAGCGACCGGCGCCGATGCCATTTCGCTCGCGGCCCGCCAGATTGCCGAAACGCTGCGGCTTGCCGCCATCGTCACCTATACGTCCTCCGGCACGACGGGGCTTCGTGCCTCGCGCGAGCGGCCGAATGTGCCGATCATCGCGCTTTCGCCGATCGTGCAGACGGCGCGTCGCCTGTCGCTCTGCTGGGGCATGCACTGCGTCGTGACGCAGGATGCAACCGATCTCGACGACATGGTGAACCGCGCCTGCCGCATCGCCGTCTCCGAAGGTTTTGGCAATCCCGGCGACCGGCTGATCATCTCCGCCGGCGTTCCGCTCGGCACGCCGGGCGCGACCAACATGCTGCGCATCGCCTATATCGGCTCGGACGGCCAGACGGGCATCTGACGCCACGCAAATCGAGCTTCTAAAGCCGCCGGAGCGATCCGGCGGCTTTGTCATTTGCGGCGCAGACCGGTCAGGTCTTTTCGATGGCGAGGTCGAGGGCGGGTGCCGGCTCCCGTGCATACCGTGCTATGCGTGCTTCGGCCAGCGCTGCAGCGGACTGGAGATCCCGCGGCACGCCGGACAGCTTTTCGATCGCCGCCACCGCGACATCGGTCGCCACGTAATCCGGCTTGTGGCCGAGGTTGCGGATCCAGATGAGTTCGGAGCCCGCGATATCGTTCGCCAGCCCGACGGAGTGGATTTCCTCGGCGACGATCGCATCCTGGTCACCGGTGATGATCACCGTCGGCGCCTTGACCTGCCGGTAGCGTGGCGCCACGCGCGTTACGTAACCGTTGAGGTTGGCGACGTCGATCGCGTTGTAGCGGAAGGTTGCCGGCCGCAGCACGAGCGCCGGCGCGCCATTGTCCTTGTAGGATGCGGGGCAGGGGTTGGGCGAGAAGACCGAGCGGGTGGCGCCATCCATCATCAGGAGCCCTGCAGGCAGCGCCAGCAGGTGGCTGAACAGGCGGCCAAGCACCGGGCGGGCCGTCAGCTTGTAGTACCAGTCGATGCTGCCCGGCCAGGGATGTGTCGCCGGCGCAAGGAAGAGAAGGCCTGCCGTCTTCTCCGGGTGGTACAGGGCAAAGCTTGCGGCGATTGCGCCGCCAAAGGAGTGGCCGACGATGATCGCCTTGTCGATGCCGCGCTTTTCCATCAGCCGCGCGATTGCGCCGGCCTGGCCATCCGGAAAATCGTTCTCCGGCCCGCCGCGCTCCGAATAACCGTGGCCCGGACGATCGACGAACAGCATCTCCGCGCGCCCCTCCAGCATGGGACGGAAGGCTGCCTGCTGGTCGCGCAGGTTGCCGCTGGCGCCATGGATGAAGACGATCGGCGGCAGGTCGGCATTGGGTGGTGGCGGAACGTGCACGCCGTTCATCCGGAAGCCGCCCACATCGGTCAGTTCGCCGATATTGGGGTGGGCCTTCTCGATCGCGCGAGCTTTCCAGGCGGTGAAGCCGAAAGCCGCAGCAAGGATGCCGAGCAGGATCAGGGGAATGAGGATCATCGCGTCAGCGAGTCGCGCGTCTCAGGTGCGGTTGCCGGCGATCTTTTCAGACAGCTTGGTCACCGCCTCCTGTGCGTCTCGGT
>Ga0065721_10051785_pt1 | contig 13566 bp, 18 predicted proteins | sample Mesricmetagenome_FD_59108 | JGI IMG/M metagenome (GOLD analysis project Ga0065721, IMG submission 59108) | Mesophilic microbial community from rice straw/compost enrichment Sample: eDNA_1 v2 (version 2) | ecosystem: Engineered > Solid waste > Grass > Composting > Bioreactor | place: USA: Davis... | reverse complement strand
ATACCCTTCCCGAAGGAGTGGTCGGATAGACCGCCGGCAAATGCAAGCTAGCTGCTTAACGTTGGCCGGCGCCGGGCGGGCGGAATGAGGCTGGCGTCACAATCTGTGAGGCGGCTGCAATGGGGTGGGAAGGAGACCGTCCGCTTCCTGGTGCAGATGTCGGAAAGCGGACGGCTGACAAGTGCACTTCAAGCATACTGAGCGGCAGTGATCGGATCGGGAATGACCACAATGGTGCTGCCGTCGCGAACATTGTCAGCGAGATGGATGACGTCCTGGTTGAGCATGCGGATACAACCGGACGAAACCGGCTTGCCGATGGTGGCGGTCTCGATGGTTCCGTGGATCCTGTAGATGGTGTCGCGGTTGCCCTGGTGGATATAGAGCGCCCGTGATCCGAGGGGATTGTGGAGCCCGGGATCCATTCCGCCATTGGCGATGCTGACGGGCTCAAGCTCGGGCTGCCGGGCCACCATCTCGTCGGGGGGATTCCACCTGGGCCATTCGCGCTTGTAGGCGATGTGCCCGCGCCCCGACCATTCGAAACCATCGCGCCCGACGCCGACGCCATAGCGGGTGGCGCGGCCATCGGGTTGGGTGTGGTAGAGATATCTGTTGGGCGTATCGACGATCACGCTGCCGACGGGTTCGTCCGTCGGATAGTCCACCTCCGTTCGCCAGAACACCGGATCGATCTGAGAGACGTCGACCTCGGGGATGGGGAAGCGCTCCTCCGGGCGAGCATAGTACATCGGCGGCGGCGGCGGCGGCGGAACGGAAGCTCTTGCCTGTGCCACCAGTGCCCGCTCGGTTGTCGTCGCGCATCCACCGAGACCCAGTGCCGCGATCCCCAGGAGAACGGAACGGCGCGTGACGCGTCCGACCTTGTTTGGTGTTGTTGGCATGTCTCTCATGGCTTGCGATCCTCACATTCGATGGGTCGCTTCGAGCCGTCCGAGCTTAACTGGACCTTAAGCGCCTCCGGGCACCCGCCTCGCCAATGGCCCCGCCCAGGCGGGCACGCCAGCCCCTTAATGCTGCCTTAAGGTTGCAGCCCCAACCGACGGCCTCCCGCCAACGGAAGAGGTTGTAGTCAAATGTGGAAGTTTCCCCTGGTCGCAGCAGCGGCGATCACCCTTGCCGGGTGCAGCGGCACCAGCGCGCAGACGGACGTGGAGGAAACACCGCCCGCTGTCAGCGCTCTCCAGGCCCAGGGTCTGACCATCCATGGGGAACTGGATGTGCCGGGCGGGCTCCGAGCCTTTGGCGCCAGCGCCGGGAACAACCCGGTCGCAGTCTATGTGCTGCCCGATCCCAACTACGCGATCGTCGGGACGCTCGTCGACTCGAAGGGATTCACCGCCGCGGAAGCGGAACTGCGCAAGGTGGTCACCGCGCCGATCGAGCAGAGCACGTGGGAAGCTCTCGAAAAGGCCGACTGGGTTGGCGAGGGCAATGCCGATGCCGAACGGGTTGTCTATACCTTCACTGACGCCAACTGCCCGTTCTGCCACCAGTTGTGGCTCGCGTCGCGGCCATGGGTGGAGTCGGGGGCCGTCCAGCTCCGCCATATCATGGTCGGCGTGATCCGGCCGGACTCGGCCGCGAAAGCTGCCGCAATCCTCGAAGCGCCCGACCCGGCGGCCGCGCTGGAATACAACGAGACCAACCGCGACAGCGGTGGCATCGAACCAGTTGCGGACATCTCGGACAGCTCCCTTGCGACGCTGAATGCGAACCTGACCCTGATGAGCGACTTGGGCTTCGGCGGCACTCCCGGGGTAGTCGGCCGACGAGCGGATGGATCGCTCATCATCTCAAACGGCATGCCCAGCACCGCCACGATGGACGAACTTTTCGGTCCGCTCTGATGATGGCAGCCAGCATGCTCGCGGACACCCGCCCCATTCCATGAGTTCGTCGCCGGGTCCTCACTTTCAATGAACGTCGTAGCCATAGGTCCGCTGGTGTTCGCGCCAGACAGGTTCGCCGCCATCGTCGCGATTGCAGCATTCCTCCTCGTTGGTGAAGTGCTGAGCCGCAAGGTGAACAGCCGCTTCTCGTCATGGTCCTGGGGTGCGGCCATGGCCTTTGTGGTCGGCGCCCGTCTGGGCCATGTCCTTGAGCATGCCGGCAGTTTCGTCACCGACCCCCTCCGGGTTCTCTACATCTGGCAGGGCGGGTTCATGATTGCAGCGGGGGTGGCGCTCGCTGTGGTGTACACGGTCTGGACCTTTCGGCGGCAATTCAGGCTGTTTTTGTGGTCGGCTCTGCCTGGGGCCGCGGCGGGCTATGTCGCGGTGGCGGTACTGGCCCTCACCGCCGGTGCGCCACCTCTTCCCCTGCCCAGCGGCGACACGTACAGCACTTTGGCAGGTGCCCCATTCGACCCGCAGAAGCTGGCCGGAAAACCGGTGGTTCTGAACCTGTGGGCAAGCTGGTGCCCACCCTGCCGGCGGGAGATGCCGATGATGGCGGAGGTTGCCGCCGCCGTGGACCATGCCGACATCGTCTTCGTCAATCAGGGCGAGAGTGCCGAGACAATCGGGCACTACCTCGCGGAGGAGCGGCTCGAGATCGAGAATGTCGTCCTCGATCCCTTGGGCCAATTTGCCCGTCACTATGAGGCGCTGGGCCTGCCTGCCACCCTGTTCATCAGTAGCGACGGGCAGTTGCACTCCGTGCATATGGGAGAGATCTCCCCCGAGGCCCTGATCGAGGGAATGGCCGAGCTGCGTTCACCCTAGGCTGAGCACCTTGCTGAGGCGACAGGCGTGCACTAGCCGCCGGCTGCCGCAGGCGCAGGAAGCCGGCGAATGCGCCAGATCAGCGGCATCAGAATGAAGGCCAACGCCGGGAGCACGAACCAGTTGAGCATGGTCCAGCCCGAACTGTTCAGCAGCGCTCCGGAGGAGAACGATGCCAGGGCGACGACGCCGAAGACGATGAAGTCGTTGGTGCCCTGCACCTTGCTGCGTTCTTCCGGCGTATGGCAGTCGGTCACCATCGCCGTGGCGCCGAGAAAGCCGAAGTTCCATCCGATGCCCAGCAGCGTGAGCGAGATCCAGAAGTGGCCGACGTCGAGGCCGGAAAGGGCGACCAGCGCCGAGACGCCGATGATCAGCAGTCCGACCGCTGTCACCCGCTCCTTGCCATAGCGGGCCATAAGCCGTCCGTCACGAAGCTGGGCGCGAACATGGCCAGCACGTGCCACTGGATGCCCAGTGCCGCATGTTCGACCGAATGACCGCTGTGCACCATGGCGACTGGAGCTGCGGTCATGACGAATGTCATCAGACCGTAGGAGACGACACCGGCGGCGACGGCAAGCAGGTAGCGCGGGCTGCGCAGGATTTCTGCCAGAGGCCGGCCAGTGCTGCCCTCATGGCTCGATTGGGTGATCGGCTCGGGTGAACGCAGCAGAAGCAGAACCGGAATGGCCAGAAGCGCCAAGGCGGCCTGACTGATGAAGCTGCCGGCGAAAGGCAGGTCGGGAATGCTCTCGCGCGTCCAGATGACCAGTTGCGGCCCGAGGATCGCTGCCGCGAGCCCTCCCACCATCACCGAGGAGATCGCAATGCCCTTGAGCGGTGCGGTGGCACCGTCGGCTGCCGCAAAGCGGTAGCTCTGCACGTAGGACGCGTAGAAGCCTGACGTCAGCGTGCCAAGATTGAAGAGCCAGAAGGAAGCCGTGGCAAGGCCGGCAACGGCGATCAGCGCTCCGGCAAGGCCGATGGCTGCTCCCAGGACGTATCCAGCCCGGCGCCCGAAACGGCGCATGAGAAGGCCGCCGGCAGGGTGCCGAGCGCCAGCCCCAGATTGTAGAGGCTGACCGGCAGGGTCACCAAGGTGGGGTCGGTGGACAGTTCCTGGCCGACCAGGCCGCCGAGTGAAATGATGATCGGGCCGCTGGATCCGCCAAGCGTCTGGGCCACCGCCAGCACCAGGATATTCCGCCTGACCTCGAGATTATCCTTCATGTCCGGCATTCGATGCTGCCCTCATCATCCTCGCGCTGCGGCGATGGCCCTGTCCAGAGCCGCCCGATCCAGATAGCCGAAAAACACCTGCGTGCCGACGACAAAGGAAGGCGTGCCGCTGAAGCCGAATCCCTGAGCGATACTCATGTTGCGCTCCAGCAGGCCCTCAATGGCATCCACATTCGCGACGTAGGAGGCCTCGAGGCTCGGAACGTCGAATCCTGCCCCGGTCAGCAGGGCGTCGACCTGCAGTGTGGTGAGTGCCCCCTCGGTCTCGAACAGAGCCTCGAGAGCGGGCCGGTAACCCGAGCTTCCGGCAGCCAGCACCAGGCGTGAGGCGTGCAGCGAAGCCTCGCCGAAGATGGGCCAGTCGCGCATGAGCAGGCGGACCTTCCCGTCATCTTCCACGGCGCGCATGACGTCGGGATGCCCCTTCTTGCACCACGGACACTGGTAGTCGAAGAACTCGACGATCGTGACGTCCCCTTCGGGGTTGCCGAGAACCGGATTCAGGGGATCGAAGTGGACCATCTCCACCGTGAGGCCGGTTTGACCCCGCGCCGGACTGGCAAGGCCGAGCGCTGCCGTTGCAGCAGCTCCTGCCGTGAGGAATTCACGCCGTCTCATGCTGCGCCTCCAATGCCTGCGATTTGAGTCCCCGTTTCGCCCGAATCCCGTCCGTCGGGGCCGAGCACGACGATGCGGGCGCCCGGCTGGACCCGGCTGTGCAGATCGATGATGTCCTGATTGAGCAGCCGAATGCAGCCGGAGGAGACCGCTTGCCCGATACTCCATGGTTCGGTGGTGCCGTGGATGCGGTAGAGGGTGTCCTTGCCATCCTGGTAGAGATAGAGCGCCCTTGCCCCCAGGGGGTTCTCGAGACCGCCTTCGAGCCCCCCTGCATAAGGGCCGTACCGCTCCGGTTCGCGCCGGATCATGTCCTGGGTCGGGGTCCAGCCGGGCCAGCTTGCCTTGCGGGCCAGATCGGCCTCGCCCTCGAATTCAAGGCCGGCTTTGGCAACGCCGATGCCGTAGCGCATCGCCTTGCCGCCCTCCATGGTGAGGTAGAGAAAGCGCGCATAGGGATCCACGACGATCGTGCCGGTCGGATAAGGCGAGCTGTAGTCGACCATCTGGCGCAGGAACTGCGGATCGATCTTCGACACGTCAACCGCCGGGATCGTGTACTCCCCGTCTTCGACCGCTGCGTACATCTGCGCGTATATCGGGTCGACGGCAGCAGCTGCCTGCGGAGCGCTGCCCTCCACGGGGCCCGAGCCCGTCGTGCTGCAGGCTGCCAGAGCCGTCGAGATGAACAGGATCGCGGCAATCTGGGTCAGGCGTGCCGGGGTCGCCCCAGGTCGGTTAGGCATGGGTATACTCCAAGGGCTGGTTCAATTGGTGACTGAAAGGGCGGCCTGGCGAATGGCCGCGGCGTCGATTTCGCCAACCAGTCGAGCCTGCGGCTGACTGGTCTCGCGCTCGTCGTAGAAGAGCATGGACGGCGGACCGACTACTGCGAGGCGCTTCATCATCGCCATCTGCTCGGCATCGGGCCGGGTCAGGTCGACCTTGATCAGGTCGAACCCGGAGAGCGCCGCCTGCACGTCCGGATCCGGTAGTGTGGACCGCTCGATCACGCGACACGATATGCACCAGTCGGCGGTGAAATAGACGAGCTTGGGGCGGGCTGCCTGGGTGGAACTGACCAGGGCGGCGTCGAGCGCCGCAGCGCCGTCGGCTTCCGCAAAGACCGGAGCTGCCGTGGGAGCAGCAGCGCCTCTGGCCGTCAGATGCACCAGTGGCTGTAGCGGGTCGACTCCTCCCGAAGCAGCGCCGACGGCCAGAATGACGGCATAGAGTCCGGCGCCCAGGCCTGTCGCGCGGGTGGCGAGTTGCAGGTTGTGCTGCCAGCCCGGCTTCACGACAGAGAACAGATAGACGCTCACCAGGATCAGCAGTCCCGCCCACAGCGCCAGATCGACTCCCATCGGCACCAGCGGCGTGGCAACGAGGATGGCCGTGGCGAGGAACGCGAATCCGAAGATGAGCTTGGTGTTTTCCATCCAGGCACCCGCGCGCGGCAGATAGCCGGAACCTAGGGTGGCCAGCAGGATCAGGGGGACGCCCTTGCCGATGCCGAGGGCGAACAGGGCCGCGGCGCCGAGCATCCAGTCTCCGGTCTGAGCGATATAGATCAGTGCGCCGGCGAGAGGAGCGGTGACACAGGGGCCGATGATCAGCGCCGAGGAGAAGCCCAGCACTGCCATCGACCGGTAGGATGCGGACGATCCCGTGGTGGCCTTGGTGATCCTGGTGGTCCAGGCGGAGGGAAGGCTCAACTCGAACAGTCCGAACATCGACAGCGCCAGCACCACGAAGATGGTGGCGGTGACACCGATCGTTATCGGCGATTGAAGAGCCATCTGCATGTTCTGCCCGGTCCAGCCGGCAACCGCTCCGACAAGGCCGAACGCCAGGGCGAGAAACACCACATAGGTCGCCGACAGACCAAAGCCCCGGGCCGCCGTCAGCGTCTCACCCTCGCGGGAAAGCGCCCCGGCCACCACCGGGTACATGGGGAACACGCAAGGCGTGAGGGAGAGCAGCAGCCCGAACAGCACGAAGCCTGCGAGCATCCAGACCGTCCCGCCCGCTCCGAGCAGTTCGGCGACCAGGTTGTCGGGCTGAGACTGCACTAGGACCGTGCTTGCCGTGGCGCTCGTGGTGCCATCCCCTGTCGAGGCAGAGGCAATGGGCGAAGCGCTTGCCATCGGTTGCTCTGCTGGCATTGACCAGGGCGAGCCCGGCAATGCGGGGGCGGATCTGTCCTCCGAGCGAACCGCGAGCGTTTGCGGGTCGATCTGAAGGCTGAGGGGCATGTAGCAGATGCCCCCTTCCTGACAGCCCTGGAAGCTCGCCGTAAGGTCGCCGACCGCATTCCGCTGCAGCGTCAGCGTGGCGCGGTCGTGGTAGATGCCCGTCTCGCCGAAATACGGATCATCGATGACCTGTGCACGGCTGGAGCGGAAGGGCACCTCCCCTTCGGCATCCGCCACGCCGAACCGGTCCTCATAGAGATAATATCCCTCCGCTATCGCCCAGTTCAGTTGCAACAGGCCGTCCGCCGATCGTTCGGCTGTCAACGAAAAGGCGTCCTCCGGCTGCAACGGAGGTTCGGCTGCCGCTACCGCGGCGATGCCCAAAAAAAGCGCAAGAATGGCTGCTAGAAGACGTGACACGCGGACCTCACCAATAGACCGGACCCGCTTGGTTGCCGCGCCAGCTTAAGCCAGCCTTAAGGCTGGAATGCAGACTGGTCCCTGAAGGAAGGCACGCATGCGCATCTTGATCGTGGAAGACGACAGCATCCTACAGGACGGCATCTCGGTAGGCCTGGGCATGGCGGGCTTCACCGCCGATGCGGTGTCGACGGTGGAAGATGGCCGGCTCGCCACCTGCTCGACGTTCTACGATGCAGTCGTTCTCGACCTGATGCTGCCGGACGGCTCGGGCCTCGATCTGCTCCGGGAATGGCGCAAGAGCGGCAAGACGCTGCCGGTGCTGCTGCTGACCGCGCGCGATCAGGTGGCGCAACGGATTGCAGGTCTCGATGCCGGTGCCGACGACTACGTGGGCAAGCCATTCGACCTCGACGAGCTTGCGGCGAGGTTGCGGGCCATCATCCGCCGTGCGGAGGGGCGAGGTTCGGGTGAGATCGTCTGGGGTGACCTGGCGCTCGATCCAGCCAGGATGCGGGTGTTCAAGGGTGACGAGGAGGTTGAGTTGACCCGGCGGGAGTTCGGCGTCCTCCGGCTGCTCATGTCCCGGGCTGGCGCCATCGTCGAGAAGAGCACGCTCGAGGACGCTCTCTACGGCTGGCAGGAGGAGGTGGAGAGCAACGCCGTCGAAGTACACGTGCATCACCTGCGCCACAAGCTCGGGCGCCAAACCATCGAGACCGTGCGGGGCGTGGGCTACCGCCTTGCACAAAGGGCAGTGCAATGAACTCCATCCGCGCCCGTCTCATCGTCGCTCTCATCGCTGCCGTTGGTGCGGTCTGGGGCGCCGGCGTCCTGTGGAGCTATCACAGCACGCAGATCCAGATCGAAAAGGTGCTCGACTCACGCTTGATGGAGTCGGCGCGCATGGTCAGCTCCATGATGGCCGAGCGGGGAACCACCTTTGCTCCGCCAGGCGGACAGTCCCCGATCTTTCAGGATGGCCAGGGCTATTCCCGGCAACTCACCTGCCAGATCTGGACGCTGGAGGGAACCTTGGTGTCGAGCTCCGACAACGCGCCGCCACAAGCCCTTGCCGGAAATATGGAAGGGTTCTCGGAGCGCGAGATCGATGGCGAGTTGTGGCGCTCATACACCATCGTCAACCCGGACCTCGGCATTCGAGTGTCGGTCGGCGACAAGGTGGACTTCCGCACCGACCTAATCGCAGACGTGATCAAGGGCCTGTTGCTGCCACTGCTGCTGATGATGCCGGTCATCGGTGGCCTGATCTGGTGGTTCGTATCGAAGGGCCTCATGCCCCTCAACAAGATGGCCGACGCGCTGTCGGGCCGGGACGCGTCCAACCTGCAGCCGCTTCCGGCCACCGGTGTGCCCGCCGAACTGGCGCCCCCCGTTACTGCGCTGAATGCACTGCTCGAACGGGTGGAGCAGGCCCGCGGCCGCGAGCGCTCCTTCACCGCCTATGCCGCTCATGAGCTGAAGACGCCGCTCGCCGGTGTGAAGACGCAGGCCCAGATCGCCCTCGCCAGCGGCGACGAGCAGATCCGCGAGAAGGCCCTCGCGCAAATCCTGCGCGGCGTCGACCGCACCGATCACCTGGTACGGCAGCTTCTCGACCTTGCCCGGATCGACACCGCCGGCGCGGATACGGGTCCGACCGCAATCCGCCTCTCCGAGCTGATCATCGAGGCGGCGGACGACCTCGCCTTCATGCAGACGCAGCGCGGCGTGCGGGTCGTGCTCGAAGCGCCTGAGCCGGAGCCGCTCGTCAGCACCAATTCGGAACTGCTGCGCCTGGCGCTGCGAAACATCATCGAGAATGCCCTGGCAGTCTCGCCGCGGGGCCATGCGGTCAGCGCCATCGTCGGGGAGAAGGACGGGCAGGCATATGTCTCTGTCACCGACGATGGTCCCGGCATGTCTGCCCAAGAGCTGTCCAGTGCAACGGCCAGGTTCTATCGCGGCAAGAACAGCGGCGAGCGCGGAAGCGGGCTCGGCCTGTCGATCGTCGAAGCGGCAATGGCGACGCTCGGCGGCACCTTGTCGATTGGCAACCGACCGCAGGGCGGCCTCGAGGTACGACTTGCCGGTTTCCGGAAGGCCGGTGGGCCAGGTCCGGAGGCAAAAGCCTTGGCTGATGAGCCGGTGGCGCCGACGGCACAGCTTGCCGCCATCGGCAGCTAGCGAGGGTTCAGAGCGCTCCGATGACGTCCTGGAGCATGGTCCTGACCTTGCCGGCAACGGCGTGGAGATCCTGGTTCTCGATAGCCTTCATCGATGCGACAGGGTCGATGGCGCTGACTTCGACCGTGCCATCGCCCTGCTCCCGCACGATGACATTGCAGGGCAGCATGGCGCCGACGCGAGGCTCGAGGCGGAGCGCTTCGAATGCCATCTTCGGATTGCAGGCGCCCAGGATCACATAGCCGCGCATATCGGCGTCCAGCTTGGCCTTCATGGTCTTCTGAACGTCGATCTCGCTCAGGACGCCAAAGCCGTTCTCGCCGAGAACCTGCCTGGTGCGGGTGAGCGCTGCCTCGAAGCTGGTGTCGTTGAGCTTCTTGTCGAACGTGTACATGGTTCTGTCTCCTTGATCAGACGAAAGCGGTAACGGTCTGAGCGCCCATATAAATGGCGACGAGCACGACCAGACCGGCAAACGCCGTGTTCAGCAGTCCCTTCTTGCTGGCCATCAAGCCGGCAACGCGGGCTCCGGCCAGTCCACCGACCACCCCACCGCCGATGAACACTGCCGCCAGGGGCCAGTCGACCAGGCCGGAAAAGGCATAGCTCAACGCCGTCGTCAGCCCGAAGGCCGTGACCGCGACCAGCGACGTGCCGATGGCGTTGAGGATCGGCATTCCGGTCGATGCCACCAGACCCGGAACGATCAGGAAGCCGCCACCGATCCCGAAGAAGCCGGAAAACACTCCCGTCAGCCCACCATAGCCGAGAACCTTGGACGCGTTCTCGCGATTGCAGGCCGCACCGGGGGTTCCTTCGTCACCGCGCCCGCGGAACATCAGGGCGCCTACGACCAACATGAGGATAGCGAAGAGGAACAGCAGCTTGTCGCCGTCCATCGCCTTGCCCAGCGTGGCACCGGCAAAGGCCCCGGCGATACCCGCCACGGTATACATCAGCGCGCAGCGCCAGATCACGTTGCCATGCCGCGCGTGAGTGATGAGATTGGTGCCGGCATTGGCAGCCACGGCGAAAGCGCTCGTGCCGATCGCCACATGAGCCGCTGGAACCCCTACGACATAGACCATGAGCGGAACGGCAAGGATCGAGCCGCCGCCGCCGAACAGGCCCAGCGTGAAGCCGACCAGGGTGCCGGACAGGGCACCAAGCAGGTATTGTAGGGGTTCCAGAAGCACGTCGGCCCTTTCACTCAGAGGGTGGCAGCATAGAGGCTGCCGGCACGGCCACCGGAGCGGCAGTAGCCAAGGATCGGACCATCGGTTTCTGCCTTGGCTTGCTCGAAGCGGATGAGCTGGCCTTCAGTCAGCTGGCCCGAAACCGGGATGTGGAAAGCCTTCAGCCCGAACTTCCCAGCCACGTCCGCGATTTCGGCGAAGGATGGCTGACCGGGGTCTTCGTTGTCCGGACGCGCGCACACGATAGCCCTGAAGCCCGCCTCGGCGATCCGCCTAACATCGTCCGGCTGGATCTGCGGGCACTGGGCGAAATTGTCATCGACCTTGTGAATGGTCATGGTGGATCACTCCTTGGAGGTGGCGAGCCCGTTGATGGGCACTTTGAGGTAGGTCTTGCCATCGGCTTCGGGAGGCGGGAGCTGGCCCGCCCGCATGTTCACCTGCAGCGAGGGGATGATCAGCTTGGGCATGGAGAGGGTCTCATCTCTCTCCTCGCGCATCTTCACGAACTCGTCCTCGCTGGTGCCATGACCGACATGGATGTTGTGATCCCGCTGTTCAGCGACCGTGGTCTCCCACTGGATGTCGCGTCCATTGGGGCCATAGTCATGGCACATGAACAGGCGCATCTCGCCCGGCAGGGCCAGAAGCCGCTGGATAGAGCGATAGAGCGTGCGGGCATCCCCGCCCGGGAAGTCGGCGCGCGCCGAGCCGCCATCGGGCATGAACAGGGTGTCGCCGACGAAAGCGGCATCGCCGATCACGTGCACCATGTCGGCCGGGGTGTGTCCGGGCGTGAACAGGGTGTAGGCAGTCATGTTGCCGATCCGATAGCTGTCGCCGTCCCTGAACAACTGATCGAACTGCGATCCGTCCCGCTGGAACTCTGTTCCTTCGTTGAAGATCTTGCCGAAAGTGTTCTGGACCACGCAGATCTGGTCGCCGATCCCGAGCTTGCCGCCCAGTTTGGACTGGATGTACGGCGCCGCGGACAGATGGTCGGCGTGGACGTGGGTTTCGATCAGCCATTCCAGCTTCCAGCCATGGTCCTGGATATGCCGGATGATCTTGTCGGCGCCCTCATAGGCGATATTGCCGGAGGCATAGTCGAAGTCCATGACGGAATCGATCACGGCACAGGCTTCGGAGTTCGGATCCTTGACGATGTAGCTGATGGTGTTCGTCGGCGCGTCGAAAAAGGCGACCACCTCCGGCTTGACCGTGAGGTCGGGCGTGAACGGAATAGCTTGGTTGGACATGGGAATTCCTTTCCACCTCGAGGATCAGGCCAGCGCCTGGCGACGGGCGGATACCGCCCTGAGGCCGCTGGCCAGGAGGATGCCGCCGATCATGGCGGCAACGAAGATGAGAGGGCTCGGCTCACCTGACCCGAGCGCCGGAAGGGCGCCGCCCGGACAAAAGCCGCTGATCCCCCACCCGATACCGAACAGCGCCGAACCGCCGATCAGCGGCAGGTCGAGGGGGCGCTTCGCCGGCAGGTGAAACTTGTGGTCCAGGACCGGAGCCGGGCGGCGAAACACGAAGCGGTAGCCGGTAAAGGTGACAGTCAGGGCCGAGCCCATGACCAGCAGCAGGCTCGGGTCCCACGTGCCGAAGAGATCGAAGAAGTTGAGGACCTTGGCCGGATTGCCCATGCCGGAAATGACGATACCGGTCCCAAAAACCAGCCCGATGGCGGCAGCGGAAAGCGTGCGGAACATCAAAAGCCCCCGAAAACGTGACGAACCACAAACACGGTGATGAAGGTGGCGGCCATGAAGGTCAGCGTGGCGACGATCGAGCGCTTCGACAGGCGCGCGATGCCGCAGACGCCATGTCCCGAGGTGCAGCCGCCACCGAAGCTGACGCCGAGGCCAACCAGAAGACCTCCCGCGATCAGTGCCCAGGAGGGAAGTTCGTCCTGCAGGTGCAGAGGTGTCCCGGTGAGCAGCAGGAGGATCAAAGGGGCAGCCACGGCCCCGGCGAGAAAGGCGGCACGCCAGTTCCAGTCCGCCTTGAGCAGCAGAGCACCCGTCAGGATGCCGGTCATGCCGGCGACCCTGCCGTGGAGGGCCATGAGAGCGACGGCGGCAAGCCCGATCAGGGAGCCGCCAAGGAGTGCTTCTAGAGGTGTAAAGGAGGTGTCCATGTTCCTGCCGAAGGTTCGATGTGCCACCCGTTCCGACAACGGCATGGTCTTGAATCTTGTTGCCTCATATATTCGAATATTCTAATATGTCAAACATGCAGACGCATGAAACTCCCGTGATGCACATCACCGATCTCGAGCCTCGGGCGGAAGAAGCCGCGCAACTGCTCGCGGCCATGGCCAACCCCAAGCGTCTCCTGATCCTGTGCAATCTTCTCGAGCAGGAACGCAGCGTCGGCGAATTGTCGCGCATCGTCGGCCTGGAGCAGTCTCCGCTCTCGCAACACCTCGCGAGGTTGAGAGCTCTGGGCTTGGTGAAAACTCGCCGCAACGGTCAGGCGATCTACTACCGCCTGGCCTCCGAACCCGTCACGCGCGTGCTGACCACCCTATACGACATCTACTGCCGGGCGCCCGACCGAGAAAGCTTGACCGTCTCGCTCAGCAGCGCTTCGGCCAAACCCTAACAATCAACCCGTCAGTCCGCTTTTGGGAAGGCGCCGAGTTCGCATGAAATGACAGAATGGGGTCGGTTGCCGGCAGGCTAGGGGTGGCAAGCTGTCAGTCTGCTTTGCGTTGCCCGATGTCTGAAGACGGACATGGACGTGCGTAGAGATCCTCGCCCGCCCCACAATGAATGGTCACATCTCCGAGTTCTGGGCAGCTCGGGCGAAGGGAGTGGGTGTCCGTCGTCAGGGTTTTTGGGACAACCGGCGGCGTGAGCTAACGGAGGCTCTGGTCCATCAGGTTTGTCACATTAGGCCGCTGCATCTCGATGAAGCAAGCGGCGCTGTTTGATGGTTTCGCGTTTG
>Ga0065721_10051784_pt1 | contig 13568 bp, 9 predicted proteins | sample Mesricmetagenome_FD_59108 | JGI IMG/M metagenome (GOLD analysis project Ga0065721, IMG submission 59108) | Mesophilic microbial community from rice straw/compost enrichment Sample: eDNA_1 v2 (version 2) | ecosystem: Engineered > Solid waste > Grass > Composting > Bioreactor | place: USA: Davis... | reverse complement strand
ATCTTATTTCTCTTATATATTTTATTCTCTAAATCAATCAATACAATTGCTTAGAATAACGATGACCTAAAAGTGTTTTGTATCTTCAAGTATTATTTTCATGTTCTCAGTTGTACATTCAATGGAATCTTTTTCTATAAAATTATCATCAACTTCATATTTCTCCTTGTAACAACTTAACTTTTTTTTTCATGAGATGCATTGATAATTGTTAGTCGTCAAGTTTTTGCCTTTATTTAATTTTTCTTTTAGCTCAAGTTTCATATGGGTTTTTAAGTAAATATTTTGTGTGTTCTAATGTAATCTAGAAAGTTGTTTCTTCCTTTTGTGTTAGTAACCAATTGGGTATCTAATTGCATATTCTTGTTGAAACCTTCACTCAACAATTGGAGTAAGAAGTTTACACATTATTGCTTAATGTATTGTTCTTTCTTTTTTGAAAAAGAACGAGGATTTTGGAGATCACAAATCGCAAAAAAAAAGAACAACATATAAAACTCAACAAAAATAAGACCTGGATGTCAAACATAATAGAAAGTTTAGAAAGAGCAATAAAGAAAAAAGATTACACAAGAGTTTTTCATCTCATTGCAATTTTTATCGACAAAGATTTAAGATTAGAAAACTTTATAGATGAGAAGTATGTTTTTGAAACACTTAAAATGGAAGGAAGTATTTATGATCTTACATGCATTCATGCTTCAGAGACAAAGGATATAAGTATCCCTTTTCTCAAAAAATTACTTAGAAACTTAAGTTCAAGCCTAACACTTGGATTTTGTTTTGCACACTCAATCCTTTCCAACAACCAAGAAAACATAGATTTTTTCTTTGAACAAATAGACAATCTCACAGTCCTTTGTTTGATTGGTAACAATGAAGAATTCATACAAAAATGTCTTGTTGTAGCTGAATTTGAGCTTAAGAAATGCGGTCGAGGATTAAGTAAATTCTCAAACTACATTCGAATTCTCACGAAGAAAAAATAGTTAAATTAGAGTAATAAAAATCCATCTAATATTTTCCTAACGTTTTCTGTTTTTGGTTTTGCAATTAATGTGAGATTTTTCGTCGTTTCATAATCAAGTATTAAAAGCAAATTAAACAACGAATCTGCATCGTCAATTAAAATTAAATGATCAGCAATCATTGCAGGGTCTGTGTCTGTTTGTGAAAGTAAATACTTTGCAAGTTTATAATAATAGTTTCTTAAGGCAAAAAGCATAACTGTAAATGGAATCTTTTGTGCAATTTCAAGGAATTTATATCTATCTGCACAATTTAAGTTTATCTCGTTCGATAAGGATTTGAAGGTTTCTTTCGGACAAAAAATTTCTGCTTTTCTTGACCAGAATTCTTCGTCATCAAGAAGACAGACGAAAGATGAGTTTGTTAAGAAGTTTATTGTTTCCTTGTATTCCATGTCTAAAAGATAAGAAATTGCAAGTCCATCAAGGTCAATAAGATTATTGAAATCGATAGGGTTATCAAATTCGACAAGATTGGGATTTTCAATGTTTGAATTTGTGTTTGAAATCGAATTAATACTTATATCTAACTTGATCGTATCATCGTTTTTGTGACAAAGTTTATTCTCTCCTTTCTCTCCTAAAACTAAAGAATCAAGCATCACTGAAAACAAATTTTTCTTTGGATTTCTGATAAGTTCATCCACAAGCTTTTCAACATAGGTTTCTGTAGAAGTCTCAAACATTTTTTCATTTAAATTTTCAACTGAAATAACCATTGTATAGATGCGATTTTAATAGTTATTTTATTTTTATTTAAAACCAAAAAAGAAGAGATAAACGTAGAAAGAAGTAAGTATGGATTTTTTCATATTTGTTTTCAAAGAAAGAAACTTGATTTAAAATGCAAATGGAATTTACATCAAGTGTATAAAGATATAAAATTAAACTAGTCTTAGAAGAATACAGAAACATCTCCAGACAATTCAAGCTATCCAAATTGTCCAAGAGATACTAACAATCTAAGTAAATTTGCGCTTGGAGTAAACATCATCGAAATAAACATCATCGAAATAAACCTAAAACAAATATTCATTATGTAAAAGTCACAAATGTAAGTTTACATTACTGTGAAATCAAATAAGCAGAACAACCAAAAGATCGAAACGACTAAAATAAACGAACAATAAGAATAAAATAATTAGAATATAAGAATAAAGAAACCTTATATCTATCATTAAATATAAGGAATATAAAACATAAGATTGATCAACGAATCTATGACATGTTTATTTTTTTTTGTTTTCCCATATTTAGGTTGTTCTAAAACTTTTTCCTATTAATTTATGGATTTTTATATATAAAAGTTTTAGAACAACCTAAATACGAATGTTATAAATGGAAATAAAAGAAAATATATGGAAATAAAAGAAAACCGAAATAAACCTCGTTTTTTATCTTATATCTAAACTTAGATATAAGAGTTGTCTATCTTCTTCTATTTCTAAAATATTCTTTTAGCACAATATAATTTAACAAACCATAAGTACAATTTAGTCAAGTTGCATTGAAGCGATTGGATTATAAGTGCTTATATCTTGCAATTGTTGAATTCAATTCCATCTCAATTCCATCTCAAATCCATCTCAAATCCATCAAATCTCAATGTAAATTCCTTCGATTAATGGTTCATCAATAAATTATTTGTTATTCTTCATTATGTAATTAATTGGAAAAACAAGAATATTTACCAAAGTTACAAACTTAAAGAATTATGAGAACACACTTCTAAAAGATGATGAAAGTTCCTTAGACGTCGATGTGGTCTTTAAATAAAAAGGATTCAGGGAAGAAACAAAATTGAAGTTCATTAAGCCTCTCTTATTTGGAAGTTCCATTGGATAATCATAGTAATAATACAAGTGAATGTTTTAATGACTTCCTCTCATGTTCTCATTTGTAGTCCTGAGACAATTCTTTTTTCAGCTTCCAACGAACTATATTAATAGAAGAGTAAGAATGCAAAGCAAAATATTCCTTCAAGTGGTCTAAAAATCCTTTTCCATTTTTTCTTTTTCTTCTTCAGTAAGCGAATTGCCTCTCAATGAGTTAAGATGATTTTTGGTTTGCTTCAAAATAACATTTCGCATCCAAAGTTTGTCTTCACAATCGCATCACTGTAATCAATTTCTTCATCCTTATGTAGAAACTATCAGCCTCCATTTTAATTCATCTTATAACAAAGCATCGTAAATAAGCAAATTAAAATACTTATTTATCTGTTTTATTGTATTTTCCTCTTTTCATGTTTACTTTAGGTTGATGGAATCCACATTCTCGATATTTTGAACTTGCTTGGTTATTAAGACACTAAAATAACATAGAGAAGTGCGATTGCTTTCTTGAAAACAAAAATTTTTGTTTTCAAGAAGCTTTCGTATCTTTCGTGTTTCAAGACAAACCAAGTATTGAATTTTGATGTGTGGAATTGATATAGCCTTACTTAGTCTCTTTGTGAAACATCACGAAACTTGTAAGATGTTTATGCAAGTGGAAGATGCAGATAATTAATAGAATCATCGAAAGAATAAACAACGAATGATGAGATAGTTATAGATATTAATTAATATCTATAAAAGAGTATTTTCTAAACTTTTATATTTGAGAATGTTAAATTTATATAGAAAATCTTTATTCATCCATTTCATCAAAGCAAAATATAGAAGCTTTAATACTTCGTGATTGTCTTTATCTTGTTCTTAGCTTGTCAAGAGAGGGTTTATTAGTTTATGTATAAGTTTATACATAACCATTTTACCCATCAAACCAACAAACGTAATCCGTTAAGTATTTTTGCTAAACAATAATCACAAATACACTTCTTCCTTCTAGCGCCTCTTAATAAGGGATGAATGTACTTCTTAAATTGCTTATAAACAAAACGTCTCTTGATTCTTTTAGAACTAAAGAAAAGTATAAGAGAAAATAATTGGAAGATTATTTGGTTTTACTGAATCCTATGTTAAGATAAGCAATACTTCATTTTCTAGCCTTTTTGTTTTGTCTTTTTCTTTGTTTATCTTCTCTTCGATTATTCGTAAGTCCAAAATAGTTTCTTGAAAAATAACTTAGAAATTAACTTTAATCACCTTTTCGTTCATGTTCAATTCTTCATTTAAACAAGATAAGAATCACATCTTCATCAATTCTTTTCAACACATGCCATTTATTACCTGGCACTGCAATTCCATTATCACAGTCACATTTCATTCCAACTTTACATTCCCCATTATCTCTAACCCTAACTTTACCGATCAAGGAAACAGGTGTCCATTCTTTTCTTGCAATTCTTGGCACGTAAACGCGATACGCATCAAATTCAGGATTTGTAACTGCGATTCTAATTCCTTTAATTGTATCAAACTTCCTAAAAAGTTGTAATTGTTGTGTATGATTTAAAGGCTTACCTTTATACGTGTACTTGAGTTTCTTGGCGAAAGAAAGCAAATTCTTACCATCAAATTCCTTTAATTGTTTAACAAGGGCATCTGTTAAGTCTATTTTTTCGTTTCCCAAAAGAGAAATGAGTGACTTAGCATACGAAACCTTTGTTTGTATTTGTCCATATTTGTCACGAAGCGTGGCACCATGCCAGTTCAAACTGGCTGAGTCCGCGATGTAACCAGAATAACCATTCTTTGGCGCGGACACACCAACAACTTCATCTGTTGTCTTTGCAATTCTAATTTTATCATCATCCAAAGAAACGAAGAACGCATTTCTATTCTCGTCATTTGTGTTTCCATCTACCCATTCAAAATATTCTGCGTAATCAGCACCACTTGCATTCCAAAAGTTTGCAATACCACCTCCGGTTCCAGCCATACCAAAGTTCTCAGTACCAATAACAACGTGAATACCACGGTCATTGGCATCTGTACCTCCAGCGATTTGTAAACTTGCTTGTGATTGTATTGTGTTTACAAGATCGCCAGACTGAATTTGTTGGTCTGAAATTTGTCCATGTTGTCCAATAAGTGTAACATTTGGTACGTTAATACTATTATCGATGGATAGGTCTTGTCCAGTGATAAATGCACCTTCTGAACCAGTCGGCACGGTTACTTCTTCACCTTCATTAATTGCATAACCATGAACAAATGCATAGTTTGCATCCACGCTTATTTTTTGACTCATAGTGTTTGTTGTTGCGCCAAAAACAACACTGTTTTGTCCGGTTGCAGTTATCTCTTGTCCATCTTCCACGTAACCAACAACGAAAGAACCCGCACCTGTTGAAGTTATCTTTGAGTTCGTCCCATTTGTGAACCCACACGCAAAAGAACCAAAGTTCCTTGACTCGATTGAAGATTCATTTATTGCTGCACCACACGCAATTGACCCTGAACCCGATGAAAGTAATTGGGATGTTTGAGAAACGTTTCCAAACGCAAACGATCCGAAACCTGTTGCTTCAATGCTTGAATTGTCTTCTGATGTGCCTAAAGCAAAGGCACCAGAACCACTTGCTGTTATTGTTGCACTGCTTTCTGCGTTACCTAAAGCGAAAGAGCCAAAAGCTGAAGATGTCAAGCTTCCAGGTCCAGCACGACCTAAAGCCACCGCACCTTCAGCAGTGGCTTTTATTGTTCCAGTTGTTGTTGTGTGACCTCCAGCGAGTGAACCATTGTTTGTTGATTGAATTTGACCAATATTTGCATGACCAAGCGCAATTGAACCTTGTGAAGTCGCTTCAAGTGTTCCACCAGAGAAGGCACAACCTAGAGCAATGCTTCCAGTTCCACTTGAGGTTAGTTGTGAATTGTCAAGTGAAGCACCCATTGCGATCGTACCTGTTCCATTTGTTGTAATGTTACTGTCTGTTGAAGCACTACCAAAAGCAAGTGAACCAATCGCGTTTGTATCTGCAGTTATTTTTGAGGTGTCTGTTGCTTGTCCAAAGACAAAACTTCCTTGACTTGCGGCGTTTGATTGGATGTTGCCAATTGTTTGTGTTGAGCCTCCAACAAATGTCCAAGTTCCATCAGCACTTGTTTGGTTACCAGAAGCAATTGAACCAACACCACTTGCTGTGTTGTTAATTCCGTTTAAAATGGCAGTATAATTTCCAGTAGCAGAACTTGTATTTCCACCATTAACAATAGAAAACAGACCACTTGCTATGTTGCTAAGTCCTCCATTAACAATGCTGTGATCTCCACTTGCTATGTTGCTAAGTCCTCCATTAACAATGCTGTATTCTCCACTTGATGTATTATTTGAACCTCCACCAATAATACTGTAATTACCAGAAGCAACTTGTGTGGCTGCTACACGCACATGTTGCCAATCTACAGCATTATCACCACGTGCGTTTGTTGTTGGGTTAACTTCATCTGCACCAATGTAACCATTTCCTCTGGGAGCGATGATTGTTGAAACATTTGGATACATTGCAATAGGGTATTCTGTTTCGTTTGGTTCAAGGAGAACCCATGGATATGTCCCAGCTGGTGTCTCTGTTCGTTCTTGCCAAAATTCAAGTTCTCCTGGTGGCCCTGGTGGTCCTTGTTGCCCTTGTGGCCCTGGTGGTCCTTGTTGCCCTTGTGGTCCAGGGGGCCCTGGTGGCCCTGGTGGTCCTTGTGGTCCAGGGGGCCCTGGTATCTTAATACAACACTTACAAAACTTTTCCTTGCATTTTTTTCCATCTTCTCCTTGTATATTTATAATACTATTTGTCCAAAGTTTAGATTTTTTCTTTTGATGACAGCCACATGACATTTAATAAGTTAGAGAAATATATAAACAAGAATTCTTAAACAATAATGGAACGTAAAGAAAAGATGGGTATAGAATCCATGAAGAAAAAAATCTCTTTGAACTTAACAAATTATTTTATAAACAAATAAAGAACAAGTTGTATTGCAATAAGTCAATGGTTGAGAAACTTCATCCATATTTATTATTGAAACTCAAAATTTTAAGATTGTAGAATATCTATTTGTATATATTAATTATTTAAAACGAATAATTTATAAAAACGAATTTAATATCTACATCTTGATAGAGCTAATAAATGGAGAAAGTTCTTGTTTACTTGGAGGAGAAAAGAAAAGAATACATTCAACATCCAATCTTCACTTATTTGTATGATGAAAAAGTCGACCCACTAGAAAAACTAACTAAATTGTCACAGTTTCTAGTTTATTTTGTTATGGCCTTTGGTGATTTAAACTGTATGGTTTTGCGTTATACTCCAGAAGAATTAGAAAAGAGCACAATACTAGAACGCCAAATGAAAGAACTAATAAACAAACACACAGAAGAAGATGCAGAACATTGGAAACTTTTTATTGAAGATCTAAACACATTACGCATCGAAAACATTAAGACTTTTGGAGCTTGCTTGGAAATGTTATGGAGTGAAGAAATGCAAGCTTCAAGAAAGCTTGCAACTCAATTGATACAATATGCGACAATACATGCATCACCAATTATTCGTTACGTCTTTATCGAAACTATCGAAGCAACCGGTAACGCTTTCTTTTCGGTGTCACATAAAGTTGCCAGTACAGCTGAAGAAAAGTATTATTTACCAGAACTTCGATATTTTGGTAAGTACCACTTAAATCTTGAGACAGGACATTTAATGACTTGTGGTTGTTCACATGATTCGGAAGAAATATTTACAAAATATCTTCTTGACACAGAACAAAGTCTTGAAGCAAAGAATGTAATCGATAAAGTTTTTAAAGCTTTTAGTGAATGGAATTCAGCCATGTATACATTTGTCACCAACTCTTAAATTCATATATCAACTCATATATCAACTAACAGTAACTTTGTATTATTTTTATAAATTATATGTCTTGTAAGTCTTTCGTAAATTGTTCGCTGATAAACATTAATAACGTAAAATATGTAACTAAAATAAGTATATATTAAACATTACGTTTCAAATTAATAGCTACTATAATCTTACTTATTAATGTTCGGGTGGTGAATATAAAGTAAAAAGTTTTAATTCTCTGTTTGAAGTGTTAATAATGTTATGTGTTGTATTAGCGGGAATAACTAATCCAATACCATCGAAGAGTTGACGATGTCGTCCATTAACTATGGCTAAACCTTGACCTTTTACTATGTAAATAAATTGGGTAGTATTAGCGTGTGCTTCAAGGCCTATTTGTTCGTGAGGTCCAATGGACATGACGACTAATTGCATTTGCGAAGTTGTATATAAAACGTCACGAAAATAGTCGTTATCTAGAGCTAACTCTTTGACATTATCATGAAAAAAGTCTTCCATTTATAAATGGAAGACTTTTTGTATATATTTTGTTTGTAAATCTTTATTGTGAAATATGGAAGCAACTAAAAAAGATAGACAAGAATATAATAGATATCCAGTATCCTAAGTATCTAAAATCGAATAGAAAAGATTCTTTAGATCATTATAGAGGTTCGGTATGAAAGAATTTGTTAAAAGAAGTACAAAATACAACTCTTCGCCTTGAAACTCGATTAAATTAAAATAATACATATTTATCGTAAATATGTATCATAACGAAGTATTAAAGTTATCATCGTTTGTTAATAAGTTTATTATTTCAGACATGAAAAATTAAACATCCATGAAAAATTAAACATCCATGAAAATGGACTATCAAGCACTCTTCCATGCTAATCCAAGCGTGAATCCATACACTGGTCAACAGATTGAGATTGGCGGTCCAATATTCCTACGTTTAGTGGATACGTTAGGATGGCCACCTGAAACGGCACTCACTCAAAGTGCTGAAGAAGTTCCAATAGAGACACATCCCACTTTAGCCAACATGGATCAAAACATTTTCGAAGTGTTACCCCTAGAACTCATCCATGAAATCTTGATTTCAGCCGATTTGGAGACATTCAGCCGACTATGCAACACCAACAAAACGTTCTATCGATTGTGCAAGGACGTACGCACCTTGCGCGAAGTTATTGCGCGTCTTGATAAGACGGCATTGAACCGTGTCTTGTCACAAGTTTATACGCTATTTCCAGAAGGTGATGACGATAAGCTAATCTATCACTACGCAATGTTGTACGATCTTTTGATCGAAAAAGGTGCCAATCCATACACTCGTTCAAGAAACAAACTAACAGGTATTCAAGAAGCTGACAGAAAAAATTCCTTCGCGTTGTTTAGTCGAGTTGTTCAGCATGTTGATGTGATACCATCCTTCGAAGTTGGACTTTTGTTGTCGCGTGCCATTAAGAAACAAGATTATCGCTTCATCTTCAATATACCAATTCACAAGCTTGAACCGGATTCGTACAATAATGTAATCCTTGAAATCTCGAAATATGGAAACAGAAAAGCTCTCGAAGATATATTCAACGAATCATTAAACAATCAGCATTATCGGATTATTGATGATCTTGAATTGTCGATGGCCATCAGTGAGTGTATCTTCTTGAAGCGAGAGCCTCATATACTTTCGCTTATTGAAATGTTTAAATTGGGACCCAATTTCGTTGTTGAAGACGAATTGCTAATCAATTTAACTATCTCGTCTGACTTCAATATGATACTTGCTCACTTCCTTGAGAAAGATCTCAAAATTAACGATTTTATTGGCCATCCAAGTGATAGGGTAACGTTGCTCAGCTTTGCGTTCAGAAGCCGATCACGAATGATCATTGAGTTATTGTTGCATCGTGGTGCTGATGTGACCTTATACAATTCCGAAATTGAAAATTCAGCACTTGGTGTCGTCATTACCACACATAACACAGAATATCTTCTACAATTACTTAAATTACAACCTGAAAAGATCTTACTGTATGCCCACAAATTCGCCGACTTGGCAACTAGGGTACAAAACAGGCCTGCCTTGACTCTTCTAATTGAGAATTTTAAAGACCATATCAATCTCAACGCGTTACTTCGAGTGGCTGTTACAAGGATGTGGACCATAGGCGTTCATGTTCTAATCGATTATGGAGCCAAAGAAACGGTCGAAAAAGACAAGTTATCGCTAGTTGAGCTGGCCGAGTTAAATAATTCACCCGAGTTCACGGCAGAAATAGCTTCATTGTTGTCACAAAGATAGTTGGACAGTATGCTGTCGTGTAGACATGCTCTTTCCATGAAAATTTGCCAAGATGTGTAACGCACTCTTAAACGTGAATGCTGTTCCAAATGTCAAGACGATACGTGTTGAATTGCCTATCATAGAGTCGACTCGAAAACACTCCGTATTCTTGATAAGTCGCATCTTAAACAAAACACCGTTTCTGAAACTTGTTGATCGAAAGAATGACAAATATAAAAATACATGAAAAATAAAACATGCCAAGTGAAGCATTTTATGATGAAGTAGAGATTGAGGATATGTATTATGATAAGGAAACAGAAACCTATTTTTATGATTGTCCTTGTGGTGATAAATTCTCCATAACAAAAGAAGAAATTCTTGCAGGAGAAGATATAGCACGATGTCTTTCGTGTCCTTTGACTATTCGTGTTATATTTTAGTTATATAAAAATATATAACTAATAATTTATTAGTTATATAAAATTATGATCAGACGTTACGAAGACAAAGGAATAATTGGTTCTGGTGCTTATTCAGTTGTTCGTAAAGCTATAGACAGAGAAACAAACGAGCAAGTTAGCATTAAAATTATAAAAATACCTGAAAGGGAAGACGAAAGACTTGCTCTTCAACGTGAACTTACAATGCTTGAGTACCTTGATTGTAATCATGAATCTATTATTTGTTATAGAGATCACTTTGAGAAGGATGGAAAACTCTACATTATAAGTAAATATGTGGATGGTGAGCCTGTTAGTTACAAATTACGATCGAAGGATAGACTTATCTCGTTGCTAATAAAAATTGTTGAACCCTTTGTCTATTTGCATGAACGAGATATTGTACATTTAGATATTAAACCACAAAATATTTTACTGACACGTGATGGAAAGATCGTTGTTGTTGATTTTGGTTTTGCATGTTTTGCAGACACAGACGTTGGTGAAAGGATTCTCATGTGTGATACAACTGTTCATGGAACACCAACTTACATTGCGCCAGAGTTGTTCGCTGGAAGAGTCAAAGACATTGAAGAGTTGTTTGCTGCTGATGTTTACAGTCTTGGCGTCACATTCTACGCCATTGTAAACGGACAAAGTCCATTCACTGCTAGAACACCTAAAGACATTCAAAGGCAAAAAGAAAATAATGAGATTCGAATGCCTGTAAGTGCATTTGTAGGTGTTAATGAACTTATAAAACAAATGATGAGTCTTGATCCTTATGAAAGACCAAGAATGGTAGACATTTTAGTTATTTTGGGAAACATGCTTAAGTATTAAAGAGATAAAAGAAAAGAAAAAAAGATGTTAAATTTTTGCCTCTTAAGCTTCTTTATAACATTTTATCTTTTACCTCACAAAAGATAAACTACTAATTTTCCCTTAAATAGAGAACTAAATTCTCTACACAATAACAAATCGTTTAGACTATTATTGCTTCTAAAGTTTTATTTAAAGTGTGAAAGCAAAGAAAGAGGCTTCGAATTCCTTAGAGAACAGTTCAAGTCTCTTTTGTTCTCTAAATTCAGAAGTTTATCTTGAAACTTACCCACACAAAGCCATAGAAATATTCAAAGACTTAAACGAACTAAATGAGCTGACTAAACTAAAAATTTCATGTTTTTATCTCTTCAAGAGATTTATTAATTTGAACAAGGAAGAAGTCTTGAAGAAATACGTAATGGTCAATAATTTCAATAAGGTCAAGGAATGTGGTTGTGATGTTAATTACAAAGACGAATACGAAAGAGTTCCTTTACATTACGTAAACGATTCGAAGATTACAACTTTGCTTGTTGAAAGTGGTGCTAAACTTGAAACTGACTTCAATGGCGTTTCTGTTTTTCACTCAATTGAGAATGTTGAAGTTCTCAAGTTTTATGTAAAACATATCAAGTTAAAGATATAAACTTGTTTCTTGACAATAAAGCCAGAACACCATTATTTTACAGTGAAAGTGTAAAGAAAATCAATCTTCTTCTTGAAATTGGATTCGATGTCAATTTTTGAACTATTGATGGAACAACAGCTTTATTTTATATGGATAACTTTGATTTATTTAAATTGTTAGTTTTTTATGGAGCAAAAACTAACGATTTAAATAAATCAAGGTAGAGATATTTTTAATTACTTAACAGATAAAAAAAATTAGTTGTTTTATCCAAAAATACACAAAAAATCTTACTGAAAAAATACAGTTATAAACGGACTACAAACAAAGATGGCTTGTAAAGGTCAAACTAAGTCTGGAAAACCTTGTACTCGCAAAACAAAACCAGATTCGGAATTTTGTTGGCAACATAGCGCTGAAGCTGCTGAAGAATTCACAGAAAAATCAAGGGAAACTGGAGAAAGTAAAGAAAAAAGAGTAAATAACAAAACCAAAAGAGTTAAAGATGAAGGTTTTAGGGAAGGTGAAGAAGAGGATGAAAAAACAAAGAAACCAAAAGGGAGAACTCGATTAGCTTCAAAACTCAGTCAAACAAAAAAGAGAGACAAAGAAGAGACGGAATCAGAAGAAAGCGAATCAGAAGAGGATGAAAATGAATCAACAAGCGAAGAAGATGAAAAACCAAGAAGGTTATCGAAAGTTTCCTCACAAATAAAAACAAAAACCAAAGAAACAAAAAAGAAAGGAAGAGGTAAGAAAAAGGATAAAGAAGAAAAGGAAACAAAGAAGGTAAAAGGTAGTAAAAAGTTACCCTCAAAAATAGTTGCAAATTTTTCATTGTTTTCAACAGATTCCATTGAGGAATGGGAAAAAGAATACCAACGTGTCATTCCAGACAAATACAAGAAAGGTAAGAAAAAGTTCTCAAAACCAATCGAGGGTAAAAGTTGTGAGAAACCAAACATTTACTTGATTGAACGTGAGAGAACAAGTAGTTACAAGAATTACGATCTTGTTGATGCGAAAGCAGATGAGATTTTCTACGCGCAAATAAGTAAAGGGTTTACAATGCAAGACATTTCAAGTTACACTTTGGGTCCAATCGTAGGCGAGGGAATTGTGCTTGTAAATGCAGCGTATAGTAAATGTATTTGTACAATGCATCTTGAAGGTGGTAAAGTTGACCTTAAACGCAAAAACTTTTGGCGTAAAAATAGAAAACAAGAACGAACAATCGAATACATTGACAACGAACACATAAAAGTTGATGGTGTTGTTCATGAAACTGTTGAATGGCTCACAGAGAACGAGGAGCTTTGGTTCCCGGAATGGAAAAAATGGAGTCAAAGCGTTGCACTGTGTGGTCTTGGTGATGAACATTGGACTGACAATACAAATGTTGTTGCTTATAGATATAAAGAAAAATATATTGATTTTGTAACTTGGAAAAAGAGGTTCTTTATCACTCCGTTTTACGAGCTTCTTCCAGAAGAACCTGCTTATAAATTCCTTGAGCACGTTTTCATGAAAGAAAAGATTTCACTGGGACTTGTCTTTCCCGGAAAAAGACAAGAAGGCGAAAAACATCCTGTTACAGCTGAAGAGATTTTAGATCTTTACG
>Ga0065721_10005447_pt1 | contig 13568 bp, 12 predicted proteins | sample Mesricmetagenome_FD_59108 | JGI IMG/M metagenome (GOLD analysis project Ga0065721, IMG submission 59108) | Mesophilic microbial community from rice straw/compost enrichment Sample: eDNA_1 v2 (version 2) | ecosystem: Engineered > Solid waste > Grass > Composting > Bioreactor | place: USA: Davis... | reverse complement strand
AAAACCGGATCGACTCGGTCAAATCGACCCAGAAGATCACCAAGGCCATGCAGATGGTCGCGGCGGCCAAGCTCCGTCGCGCCCAGGAAGCCGCCGAGGCCGCCCGCCCCTATGCCGAACGCATGGGCAAGGTTCTGGCCGCGCTCGGCGCTGTCTATGATGGTCAGGAAAATGCACCGGCGCTGCTTGGCGGCACCGGCAAGGACCAGGTGCATCTGCTGGTCGTGGCGACCGGTGAACGGGGTCTGGCCGGCGGGTTCAACTCGTCGATTGCCCGCCTCGCCCGTGACCATGCGCAAAAGCTCATTGCCCAGGGCAAGACGGTCAAGATCCTGACGGTCGGTCGCAAGGGTCATGACATCCTGCGCCGCCAGTATCCGGAGTTGATCGTTGACACGTTCAACTTCCGCGAGGTGCGCCAGGTAGGCTTTACCCAGGCCCAGCAGGTTGCCGAGAAGGTGCTTGCGATGTTTGCCGCGGGCGAATTCGATGTCGCCACNCTCTATTTTGCCAAGTTCGGCTCGGTGATCAGCCANGTGCCCACGGCCCAGCAGATCATTCCGGCCAAGCTGGAACGGCNAGAGGGCGAAGGCGAGGTTGCNGCCCCCGCCGTGCCCTACGAATACGAGCCGAGCGAAGAAGCCATCGTCGAGGACCTGTTGCCGCGCAACATCTCGGTGCAGGTGCTGCGCGCGCTGCTCGAAAACAACGCCTCGTTCTACGGTGCGCAGATGTCCGCCATGGACAATGCCACCCGCAATGCCGGCGAAATGATCAACAAGCTGCAGCTGAGCTATAACCGCCAGCGCCAGGCTCAGATCACCAAAGAACTCATCGAAATCATCTCGGGCGCGGAAGCGCTCTAACCCATCAGCGAGGACGAACAAATGGCAGAGAAGAAGGCCGGTCGCGTTTCGCAGGTCATTGGCGCCGTCGTTGACGTGGTCTTCGACGATCACCTGCCCGCCATCCTGAACGCGCTTGAAACCACCAACAATGGCCAGCGTCTGGTTCTGGAAGTGGCACAGCACCTGGGCGAGAACGCCGTGCGCACCATCGCCATGGACACGACCGAAGGCCTCGTGCGCGGCACTGAAGTCATCGACACCGGTGCTTCGATCTCGGTGCCCGTGGGCGACGAGACCCTGGGCCGCATCATGAACGTGATCGGCGAGCCGATCGACGAAGCCGGTCCGGTCGTGACCGCCAGCCGTCGCGAAATCCACCAGGACGCTCCGTCCTTTACCGAACAGTCCCCGGAAGCCGAAGTGCTGGTCACCGGCATCAAGGTGGTGGACCTGATCGCTCCCTACGCTCGTGGCGGCAAGATCGGCCTGTTCGGCGGCGCCGGCGTGGGCAAGACCGTGCTGATCCAGGAACTGATCAACAACGTCGCCAAGGCGCACGGTGGTTACTCGGTGTTCGCCGGCGTGGGTGAGCGTACCCGCGAGGGCAACGACCTTTACCACGAAATGATCGAATCGGGCGTGAACAAGGACCCCAAGGAAAACGGCGGCTCGGCTGCCGGCTCCAAGTGCGCCCTGGTGTTCGGCCAGATGAACGAGCCCCCCGGTGCCCGTGCCCGCGTGGCGCTGACCGGCCTGACCGTCGCCGAACACTTCCGCGACCAGGGCCAGGACGTGCTGTTCTTCGTGGACAACATCTTCCGCTTCACCCAGGCTGGCGCCGAAATGTCGGCTCTGCTGGGCCGTATTCCGTCCGCCGTGGGTTATCAGCCGACGCTGTCGACCGACATGGGTGCGATGCAGGAACGCATCACCACCACCACCAAGGGCTCGATCACCTCGGTGCAGGCCGTGTACGTTCCGGCCGACGACTTGACCGACCCGGCTCCGGCCACCACCTTCGCGCACCTTGACGCGACGACCGTGCTCAACCGTGCGATCTCGGAAAAGGGTATCTACCCGGCCGTGGACCCGCTGGCTTCCAACTCCCGCATCCTCGACCCGCAGGTCGTGGGTCAGGAGCACTACGAGGTGGCCCGCCAGGTGCAGGCGATCCTGCAGAAGTACAAGGCCCTGCAGGACATCATCGCCATCCTGGGCATGGACGAGCTTTCGGAAGAAGACAAGCTGACCGTGGCTCGCGCCCGCAAGATCGAGCGCTTCATGTCCCAGCCCTTTGACGTGGCCGAAGTGTTCACCGGTTCGCCGGGCGTGTTCGTGCAGCTCGAAGACACGATCAAGGGCTTCAAGGGCCTGGTCAACGGCGACTACGACCACCTGCCGGAAGCCGCCTTCTACATGGTCGGCACCATCGAAGATGCCGTCGCCAAGGCCCAGAAGCTGGCCGCACAGGCTGCCTAAGCTCCGGTCGGGCCGCTGGTCGGCCCGTCCCTTCTCGACATGGAGCCCGGATCAACGTCCGGGCTCTGTTGGACCAAAAGAAAGCCGCGCGGTCGCTGTGTGAAAGTCCAACCACTTTCGCCGACCACGCCAGGGGACCAGAAAAATGGCTGAAGGCCTCAAGATCGAGATCGTGTCGCCCGAGCGGCTGGTGCTGTCCGAAACCGTGGTTTCGGTCACGGTGCCTGGCACTGAAGGCTATTTTACCGTCATGGATGACCATGCCCCGTTCATGACCACGCTGAAGCCAGGCTTCATCACGGTCACCAGGTCCGGCGGCACCTCCGACGTCTACTTCGTCAAGGGCGGCTTCGCCGATGTCTCTGCGACCGGCCTGACCATTCTGGCCGAACACTCGGTGCCGTTCAGCGAATTCAACCATGCCGACCTGCAGGCGCAGATCAAGGCTGCCGAAGAAGAGCTGAACCGGGCCGAGACGCCCGAGGACAAGTCCTATGCCCAGCAGGTGGTGTCGGGCCTGCTCAATCTGGCCATCGAGGCCCAGCATATCGACGGCGCGCACGTGCACTAAGCCGGGACGCAGCAACAGAGTTTCAGGGCCGCCTTCGGGCGGCCTTTTGCTTTCGGATTGGGCATCGCGCTCAATTATTGTGCAAGTCCTTGATATTGAAGGAGAATTTCTTCAAATCAACACCTGCTTAACGCATCGCGTCCATTCTCGGCCCTCGGGGAGGACGGCTCCGGCCAATGGCGGCCGGATTACACGGGGGCATGACCAATGGGTAACTTCCTGCGCAATATCAGGCTGACCTTCGCCATTTCCAGCATGACCATCGGCGCCATCGCCGCGGCGACGCTGGCGGTGCTGGGCGGGCTCTATTTCAGCCTCAGCACCAGCGTGGCGCGGGACGAGGCCCGGGCACTGGCCGACACGTCGCGCATCGCCGCGCAGATCCTGCAGGTCAATCTCCCCAACCTCGATGTGGCGCAGGGCGCGGATGGCAATGTCATCGCGCTAACCGCCCGCAGCATGCCGCGCTTCCGCACCAATGACGTCATCGATGCGGTGGCGGCCGCGGCGGGGCAGGATGTTGCCGTCTATGTCCACGATCCGGAAACCAGCCCCGACCTGGTCGTGGGCAGCACCAGCCTGGTGGATGGAGCCGGAGAGCGCCGGACCGATCTCAGCCTTGTGCCCGGCATGCCCGAATACGCGGCGCTGCTGGCCAACCAGGCCGTGCAGTCCGAGATGCGCGTTGAGGGCGTGACCTATCTTCTGGGCTACCATCCCATTGCAACGGCCGAGGGCAGGGTGATCGGCGCGCTCATGGTGGCCGTCGACCGGGGGCCGATTGCGGCCGTGCTTGGCCAGACCATGACCGTGCTTGGCGCCATGGGTCTTCTGGGCATGCTGGTAACAGGTGTGGTGGCGCTCCTTTTGGCTCGCAGGCTGATGCGCCCCATTCCGGTGCTGGCCGGTGTCATGGAGCAACTGGCCCGGGGCGATCTCGATACACTGGTGCCCTATACCGATCAGCGCAACGAAATTGGCGCCATGGCCCGCGCGGTCGAGGTGTTCCGCGCCAATGCGGTGGAAAAGGCTGCGCTCGATGCCAAGGCGCGCCAGCATCTGGCCGAGGCCGCCGACCATACCGGGCAGCTGCAGGCCATTTCGCGCAGCCAGATCGTGGTCGAGTTCAACCTCGACGGTACGGTGCAGACGGCCAACGAGAATTTCCTTTCCCTGCTCGGCTATCGCCTCGAAGAGGTGGTGGACCGGCCCAATGCGCTGTTCCTGTTCGATGTCGATCCGAGCAGCGCGGTCTACCGGCAGTTCTGGGAGGATCTGGCGGCCGGCCAGTTCAAGAGCGGTGAATACCGCCGCCGCACCCGTGATGGGCGGGAAGTGTGGATCCAGAGCACGTTCACGCCCATCTCCGATACCGACGGCGTGCCCTACAAGGTGGTGCAGTTCGCGACCGACGTGACGGCCCGCAAGATGTCGGTGGCGGCCATTGGCGAGGGTCTCAAGCACCTGGCGGGGGGTGACCTGACCAGGACCATCACCGAGCCGTTTCCGGCCGAGTTCGAAGACTTGCGGCTGGCGCTCAACGGTACCGTGGAACGGTTTGCCGACGTGATGGGTCAGCTGCGGCTGACGACCCGCTCCCTGCGGACGGCGAGTGGAGAACTGCTGTCGGGCGCCAACGACCTTTCCGAGCGCACGACCCGGCAGGCCGCCACCATCGAAGAGACCTCCGCGGCCATGGAGGAGCTGGCAGCCACGGTGGCGGCCAATGCCGGCATGGCCGAGCAGGCGGCAGGCAAGGCGGCCATGGTGTCGCGCGTGGCCGAAGAGAGCGGCACGGTGATGACCGAAGCGAACAATGCCATGGAGCGCATTACCCAGTCCTCGGAACGGATTGCCAGCATTATCGGCATGATCGACGACATCGCCTTCCAGACCAATCTGCTGGCGCTCAATGCCTCGGTGGAGGCGGCGCGGGCGGGGGATGCCGGCAAGGGATTTGCGGTCGTGGCGGTGGAAGTGCGCCGGCTGGCGCAGAGCGCCGCGCAGGCATCAGCGGAGGTCAAGGCGCTGGTGGAACAGAGCACCGGGGAGGTCAAGGGCGGCTCGGACCTTGTTACCGCCGCGGCGGACCGGCTGAGGGCCATGCTCGACGCGGTCAGGGAGAACAGCGAACTCGTACAATCCATCGCCCGGGCCAGCCGCGAGCAGGCCGCCTCCATCGAGGAGGTCAACGCCGCCGTGCGCACGCTCGACCAAATGACCCAGCACAATGCTTCGCTCGTGGAAGAGACCAATGCGGTGATCGAGCAGACCGAGGCCCAGACGCAGGCTCTGGACCGGATCGTGGATGTCTTCAGGCTTGAAGAGCAGGCGACGGGTCCTGCCGCCATGCGCAAGAGTCGCGCTGCGGCCTAGTCCAGCGCGGCATCCACCAATGCACGGGCATGCAGCTCCGTGGTGTCATAAGTGGGCAATGAGGACGTGCTGTCGTCGATCAGCATGCCGATTTCGGTGCATCCCAGGATCACCGCCTGGGCGCCGCGTGCGGCCAGCCGGTCGATTGCTGTCTGATAGACTTTTCGCGACTCGTCCCGGACCACGCCCTTGCACAGTTCTTCATAGATGATGCCGTTGAGATTTGTGTGGTCGACATCGGGTACGAGAGGCTGGAGGCCCCGGGCACGCAAGCGATCCTTGTAGAACCCCATCTCCATGGTAAAGCGCGTGCCGAGCAGCCCTACCGTGTCAAAGCCATCGGCCAGCAGCGCATCGGCGGTCGGGTCTGCTATGTGGATGAAGGGAATGCCGACGCCTTCAAGCATGGTATCGGCCACAACATGCATGGTGTTGGTGGCAAGGCCCAGCACCTGCGCGCCCGCCTGCTGAAGCGACAGGGCCACCGCATTGAGCTCTCGTCCCGCCTCGTCCCAGCGTCCTTCCGACTGCATGGCGGCGATGGGCGCAAAATCCACCGAGTGGAGGATGACCGGCGCCGAATGCAGCCCCCCGAGGCGCCGCTGCGTCTCGCGGTTGAGCACGGCATAGTAATGCGCGCTTGATTCCCAGCTCATGCCGCCGATAAGGCCAATGGTCTTCATGGCCTGTCCTCAGGCATGGGTGAACCGCTCGGGGATGTCGCGGAAGGCCTCTATCACCTGCTCATAGGCCGGGCGCTTGAAGGGCACGATGAGCGATGGCGCGCGGCTGAGCTTTTCCCACCGCCAGGCGCTGAATTCGGGCGTGAACTTGCCACCGGCCGGCGCCTCGACATCGATCTCGTCTTCCGATCCGGTAAAGGCAAAGGCGAACCAGCGCTGCCGCTGGCCGCGATACTTGCCCTTGAAGGCGACGCCGACCAGATCGTCGGGCAGGTCGTAGTAAATCCATTCAGGCGCCTCGGCCAGAAGGCTGACCGAACGGATGCTGGTTTCCTCGTAAAGCTCGCGCAGGGCGGCGCGCAACGGGTCCTCGCCCTTGTCGATGCCCCCTTGCGGCAATTGCCAGGCCGACCCATGCGCCTCGGACTGGTCCGGATCGCCGGCCAGCTTGCGGCGGCCCATGAAGACATTGCCCTGGGCATTGAATACAGCGACACCTACGCAGTCGCGATAGGGCAGGCTTTCTCGGTCAGGGCGGTCGGTCATGGCAGGTCCAGGTCTGGTTGCGCCGGCGGCAGCGGGCCGTGCCGGGTCCGGCGCTATTTCATGAGGGCGCTGACGGGCACCAGGGCAATGCCCTTGGCGTCCAGTTCGCGCGCCCATTCGGCCACGGCCTGGACCGAGATGGGCAAGGCGCTCACAATACCAATGGCGCTGCCGGATTGAATGGCCTGTGTCTCAAGGCTGGCAAGCGCTGAGAGAATGGATGCGCGGGCCGGATTGGCGTCCACCATGGCATTGGCGCGGCCAAAGGGCATGCGATTGGTGGCGGCCAGCTGGGCGGCGACCGAACGATTGGACGAACCATCGTCGAGATAGCCAAGGCCGCGCGCACCGAATTCTTCCATGATCGGGGCCATGTCGGCGGCCGAGGCGGTAAAGCGCGCGCCCATATTGTTGATGACGCCGAAATAGCCCCCAAACCGGGCCATCAGCCAGAACAGCTTTTCGAGATTGGCCCGCGGCTCCTCGCCGGTCAGCATGGTATGGGGGCCGGGATCGTTCTGGGGGTAGTCAAAGGGCTCGAGCGGGACCTCGAGCATCACTTCGTGCCCGGCGGTGCGGGCGGCAGCAACGGTGTTTTCCAGGCTGCGGCCATAGGGGGCGAAAGCCAGCGTCACCTCGTCGGGCAACTGGTCGATGGCGTCGAGCGAGCCCTGTTCATTGATGCCGAGGCCAGTCACGACAATGGCGATCATCGGTCCACCGGCGGCCAGGGCCGCATCTGCCGGCCGGCGATAGGCCGCAAAGGGCGTGAGGCCGGTGCCCGAGATACGCGGAATGGTGCCGGCAGAGGTTTCTTCGCTCAGGTCCGGCAGGACGCCAAAACGGCCCGGCACCTGACCGGGCGGGAGGGTTTCGGATCCGCCCTGTGGCGCGGGGACGGCAACCGTGGCGCCGCCGGCAGGGATTTGCACCGGATCGGCGGTGATGGTGGCCGGACGGCTGGCGGCGGCATTGGCGACGGTGTTGTTGTCGCGCGTGGTGGTGATGGCCACTTCCTGGCTGGGGCGGCCACCATCGGGATCCTCCACCAGCACGATGCGCAGCGCCACGCCGCCGATGATGAGCAGGATGATGGCGAACAGAAGCCGCGCCAGCGGAAAGTGGAAACGACCGGCCCGGGCCTGGTTCCGGCGTTTGCGGCCGGTCAGCGGGGTAGAGAGGTCATTGGCCATCGGCGTGCTGCTTATCCCCGGCTGCGTGAATGCGGGACGCGGCGCGAATCAAGCCGCGTCCCAGTTTACCATGTCCTGCCGGACTTCCCCGACAGGCCCTATTCCGCCTTGGGCGGATAGGCCGGGTGGGTCTCCTCGCCGAGGATCAGCGAAATGGCATATTGCAGCTGGGTGTCCTCTGCCTTGTCCGCCGGGACATAGACCGAGGAGCCGACGCTGGCCTCTTCCTGGCCCTCCACGGTGATGTGGCCTTCCAGCCCGGCCTCGCCGATGATCTCGTCGCGGCCCTGGAATTCCTCGGGCACGACCTGCTTGATCTCGATATCGGGGCTGATGCCCAGGGCCTGGATGGAGCGGTTGTTGGGCGTGTAGTAGCGCGCCGTGGTCAGGCGCATGGCGCCATCGGCCCCCAGCGAGATGATCGACTGCACCGATCCCTTGCCGAAGGAGCGCGTTCCCACGACCGTGGCCCGCTTGTGATCCTGCAGGGCACCGGCGACGATTTCGGAAGCCGAAGCCGAGCCGCCATTGATCAGCACGATCAGCGGCACATCGGCGATGCGCGCGTCAAGTGGATCGGGCATGGCGTCATAGCGGGCGCTTTCGCGTTCCGTGCGGCCGCGCGTGAGCACGACTGCACCGCGATTGAGGAAGGCATCGGCCACATAGACCGACTGGTCGACCAGGCCGCCGGGATTGTTGCGCAGGTCGAGGATGATGCCCTTGGGCGGTACGCCGTCGCGCTGCTTGTAAATGTCCTCGATGGCCCGTTCGATGCCCACAAAGGCCTGTTCGGAGAAGCGCGAGAGGCGCAGCAGGGCAATGTCACCCTCGCCCTCGGTCTCGCCGCCTTCCATCGACCAGCGCACGGCGCGCATGGAGATGATGCCGCGGGTGAGCTTGAATTCGATGGGATCGGCCACCCCTTCGCGCAGGATGGTGATGCTCACATCCGTGCCCACAGGGCCGCGCATCCGGTCGACGGCCTCGTCCTGGGTCATGCCCTGCACCGGCTTGCCGTCGATCTCGACGATAAGGTCATTGGCCATGATGCCGGCGCGCGCCGCAGGCGTATCGTCGATGGGCGAGACGACCTTGATCAGCTCGTCCTCCATGATGATCTCGACGCCCAGGCCGCCAAACTGGCCCGACGTATCCTCGCGCATGTCGTCGTAGTCGGCAGGCGGCAAGTAGCCCGAATGCGGATCGAGCGAGCTCAGCATGCCATGGATGGCGGCGCGGATGAGTTTTTCCTCATCGGGGGGATCGACATATTCGGAGCGGATGCGATCGAAGATTTCGCCAAAGAGGTTGAGGTCGGAGTAGATTTCCAGCGGGTCGCGCGGCGCGGCAGCGCGCTCGGCGGCCGTGGGTTCGGCTTCCTCGCCGCTCGGATTGGGCTCGAGCTGCTCGTCGAGCTGTTCGGGTAGTTGCTCCTCCAGCGGCGCCGGGTCAGCCGGCGCCTGCTCGTCCGGAGCCTGGTCCTGGGCGATCAACACAGTTGCAGGCACCAGCACTGCCGCTGCGAGCGCGGCGAGGCGAAGGGTGGTCAGGCGCATGGGTGTTCTATCCCGTCTGTTCGCTAGCGGCCCACCACCCGGCCGGGTCGAAGGGCTCATTGTTCTGTCTCAGCTCAATATAAAGGGTCGGTTGATCGTTACCAGCACTGGTGCTCACGGTTCTTCCAATTGTGCGTGATCCCATCGCGCCGAGCGGCTCGCCCATCTGCACGAACTGGCCAATGTCCACCGTAATGGTTTCAAGGCCGGCCAGGAGAGCGGTGTAGCTGCCGCCGGTATTGAGAATGACGATATGGCCGTAATTGAGGTAGGGGCCCTTGTAGAGCACCCAGCCATCGGCCGGGGCCACGACCTGGGCCTCGGCCCGGGTCACGATGGACTGGCCCTGGGCAATGCCGCCCCTGCCGTCATTGGCGCCAAATTCCATCACGGTCACGCCGTTGGCCGGGCGGGGCAGGTAGCCCCGGGCCAGCGGGAAAGGCACGGCCGGCTGGGTTCGCGCCGCATCGGCAAAGGCCAGCCGGATGGCTTCGGGCGAAAGCACGGGCAGGCTCTCATCGGTGGTTGCGGCGGGATTGGCGCCGTTCGCGGCGCGTTCGGAGAGGGCGCCGATCAGTTCGCGCAGCGATGTCGCCCGCTCGGCCAGCGCCAGCGCTTCCGCCTCCTCGGCCTCGAGGGCCGCGCTGATCCGGGTGATGCCCTGCTTGCGCGCGACAATCAGGGTGGCGATGCGCAACTGCTCTTCCTCAAGCACTTCGTAATTGGCCTTGAGCGTCGCCTCTTCTTCGAGAGCCGCCTGCTTGATTTCGGTCAGGGCCTTGAGGTCGGCAGAGACCGTGTCGGCCTTGTTGCGCAACTGGGGCAGGATGGCGGCGATCAGCATGGCCCCGCGCGCTGAACCGAGGGCGTCGGCGGGATCGACGATCAGGGCGGGCGGCGGATTGAGCGAGATGCGCTCGAGCGCCGCCAGCACATTGGCGATCTCGGCATCGGCGCCGTCAAGACGGCCGCGCACGTCCATTTCGCGCACGATCAGTTCCGATATCCGTTCCTCGACATCGGCCACTTCAATTTCGGCGAGCTTGACGCGCTGCGCAGCGGCGATGAGGGCAGCGTTCTGCTGGGTGCGGTCCCCTTCCATGGCCGCAATCTCGGCTTTCAGCTCCTCGATGCGTTCGCGGCTGAGGCTGAGCGAGGCTTCCACCTGTTCAAGGTCGAGGGCAGTGCTGGCGGCCGGGGCAGCTTCCTCAAGCTGGGCTGCCTCAGCGGGCACGTCCTCTGCGGCTGGAGTGGTCTGCTCAGGCGCAGTGGTCTGCGGGGCTTCAGCCGGTTCGAGCGGCAGTCCGGGGCGCAGGTCCAGCGTTTCGGATGCGGACTGCGGTGTCTCGGTCTGGGCCAGCAGCGGCCAGGCGGCGCCGGCCAGCAGGCTGCCTGCCAGAAAGGCTGTTGCTATGCGTGCCGGCCGCAGGGGCATGGCTTCTCCTCGAAAGCCGCCCAGCCGCGAAGCGGTGGACGGGCAGGCGCGCGAGCGGCGCCGCGAATCAATTGGCGGCACTCTAGCAAGCGGGCGGCAAATCGCCGGTTAACATCGCTTAACCATAAAAGGCTCAGTCGCCACGGTGATAGGGGTGGCCGGAGAGGATGGTGGTGGCCCGGTAGAGCTGCTCGGCCAGCATGATACGCACCAGCTGATGGGGCCAGACCATGGGCGAGAAGCTGACCGTAAGATCGGCCGAACGGACGAAATCGGGATCGATGCCATCCGCACCGCCAATGACGAAGCCCACGGCGGGCCGGCCGTCATCACGCCAGCGCGCCAGCTGATTGGCGAAAGCTTCCGAATTGAGCCCCTTGCCGCGCTCGTCGAGCATCACGGTGATGCCTTCGGGCAGGGCCGCGCGCAGAGCCTTGGCCTCCTCGGCCTTGCGGGCGGCGGCCGAGCCGGCCCGGGACTCGTTGATTTCGGTGACCTCGAAGCCGGTCAGGGCCAGAGGCTTGCCGCTCGATGCGGCGCGTTCGAGGTAGCGGGCGACAAGCTCCCGTTCGGGGCCGGATTTCATTCGGCCGATGGCGGCGATGGCTATGCGCATGACAAGCGGCTCGACATTGCGGGCGGATTGCTATTAAGTCAGTACTATTGACCTAACGGGGTATTCCGATGTCCCTGGACATTCTGCTGGCGCTGTTGTCGTTCTCCTTCGTGTCCTCGGCAACCCCCGGACCAAACAATATCATGCTGCTGTCTTCCGCCGTGACCTTCGGGTTCTGGCGCACACTGCCGCATATGCTGGGCGTGGCCATCGGGTTCGTGGTCTTGTTGCTGGCGGTCGGCTCCGGCCTGGGCGCAGCGCTGACGGCGTTTCCGGCACTCCATATCGTGCTCAAGGTGGTGGGTGGCACATATCTCGTCTATCTCGCCTACCGCATCGCCACTTCGGGCGGCATCAATGCAGAGGCGGCGGAAAAGACCCGGCCCTTGAGCTTTCTGGGTGCCGCGGCCTTTCAATGGGCCAATCCGAAGGGATGGGTCATGGCGGTGACGGCCATGGCGACCTATACGGACCCGGCCAATTACTGGCCGACCATGCTGCTGGTCGTACTGGTGTTCGGGCTGGTGAACCTGCCCAGCATCACCATCTGGACGGTGGCGGGCATGCTGTTGCGCAACTTTCTGGCCGATCCGCTGCGCCTGCGGATCTTCAACATCACCATGGCGGTGCTGCTGGTCGCGAGCCTCTGGCCCATGCTGCGCTAGAAAAGCGGAGCCGTCTCACCGAGGGCTCCGCTCGTCAAAGCGCGATTAGTGCTGGTCGGCCGCGAAATCGGCCTGCCACATCTTTTCGAGGCTGTAGAATTCGCGCACTTCGGGGCGGAAGATGTGCAGGATCACGTCGCCCGCATCCACCAGCACCCAGTCGCAATGGGGCAGACCTTCGACGCGCGGCTTGCCATAGCCGTTTTCGCGCAGAGCCGTCAGCACCTGGTCGGCAACGGCGCCGACATGGCGCTGCGAGCGCCCGGAGGTGACGATCATGTGGTCGGCCAGCGAGGACTTGCCGGTAATGTCCACCGAGACCGTTTCTTCGGCCTTGGCATCATCCAGGGTATCGAGGATGAGGTCGACGAGGGGCTTTTGCGAGCCGGCCACGGGGGCGGGCGAGGCGGGAATGGTGTTGTTGGGCAGCGCAGCCATCAGAAACGGCCTTTTGCCCATGCGCGGGCATGAGTCATGCGGAAGTTGAGCATCCTGGGTTGTTGATCGGAATGTAGCGGCGTCGAGTTAACGGCAAGCCGTCTTTCCTGTTCCGGTGATGTTTGATCACTTGGCTCTGAATATGCGCCTTTGAGCGCGTTTTCGCAAGGTCGGGCCATCCGAGAACCTTAACGGACGCCTCGTGACGCTCTGATGGCAGTCGATGAGAGGGTCGATTGCCGCCCCCGCAGATAGATCCAGGCCGGTGGCTGGCAGTCCGCCAGCACGGCGGCATCGCTTTCGTCAATCTGGGCATGGTCGAGCACGGAGGCGGCCCGCGACGCCAGGGCGCGCTGCGAAGAGCCGGGCCTNANATAGACCGCGATNGGCATGCGGGCGGCAATATCGCGCCAGCGCTGCCAGCGGTGGAAATCGGCAAGGCTGTCGGCGCCCATGATCCAGACAAAACGCCGGTCGGGCATGGTGCGGGTGAGAAANTCCACCGTCTGCCAGCTATAGGAAAAGCCCTTGGCGGCCTCAAAGCCGGTCACCCGGATGAGCGGATGGGTGATCAGCGCCCGCGCCGCCTCCACCCGACTTTGCAGCGAGGGCAGGGCCTTGTTGTCCTTGAGTGGATTGCCCGGCGTCACCAGAACCCAAAGCGCATCGAGCTGCAGGCGGCGCAGGGTTTCTTCCATGACCAGCAGGTGCCCCTGGTGCATGGGGTTGAAGCTGCCACCGAAAAGACCGATCCGCATACCCGCTGCGGAGGGGGGAATGTCGGTAGTGCCGGGGATGCGCTGGGGCGGGCGGAGGGTCATCGATGCTCCGCAAGAGCTGCGGCTGCTGCGCCTCCCTCCCCCTTGAGGGGAGGTGGGGGTGTGGTGGGTTCAAACAGACTCGGTGTCCGGCAGGAACGCGACACCCCCACCCCAGCTCCGCCACGGCCCTGCGGGCCAGGCTGCGCTACCCTCCCCTCAAGGGGCAGGGGGGGCAGGAGCCGGAAGTCCGTTGGCCAGCACTGCGATAGCATCAAGGTCTCAGCTGCCCGTTGCCGCGCACCCGATACTTGAAGCTTGTCAGCTGTTCGACGCCCACGGGCCCGCGCGCATGCATCTTGCCGGTGGCAATGCCGATCTCGCCGCCAAAGCCGAATTCG
>Ga0065721_10051783_pt1 | contig 13570 bp, 15 predicted proteins | sample Mesricmetagenome_FD_59108 | JGI IMG/M metagenome (GOLD analysis project Ga0065721, IMG submission 59108) | Mesophilic microbial community from rice straw/compost enrichment Sample: eDNA_1 v2 (version 2) | ecosystem: Engineered > Solid waste > Grass > Composting > Bioreactor | place: USA: Davis... | reverse complement strand
CCTGCCGCTACAGAGGCGGCTCCCGCGGCTTTTCCAATTCACCGCGGGCGGGCGGATATGGAACGCTCGGTATGTGGCAGCATGTCGAGGCGCAGGACAAGTCGGTTACCGTGATAGCGATGATCGAGGATCCCGAGGCGCTGGATGTGATCGACGAGATCGTCGCGATCGACGGGCTGGACGGTTTCTTCGTCGGCCGCGGCGATCTTTCGGTCGCCATGGGTGCGCAATCGCAGGGCGCTCCGGAAATCCAGTCCGCGACAGAAAAGATCGCCAAAGCGGCTGCCGTGGTCGGCAAGCCCGTCTGCGTCATGATCGGGTCGATCGCCGAAACGCCTCCGTTTCGGACCATGGGCGTCACGTCCTTCATCGTCGCGTCCGACCAGAGCCTGATGCGTCAGGCGGCGGGCAAGGTCCTGACGGATTTCCGCGAGATGGCGGCCGGATAATCCACAGCCGGAGCTGCCGCCCGAATGCGTCACTTGCCGAATATTGATCAGGGAGAAGCAGAATGACATCCGATACGGCATCATCCATCATCGCCAATAGCGCTTCCCGCGACGAGGAGGTCGCGACGCTGCTGAAAGGGGCGGTCGATCTTCACTGCCATAGCGGGCCTGCCGCGATGCCTCGCGTCCTCGATCATCGGGAGGCGATGCAGGATGCTGCCGAGGCCGGCTTTCGCGCGCTGCTCTACAAGGATCATTTCTATCTCGGCACGCCGCATGCGAAGATGCTGGAGACCATCTATCCCGATACCGGGGTCAAGCTCTTTTCCGGCATCGCGCTGAACAATGCGAGCGGCGGCATCAATCCCCATGCCGTCGACCACGCGATCAAGATCGGCGCGAAGATCGTCTGGATGCCGACACTCGCCGCCGCCAACCACATCCGCAAGGGCCTGACGGAGGCGAAGAGCTTTCCGAAGACGTCCCAGAAGATGCTCGATCCCTCCCCGCTCAGCGTGCTCGACGCCAGCGGCAGGCTTACCGACGAGACCAGGCACGTTCTCGACCTGATCGCCGAAGGCGACATCATCCTCGCGGGCGGTCATCTCGAAGCCTCGGAACTCTTCGTCCTGTTCGAGGAGGCGAAGAAGCGCGGCGTCAAGAAGATGCTCGTGAACCATCCGACCTATATCGTCGGCTGCTCGGACGAGGACATCAAGGGCCTGGTCGCCATGGGCGTCTACATGGAGCACTCGATCTGCATGTTCATCGAAGGCTCCGGCAACCAGTACGAACCGAGCTACCTGCAGCATCTGATCGACATCGCCGGCATCGACAAGACCTGCCTGTGCTCCGACCTCGGCCTGCTCGGTGCGCCGCGCCCGATCGAAGGATACCGCCAGATCGTCCATGCCCTGCTCGACATGCAGTTCTCGCATCAGGATATCCGGACGCTGATCGGCGACAATTCCGCCCGCCTTTTGAACCTTGCCGCCTGATACATTCGAGATGTCGGAGGAGGAGATCCCGCATGCCCGCCCGTAAAGTCATCATCACCTGCGCCGTGACGGGATCGATCCATACGCCGTCCATGTCGCCGCATATCCCGGTCACCGCCGGACAGATCGCAGACGCGGCGATCGAGGCCGCCGAAGCAGGTGCCGCCATCGTCCATCTCCACGCCCGGGACGAACAGGATGGGAGGCCCGACCAGAGCCTCGAAGCGTTTTCGCCCTTCCTGAAGGTGATCAAGCAGAAATCCGACGTCGTCATCAACATCACCACCGGGGGCTCGCAGACCATGACCGTCGACGAGCGTCTGAAGCCGGTCGCAGTCTTCAAGCCGGAAGTCGCCTCGCTCAACATGGGCTCGATGAATTTCGGGCTCTTTCCCATGCTGAACCGCTTCAAGGAATTCAAATACGACTGGGAGAGGCCCTATCTGGAAGGTTCGAAGGAACGGATCTTCAAAAACACCTTCGCCGATATCGAAAAGATCCTGACCACCTGCGCCGACAACGACACGCGTTTCGAAATCGAATGCTACGATATCGGCCATCTTTACACGCTTTCCCACTTCGTCGACCGCGGCCTGGTGAAGCCGCCTTTCTTCATCCAGAGCGTCTTCGGCCTACTGGGAGGCATCGGCAGCCATCCAGAAGACGTGATGATGATGAAGCGCACCGCCGACCGGCTGTTCGGCAATGACTATAATTGGTCGGTTCTGGGTGCCGGCCGCAACCAGATGAACATCGCCGCCATGTCCGTCGCGATGGGCGGCAATGTGCGCGTCGGGCTTGAGGATTCGCTTTGGATCGGCCCGGGGAAGCTTGCCGAGAGCAACGCCCAGCAAGTCTCGGCGGTGCGGGCAATCATCAAGGGGCTGGGCTGCGAGATCGCCACTCCTGCCGAGGCGCGCGAGATCCTGAAGCTCAAGGGCGGGGACCGGGTCGCATTCTAGGCGACGAGAAATCCAAGAAGCATCGAAGAGCTGCTGGCAAGCCAGCAGGGCGTTTCACCTCACCGAAGAGCCGGACGTCGCGGATGTGCCAAGATACTCGTGCCCTGCTACCTTCGTTGCTCCTTCAAAAGCAGTTCCATTGCGCGAACCGCGAGTTGATAGCCGGTGGCTCCGAGACCCGCGATGACCGTCGTCGCGGTCATCGAGACGTACGATCGATGATATATCGGCTCACGGCGATGGATGTTGCTGATATGGAACTCGATGATCGGACCCTTGAACATCTTCAGCGCGTCCAGCAGCGCGAGCGACGTGAAGGTAAACGCGGCCGGATTGACGATGATGCCTGATGCCTCGTCGATCGCCTCGTGAACCCAGTCGATCAGCTTCTCTTCGCTGTTGGTCTGGCGAAACTCGATCGGACGCTCTCCGGCCGCCGTACGGCACATCTCCTCGACTTCGGCGAGTGTCGTCGTTCCGTAGATCTCAGGTTCGCGCTTTCCAAGCCTGTTCAGATTCGGCCCATTGAGAATATAGATGGGTTTCATTGTCTTATCCTTGATAGCCGAGCAATCTTGGCAGCCAGAGCACGATCTCCGGAACGAAGGTGATGAGTATCAGACACACCACCATCCAGAAGATGAAGGGCGCTGCGTCTCTGATGATATCCTTAACCGGCACTCCGGAAATGTTTGTCATGATGAAGAGCAGCAGGCCGTAAGGCGGGGTCACGAGGCCGAGCATGATATTGACCACTACCACGACCCCGAAATGGACCATGTCGATGCCGAGCGCCTGCGCGGCTGGAATGAAAACGGGCACGATGATCAGCAAGATCGCCGTCCCTTCGAGCACGCAACCGAGCAACAAGAGCAGCACGTTGACCAGAATGAGAAAGCCGGCTTGGGAAAGATCCCAGCCGGTCAGCAGAACGCGCAGGCTGTCGGGGATGTTTTCAATCGTGACGACATAGTTGAAGGCGAGCGAACCCGCGATCAGCATCCCGATGGATGCCGAGGATTTGGCACTCAGCAGCAGGGAGTCATAGAAAGCTCCGATGCTGATGCTGCGATAGATCGCCGCCGAAATCACCAGCGCGTAGGCTGCTGCAAGCGCCGCCGCCTCGGTCGGCGTCGTGACGCCGGAATAGATGCAGCCCAGCAGCACGACCGGCATCATCAGCGCCGGAAAGGCTCGCCATGTGATGCGCGGGATTTCCCTGAGCGGCACCGGGTCTTCGACGGGGAAGTTCTTCCGCCTTGCCGAAATCGCAACCTGGATCATCTGCAGCCCTGCCATCAGCAGGCCGGGGACCATACCGCCCAGGAAGAGATAGCCGATCGAGGCATCTGAGACGAGCGCATAGATGACCATCGGGATCGAAGGCGGAATGATCGGCCCGATGACGGAGGTCACCGCTGTCAACGCCGCGGCATAGCTGGGCGGGTACCGCCCGTCCCGCGTCATCATGTTCTGCATCATACGGCCGCTGCCGGCTGCATCTGCGATCGCCGAGCCGGACATGCCCGCGAAGATGATGCTCTGCACGACGTTGACCTGCGCAAGACCGCCACGAAACCGTCCAACCAGGACATTGCAGAATGCCAGCAGCCGTTCCGTCATGGAGCCTATGTTCATGAATTCCGCCGCCAGAATGAACAGCGGTACTGAAAGGATCACGTAATTCGAATACATGCCGTTCAGGAACTGCTCGGCCACGGTGCCCATATCGGCACCGACCAGGAGCAGGTAGAGGATGGAGCCCGTCATCATCGACAGGCCGATCGGCAGGCCGAGAAAGGCGAGCGCCGTAATGACGACGATCGCGATCGAAAAGGGACTTGTCAGGTTCATACGCCGGAGCCCGCCTTGGTGGGATCGAAGGCCTCAGGCGCCTTGCCGCGAACCGCAAGCACGCCGAGCCAGATGTAACGGACGATCATCGCGACAGCGAAGATGATGTAGATGGAATAGAGGTAGTCGAAGCGGATCTTCAGGTATGCCGTGCTCTCCACCTTCATGAAGGTGACGTAATCGACGACTGATGGAAGGGAGATCCCGAACATGGCCACAAGCGCGATGGCGCAGATCGTCTGCATGATCCGCCGTGCCCTGTCGCTGGCGCTCGCCCAGAAGAAATCAAAGCGGATCTCTTCCACTTCGCGCACCACGAAAGCGGCGCCGAACAGAACGATCCATATCCAGAGTACGACGCTGATCTCGTTGGTCCAGCCGATTGAAAGGTTCAAAACGTAGCGGAAGATGATCTGCAGCAGGAATGCGACAAACATGCCGAGCAGCATCAGCGCCAGGAGATTTTCAGCGCGCCGCCTCAGCCAGCCGCCGGCGGCAAGCAACTTAGCATTCATCAGAATTCCCCCGAGTTCGGAAAACAGGCCGGACGATCGACCGTACCGGCCTGTCTTGCCGCATCATGATTGATGGCGGCCCACGCCAAGGTGGACCGGGTTCAGATCGCTGCGACTTTTTCGAGAACGCCCTTCGGCCAGGACTTTGCAAGATCGGAGGCGAGGTACTTTTCCTGGGCGAACTTGCGGAAAGCTGCGAGATCCGGTTCGTAGATGTTGAGGCCGGCTTTCCTGAATTCTTCCACCAGCGTCTTTTCCTGAGCAAGGTGCTGGTCCTCGCTCCATTTCATCGCCTTGTCGGCCGCGGCCTGGAAAGACTTCTGCTGGTCGGCGCTCATGCCTTTCCAAATCTTGCTGGAAATCGTCAGGAGGTCATATCCAATCAGATGCGAGGTCAAGACGATCTGTGACATGACTTCATAGAATTTCATGTTTTTGACATTCGGCAGCGGGTTGTCCTGCCCGTCGATCGCGCCCGTCTGCAGGCCGGTATAGACCTCCGCATAGGCCATCGGCGTCGGGTTGGCTCCGAGCGCGCCTCCGAGAAACTGCCAGGCATCACCGCCCGGCATGCGCAGTTTGATACCCGCCATGTCAGCCGGAGTGGCGATCTTCCTGCTCGGCTTGAGGCCCACCTGACGCGCACCGAAATACGTCGGTCCGAGTATCGTTACGCCGAGCTTCTCATCGGCCATTTTCTTGAACTCAGCGCCGGTTTCGCTTTGGAAGAACCTGGTAACGTGCTGCGCATCCCGGAAAAGATATGCGGACGTCAGCACAGACCATTCCGGAATCTGGTTGGAAATGTCCTGTGGTGCGATATTGCCCATCTGCAGATTGCCGCGCTGGATGGCGACGAGCTCCGTGCCCTGCTTGAACAGGTTGCCGCCATAATAGGGCTCCAGCTTGTAGGAGCCGGCGATGGCCTCGGCGAACATCTTGATCATCTGGGCACGGATATCCTGCTCGGAAAATACGGCCGAAAACTTCAGGACCGGCTTGTCCTGCCCTAATGCAGGCTTGGACAATGCGGCGGCTGCGAGCGTAGCGCCAAGGAAATGGCGGCGCGTTAAATCATATCTCATGGACCGGGTTCCTCCTCCGTACGCCGCGTGCCTGCGACGAGACTTGTTATGCGGCTTTCCTCCCCGAAAGCCGCCAAATTTATGTACGGAATAGTACGTACATAAGAGAAGTGCGACTATCGCATTCTTCCTCCAGGAGGAAAGCAGTTAAATAATCTCATGTCAAATCGAATTTATCATATATTTTTTGTTTTATCGGCTATAGAAATCTCACTTGGAGGAAGTTCATGGTAAAATCGGAACGAGATAATGCCGAGACGGTCGGCGAGATTGCCTTCCGGCAGATCCGTCAGGACATCATTTCCGGCGCCCTTGCACCCGGCTCCAGAATCAAGCTGGAACAGGCAAAGGAACGGTACTCGGTGAGCGTCTCGACGCTTCGCGAAATCCTCAGCAGGCTGACGGCCGAAAATCTCATCGTGGCGGAAGGGCAGCGCGGCTTCCAGGTGAGCCCCGCTTCGCGACGGGAACTCCTGGAGCTTGCCGATCTGCGCATGCTACTCGAATGCCATGCGATCGGCCTGTCCTTTGCAGCGGGAGACCTTGACTGGGAAGCCCGCATTGTCGCTGCGCATCACAAGCTTTCGGCAATTGAGCGCCAGCTCCTCGAAGGCGATGCGTCGCGGACAGTCGATTGGGTGCGCTATGACTGGGAGTTTCACCAGGCGCTTGTCTCGGCCTGCAATTCCGAGGCCCTGATGGCGACGCTCTCTTCCGTCTTCGATCGCTTCCTGCGCTATCATCTGCTGGCGGAGAGCTTTCGCGGCAAACCGGTGGTCGACGACCACCGGCTGCTCTTTGAGCTTGCCATGAAGCGGGATGTCGAAGGCGCGCGGGAGATGCTGACCCGGCATGTCCGCAACGGCGCAGAGCACGTGCTGAAGAGCGGCCGCATACGCTAGCCGGGCTCGCGGCAATCAAACGCTGTTGATGCGTTCCAGCATGCCCTTCGGCCAGGAAGACGAGAGCGGCGAGTTCAGATACTGCTTCTGAGCATATTCCCGGAAGGCGGCCACGTCTGGCCCGTAGACATCGAGGCCCTTCTCCCTGAAGAAGCCGATCACTTGCCGCGCAGGCCTTCTCGGGCCTCGTGATCTCCCGTCCATGGAGGCCAGGCGGGATCAGCGGGCGTTCACATGGATGCCACCATCGACCATGATCTTGGCGCCGTTGATATAGGAGGCGCGGTCCGAGCCGAGGAACACGATGACGTCGGCCACCTCCTCCGGCTGTGCCCAACGGCCGGAAATGATGCCCTTCTCGCGGCAGAACTTTTCGAGGAACTCCTCTCGCGAAATGCCTGAGGAACTGCCGGCATTGTCGGCCCAGTATTGCCGCCATTCGGTGGCGATCAGACCGGGGATGACGGCATTGACGGTGATCTTTTCCGCTGCCAGGTCCTGTGCCAGATAACCGGTGCCGTGGTTGAGCGCGGCATTGTTGAGACCATGCGTCAGTGCTGGCGACCACGTCGAGATGCCGGCTGCGCCCGTCACGTTGACGATCCGGCCGGTGCCGTCGCGCGGCATCAGCGGCAGGAAATCGCGGATGACGCGGAGATAGCCGATCATCTTGATTTCGAGATCGGTCCGCCAGTCGTCGTCTTCCCAGAGAAGCTGGCGATCCTGCCTTCGGATCGCGCTGCCGGCATTGTTGACCAGCACATGTACCCGGCCGAAATCCGGATGCGCCTTCACCGTCTCGGCGGCACGCTTCACATCCCCGGCACTGGTGATGTCGGCGGCGATGGCCAGAACAGGCACGCCCTGCTCGGAGCTGATCTCCTTCGCCACCAGATCGAGGTCGGCGGCAGTACGGGCAAGAAGCACGACTTTCGCGCCTTCCCTGGCGAACGAGATGGCCGTCGCCCTGCCGATGCCCTTGCTGGCGCCGGTGACGAGCGCCACCCTGCCCTTCAATCCGAGCTCCATCGAAGCCTCCTCAGTGGGCCGTCCCCAGCATGGCGCGACGGATTTCCTCATGGGCGATCTCGCCGTCCGAACGCCTGAACTCCCGGTGAATGCTCCCATGCGCCAGCACATAGGCGCGCGACGACACGTCGATCGCCTGGAAAAAGCTCTGCTCCGCCATCAGGATCGTCATATTGCTCTTTTCGCGCAACTGGGTGATCGCGTTCAGCACATCGCGCACGACGATCGGCGCGAGCCCCACCGAAGGCTCGTCGATGATGATGATCTTCGGGGACGTCATCAGCGAACGGGCGATCGCCAGCAATTGCTGTTGGCCGCCGCTCATGGTCGAGGCGATCTGTCTGCGGCGCTCCTGAAGCAGCGGGAAGGTCTCGAAACAATAGGCGAGGTTTTCCTTCATCCGGGCGGCGACGAGCGGGTTGCTGCCGGCGAGCTTCAGATTGTCCTCGACCGAGATGTTCGGCACCAGCCGCCGCCCTTCCGGCACGATCGACAGGCCGAGCCGCACGATCTCGTGCGGTTGCAGCTTGGTGAGGTCGGCAGTCCTGCCATCCCATTCGAGCAGAATACGGCCGGCACTCGCCCGCACGAAGCCGAGCACGCAGTTGAGCAGCGTGCTCTTGCCGTTGCCGTTCATGCCGAGCAGCGCAACCATCTCGCTTTCGTTCAATTCCAGCGAGACGTTGCGCAACACCGAGACGGCGCCGTAACCGGCAGAAAGATTGTCGATGATCAGCCTATTCACCGAAATATACCTTCTGAACGAGCGGATTTTCGGCAATCTCGGTCGAGGTTCCCGACGCGATCAGCCTGCCGGTCTCGAAGCAGACGATCCGTTCGGAAAAACGCATTACCGCATGCATGATGTGCTCGATCATGATGACGGCGACACCCGATCGGTTGAGCGCGAGGAGGATCGCCAGCACCTCGTCGATCTCCTCTTCGGACAAGCCCGCCATCGCCTCGTCGGCGATCAGCACCTTCGGATTGCCGACCAGGGCACGGGCGAGCTCCAGCTTGCGCAGTTCGAGCTGGGATAGGCTTTCGGACGGATCGGAAACGCGGCCGGCGAGCCCGACGCTCGACAGAACCGATCGCGCCCGCTCTTCCCTGCTGCCATCTACATGGCAGTAATCGAGCGGCACGAGCAGGTTCTCCAACACCGTCATGCCGGTGAATGGCCGCGGGATCTGGAAGCTGCGCGAAATCCCGAGTCGGGCACGCCTATGGGCCTCGATATGGGAAATGTCGCGGCCCTCGAAATGCACCGAACCCTTGTCTGGACGATAGACGCCGGTGATGCAGTTGATCAGTGTCGTCTTACCGGAGCCGTTCGGGCCGATAATGCCGAGCCGTTCGCCGGCGCGAAGGTCGAGATCGACGGGGCCGAGCGCCCGGAACGCGCCGAAGACCTTCTCGACGCCTTTCATGGAGAGAACGATATCGCTCACGATCTGGCCCTCCCCTGCCGGCGGCCGAAGAGATCGGCGATGCCGCCCGGCGCAAAGGCGACGAAGGCGATCAGTACCAGCCCGACGAACAGGATATTGAGCTCGGACGAGATGGTGACGGTGGCGATTTGCTGTACCGAGGCAAGCAGCAGCGCGCCGAGCACCGGACCCGCCCAGCTCTTCGTCCCGCCGATCAGCGGCATGGCGATAGCGTTGAGGCCGATGATCAGGCTGAAGGCGGTGACCGGTTCGACGAACGAGGTGTAGAAGGGATAGGGCGCACCCGCCGCCGCCAGCACCGCGCCGCTGAGCGCGCAGGCCAGCAGCTTCAGCCTGAGCGTCGGCACGCCGGAGCATTCCGCCGCATCCTCGCTCGCCCTGACGGCACGCAGGCCGCGGCCGATCCAGGAGATTTCCACGAAACGGGCGAGCGCCACGCTCACGGCGGCAATCACCAGCATGACGGTGAAATTGTACTGCGACGGGCCGGGGCTCCAGGACGGCGGGCGCGGACCGTAGACTGCCATGCCGCTCGCCCCGCCAAGGGCGGAGATGTTGTGCACGATCGTCTCCAGCACGACGACGAGACCGAGCGTCGCGATAGCGAAATAGACGCCCTGGATGCGCAGCGTCAGGTAACCCATCAGCACGCCGAGGATAGCGCCGAAGACGGCTGCGGCGAGGATGCATAGCGGTAGCGGAAGGCCGAAGGTGGTGAACAGGAAGGCCGAGAGATAGACGCCTGCGCCGAAGAAGCCGGCTGCGCCGAAATTGATGTAGCCCGCGTAACCACCGAGAATGTTCCAGCCGGTGGCGATCGTCACGTATTGAAGAACCACATAGCCGGCGAAGAAGTAGAACGGGTTCTTCAGGACCCAGGGCATCAGGAAGCCGAGCGCCACGACGACAGCCACGCCTATCAGGAAGAGAGCGGAGTTCCTGCTCATCGCGCGGCTCCGAACAGGCCCTGGGGACGGCTTGCGAGGCCGAGCAGAAGCACGGCGAAGGCAACGCCCGGAGACCAGGAGGGGTTGAGGTAACTCGCGACGAGCGCCTCCGCGATGCCGATGGCGATCGCGATCACCAGGCTGCCGGGTATCGATCCCATGCCGGCGAGCACGACGATCGCAAAGACGCGGCCGATCTGATAGCGGCCGGCAAAGGGCTCGACCGGACCGACCATGATGAGCGCCGCGCCCGCGACGACGGCGGTCGCGGTCGCGATGCCGAATGCGTGCCGCTTGACGGAGGCCGGGTTGAGGCCGGCGATCGACAGCGCCCGCTCCTCGTGCGCCACCGCACGGATCGCCGTGCCGGAATTGGTGCGGCTGAGATAAAGCCAGACGGCCGCGATCATGGCTGGGCCGAGCAGCGCCGGGATCAGCAGCCGGTAGGGGATCGTGAGCAGGCCGAGCTTGAGGCTGGAGCCGATATAGGGGGCGCTGACGGATTTCAGCTCGGAACCGAAACCCAGCACCAGCAGGATTTCGACGACGAGCGACAGGCCGAAGAAGAGCGTCAGGCTCTGCAGCACGTTGGCCCCGCCACGCCGCTCGAAGACGCTGGAATAGAAGAGGTAGAGCGCCACACCGAGGATGTAGAACGGAACGAGGCCGATCAATGCGGCGACGATGGGATCCAGCTCCCATTGTGTGAGCGTGTAGACAAAGAACGCCCCGGCAACGACCAGCGTCGGATGCGCGATATTGGGAATGTGGAGAATGCCGAAGGTGATGCCGAGCCCGAGGGCGAGCGAGGCATAAACGCTGCCCAGCAGAATGCCCGTCACGACGGCGTTCAGCAGAATGTCTATCGAAAACATTTACAAGCCCTTGAGCCGGCGATCCGCCGGCTCTCTGGATCGGTTGATGGGATCAGCTGGTGCGCGCCTTGTTATAGGGAGCAGCAAGATCGCCGGTCTTCAGCGATGGTGGATCGAGGATGACCTGGCGGCCCGGGCTGCGGAACTGTTCGAGGTCGTTGCCTTCGATACCGCGCAGCTGCACCATCAGCACGCGCCGCTCCTTCCAGTCGCCGATCTCGTTGAAGGCAATCTTGCCCGCGATCGTATCGACCGTGTTGGCGTGCAGGAATTCCGCCATCTTGGCCGGATCGACCGAATTCGACCCCTTGATCGCGGCCGCCGCGAGTTCGCCGGCGACGTAGTAGAAGGGCGGGATATAGAAGCCCAGCGGTTCAACGCCCTGCTTGACGGCGATCGGCGTGTACCGGTCGAAGAAGCCCTTGATCGCCGGCGTCTGCATGGTGGGCTCCGGCACGAACGTATGCGAGTTCACGAGGCCATTGAGCTCGGGACCGAGCGAGCCGAGCAGCGCGCCGTATTGCGGCCCGATCATCGCGCCGCCGAAGAGCTTCACCTTGTCGGAAATGCCGATCTCCTTAACGCCGCGAATGATCGCCGTGCTGTCGGCCGGATAGGAGGCGATGAAGATCGCGTCCGGATCGGCCGCATTGATGTTGCGGATGATCGAGGAGAAATCGGAAGTGTTCGGCGGATAGCTCTGGTTGAACACGACCTCCATGCCGTATTCCTTGGCCACTTCCGCACCGCCCTTGGCGGCGTTCTTGGAGAATTCCAGGTCGGCATTGATGATGGCGATCTTCGCCACGCCCTGCGCCTTGGCGAGATCGAAGAAGCCCCGCGCCCAGTCACGGCCGGAATTCGGTCCCCAAGGACCGCTGTGGAAGAACTTGTCGTGCTTGGCGACGTCGTTGCCCGCAAGCCCGAACATGCCGATCATGAATAGATCGCGCTGCTTGATGAAGGGCATGACCGGCGCGGACAGGTTGGCCCCGTAAGGCGAGAAGAGCACGTCGCAGGCATCCACGTCGACAAGTTTGGAATAGATCGCCGGCACGTTCGCGGCACTGCTCTGATCGTCGTAGATGACCAGCTCGACCTTGCGGCCGAGAAGACCGCCGGCCGCGTTGACGTCGTCGCGCCACAGCTCGTAGCCGATGAGACCGTTTTTGGTGCTGGCGAGCGGCCCCGTCAGGGAAACGCTGGCCCCTACCCGAATCGGCTTGTCCTGCGCAAAAGCCTTTCTCCCCAGGATTGCAGGAGCGGCAAGTCCGGCGGCCGCGGCGACCGCGAGCTTGTGAAACTCACGCCTTGTCTTCATAGCTTTTCCCTCCCAAGAAAATTCGCTAGACGAATAAATATTCGCATAACGATAGGCAGCAGGCCTTGCGCTTGTCAATCCCGTGTGCGAACGAAAAAGGGAACTGCAGGAGAATTCGATGATCGACAGCAATTCGCCCGAGTTCGTCGAGGCGCTGGCGAGGGGTTTGTCCGTCCTGGAAGCCTTCGACGCCAGGGATCCCGAAATGACGCTCGCCGAGCTTTCCCGAAAGGTCGGCATGCCGATCGCCACAGTCCGGCGCAACGTGCTGACCCTCGAGGCGCTCGGTTTCATCCGCCGCCACAACAAGCATTTCCTGCTGGCGCCCCGCATTCTCACCCTGGGATCCGCCTATCTGAATGCGTTCAATGTCGAGGAAGCGGTGACGCCGGAATTGCACCGCATCACCTCGCAGTTCGGCGATGCGGCCAACATGGCCGTGCTCGACGGGACGAACGTGCTCTACATCGCCCATCTTTCGGAAAGCCGCGGCGTGCGCCGCAACGCGAGCCTCGGCGTGACTTATCCGGCCTATGCGACCTCGATGGGCCGCGTCCTGCTCGCCGCCCTGCCGGAGGAGGAGATCGCCCGGTATTTCGAGGCCTATAGTCCGGTCAAGCTCACCGACTACACCGTCACCGAGGAAGCCGAGCTGCGGGACATCCTCATCGAGACGCGCGCCAAGGGCTATTCGATCACTGTCGACCAGCTCGACTACGGTATCACCGCAATCGCCGTGCCGGTGAAGGACAATGCCGGCCGCGTTGTCTGCTCGATCAACAGTTCCGGTTATACGCCACGGCTGACGCCTGATGAATTGATCGAGCAGCGCCTGCCGGAAATGCGGCTGGCGGCCAATCGCCTCTCGCAGCTTTTCACGCGTTTTCCGGCGCTGCTGCATTCGCTAGCTCCGACAGCGGCACCCGGCCGCTGATCTCTTTTCGATCATCGGGAATTTTCATCCGCCTCACGTGGCGGGGGTTGACACTCCCGTCGTTTTGCGAATTCATTATACGAATATAAATTCGCTACGCGAATAATTGGCAGTGCAAGGGAGGATTTTTCATGACGCGGCTGAAGATCGCCGTCATCGTCGGCAGCGCACGCCAGGCTTCGCTCAACAGGCTCCTGGCTCTGGCGCTGACAAGGCTCGCGAAGCCCCACATGGAATTCGATTGGGTG
>Ga0065721_10051782_pt1 | contig 13570 bp, 18 predicted proteins | sample Mesricmetagenome_FD_59108 | JGI IMG/M metagenome (GOLD analysis project Ga0065721, IMG submission 59108) | Mesophilic microbial community from rice straw/compost enrichment Sample: eDNA_1 v2 (version 2) | ecosystem: Engineered > Solid waste > Grass > Composting > Bioreactor | place: USA: Davis... | reverse complement strand
GGCTTTACTTGTCTCCAATTCTGCTTCAAGCCTTGCTTGGTGAACATTATTTTCGAATACCCCCGTTCTTCAGGCGATGCGAATATCGAGCCTATGGTCAAGCATACATTGTATGGACCAAGCCTGGATCTTGTCCGGCTATGTTCGTCTAAACCTGAACCGAATGATGAAAGGGGCGGATTTCACCCATGAACCACTTCTTCGTATTCAATGGCAAGCGCATTAAGAGATTCTTCTTCCTCTTGCTGGCGACGGCGTTCTCCGCGGGAGTGATCTGGGCCGAGAAGGACAATATCAGCGTCTTCGCCCCGCATCCTCCCGCGGCCATCTACAGCGTTCCGACGGATCGCAAGGTTATCGCCCTCACCTTCGACATCAGCTGGGGGGACAAGCGTACCGAGCCTATTCTAGAGATTCTAAAGAACAAAGGCGTGGCCAATGCCACCTTCTTTCTCTCCTCCCCCTGGAGCAAGACGCATCCGGAGATCGTCAAGAAGATCGTCGACGGAGGCTTCGAGATCGGCAGCCACGGTCACAAGCACGACAACTACAGCCAACTCAGCGATGAAGAGATTCGCAATCAAATTACCGCTGCCCACGGCATTTTATCCGAGATGACGGGCCGTACCCCGAACCTGATCCGCATGCCGAACGGCGACTTCGATAAGCGCGTGCTGCGGATCGCGGAAGAGTTGAATTACAAAGTCATTCAATGGGATACGGATTCCATGGATTGGACGAATCCCGGAGTCGACACGATCGTCAACCGCGTGGTCGCCAAAGCCCATCCGGGAGACATCGTCCTCCTCCACGCCAGCGACTCCTGCAAGGAGACCCACGAAGCTCTGCCGGCCATTATCGACCAATTGCGCTCTCAAGGGTACGAATTCGTGACGGTGTCCCAGCTGATCTCTCAGACGAATAACAGCGGCAAGACGGTCGAGGACCCCTCCGTCTGGAATCGGTTCGCCTAAGTTAATACGTTCAATGCGCCTCTGCGGTTACCGCGGGGGCGTCTTTTTTCTTATTCTTGGAGCTGTCTAGAATGTGATGAAGGCGAAGAATGTGATAAGCGTTGCATACGAACAAAGGTACGATGGTAAAAACGAGCGAGGACGCATTGCCCGACTGGAAGCCCGGAAGAGCTTCAACGGCGGTGCCCGCGATCATGAAGAACAACGTGGGAATCCAAGCCCCCGACGAAGTTTCGAACGATTTGCGCCATGCCACCGCCGCGGAAGCAACCGCCAGGACAAAGGGAACCGACCAGAAGATGTGACCCTGAAATTCGCTGTCGTAGGTCCAGTAGGCAATCTCGATCAAGACGAATACGGCAAGGAAGCCTTGAAGCGCTACCCATAAATAAGGACGTTTGAAAATGCTTCTAGCGATATAGTTCACCATCATGTAAGCGAAGAACCCCATGTGGGCGAATGCCCCTAAGCTGAGTCCCGCCATGAACATCATGACAATATTAAATAGCCAATCTCCCGTCTTGACCACGCGGAACGACGAATCGCCAAGAAGCATGATCAAACCCGTCGCAAGGGATACCGCTCCCCCTAGAAGTATGGACACCCCGAATAGTGTCATCCATTTGCGCAAATTCAACTCGAATTCCTCCTCTGTCAGATAACACTTATTTTACCACGATCCTTACAAAAAGCCATTTAAGACCCGTTATATTCGTCCCTCCCCTGTCGCATACTAACCCCACAAAGCCCCATGAAGGGAGTAGGTCGGTATGCGTCAACGCGCGCCGTGGATATTGGCCTTGTTCGGAATTGTCATTAGCCTGAGCGGCTGCGGTGCGGAGACCAGCAGCGGCGGCGGCGAGCAGATGAGCTATAAGGACGTCAAGTCCATGGTCATCGATATTCTTGGTTCCAGCGAGGCCCAAGAAGCCTTGCAGAAAGCCTCGACCGCCAAGTACGGCGCCAGCGGTCTTCACATGCAGTCGCTGACTCCCCAGGATCAGGAGGAGGTCCGTACGGCCGTTAAAGACGTTCTCACCTCGCCCGAATACGACAAAATTCTTCAAGGCATTATGACGGACACGAAATTCGCGGGAGAGTTCGCCAAGGCGGTTAGCAAGGATAACAAGCAGCTGCAGAAGGACTTGATTAAGGATCCTACCTACCAGAAGGAACTCGTCAACATCCTAAAGGGCAAGGACATGCAGACGGTCATGTTCGACGCGATGAAGACGACGGAATACCGTACTCAGATGATGAGCGCCGTTCAGGAAGCGGTGCAGAATCCGATTTTTAAGCTCGAGTTGATGAAGATCCTTCAGGATGTCGTTAAACAAGAGCTGAATCCGGCGACCAAGCAAAAGACCAAGGAAGGAAGCGGCGGCGGAGGCGGAGAAAGCGGCGGGGATAGCGGCGGCGGCGAGGGCGGCGGCGGCGGCGAGGGCGGCGGTTAACAAAAAAAGAAGAGGCTGAACGCGGGCGTAAATGCCAGCGTTCAGCCTCTTCTTTCATAGCGCTAATGTTTGATGGAATTAAGCTTCCGTACGGCGAATCACTTGGGCAGCCAGTTCCAAATACTCCCGTCCCGTAGGCGACTCCGCTTTATAGACGGAAGGCGAGAAATCGGGCTCCGACGGATGATTATCCGGAGCGCCCAGAGGGAATTGGGCGAGAAGTTCGGTATGCAGCGTCTCCGCCAGCATGCCGCCTCCTCCTCTCCCGAAGACGTAATCGCGCTTCCCGCAGGAGCTGCATTCGTAATAGGACATGTTCTCGACGACGCCAATGATCTCGTGGTTTGTCTTGATCGCCATCGATCCCGCCCGCGCGGCGACGAATGCCGCCGTCGCGTGCGGGGTCGTCACGATAATCTCCCTGCTATGCGGAATAATCTGGTGGACGTCCAGGGCGACGTCGCCCGTGCCCGGCGGCAGATCCAGCAGGACATAATCCAAGTCGCCCCAGTCGATCTCCGCGAAGAAGTTGCGGAGCATCCGACCCAGCATAGGGCCGCGCCAGACGACCGGGCTGTTGTCCTCGACGAAGAAGCCCATCGAAATCACTTTGACACCGAATCGTTCGACCGGCATGATTTTGTTGCCCACCTGCTGCGGCCTTTCCTCGATTCCCATCATGTCCGGAACGCTGAAGCCGTAAATATCGCAGTCCATGAGTCCGACTCGCTTGCCGCTGCGGGCCAGCGCAACCGCCAAATTAACGGTGACGGTCGATTTGCCTACGCCGCCCTTGCCGCTGGCGATGGCGATGAACTGTACCTTGCTGTCCGGACTTAGCAGCGGGCTCGATTCGAGTCCTGTACCGTGACCCTTCACCGGAGCCGCGCCTTTGTCGGCGGAGCCTGCGGGAGCGGTTTTGGCCGCCTGCTCGGACGAAGCTTGTCTTCCTTCCGCGGCGTTGGTGCTTGCTTTATGGCTCGCATCGGCTTGCTCATGTTCGGTCATGACGCGCACGCGGAATTTAGCCAGCTCCGCGCCCAGCTTCACGATCGCCGCGCGCACTTCCAACTCTAATTTGGCCGATTGTTCTACGCTATTCGGGTGAAGCACCGCCGTCAGCGATACTTTCCCTTCCTTAACGACGATATCCCGGACCAGGTTAAGCTCGATCAGGGATACGCGAAGCGTAGGCTCGTCAATCGACTTCAATGTTTCCAATATCGATTCTCTTGTAATCATCTTTCGCGCCCTCGCTTCTTTTTTACACAATTGCCCTTATTATAGCACATTCGAATCGCTTGCTGCCTAAGGCTTCATGGCGCCGTCCTCGCCGGAGACATACCGCAGAACGCCGCGATAGAGGGCAGCCGCGACCTTCTTCTGATATTCTTCGTCCGCCAGCAGCCTCGCTTCGCGCGGATGGGACAGAAAGCCGATCTCGACAAGCGCCGTCGGCATCGTCAGAGTCTTGAGCAGATACACCTTATCGTTCTTGATCGCGGTGCGGTTCGTGTTGCCCAGCGACTCTCGGATCTCCCTCTGGATGACGGCCGCGAGCCGAATGCTCTCTTCCCTCCCGGAGAAATAGAAGGACTGAGCGCCGGACCAGTTCGGCGACGGCACGCTGTTCATGTGAATGCTAAGCGCAAGGTCCGCCTTGCGGCTTTGGATCAATTCTACCCGGGACAATAAATCTTCCGTCTTGCGCTTGGAATAGCCCTTCACGTCCTTGCCGGCCAGGTCGTAGTCTCCTTCCCTTGTTAGGATGACAAGCGCTCCGGCCTGCTGCAGATAGTCCCTCAAGTATTGCACGATCGCCATATTGATATCCTTCTCGATAATGCCGCTGCGGCTCTCCGCCCCTCCGTCCGCCCCGCCATGGCCGGCATCCAAGGCAATGATCTTGCCGGTAAGCGGAGTTGTCCAGAACGTCCATGTCTTGGTGGACGGGCTCTCGGCAAAGAGGACCGTCAGGGCAAGAACGAGAAGCCCCGCCGCTGCCGCAAGCCTCAGCCAACCTCGCTTGGTTACCCAGACGACGAATCGAGGCAGGCCGATCCGGTATCTCCTGCTGCCGTTCGGATTGTTCGATTGCTTGGACATAACAAAACCACCTCGTCCCAACGATGTAACGCTACATCTTATGGGACAAGGCGGTTATTTATTCTTATTATGATCAATGCCATGATCGATGCCATGACCAATGCCGCTTCGGGAACTGCTAAGCCCCGCCCGCCTGCGCCATGCCCTCGATCAAGATCTTGGCGACTTCCGGACGGGAGAATTCCGGAGGAGGGGAAGTGCCCTCGCGCAGCAAAGCGCGAACCTTCGTTCCGGACAGCGTCAGGTGGTCTTCCTTGCCGTGCGGGCAAGTCTTGCTGGAAGCCATATTGCCGCACCTCGTGCAGTAGAAGCTATGCTCGAAGAATAGCGGCGTGATGCCCAGTTCTTCCGCATTGAACGTGCGGAGCAGGTCCTGAGCCTCATACGTGCCGTAATAATCGCCAACGCCCGCGTGATCTCGGCCGACGATAAAATGCGTACAACCGTAATTCCTCCGAACCAAGGCATGGAAGATGGCTTCGCGCGGGCCCGCATAACGCATAGCGGCCGGGAAGACGCCGAGGAATACGCGATCCTTCGGGTAATAGTTCTCCAGCAGCGCAAGGTAACTCTTCATTCGGACGTTCGCCGGTACGTCGTCCGACTTCGTCTCGCCGACAAGAGGGTTCAGGAAGAGGCCGTCGACGATCTCCATCGCGGACTTCTGAATGTACTCGTGAGCGCGGTGGACCGGATTGCGGGTCTGGAAGCCGACGATCGTTCTCCAGCCCTTCTCCGCGAAGATGCGGCGAGTCTCGGACGGATCGAAATAATACTCGTTGAACTTCTTCGGCTTCGGCCGGTTCAACACGCGAATCGATCCGCCGACATAGGTATCGGGACGATCGAACAGCTTCGCGACGCCCGGGTGTTCCGAGTCGTCCGTCTTGAACACTTGAACGGCTTCATGCTTCTTATCGGCCTTGTAGATGCTCTCTACGTCGATGACGCCATAAACCACGCCGTCTTGCACTCCGACAAGCGCGGCACGTTCGCCGACTTTAAGTGCCGCCGCCCGATCGCTCGTTACGGCTAGAGTAATCGGAATGCTCCAAACGATGCCGTTCGCCAATCTCATCGTGTTCACGACGGATAGATAATCTTCTTCGTTCATAAAGCCGGTAAGAGGGCTGAACGCTCCGACGCCGATAAGATCGAGGTCGGAGATCGTCCAAGCGTTTACGGGAATGGAGGCCAGCTTCGCCGTCGCGTCGAGCAAATCTTGTCGCTCATGTCCTTCAACAATACGATTGATCAAGGTATCGCGATGAGGCAAACTTGCAGTCATTCGCATTCCTCTCTTCGCTCGTCTTATTTGTGCAGGCCGCACTCCGTCTTCTCGGACCCGGACCAACGTCCGGCGCGAGGATCTTCTCCCGGCATGACCGGACGAGTGCAATGCTCGCAGCCGATGCTCGGATAATTCCGATCGTGCAGAGGGTTATATATAATGTTATTCTCGCGGATATAGTTCCATACGTCTTCGGAGGTCCACGCCGCAAGCGGGTTGAATTTGACTAGACCGAACTTCGTATCGTATTCGACCTTCTTCGCGTTGGCGCGAGTCGGAGCCTGATCTCGGCGAATTCCGGTGATCCACGCCTCGTATTGTCCGAGAATGCGGGTCAGCGGCTCAACCTTACGGATATTGCAGCAGCCGTTCGGATCGCTTTTCCACAGCTCCGCGCCATGCTCGGCGGCTTGCTCTTCGGGAGTCATCTTCGGCTTGACTTGGATAAACTTCAAACCGTACTTCTCGGCCATGCGGTCGCGCGTCTCGTACGTCTCCTTGAAGTGGAAGTCCGTGTCCAGATAGAAGATGTCCGTAGAAGGACTGATCTTCTGAAGCATATCGACAAGCACGACGTCTTCCGCGCCGAAGCTGCATGCGAACGTGATTTTCGGGAATGTCTCGACCGCGAACTTAATGACGGCTTCAGGCGATGCGTTCTCGAACTCTTCCGCCTTCTCGCGGATTAGAGCTTCTTTCTCCAACAGGTTCATCCGGATATCCCCCCGTAGACAAGTAGGCTTACTTTAATACCTGAATTATACGTTATCTGATCGGATTATACAATGAATCGTAAGCACTTTCTTTCGTTTTGGTAAAAAGTTTTCGATGTCATGATATGCAAAAAAGCCCTCTCGGCTGCCATAAACAGCGAGAAGGCTTTGAGGGATCGATTAGCGCTTCGAGAATTGAGGAGCGCGACGAGCCGCTTTGAGGCCGTATTTCTTACGTTCCTTCATACGAGGATCGCGAGTCAGGAATCCGGCTCTCTTCAGAGTGGAGCGCAGCTCCGGATCTGCCTTCAGCAGAGCGCGGGAGATGCCGTGACGGATAGCGCCCGCTTGGCCGGACATGCCGCCGCCGTTAGCAAGAACGATGATGTCGTACTTGCCGTTGGTTTCGGTCAGAACGAGCGGTTGCTTAACGATCAGCTTCAGCGTCTCCAGACCGAAATATTCGTCGATGTTGCGCTTGTTGATAATGATTTGGCCTTCACCCGGTACGAGACGAACTCGCGCAACCGAATGCTTCCGGCGGCCTGTTCCAATATAATTCGCTTGAGCCATTGGTAGGTCCTCCCTTTCGATTAACCGCGAAGTTCGTAAACTTCAGGTTGTTGGGCTTGGTGCGGATGCTCCGAACCAGCGTATACTTTGAGCTTCGTTTGCAGTTGGTGACCCAGCTTGTTCTTAGGAAGCATGCCGTATACGGCAAGCTCGACGATGCGAGCAGGCTTCTTGGCGATCATTTCCGCAGCCGTCGTCGTCTTAAGACCGCCCGGATAGTGCGAGTGGGTGTAGTACTTCTTCTGTTGCAGCTTCTTGCCCGTCAGGACAATCTTCTCGGCGTTGATGATGACGACGAAGTCGCCCGTATCAACATGAGGAGTAAATTCTGGTTTGTGCTTGCCGCGGATCAGGGAAGCCGCTTCGGTAGCCAGACGGCCGAGGGTCTTGCCTGCGGCGTCGATGACATACCATTTGCGCTCGACTTCGTTCGGCTTCGCGATATAAGTGGTACGCATTGGAGTTCCTCCTTCTGGATTAGCTAGGTTACGCGTTTGTATGTCTAAAGACACGTTCATTCATCATTGTTGGTTAGAAGAAAAATGACGGCCAATAGTCTAGAACCGACGGTATCTTCGGGAAACCGCGATTTATTGGGCGTTATTTTCAGAAGCGTGATCTCCATCGGGGGCCGTGGGTAGCCATGAAGAACACACAATGATTATTGTACATCATTATGCCTACTATCGCAAGAACAATATTATCTATTAATGCCTGCGATTGATGGCTTCCCGCCAATCGATTCCCCATTCGGGTCCGTATTCGACGCTCATGAGCGTCAAACCGTGCGGCACCGCCGTAGGACCGGCTTTGGAGCGATCCTTGGCCGCCAGAATAATCCCCATATCCTCTGGCTTGCGCTTGCCCACGCCGACCTGCAACAGCGTGCCCGCGATGATTCTCACCATGTTATAGAGGAATCCGTTGCCGGATACGATCAAGCTTGCCTTGCCTCTCCCCTGTTCGATCTCTCCGTCGCCTCCCGGCTCCACCAACAGCTTCGCTTCGTACAGGGTACGAACGTGATGAGGCTTCGTCGAGAGCGGAGACGTAAAGGACGAGAAGTCGTGCTCTCCCAGAAGGTAAGCGAGTCCTTCCTGCATGGCCGAGAAGCGCAGAGGCGCGGGATGGTGAAAAACATACTTCCGGTCGAAGACATCCGGGAAGCGGCAGCTCGTGATCGCGTACTTGTACGTTTTGCGTATAGCCGACCTTCTCGAATGGAATTCGAGCGGCACCTCGACGGCCGCGCGCACGACGATATCGTCGGGAAGTCTGGTGTTCAGTGCAAGAGCCCAACGCTCCGCCGGGATCTTCGATTCCGTGTGGAAGTGGACCACTTGCCCTAGCGCATGAACGCCGGCGTCCGTACGGCCGGAACCGTGGATCTTGAGCTTCTCGCCGGTTAACGCCTTTATGGCCTCCTCGAGATGATCCTGAACGGTGTTGCCGCCCGGCTGACTCTGATACCCGTAATATCCGGTACCGTCGTAGCTGACGAGCATGCAAATATTGCGCAAATCCTTCACCCCCGCAATAGATCCCCAAAAGCGAAGCGGCCAACAAAAAAAGGATGACCCGAAGACGAAGTTCGGCCCATCCTTTCTTGTTCCGGTCTTACGCGCGATCTACGAGCTCGAGGTATACCATCGGCGCGGAGTCTCCGCGACGAGGTCCAAGCTTCAAGATGCGAGTGTATCCGCCCGGACGTTCCGCATAGCGCGGCGCCAAATCGGAGAACAACTTCTGGATGGCGTCTTGATCGCCGTTCAGGGTTTCCCGACGTACGAATGCAGCTACTTGGCGACGAGCGTGAAGATCACCGCGCTTCGCGAGCGTGATCAGCTTCTCGGCGATCGAACGAACTTCCTTGGCCTTAGCCTCGGTCGTTTGGATGCGTTCGTACAGGAACAGGTCGGTTACCAGATCGCGGAAGAGAGCCTTCCGAGCGCTGGAATCGCGACTCAGTTTTTGGTAAGCCATCGTTTTCCCTCCTTGCTGTATATTCCATTGCGCTTATTCTTCGATACGTAATCCGAGTCCGAGCTCCTCGAGCTTCTCTTGAACTTCTTCCAAGGACTTGCGGCCCAGGTTGCGGACCTTCATCATGTCCTCTTCGGACTTCGTGATCAGCTCTTGCACGGTATTGATACCGGCGCGCTTGAGGCAGTTGTAGGAACGGACGGAGAGATCGAGCTCTTCGATGGTCATCTCGAGCACCTTCTCCTTCTTGTCCTCTTCCTTCTCCTTCATCGTCTCGGTGTCTTTGGCTTCGTCCGTTAGTCCGACGAACAACGACAAGTGATCCGTAAGGATCTTCGCGCCCAGACTGACCGCTTCTTCCGGTCGAATACTTCCGTCGGTCCACACTTCGAGCGTGAGCTTGTCATAGTTGGTAACTTGGCCGACGCGGGTGTTTTCGACTTTATAGTTGACGCGGGTAATAGGCGTGTAGATCGAGTCGACTGGAATGACGCCAATCGGCTGATCTTCCTTCTTGTTGCGATCCGCCGGGACATAACCGCGTCCCTGTCTGGCAAAAATGCGCATGTGAAGGCGCGCACCGGAAGCCAGCGTTGCGATGTGCAGATCCGGATTCAGGATCTCCACGTCGCTATCCGCCCTAATGTCGCCGGCCGTTACGATACCTTCGCCTTCGGCATCAATCTCGAGCACTTTCTCCTCGTCCGAATGAATCTTCAGCGAAAGCCGTTTCAGGTTGAGGATAATTTCCGTTACATCCTCAATGACGCCGGGAACGGTAGAGAATTCATGAAGAACACCGTCAATCTGAACCGAGATGACGGCGGCGCCCGGAAGGGACGACAGCAGAATACGACGGAGGGAATTACCCAGAGTCATGCCATAGCCGCGCTCCAGCGGCTCAACGACAAAACGACCGTACCTCTTATCTTCTTGAATCTCCACGGACTCGATTTTCGGCTTCTCGATCACAATCACAACCATAACCCTCCTTCAAAACGTCGCTTGCTGCGCTGACGTTGCCGATTGTTTACCCTGTAAAGCCGACGGTCCCAAGGTACCTTGTTAATCGATCTTACGGGTCGTGCCGCTAGGGTAAACCATGTAGTATGTCTAAGCAATACAACCATTATTCACAAGTTGCTGTTGTTTGATACCACACGGGCACGCGTTATACGCGGCGGCGCTTCGGAGGACGGCAGCCGTTGTGAGGGATCGGCGTAACGTCTTTGATCATGCTGACTTCAAGACCAGCGGCTTGAAGGGAACGGATAGCCGCTTCACGGCCAGCGCCAGGACCCTTAACCATGACTTCAACGACGCGCATGCCGTGCTCCATCGCCGCGCGAGCCGCAGACTCGGCTGCCATCTGCGCTGCGAACGGAGTGCTCTTACGCGAGCCTTTGAACCCAAGGTTGCCGGAGCTCGCCCAGGAGATCGCGTTTCCGTGAGGATCCGTGATCGTGACGATCGTGTTGTTGAACGTCGAACGGATGTGTGCTACGCCCGAATCGATATTCTTCCGGTCACGACGCTTGGTGCGAACGACTTTCTTTCCTTTTGGTGCCATGCTTGTTATCCCCCCTTATTACTTCTTCTTGTTAGCTACCGTACGGCGCGGACCTTTGCGCGTGCGGGCATTCGTTTTCGTACGTTGACCGCGAACCGGGAGGCCGCGACGGTGACGGACACCGCGATAGCAGCCGATTTCGATCAGACGCTTGATGTTCAGAGCGATATCGCGACGCAGGTCGCCTTCAACCTTAAGGGACTTGTCGATACCTTCGCGGATACGAGCGAGCTCGTCTTCCGTCAGGTCGCGAACGCGAGTGTTAGGGTTGATTTCAGCCGTTGCGAGCAGCTTCTGGGAAGTGGTTTTGCCAATCCCGAAGATGTACGTCAGGGCGATTTCCACGCGCTTGTCGCGCGGAAGGTCAACACCAGCAATACGTGCCATGCTTTAAAGCACCTCCTCTTAGCCTTGTTTTTGTTTGTGTTTCGGATTCTCGCAGATAACCATCACGTTGCCTTTGCGGCGAATGACTTTGCATTTCTCGCAAATCGGCTTGACCGAAGGTCTCACCTTCATGATAATAACCTCCTTCAATGTGCCATCGTAGTAGTGTGCGCCCGCGGCGCCGCGTTCGATCGGCACGAATGGTACGGCAGATCGGACGAACTATTTGCGGTAGGTAATCCGGCCTCGCGTCAAATCGTAAGGCGACAATTGGATAACCACTTTATCTCCCGTCAGAATACGGATGAAATGCATCCGCAGCTTGCCGGAGACGTGAGCCAGAATTTGGTGTCCATTCTCGAGTTCCACGCGGAACATCGCGTTCGGCAGCGGTTCGATGACCGTTCCTTCCACCTCAATGACGTCCTCTTTGGCCACGGTCATTCTCCTTTCTCTTCAGCATGCGCTTCGATCGATCTTCGGGCATTCGCGATTGCGAACCGGAGCTTGCCATTGGTGACGCGTCCGGTTTCTTGAAGACTTCTTACGACTTCTTCGCTTGCCACCCCGATCGGTTCGAGATGCAGCACATTTTTGCGTTTGGGCCGATCGAAACGACGTTTGTCGCCGTCGGCCACGAGCGCGAATCGCTCGTCTTCGAGAGCGATGACGACCGACCACTCGCCCTCGTCTTTACCACGCCGGATTCTCACGATATCTCCGGGCGACAACCTTGCGTGTTCCGTCACTTCGAATCACCTAAGCTTCCGTACGGGTAAGGATCTCGTACCCGGACTCCGTAACGGCAACCGTATGTTCGAAGTGAGCGCATAGAGAGCCGTCCACCGTCACGACCGTCCAGTTATCGGAGAGGGTCCGGACATAGCGTTCGCCGATATTCACCATCGGCTCGATCGCAAGCACCATTCCCGGCTTAAGCCGTGGTCCGCGGTCGGGTACGCCATAGTTCGGAATTTGCGGTTCCTCGTGCAGCTCGGTTCCTACGCCGTGACCGACGTATTCGCGAACGACCGAGAAGCCTGCCTCTTCGATGACTTTCTGGATGGCGTGAGAGATCGTGAACAAGCGAACGTCAGGCCGAACGAGCTCCAAGCCGGCATACAGCGACGCTTCTGTCACGTCGAGCAGCCTCTGCGCTTCTTCGCTTATCGTCCCGACGCCATAGGTCCACGCGGAATCACCGTGATAACCCTTGTACTGAGCGCCGATGTCGATACTGATGATATCGCCCTCTACGAGCTTCCGCTTGCCGGGGAACCCATGGACGAGTTCTTCGTTCACGGAAGCGCATATGCTGGAGGGGAACCCGTTGTAGCCTTTGAAGGAAGGGGTTGCGCCTTGGCTACGAATGTAGTCGTCGGCGATCCGATCCAACTCCCCCGTCGTAATGCCGGGAACGACCGCCTGCTTCATCAGGCGATGCGTCTCGGCTACGATTCGGCCGGCTTCTCGCATCAAGATCAATTCCGATTCGGATTTGCACACGATCATGGCTGGTTACCCTCTAAGGAGAGAACCGATTTCGGCCGTAACCGTGTCGATATCCTTCTCCCCGTCCACTTCCCGGAGCAAGCCTTTGTTGCCGTAGTACTCGAGCAGCGGTGCTGTTTTGCTTGTATACTCGTCAAGCCTGGTTCCGACCTTCTCTTCCGTATCGTCGGAGCGCTGGTACAGCTCTCCTCCGCACTTGTCGCAAATCCCTTCTTGCTTCGGCGGGTTGAACAACACGTGATAAGTCGATCCGCAGGATTTGCAGATCCGTCTGCCCGTCAGGCGAGCCAGCAGCAAGCTGCGGTCCACCTTCAGGTTGATAACGTGATCGATCTTGCGTCCCATATCGGCGAGCATCTGATCGAGGGCTTCGGCTTGAGCAAGCGTGCGAGGGAATCCGTCGAGCAGGAACCCTTGCTTGCAGTCGTCCAAAGTCAGACGATCACGAACGATTCCATTCGTAACTTCGTCCGGAACGAGAAGGCCTTGGTCGATATACCCCTTGGCTTCAAGTCCGATCGGAGTGCCTTCTTTCATCGCCAAGCGGAAAGCGTCGCCGGTCGAGATGTGCGGCACGCCGAACTCTTCGACGATTCGTTCGGCCTGCGTGCCTTTCCCGGCGCCAGGAGGCCCCATAAACAGGATGTTCATTGCGATTCCTCCTAAGGCATGTTACTTATTGATGAACCCTTTGTAATGTCTCTTGATCAGTTGGCTCTCGATTTGCTTCATCGTCTCAAGGGCAACGCCCACGAGGATGAGCAGCGAGGTACCGCCCAATTGCACCGTTCTCGGAAGGCCGAAGGCCGAACCGAAGATAACCGGTAGAATCGAGATTACTGCAAGGAACACTGCGCCTGCCAAGGTGATGCGGGTAATGACCTTCATCAGATAGCCGGAGGTCGGCTTGCCCGGGCGAATGCCTGGGATGTAACCGCCGTTCTTCTTCATGTTGTCGGCCAACTGTTGAGGGTTGAACTGAACGAACGTGTAGAAGAACGTAAATC
>Ga0065721_10051781_pt1 | contig 13572 bp, 12 predicted proteins | sample Mesricmetagenome_FD_59108 | JGI IMG/M metagenome (GOLD analysis project Ga0065721, IMG submission 59108) | Mesophilic microbial community from rice straw/compost enrichment Sample: eDNA_1 v2 (version 2) | ecosystem: Engineered > Solid waste > Grass > Composting > Bioreactor | place: USA: Davis... | reverse complement strand
CCGCCCGCGTTCGAGCCGACGCCGTTGCCGCCCCCCATCACCCGCGCGCTCATATAGTCGCCCAGGCTCATCCACAGCCGCGCGTCCCAGCGCTGGCACAGCCAGTGCGCCAGGCCCACGTGGTCGGGATGGCAATGGGTGACCAGCACGCGCAGTACCGGCAGGCCTTCCAGCTCGTTGGCGAACACGGTTTCCCAGTGCGCCTTGATGGTGTCGTTGGTGATGCCGCAGTCGATCACGGTCCAGCCGTCGCGCCCGTCCACACGGTCGCGCACCAGCCATAGATTGATATGGTCAAGCGCGAACGGCAGCGGCATGCGCAGCCAGTAGACGCCGGGGGCCACCTGCTGGCGCGCGCCGGGCTCGGGCATGGTCTCGCCGAACGGGTATTGGAGCTGGTGTTCGAGTGCGTTCATCGGGGAGTCTCTCGGTTGCGAAGCCCTGCGGTGGGCTTTCTCGTCGTGGATCCGGATGCCGGACGCGATTCCGGGCGCCATGAGGCACGCAATGCGCGGAACGGCGTCGGGGCGGTTGCCAGGCGCGCTGCTTGACGCTAACGTAAACGTCAATTCGGACGGCCTGTTGCCATCTTAAGCGAAAACGCCCACGCGTATCGAACGTTCGTTCTCTTTTACAGGCGCCCATGCCCAGCTCCGCCACCTCTCCCGCGATGCCCGCCAACCCGCCGGCGGGCACCACCTACACCATCACCGAACTGGCGCGCGAGTTCGACATCACGCCCCGGGCGATCCGCTTCTACGAGGACCAGGGCCTGCTGTCGCCGGACCGCGTCGGCGCCGGGGGAAGGCAGCGGCTCTACAGCGGCCGCGAGCGCACCCGCCTGAAGCTGACGTTGCGCGGCAAGCGGCTCGGCCTGACGTTGAACGAGATCCGCGAGATCCTCGATCTGTACGAATCGCCGCGCGACACGGTGCCCCAGCTGGAGCGCTTCCTGGCCTCGCTGGCGCAGCACCGGCAGGCGCTGGAGCGGCAGATGGAAGACCTGCAGGCGCAACTGGCCGAGATCGACCAGCACGAGCGCCAATGCCGCGCCCTGCTGGCGGCGGCCGAGCCCGAGCGGGAGCGCGCGGCCGGCGCCTGAATGTGGCCGATGCCACCTTCGCCCCTCGTCGCCCGACAAATTTGATTGACGTTTACGTAAACGTAAATAAAATAAGCCGACAGCCCACCGCAGCGCGCGGTGCCGGCGCCGACAGGAAGCTGCCATGCCGAATTCCGCCACGGATGTTGTGACATACGCCGCCGCAGGGGCCGCTGAGGCCGCCGAGGCCGCAGACGCCCTCGACATGAAGGCCGATGCCCCGGCCCGCACCGCCGCCGACCTGCCGCCGGGCCGCGCCGAGGAAATTGCCGCCAGCTTCTCGCGCCAGGGGCTGATGCGAACCTTCGGCGCCTCGCTGGTCCGCGTCGAGCGCGGCGAGGTCGAGCTGGCGATGCCATGGTCCGAAGGCGTCACCCAGCAGCATGGCTTCTTCCACGGCGGCGTGGTCGGCGCGCTGGCCGACAGCGCCTGCGGCTATGCCGCGCTGTCGATGGTCGGCGAAGGCGAGGCGGGCCTGACCGCCGAGTACAAGATCAATCTGCTGTCGCCCGCCCGGGGCGAGCGGCTGATTGCCGTGGGCCGCGTGCTCAAGCCGGGCCGCACGCTGATCGTCGCCCAGGGCGACGTGTTTACCGAAACCGGCGGCGTCCGCAAGGCGGTGGCGACGATGCTGATGACGCTGTGCGTGGTGCGCACGCTCGACCACGTCTGAGCCCGTCCATACCTGCCACCCGCGCCGCCCCGGCCGCACCCGGCCCCTATTCCGTATCGAATCCGGATTCCAACAGGAGACAAACCATGACCGCGACCCTGCCAGGCCTGAAATTCGACCTGGGTGAAGACATCGAGATGCTGCGCGAGTCCGTGCAGTCCTGGGCCCAGGCCGAACTGGCGCCGCGCGCGGCCGAGATCGACCGTACCGACCAGTTTCCGATGGACTGCTGGAAGAAGATGGGCGACCTCGGCGTGCTGGGCATCACCGTCGCCGAGGAGTACGGCGGCGCCAACATGGGCTATCTGGCCCACATGATCGCGATGGAGGAGATCAGCCGCGCCTCCGCCTCGGTCGGCCTGTCATACGGCGCGCATTCGAACCTGTGCGTCAACCAGATCCACCGCAACGGCACGCCGGCGCAGAAGGCGAAGTACCTGCCCAGGCTGGTGTCCGGCGAGTGGATCGGCGCGCTGGCGATGAGCGAGCCCAATGCCGGTTCGGACGTGGTCAGCATGAAGCTGCGGGCCGACCGCAAGGGCGACCACTACGTGCTGAACGGCACCAAGATGTGGATCACCAACGGTCCGGACTGCGACGTGCTGGTGGTCTACGCCAAGACCGAGCCGGATCTGGGCGCGCGCGGCATGACCGCCTTCATCGTCGAAAAGGGCATGAAGGGCTTCTCGGTGGCGCAGAAGCTGGACAAGCTCGGCATGCGCGGTTCGCATACCGGCGAACTGGTGTTCCAGGACGTCGAGGTGCCGGCCGAGAACATCCTCGGCGCCGAGAACGGCGGCGCCAAGGTGCTGATGAGCGGCCTGGACTACGAGCGCGCGGTGCTGTCCGGCGGCCCGGTCGGCATCATGCAGGCCTGCATGGACGTGGTCACGCCGTACATCCACGACCGCAAGCAGTTCGGCCAGAGCATCGGCGAATTCCAGCTGATCCAGGGCAAGATCGCCGACATGTACACCACGCTGCAGGCCGCGCGCAGCTATCTGTATACGGTGGGCAAGAACCTCGACGCGCTCGGCAGCGAGCACGTGCGCCAGGTACGCAAGGACTGCGCGGCGGTGATTCTCTATACGGCCGAGAAGGCGACCTGGATGGCCGGCGAATCGGTGCAGATCCTGGGCGGCAACGGCTATATCAACGAATATCCGACCGGCCGCCTGTGGCGCGACGCCAAGCTGTACGAGATTGGCGCCGGCACCTCGGAGATCCGTCGCATGCTGATCGGCCGCGAACTGTTCTCCGAAACGATGTAATCGCGAGGTAAAAGACAGGAAAGCGCCGTGCACGGTGCGCCGCTCCATGGTGGGCGGCGCCACCGATGCCTCGCGCGAAGCGCTTACAATCACCCCTGACATCCGGCCTCGCCGCGGCGAGCGCCGATGCACAGGTTCCAGCCGATATCTCAGCCGATTTTTCAGTCGATATTGCCGCCGATATCTCCGCCGAAACCGCCTTCCGAACCTCACCCGCGCCCAGGTAGTCCGTCCCAGCCATGTCCCACTTCCCGAAACTGCTGTCGTCGCAGATCGCCTACGATGTGGCGCGCACCATGCTGGACGGGTTCGACAAGCACTATCGGCTGTTTCGCGAGGTCAGCATCGAGGCCAAGGTCCGCTTCGAGGCCGGCGACTGGGCCGGGCTGCAGCAGCTGCAGCGCGACCGCATCGCGTTCTACAACGAGCGCGTGCGCGAAACCACGGTGATCCTCGAGGACGAGTACGACGCCGAGCAGATCGAGGACGAGATCTGGCAGCAGATCAAGCTGCATTACATCGGGCTGCTGACCAACCACCACCAGCCCGAGCTGGCCGAGACCTTCTTCAATTCGGTCTTTACCCGCATCCTGCATCGGTCGTACTTCAACAACGACTTCATCTTCGTGCGCCCGGCGATCTCGACCGAATACATCGAGAACGAGGAGTCGCCGACCCGGCCGACCTTCCGCGCCTACTACCCGGGCAGCCGCGAGGGCATGGCCGACTGCTTCGAACGGATCGTGCACAACTTCCAGCTCGAGCGGCCGTACGAGGACCTGAAGCGCGATATCGGCTATGTGGTGCGCGCCGTCACCGAGCACCTGGGCGATTTCCGCATCGCGCCGAATTTCCAGATCCACGTGCTGTCGTCGCTGTTCTTCCGCAACAAGTCGGCCTTCATCATCGGCCGCGTGCTGAACGGCGACCGCACCTATCCGCTGGCGATCCCGATCGTGCACGGGCCGTCGGGCAAGCTGGCGCTCGACACGGTGCTGCTGCGCAAGGAACAGCTGCTGATCCTGTTCTCGTTCACGCATTCCTATTTCATGGTCGACATGGAGATTCCGTCGGCCTACGTGACCTTCCTGCGCGACATCATGCCGCGCAAGCCGCGCGCGGAGATCTATACCTCGCTGGGTTTGCAGAAGCAGGGCAAGAACCTGTTCTACCGCGACTTCCTGCACCACCTGCAGCATTCGTCGGACAAGTTCATCATCGCCCCCGGCATCCGCGGGCTGGTGATGCTGGTGTTCACGCTGCCGTCCTATCCCTACGTCTTCAAGGTGATCAAGGACTTCTATCCCGCGCCGAAGGAAACCACGCGCGAGCTGATCAAGTCCAAGTACCAGCTGGTCAAGCAGCACGACCGCGTCGGCCGCATGGCCGACACGCTGGAATATTCGGACGTCGCCTTTCCGCTGTCGCGCTTCGACGATGCGCTGGTGCGCGAGCTGCACGAGCATGCGCCGTCGATGATCGAATATCAGCGCGCCAAGGACGGCACCGAGGAAATCGTGGTACGCCATCTCTATATCGAGCGCCGCATGACGCCGCTGAACATCTACCTGCAGGAAGGCACCGACGAGCAGGTCGAGCACGGCATCATCGAATACGGCAATGCGATCAAGGAGCTGATGGCCGCCAACATCTTCCCGGGCGACATGCTGTACAAGAATTTTGGCGTCACGCGCCATGGCCGCGTGGTGTTCTACGACTACGACGAGATCGAATACCTGACCGACTGCAACATCCGCCGCGTACCGACTCCCCGCAACGAGGAAGAGGAGATGTCGGGCGAGGTCTGGTACAGCGTCGGCCGCCACGACATCTTTCCCGAAACCTTCCGCACCTTCCTGCTGGGCGACCCGCGCGTGCGCGCGGCCTTCCTGCGGCACCATGCGGACTTTTTCGATCCTGCCCTGTGGCAGGGACACAAGGACCGGCTGCTGGCCGGACATGTTCATGACTTCTACGCTTACCATGCCTCGGAACGCTTCATTCATCGATACGGCCCAACCGAATCCGGCGACGAGCCGGCAAGGAGGGCAGCATGACTGACGCCATCGCCCAGCTGTTCCGCAACAACCGCGAATGGGTCGACCGCGTCAACGCGGAAGATCCGAATTTCTTCACCAGCCTGGCCAACCAGCAGGCGCCCGAATACCTGTGGATCGGCTGTTCGGATTCACGCGTGCCCGCCAACCAGATCCTGGGGCTGGCGCCGGGCGAGGTCTTCGTCCACCGCAATATCGCCAACGTGATCGCGCACAGCGACCTGAACGCGCTGTCGGTGATCCAGTTCGCGGTCGAGGTGCTGAAGGTGCGCCACATCACCGTGGTGGGCCACTACGGCTGCGGCGGCGTCAAGGTCGCGCTCAAGCGCGAGCGCGTGGGCCTGGTCGACAACTGGCTGCGCCATGTGCGCGACGTGGCCGACAAGCACGACGCCTACCTGGGCACCATCGTGCGCGAGGACGATGCGCACAGCCGCCTGTGCGAGCTCAACGTGATCGAGCAGGTCAACAACGTCTGCCAGACCACGGTGATCCAGGACGCCTGGGCGCGCGGCCAGCAGGTCACGGTGCACGGCTGGATCTACGGCGTGTCCGACGGTCTGCTGCGCGACCTGGGCATGGCGGCCAGCAGCAACGAGGAACTGCGCACGCAATTGCAGGCGGCCTACCGGCAGTACGGGGATCCGCCGCATATTCCGGTGCGGTGACAAGCCGCTCCCTGCCCGGCCCCGCAGGTCGAGGCAGGGAGCAAATCGAACGACAGCACGGCAGCACGGCAAAGACATCAAGGAGACCACCATGCAAGACCCGATCGTGATCGTATCTGCGGCCCGCACGCCGATGGCCGCATTCCAGGGCGAGTTCGCCAGCGTCACGGCGCCGCAGCTCGGCGCCGTCGCCATCCGCGCGGCGATCGAGCGCGCCGGCATCCAGCCGGAGCAGGTCGAGGAAGTGGTGTTCGGCTGCGTGCTGCCCGCCGGCCAGGGCCAGGCGCCGGCGCGCCAGGCGGCGTTGGGCGCGGGGCTGCCGCTGTCGGTCGCCTGTACCACCGTCAACAAGATGTGCGGCTCCGGCATGCGCGCCGCGATGACGGTGTACGACAGCCTGGTGGCGGGCTCGTACGAAATCGCGGTGGCCGGCGGCATGGAAAGCATGACCAATGCCCCGTACCTGATCCCGAAGGGGCGCGGCGGCTATCGCATCGGTCACGGCATGATCTATGACCACATGATGCTCGACGGACTGGAAGACGCCTACGAGAAGGGCCGCGCGATGGGCACCTTCGGCGAGGACTGCGCGGCCAAGTACGGCTTCACCCGCGAGGCGCAGGACGCCTTCGCGATGGAGAGCGTGCGGCGCGCGCAGCAGGCCACCGAACGCGGCGACTTCCGCTGGGAGATCGCGCCGGTCACGGTGGCGGCCAAGGGCGGCGATGTGGTGATCGACACCGACGAAGGCCCGCGCCGCATCAAGGTCGACAAGATCCCCTCGCTCAAGCCCGCCTTCGCCAAGGACGGCACCATCACCGCCGCGTCGTCGTCGTCGATCAACGACGGCGCCGCCGCGCTGGTGATGATGCGCGAATCGACCGCGAAGGCGCTGGGCCTGCAGCCGCTGGCGCGCATGCTGGGCCATACCAGCCATGCGCAGGCGCCGGGCTGGTTCACCACCGCGCCGGTCGAGGCCATCGCCAAGCTGTATCGCAAGCTCGACTGGAACAGCGACAGCGTCGACCTGTTCGAGATCAACGAGGCCTTCGCCGTGGTGCCGATGGCGGCGATGCACGAGCTGAAGATTCCGCGCGACAAGGTCAATATCCACGGCGGCGCCTGCGCGCTCGGCCATCCGATCGGCGCCTCGGGCGCGCGCATCATGACCACGCTGATCGGCGCGCTGCGCAAGACCGGCGGCAAGCGCGGCGTGGCCAGCCTGTGCATCGGCGGCGGCGAGGCGACGGCGGTCGGCATCGAGCTGGTCTGAGTGCCGCCGGCCCGAACGCTGCCTGAACCCTCGTTCCCGAACCTCGACCCGACAGGAGGCTAGCTTGCCAACCGCACTGATACTCGGCGCCTCGCGCGGCATCGGCCTGGAGTTCGTCCGCCAGTACCGCGCCGACGGCTGGCGCGTGATCGCCACCGCCCGCAGCGACGAAGGGCTGGCCGCATTGAAATCGCTGGGCGCGGAGGCGCACCGCGTCGACCTGACCGAGGCCGATCAGGTCGCGGGCCTGGGCTGGACGCTCGACGGCGAATCGCTCGACGTGGCGGTCTACAACGCCGGCGTGATCGGCCCGCGCACCGAGGGCGCGCAGCCGGTCTCGGTCGAGGAGTTCGACGACGTGATGCACGCCAATGTGCTGGGGCCGATGATGGCGCTGCCGCTGGTGCTGCCCTTCGTCGAGACCGGCCGCGGCGGCAAGGGCGGCGTGCTGGCGGTGCTGTCCTCGCGCATGGGCAGCATCGGCGCGATGGAGAGCAATCGCAGCTGGCTGTATCGCGTCAGCAAGGCGGCGGTCAACGCGGCGCTGAAGTCGGTGTCGCTCGACGCCCGCCACGCGGTCTGCCTGGCGCTGCATCCGGGCTGGGTCCGTACCGACATGGGCGGCGCCGGCGCCGACCTGACGCCGCAGCAGAGCGTGTCCGGCCTGCGCCGCGTGCTGGCCGGCGCCACCGCGCAGGACAACGGCGGTTTCCGCAACTACGACGGCAGCGTGCTGCCCTGGTGAGGTTCCGATGCTGCTCAGTCCCGAACAGGAAATGATCCGCGACGCCGTGCGGCAGTTCGCGCAGGAGGTCATCGCGCCGCAGGCCGCCGCATGGGATCGCGACAAGACGTTCCCGAAGGAGGTCCACCGCGAGCTCGCGGCAATGGGCACCTATGGCGTGGCGGTGCCCGAGGCCTACGGCGGCGCGGGCCTCGACTACCTGTCGCTGGCGCTGATCCTGGAGGAGATCGCCGCCGGCGACGGCGGCACCTCGACCGTGATCAGCGTCAACAACTGCCCCGTCTGCAGCATGCTGATGGCGTTTGCCGACGAGGCGCAGAAGCAGCGGTGGCTGGTGCCGCTGGCCAGGGGCGAGATGCTCGGCGCGTTCTGCCTGACCGAGCCGCATGTCGGCTCGGACGCCGCGGCGCTGCGCACCACCGCGACGCGCGACGGCGATCATTACGTCCTCAACGGCGTCAAGCAGTTCATCACCAGCGGCAAGCACGCCGATGTCGCGATCGTGATGGCGGTCACCGACAAGGCCGCCGGCAAGCGCGGCATCAGCGCCTTCCTGGTGCCGACCGATACGCCGGGCTATGTCGTCGCGCGGCTGGAAGACAAGCTTGGCCAGCATTCGTCGGACACCGCGCAGATCGTGTTCGAGGATTGCCGCGTGCCGGCCGCCAACCTGCTTGGCGAGGAGGGCGCGGGCTACAGGATGGCGCTGTCCGGCCTGGAGGGCGGGCGCATCGGCATCGCCGCGCAGAGCGTCGGCATGGCGCGCGCGGCCTTCGAGGCGGCGCTGGCCTATTCGAAGGAGCGCGAGAGCTTCGGCCAGCCGTTGTTCGCGCATCAGGCGGTGCAGTTCCGCCTGGCCGAGATGGCCACGCGCATCGAGGTCGCGCGCCAGATGATCTGGCATGCCGCCTCGCTGAAGGACGCCGGCCGGCCCTGCCTGAAGGAGGCCGCGATGGCCAAGCTCAATGCCAGCGAGATGGCCGAGGCGGTCTGCTCGGACGCGATTCAGGTGTTTGGCGGCTATGGCTATGTCAGCGACTTCCCGGTCGAGCGGATCTACCGCGACGTGCGGGTCTGCCAGATCTACGAGGGCACCAGCGACATCCAGAAGATGCTGATTGCGCGGGCGCTGGCGTGAGAGGCGTGCGCACGGCCGTACCGAAGTCCCTGCCGTACGCACCGCAGTTTCCGGTTGCCGCTTCATTCGCCCACTTGGTTCGCCACTTGGATCGCCACTTGGTTGGCTACTTGGTTCGCCGCTCCGTTCGCCGCACTCTCGCCAGGACCTGACATGACCGCTGCCCCCATCGACTTCTATTTCGATTTCTCCTCGCCCTACGGCTACTTCGCCAGCACGCGCATCGACGACCTCGCGCGCCAGTACGGCCGCAGCGTCGCCTGGCATCCGATCCTGCTGGGCGTGGTGTTCAAGACCACCGGCATGGCGCCGCTGCCGCAGATCCCGCTCAAGGGCGACTACAGCTGGCGCGATTTCGAACGCACCGCGCGCCATCACGGCATTGCCTATCGCCGGCCGTCGAACTTCCCGCTGCCGACCACGCAGGCCGCGCGCGCGATGCTGTGGCTGCAGAACCATCATGCCGCCGACGTGGCGGTGCGCTTCGCCAAGGCGGTGTACCACGCCTACTTCGTCGACGACATCAACATCGCCGAACCGGCCGAGCTGGTGAAGATCGCCGCGGCGCTGGACATCGACGCCAATGCGATGGACGCCGGCGCCAGCAGCCAGCCGATCAAGGACCAGCTGAAGGCCGAGATGGAAGTGGCGATGGCCAAGGGCGTGTTCGGCTCGCCCTTCGTCATCGTCGATGGCGAACCCTACTGGGGCTTCGACCGCTTCGACCAGATCGAGGCCCTGCTCAAGAGCGGCACGCCCACCGAATTGCGGGCCGTGCCGTCCCCCGATCTCAAGGAAAAGAAACCCGCATGACCCTCAGTGCTTCTCCCTCCCGCGACCGCGACAGCGGTGCCGCCCAGCCGTCCCGCCGCTTCGACTGCGTGATCTTCGATTGCGACGGCGTGCTGGTCGACAGCGAGCCGATCGTCAACCGCGTGCTGAACCAGATGCTGAACGAACTGGGCATCGCGATCTCGCTGGAGGACTCGACCGCGCTGTTCCTCGGCCGCGCCGTGCGCGAGGAGCTCGACACCATCGAGCGCATGCGCGGCGCGCCGCTGCCGGAGAACTGGCTGTCGCACTGGCTGGCCCGGCGCAATGCAGTGCTGGAGGCCGAGGTCGAGGCCGTGCCGCACGTGCGCGACGCCATCGCCGCGATCGCCGCGACCGGCATGCCGCTGTGCGTGGCCTCGGGCGCCGACCGCGTCAAGGTCAAGCTGCAACTGAAGCGCACCGGCCTGCTGGAGCTGTTCCAGCACGACGCCGACGGCCAGCAGCGCGAGCACGTGTTCTCCGCCACGGAGGTCGAGCGCAGCAAGCCCGCGCCCGACGTTTATCTGCTGGCGGCGCGCACGATGGGCGTGGAGCCCTCGCGCTGCGCGGTGGTGGAAGACAGTCCGGCCGGCATCACCGCCGGCGTGGCGGCCGGCATGACGGTGTTCGGCTATGCCGCGCGCAACGATGCCGCGATGCTGCGCGAGGCCGGCGCCCAGACCATCTTCACCGATATGCGGCAACTGCCGGAGCTGGTGGCATGAAGCGGGCGGCAGCGCCTTCACGCGAAGGCGCCTGCCCTTGCGGCGGGGCCAGCTACGCCAGCTGCTGCGGGCGCTTCCATCGCGGCGAGGCGCTGCCGGACACCGCCGAGCAGCTGATGCGCTCGCGCTACAGCGCCTACGTGCTGAACGACGCGCAGTGGCTGCGCCAGAGCTGGCATCCGTCGACCTGCCCGGCGACGCTGGAGCAGGATCTTGCCCAGGACGCCGGTGGCCCGCGCACGCAGTGGCTGGGCCTGACCATCGTCGCGCATGTACCGCAGGACGACACCCACGCCGAGGTCGAATTCGTCGCGCGCTACAAGGTCGGCGGGCGTGCGTCGCGGCTGCACGAACGCAGCCGCTTCGTGCGCGAGCCGCGCGCGAGCGGCGAAGCGCCGCGCTGGCTGTACCTCGATGGGGACATTCGCGGGGAAGCGCGATGAACCGGGCCGCCGCCGTACGCTGAATTTCCGCACCGCGAACGCATTCATCGCATCGCATTCATCGCAACGCATCACAAGATCAGGAAGAGACAGACCCGATGCCCACGCTCGAATCCAAACTCAATGCCCGTTCCGAGGCCTTCAAGGCCAATGCCGAGGCGATGCAGGCCCTGGTCGCCGACCTGAAGGCGAAGATCGCCCAGGTGGCGCAGGGCGGTGGCGAAGACGCGCGCAACAAGCATCTGTCGCGCGGCAAGATGCTGCCGCGCGAGCGCGTGCAGCAGCTGCTCGACCCGGGCACACCGTTCCTGGAGCTGTCGCAGCTGGCGGCCTACGACATGTACGACAATGCCGCGCCCGGCGCCGGCATCATCACCGGCATCGGCCGCGTGGCCGGGCAGGAATGCGTGATCGTGTGCAACGACGCCACGGTCAAGGGCGGCACCTACTACCCGATGACCGTCAAGAAGCATCTGCGCGCGCAGGAGATCGCCGAGCAGAACCATCTGCCCTGCATCTACCTGGTCGATTCGGGCGGCGCCAACCTGCCGAACCAGGACGATGTGTTCCCCGACCGCGATCACTTCGGCCGCATCTTCTACAACCAGGCCAACCTGTCGAAGATGGGCATTCCGCAGATTGCCGTGGTGATGGGCTCGTGCACCGCCGGCGGCGCCTATGTGCCGGCGATGAGCGACGAGTCGATCATCGTCAAGAACCAGGGCACGATCTTTCTGGGCGGCCCGCCGCTGGTCAAGGCGGCCACCGGCGAGGAGGTCAGTGCCGAGGACCTGGGCGGCGCCGACGTGCATACGCGGCTGTCGGGCGTGGCCGACTACTTCGCGCAGAACGACGCGCATGCGCTGGGCCTGGCGCGCAATATCGTGCAGCACTTGAACCGCCGCAAGCCGGACCAGATCCGGCTGCACGCGCCGGTCGAGCCGCGCTATCCGGTCGAGGAACTGTACGGCGTGATCCCGACCGATACGCGCAAGCCCTACGACGTGCGCGAGGTGATCGCCCGCATCGTCGACGACTCGGACTTCGACGAATTCAAGGCGCGCTACGGCACCACGCTGGTGTGCGGCTTCGCGCGGATCTGGGGCTACCCGGTCGGCATCGTCGCCAACAACGGCATCCTGTTCTCGGAGTCGGCGCTCAAGGGCGCGCACTTCATCGAGCTGTGCTGCCAGCGCAAGATTCCGCTGGTGTTCCTGCAGAACATCACCGGCTTCATGGTGGGACGCAAGTACGAGAACGAGGGCATCGCCCGCAACGGCGCCAAGATGGTGACCGCGGTGGCGACCGCGCAGGTGCCGAAGTTCACGGTGATCATCGGCGGCTCGTTCGGCGCCGGCAATTACGGCATGTGCGGGCGCGCCTATTCGCCGCGCTTCCTGTGGATGTGGCCGAACGCGCGGATCTCGGTGATGGGCGGCGAGCAGGCGGCCAGCGTGCTGGCCACGGTGCGGCGCGACGGCATCGAGGGCCGCGGCGGCAGCTGGAGCGCCGAGGAGGAGGAGGCCTTCAAGCGGCCGATCCGCGAGCAGTACGAACACCAGGGCCATCCGTATTACGCCAGCGCGCGGCTGTGGGACGACGGCGTGATCGACCCCGCGCAGACCCGCACGGTGCTCGGCCTGGGCCTGTCGGCCAGCCTCAATGCCCCGATCGACGAGATGAAGTTCGGCGTCTTCCGGATGTAAGCGATGCTGCGTCGTTGCCGCGCGCCAGGTGCCCATGATGCCCGCGATGCCGCCCGCGATGTTCCGCGCGATGTTCGCCGCAGCGTGCCGTTCGCCCGGCTGGCGCTGTGCCTGCTGGCATGGGCCGCGCTGCCGGCCGGCGCCGCGCCGCTCGAGGAGACCTGGTCGGTGCCGGTGACGGTTACCGATGCGCACGGGCGACAGGTCTCGCAGCGCATCGTCGTCACCGCGTTCCGCGAGCCCGGCCACCAGCGCTATCCGCTGCTGGTGCTGAGCCACGGTCGCGCGCCCGATCCCTATGCGCGCGCCCGGCTGGGCCGCGTGCGGCTGGCCGAGCAGGCCGCGTATTTCGCCTCGCTCGGCTTCCAGGTGCTGGTGCCGACGCGGATCGGCTATGGCGCCAGTGGTGGCGACGATATCGAGAACACCGGCAGCTGCACGCGCAAGAACTATCGCCCCGGCTTCGAGGTGGCCGCGCAGCAGGTGCTGCAGGTGATCGAGATGGCGCGCTCGCGGCCGGAGATCGACGTGTCGCGGGTCGTGCTGGTCGGCCAGTCGTTCGGCGGCGCGGCGGTGATCGCGCTGGCGGCGAAGAACCCGCCGGGTGTCCGGCTGGTGCTGAACTTCGCCGGCGGCGGCGGCGGCGATCCGCGCCTGCATCCGGGCGAGCCCTGCGCGCCCGACCAGCAGGCCGCGCTGTTCGCCGAATACGGCCGCAGCGCGCGCGTGCCGACGCACTGGATCTACACGACCAACGACCGCTACATGGGACCGTATCCGGCGCAATGGTTCGAGGCCTTCCGCGGCGCCGGCGGCGTCGGCAAGTACCACGCGCTGCCGGCCTTCGGGCAGGACGGCCACCAGCTGTTCGCGCGGGGCCTGACGCTCTGGAAGCCGCTGGCCGAGAACGCGCTGCGCGATGCCGGCTTCGAGCCGCGGCCATTGAACCGGCCGGCGG
>Ga0065721_10051780_pt1 | contig 13574 bp, 11 predicted proteins | sample Mesricmetagenome_FD_59108 | JGI IMG/M metagenome (GOLD analysis project Ga0065721, IMG submission 59108) | Mesophilic microbial community from rice straw/compost enrichment Sample: eDNA_1 v2 (version 2) | ecosystem: Engineered > Solid waste > Grass > Composting > Bioreactor | place: USA: Davis... | reverse complement strand
GATGTGACCGAGGTGCCCGACAGCATGCTTGATGCTCTCAGGACCTTTCTCATCGGGCGCGCAATTCGAAACCTCCGCGGTCAGGGCAATCAGCACGCCTCGATGCTGGTCAACGCTTCCCGCTTCACAGGTATTCAGAACAGCCTTCGGAACCGGCTGCACGAGCATCTCAAGATTATCGAGGATGCTGTCCGCGTCGACGGATCGAGGACCGACGCGCTCTCCAATCCGGTGATTGCCGAACTGCATCGTTGCTGGGAGGAGGAGTATTCGGAAGCGCATCCCGACTGGTCAGATATACTGGGCAGCCTTCTCCCCGTTGCCGCGTCGGCCATCGTTGTCTCGGTGAACAGGGACTCCCCCACCAGTCTCGACTATGATGCCGCAGGCGAGAACGGCCTGACGGTGATCGCCATCGGCGGCTTCTCGTTGTCGCGCGGCCTGACGCTCGAAGGGCTTACTGTCTCCTATTTCCTGCGAAACTCGCTGATGTACGACACGCTGATGCAGATGGGTCGCTGGTTTGGGTACCGGCAGGATTACGAAGATCTCTGCCGGGTCTGGATGCTGCGCGAAGCCGCTTCCTGGTATGCGCATATCAGCGATGCGACAGAGGAACTGCAAAACGAGCTGAAGCGGATGGAGCAGATTAACGCCACCCCCATGCAGTTCGGGCTTGCGGTCCGAAGCCATCCGAGTTCGCTCATGGTCACGGCACGCAACAAGATGGGCTCCGGCGAAAAGCATGTGATGGTCGGCCTGTCGAACAGCTTCGTCGAAACGACGAGGCTCGCCCTCGCCGACGATTCGATCAGGCTCAATCGCGCAGCACGAGACAGGCTCATGTCGGCGCTTGCCGCCACGGGCCGAGACCAGTCATCGGCTCAGCCCGCGTCCGGCGGGCTCCTGCTCTCCCGCGTGCCTGTGGAGCTCATTGACGACTTCCTCCTTGGTTTCGACAACCATCCCGAATCATTGCTCACCACGATTGATCCCGTGCGCCGGTACATCTCGGATCGGAAGAGCGATGAACTTGCCGAATGGGATATCCTGATCGCATCGCTCAGACCCACGCCCGGGCAGGTAGAGCAACCGCTCGGCGGCTGGTCGATCGTTCCGATCAGCCGCGCGATTGGCGCCGACGATCTGAAGAAGGGGATGCTCTCGATCAGCGGCACCAGTTCGCGAGTCGCGTCGCGTGGCATGGAAAAGGCGGGCCTGAGCGACGCGCAGGTCGAGCTGGCGGAGGCTGATTATCGGCGGGAAAAGGGATTGTCGGAGGATGCGCGCCCCAATTTCCCCGACCGGGTCTATCGGCATCGTCGCAGCCGCCCCCTGCTGCTGCTCTACAACATCCGCATAAAGAAAACGGACGTCCAGGCTGACGATCTGGCAATACTTCCGACCGACCCCGTCGTCGGCTGGGGCATCAGCTTTCCGCCCTCGTCGCGTCCGGACAAGCGGGTAGAATATGTCCTGAACACCACAAAGCTTCGCGAACTATTTGGTGAACCGGACGAAGATGAGGACGCGGAGATGGAGGACGAGGATGCCTGACGATCCCTGGGCGGGACTTGCAGTTGGTGGCATCGATGCCCGACGTGTCTCACCAGATGGGCGACACGACTTCTTCTGGATACTCGCCGGCAATTGCGAACCTGGCTTGTTGCTGAGGCTGACGGAGGACACGGCGGAAGTCCGTCCTCTGCCGCGGATGCGCAATCTTGATCTCGGCTATCGCGAGATAGCCGGCAAACGATCACTCGTCCTGCTGCTGAAGGATAGCGAGCAGCGCGAGCTTTTCGCCGAACTCTGCGCCGACATAGTGCGGGCGGGCGAGGCTGCCGTGGAGAATGATGACGCGTTGAACCGCGCGCTCCGCCGCACAATGCGCTGGCATCACCTTCTGCGTGGCGGCCGAGCGGATCAGCTGTCCGTGGAGGAGCAGCGAGGACTTCTGGGCGAACTCAACTTTCTCGCCCGGCTGATCGGGCTTCTCGGTCATCGAGCTGCCATCGAGGCCTGGAAGGGACCCTCCGGATCGTCGAAGGACTTCGAACTCGGAGACAATCTTGTCGAGGTGAAGGCCCGCCGCGGTGCTGCTCGGCCGCATGTCACGATATCCTCCGAGGATCAGCTCACCGACGTACCGGGGTGCCGCCTGTTTCTCGTCGTCACTCCCGTTGACGCTGTCGTCAAACCGGCGGGGAAGACGCTCACCGATCATGTGTCGGAGCTCGACAGCCAATTCTCGATGGAAGACCCGGAAGCGTGCATGCTCTGGGAACAGGCGCTGGCCGAAACAGGGTTCGATTTTGCGCACGACTATTCCGAGCGGCGCTGGCTGATCGGCAGAGACCTTGAATTCGAAGTGCTGGATGGCTTCCCGCGCATTACTGGCCCGTTGCCCAACGGGGTTACGGGCGTTCGCTACAGCATCGGTCTTGATGCCTGCGCTCCCTTCGCGATCGCGGAAGACACCCTGGACCGTCTGATTTCAGACGGGAGCAAATGATGGAAGAACTTCACGCATATCATCGGGAACTCCTCGCCGAAGTTCAGCGCGACGCCGATGCAATGGGCATGATCACGACCGAGGCATTTCTTGAAATTGTCGCGGAAATCCTCGACGAGGCGGGCGAGGTCTCCTCACTGTCGCAGGCCTATCATTCGGGCAAGCACGGCGCCAAGGCAATCCAGGTCGATGCCTATGCATGGGACCCCGCCGATGACGAGGGCGTGCTCAGCCTCATCATCTGCGACTTCAACGTGGCGGATGACCTGCAGTCGATCCTCAAGGCCGACATCAACAAGCTGCTGACACGTCTTGTCGAATTCGTTGTGGCAGCGCGGACCAGGGAATTTCGCGAGAAGCTCGAGGAGACGAGCAATGCTTTCGTCCTTTCCGATCTGATAACGCGTGTCTGGAAACAGATACGCAAGATCAAGCTGATCCTCGTCACCAATCGCGAGAACCGGGCCACGACGGACGCACAACCTGTCGGAGCCATCGGCGGCGTCCCCGTGACCTCCAACGTCTGGGATATCTCGCGTCTGCACCGCTATGTGTCTTCGGGACAGACCCGCGGTGAACTGATTGTCGATTTCGCCGAAGAGTTTGGCGAACCCATTCCGGTGCTCAAGGCTTCGTATGATGGCGCTCCGCTCGAAAGCTATATTGCGGTCATACCCGGCAAGCAGCTTGCCGCCATTTATGACAAGTGGGAAGCGCGACTCCTCGAAGCCAACGTCCGAAGCTTCCTCCAGGCACGCAACAAGGTGAACAAGGGAATTCGCGATACCATTCGGGACGCACCCAGCATGTTCTTTTCCTACAACAACGGGCTGACAGCCACGGCCGAAAGCGTCGAGATCGCCGATATGGGCGAAGGCCTCTTTCTGATGTCGGCCGCCAACTTCCAGATCGTGAATGGCGGCCAGACCACGGCGTCGATCCACGCAGCGCGCAAGCAGGAGGAGCTTGCCGACGTCTTCGTGCAGATGAAGCTGACCGTTGTCCCTCCGCATGAGGCGGAAGAGGTGGTGCCGCTCATTTCGCAATATGCCAACAGCCAGAACAAGGTGAACGCAGCAGACTTCTTCGCGAACCACCCGTTCCATATTCGGATGCAGCAATATTCCCGGCAGATCCTTTCTCCGGCTGGAGACAGCAATTACCGCGAAACCAAGTGGTTCTACGAGCGTGCGCGCGGGCAATATGCCGATGAGCGTGGCCGCCGAAGCATTTCCGACCGCAAGAAGTTCGACGCCGAATACCCGAAAAGCCAGTTCTTCACGAAGACCGATCTCGCCAAGTTCGAGAACTCGTGGCGATGCAAGCCCCATGTCGTCAGCCTCGGCGCCCAGAAGAACTTTTCCGAAATGGCGAAGGCCGTCGGCGATGAATGGAGCCGAAGCGATGCCGGCTTCGATGAGACCTGGTTCCGAAGAGTGATCGCCAAGGCGATCATATTTCGGCACATCGAGCGTCTCGTCCCTCACCAACCCTGGTACACGGGAGGCTACCGCGCAAACATTGTCACTTACGCCTTCGCCAAGCTCGTGCATGATGCCGACGCCCGAAAGAAGGTCATCGATCTCGATAACGTCTGGAGACTTCAGCGAGTGCCGGCGGTTCTCGAAAGGGCAAGCCTGGCCGCAGCGGCGGCAGCGAACGACGTCATCACGAGCCCCCCAGCCGGCGTCAGAAACCTGAGCGAGTGGGCCAAGAAACAGGCGTGCTGGTCATCGCTCGCGAACCGGCGCGTGGACTATGATGCCGACTTCGAGGACAGTCTGATCGATCCTGACGAGGCACGTGCAGCCAAACGCGATGATCGACGCGATCGAAAGGCGAAAAGCGGCGTGGAGGCTCAGCGCGAGGTCATCGGATTGGGTTCGCAATATTGGGCCCAGCTCATCGCCTTCGGTGAGTCGATCGGGAAGCTTACGCCAAAGGAAGCGGGCATACTGAACGCCTGCTCGCTAACCTCTGGTCGGGCGCCCAGCGAAGCGCAATGTCGCGCGGCACTTGCCATCGCCGACAAGCTCGAGAAATTCTATCCGAAAGATTGATCGCGCAGTAGCCGTCGCGGAGACTCAGCTGGTGGAGCTGGGCACGAGCACACCATGGACGATCTTCGCAATCTGGTGTGCGAGCAGCGGTGGCACGGCATTGCCGACCTGAACATATTGTTCGGTTCGATTGCCCTCAAAAAAATAGTTGTCGGGAAATGTCTGCAGGCGCGCCGCTTCCCTGACCGTCAGGCTACGACACTGAAGCGGGTCCGGATGGATGAAATAATGCCCGTCCTTCGAGATATGGCTCGTGATCGTGGTCGATGGCTCGTTCCAGAGCTGAACCCGAAATCTGTCGGCGAACTTGCCGCTTTCCCAGCTGCGATGATCGGGAGCGAGGCCCCGCGGATATTCGTCCGCCTTGGGGGAACGCGCATGACACTCGGCAAAGGTCGCCGCAAAGGCATATCGGGCAAGGTCTGTGGTCATGTGACCACGCGTTTCGTGATTGGGCAGTACGTGGAGCTGCTCATCGACCAGCCACGCGCTCAGCCAGTTGTCGCGAACGGCCGTTACACGGCGATCACTGCGAGGCAGTGCTTCCTCTGCCTCAGTCAGCGTCTCGCGGTGGTCCATCAATGCCGAGGCCACTTCGCCAAGCTCATCCAATGCAGACTCCCGGCAGGCGCGGGCGGCCGCCCCGAAGGCGTCGATGACCGCCGACCGCCAGGCGCTTTCGGAATCTGGCTGCCGACTTAGCCCACTGCGCAGCTTGGGCATGTTCCCTAGCACATCGGCCACACTGCAAGCAGTCATGCTGCTCGCAAGTCTCCGGTTAACCTGATCCGGGTGCCCGGTCAGTCGGTCTGACCGAATGCCCAGGAGAATGACCCGGTGCCGCCGCTGCGGAATTCCGTAGAGCTCGCTGCGGATGACATAATCACCATGCTTTCCCTTCCCGTCACAGACCAGAGGCAAGATCGTATACTGGCCCGACGTCCCGCCAGCATTGCGGAGGTCGGCGAGCACCTTTTCGAAGATGCCCTCGCCCGCAACTTTCGACGAAAGTATTCCTTTGACATTCTCCATGACGAAGGCAGCGGGTCGGAGCCGGTCGAGAATTCTGATATATTCCTGATACAGGAAGTGCCGGTGATCCGCCGCGGGGTCGTAAGCAAGATTTCCACGATTTCTTGCGCGGCCGACGAGCGAGTAAGCCTGACATGGCGGGCCGCCGATCAGGACTGTGTCGTCACCTGCTTCCGCCCTGATTGATTTCAGCCGCTGATCGATCTCCTCCCTCGCCTCATCGGTCCCGAGTTCGAGCATTGCCGTCTCGTCCTCAGCGGCCTTCCATTCGGCGGGGTGCGCCGCAATCAATTCCTCCCGCGAGATATCGCCAGCAATGAAGCTGTAATAGGCATCCGGAATCCTACGGAACTGCCGCGTGAAGGCGCGAAGCCGGAGAGTGCGGAACGCCGATGGTTCCTTCTCGACGGAAAGGGCTATGTCGAATACTGCTCGACCCGCTTCCTTGAGCGACGAAAATCCCTCCGCCAAACCTCCCGGTCCGGCAAACAGATCAACGGTCTTGAAGATACGGCTGGTCGTCACGAAATTTCCCCTGTCGCCGGCCTCTTACCAGGTCCAGCGGAACGCGCCAGGGAGAAAAGGCATTGGTCGACATCGTCGACACCGCAACCAGGTCCAGAATGATGGCCAATATCCGCAGCAAGGATACCAAGCCTGAACTGCTGCTGCGCAAGGCGATGCATGCACGCGGGTACCGTTTCCGCCTTCATGACCGCCGACTTCCGGGCACTCCTGATCTCGTCTTTCCGCGATACCGAGCCGCCGTATTCGTTCACGGCTGCTTCTGGCACCGTCACGAGGGGTGTCGCTTCGCAACAACGCCAGCAACGAGACCCGACTTCTGGGCGGAAAAGTTCGACGCGAACCTTTCCCGCGACCTAAAGCACGAGAAGGACCTGCAGGCTAAAAATTGGCGAGTAGCGGTGATTTGGGAATGCGAAATCCAACGCTCAGTACAGGACGCGGCAAGCGAACTGTCGGATTGGCTTCAATCTTCCCGACCATAATGTGCGGGCCGATACGAACACAGTAGATTGAGTGGAACAAATGGGGAATATTTGATTGCTATCTACGCACGCCGGTGCCAAGGGATGCCTTTCGGATTGGGGACGTTCAGGCATGCAAATTCGATCGGGGCTCCGCTGGTGAAGCGCTTGCTCGCCTCCCTTTTTGGTTCTCGACAAACGACATCAAGCGAAGTCGCGGAAAGGGTTGCCCCTACGGGACGTGTCGGGCGCGTCAGGGTTGGGATAATCACGATTATAGAGGAGGAATTCGAGGCCGCGAAATCGGTTTTCGGACTGCATCACAATGTCGCGGGCACGCCTTATTTCGTGGACGGCGACGGGAGCACGAAGGAGTGGGACCTTGCGCTGATCCAAGCGTCGGACCGCTCCAACGTGCCCGTATCCGCCGATGCCACCGATTTCATGGAAGACCTGCGTCCTCAGGTAATGATCCTGCTGGGCGTCGCGGGCGGCCTTTGCGACGCCAAGAACCAAGGCCGGGACGGAATTCGCACCGGCGACGTCCTGTTCGCCGATCAGGTAAACTACGTCGAGTTCCTCAAGATCGACAACAACGCCGCCAGAGTTCGCACCTACGCCATCGACCATCCGTCGGAACCCCTTCGCAAGAACGTCTGCGTGCCGATCTCGAAAACCTTTAACATTCGCGATGCGCTGGACGCGAACCACCAACCGCCCGATGCCGATGCCCCCTGCAAGATCCATGTGGGAGGGATCGTATCTGCCGAGAAGGTGATGGGTGACGTCCGCAGCCCGGTACAGAAGCAGTTGCTCGAGCCCTTCGACAAGCCGCTGGCAGTCGACATGGAGTCCATCGGAATGGCTAGAGCTGTCTGCCACGGGCGGGGATCGTTCTGGTACCATCCTCGCTATGTGGTTGTTCGGGGCATCTCGGATCTGGTGGCCGACGGGGAAAACAACGAGCAGCGCGCGCAGTGGAAGTCCTTCGCCGCGCACGCCGCCGCGCTGGTCGCAAGGCAGTTTGTTCAGACCCTCCCGCCCGATATTCGAGAGAATTGATATGCCGCAGCTTAAGCCAGAGGATTTTCGCAAACAGGTGGTCACCTCGGCGCGCAGCCTCTGCGCCTCCTGGGATTCGCACGAGCCGGCATTCTCGCTGATGACCCGCTGGTCGCGATCCTACGATGACATCTTCGGGGGCGAGCTTGGTACAACGCTTCGCGAGGACGAGGTGCTCGACCACTCACTTTCCACGGGACGAGCAATCTTGTCTGGCCGTGGCGGAGATGGAAAGACCTGGTTGCTACGACGCCTGTTCAAACGCGCGATCGACGCCGGCATCGTGCCAGTATTCATCGACTTGAAGCAGTGGACAGGAGCGGATTACGAGGTCTGGAAGGAATGGACCCAGGATAATTCCGGTGCCGGCGCAGACTTTCTCGTTCGCCGCTTCTCGGGGCTGGAGCTCGGCATCATCGACCTTGATCGCCTCCCGCCGAACCTCCGCAAGATCATATTCGTGGACGGCCTGAACGAAATTACGGCCAAGGTTGGCCTTGAGGTACTCACGGTTCTCGACGAGATCGTGGCGTATTACATGAATACCTCGGTCATTGTCGTGGATCGTCTCGTCCGCAGGGACCTACCTAGTCCGGCCCGGTGGTGGATTGGAACGCCATTGCCGCTAACCGCCAACGAGATCCGCCGGCACCTGCCCAAGGGTGCTGCAGTGGTCGAGGACGACCTGCGGTCCTCGCCATTCTTCCTCGATGCAGCGTTGCGATCGGGGAGCTCCGGCGAAGGCCGCGTGACGATGCTGGGTACGATGATCCACAAGCACTTTGGGCTTGCCGATGCCGAGGTCGGCACTGTAGCTGAAGCTTGCTTTGCCGCATACTCCGCCGCACGATCTCGGATGTTCGACGTCGCGGCGTTTGCAGCGAAGGTCGGCAAGCCAATATTCGACAAACTTGAGCAGTCCGGTGCGATCAAAATCGACGGCGCGAATGGATTCTTCCAGCATCACATCGCGCATGACTTTCTTGCCGCGACACATGTTGCGCGACTCGATGCTGTCCACTGGACCCCAAGCTTGTTCCGGGAATTGAGCTTTGATGCCAGCTCGTTTGACGCAGTCGAGTTGGCGTTCGAGCAACTCGCGGAGGGACCTGCGGACTTGTTCCTGCAGAAGCTGTATGACTGGAACCTCTACGCAGCCGGCTATGCTCTTGCGCAAAGGCGACGAGATGACACCCCGGTGGGTACAGAGATGCAGACCGTGATACTTGCCATGCTCAGTGACAAATGCTTCGATCCTGTCATTGCCACCCGCCAACGCGCTTCAGACGCCCTGCGCCTTATGCAGATCGAGGAAGCAGCCCCGTTTCGTCAGGCGACGACCCTCACCGAGCTTTGCGCCGTAGTCGATGCAGTTGGCTCCAACATCCCATGGTTCAATGAATGGAAGGAAGTCTTTCGCATATCCGAGACACAGGTCATTGAGCCCGCAGCACTGGCAAAGATCATCGAGGACAACTCCATCCTTGGCTGGACCGTTGCAAACGTCGCCAAGAGGGTCCCCGACGGTGGATGGATATTGCATCAGCTGGCCGAATGGCTTGCAGCCTCTCCCAATGCGACGGTGAGGTGGCGGATCGCCCACGTGCTCGGGGCAATTCCCGGGCACGAATCACTCCATTACCTTCGTGATCTGATCGACAACGATGCCGACGAGGACGTCCGCTATGGCGCGACAAGGTCACTCGTCGAGCTTGCCACCATTTCGAGTCCGGAGCTTAGGGCGGAAGTAAGCGCCGCGATCACCGAGCGAGCGTCAGCGATCTCGAGGTCTGACCGGATTGCACGCGAGCTGAGGTCCAGCCTGCTTGTCGATCCCTCGGTCGCGCCGCCTGGATGGCTGGCCTTCGTTCAGGCTTGCGTGCAGGCGCTGTTCCTCGCAACCGAGCACCTTGGGGAGCGGGATTCATGGCGCGGGTGCCTAAACGAAGCGGAGAAGCTATATGCTTCGGCGCCAGCGGCGCAGGAGAATGCGGATCATGGCTGACTGGGACCAGAGGTTTATGGAGCTGGCCGGGTTCGTAGCCGGCTGGAGCAAGGATCGGAGCCGTCAAGTTGGCTGCGTGATCGTGGCTCAGGACAACAGCATCCGATCGATCGGGTTCAACGGGTTCCCGCGTGGTCTGAATGATGACCATGATGACCGGCATGAGCGGCCGGCCAAGTATTTCTGGACGGAGCATGCAGAGCGGAATGCGATCTACGCCGCTGCACGCAACGGGATTCCGCTCGCTGGCTGCCGCATGTACCTGCCCTGGTTTCCCTGCGTTGATTGTGCTCGGGCTATCGTTCAGGCAGGGATATCAGAGCTTGTGAGCTTGCATCCTGACTTTTCCGACCCGCAGTGGGGCGAGGGATTTCGCACCTCAGTGGACCTCCTTGAGGAAGCCGGAGTCGCTGTTCGCTTTACCATGCCCTAGCGAAATCTCTGCCCCCCGCATTGCTGGTTGCGGCGATCCGAGGGCATCCTGTGCAAATACATTGAGGCACTTCGATGACTTACCTTGAATTCGAAGCGGCAATTTATGCCTTCTGGCGACTTCCCGGAGACTAATGACAGCTTTCGGGAGCGAGGTCTTAGACGGCGCAACGGCCGACATCAGGCGCAAAGCTGCCGCTCTTCCCGCCCAATAAAAGACCCGCCCAGTGTGCATGTCCTTAAGAACAGAGGCCGGGCGGGTGCGATTGGCAGCCATGTAGAATAAGAAGCCGATCAAATCAAAGCCAGTGCGGCACGCTGACCGGCAGAGTCGCCCGATTTGCCCGACAAAAAAATGGCGGCCCCGAGAGGCCGCCAAGGAAAATGAATGAAGAGAGCCCTCCATTCGGGTCGCGAAGCGGCGCATATAGAACCCTCGCACCAGCGCCAGAGAATTTACCATGCCGTAACGGAATTTCCCGGTCTGATGCATTTTCGCAACAGACTTGCGGCAAAAGCCTATCGCACTTCGCGTTCGACAAGCAGTTCGGTCGCCGGCTTGCGCCGTAATGCGACGATGAGCACCCCGAGCATCGCCAACCCGCCGCCGATGCCCATGCGCATATCGAATTGATCATTGGTGATCAGCACCCCGAGCCCGATCGTCGCGAGCGGCGTCATCAAGGTCAGGGGCGCGAGCAAGTTTGCTTCGTAGCGACCGATGAGATGATAATAGACGGAGTGCGCGCCGACCGACACGATCAGCGCCGTAAACAGGACGGCTGCGACGAGCGGCCATCCTGTCGCCAATGCCGAGGTCCATTGCCCATCCTCGAGCAGAAAGGTCGCGAGCGTCAGAACTGTCGCTGACACCAGCCCGACCCACGCCTGAAACTGGAATGGCTTTACGCCATCAACCTGCTTCATCAGCACCGCGCCAGCGGCACCAGCAAAAGCGCTGGCGGCAACGACCCAGAGGCCGGTCGAGAGCGAGAGTCCGCCGGGCCGCCAGGTCACGATCAGAACACCGATCAATGTCAGCGCGATGCCCAGGCCGCGGCGCCAGTGAATGCGTTCACCCAGCACCAGCACGGATAGCAGCATCGTGAAGGGGACGCCGAGTTGGAGAATGATCGCCGCTTCCGAAGGCGAAACGGTCTGCAGACCGACAAATAAAAGAGAGAAACTGCCGCCACCCAGACAAAGCGCGATGGCAATAATGCGCCATGCCGGTCGCGGCATCGGCAGTAGCCACGGCCACATGACCAGCGCCACGACAGCAAAACGCAGCGAGGCGTAGAAAAGCGGCGGAATGCCCCAATCGGTCACGATGATCTTGCTCAGGACATTGTTGAACGCCCAGATCAGGCACACGGCGAAGAGCAGCAAGAAATCGCGAACGCGCACGGCCTGAGCCTATTCCGCGACGCGCGCGGCGTCTTCCAGCTTCGCAATCTGCTCTAAACAAATGGCATGAACTGCCCGGCCGAGCTCCTCGACGCAGCCGGAAAGCCACAGAAGCTCTTCTTCGCTGATCCGATAATGCTTCGAATAGCGCGCCTTCACATATGCTTCTTTCAGCTTCTCGAAGCGAGCGCGATCAGCTTTCAGCTCGCGGGGCCAAGCATCGACCAGACGCATGTCGATCCGCTCAGCCTGTGTCCTCAGAAAACCCAGATTGTGAACGTGTGGTGTGTAGAAGGTGCAGACCAGCAAAACGCAATGGTACAGAGTTTCAGCTGTCTGGTGCAACTCAAAGGCTGTCTCTTTCAGATGGCCCCTCTCGATGCCGAAAATCACGAAATCCTGGCGACGCATCGCCGCCGGAAACCACTCGTCGAAGTATTCCCGCGCCATCGCCAAGGCCTGCTCGGGCGTCTTTGGCTTCGGCTTGTGCAATTCCTTGTCGTCATATTCGTAAAGCGCGATGCCGTCCTTCGCGACGTCCATGAAGAAATAGCGCCCGTGCGCCAGCCCGTCGTTCACTTCCTGGATCGTGTGGACGATGAAGTTGACCGGGGTGTGCAAGGTCTTGTCGATGGCAAGCTCGCGCGTGAGCCGGTCCTCAAGTTTCAGCCAATAATCGACGCGCTCGGTCAGGCGCTTGTCGTTGACGATGATGAGCAGATCGAAGTCGGAGCGATAGCCCTTAGCGGTGTGCGGTTCATCGACCCAGCCGCCGCGTGCGTAACTGCCGTAGAGGATGATCTTGTCGATCCGGCCCTTCTTTTTCCAGTTCATCGTGCCGAGCGCGAGCGCATCCTCGAATTCTTCGAAGATGATCTGCTTCACGCGCTCGAGCTCGCGCTGCTTGTTCGCCGGGAGATGATCGAGATCGGTTTTCATTGATTTTCATCCTGTAATCCCGCTCGCCAGATGGCAAGCATCGTCGGGTCCAAATCTGAAGACAAGTTCATCCCGGCACGCGAAAGTCCCAGACCGGAATGCCGAACGCGCGCGCCTTGTCGACGAGATTGTCCTGGATGCCGGTGCCCGAGAAAACGACGAGTCCCGCAGGCATGGCATCGATCAGCCGCTCGTTGCGCTTGAAGGGTGCGGCCTTCTTGTGGCGATTCCAGTCGGGCCGAAACGCCACCTGCGGCACGCCGCGCGCGTCGGCCCAGCAGGCCGCCGCGCGTTCGGCGCCAGTGGGCGTCGCCCCGTGCATCAGCACCATGTCGGCATGACGGGCATGCACCTTGTCGAGGGCCGACCAGATATGGCGGTGATCGTTGCATGCGGGTCCGCCGCTGAAGGCGATGCGCGTTCCTTCGGGGATCAAGGCCTTGGCTTTTTCACGAAGTCGCTTGTCCATGAAGTCACGGCTGTCGATCATCGCTGCGGTCATCGTCTTGTGACGGACGCGCGATCCTGTGCGCGGGGTCCAGGCTTTGCGGGCGTGGATGCGGAACTGCTCGGCGGCGCATTCGCGAAAAAACTCCATCGTGTCGCGGCGTTCGATCATCGTGATGCCCTCGGCGATCGCGCGCTCGAGTTCGACCGAGCGTATTTCGCTGCCGTCCTGCTCGCGCTGGAGCGAGCGCTGTGCCAGCTCATTCTTGTCGAGTTCGCGCTCAATCCGTTCGCCGGCCCGGTGGAAAATATTGACGACGCCCCAGAGCAGATCCTCGAGATCGGGCTCGATACGGGTATCGACGAGGCAGCCCGCCAAGGCGTCGAAAATGTCGGCGACGGCACCGCCGGCGAGACGGTCGTCGGGAAGCGGCCGGACGTCGGGTTCATCCTCATAGGGCCGGTGGCCGTAAAGCTGCATTTCCTGGAGCAGATAGGCGCTGGCGCCGGGCTCATACGGTTCGCTGCGTTCGGGAAGGCTGGACAGGTCGGTCATGGCGTTTCTCTTGTCTGGGGGCCGCGCCTCTCGCGGCCTTCGCGGCGACGCCTTTGCGGCGGCGGGTGTGGGTTCGCACCGCGCGGGGCACCCGCGCGGCCGAAGCGCCAGCGAAGGATGGCGGGCTCGC
>Ga0065721_10051779_pt1 | contig 13575 bp, 11 predicted proteins | sample Mesricmetagenome_FD_59108 | JGI IMG/M metagenome (GOLD analysis project Ga0065721, IMG submission 59108) | Mesophilic microbial community from rice straw/compost enrichment Sample: eDNA_1 v2 (version 2) | ecosystem: Engineered > Solid waste > Grass > Composting > Bioreactor | place: USA: Davis... | reverse complement strand
GCGGACAAATCGGTCCGCGTGGCGAACTATCATCGCCAGATGATGCATGACGTGGAGATGATCGCCCACGCCTGCGGCGTCCCCCACGCCAGGGAACTGAAACGCCACCACGTACGTCTAGTAATGCACAATGGGCAATCCATCAACTTGGCCAAGCTCCACCCCGAACCGATAAAACTCGTATCTGCACAAGAGACACGCTCCCTATGAAACTCCTGCTGATCATTTTCACCACTTTGATGTGTGGAATTTCCTTCGCTCAGTCGTCCAAAGAAGGTCCCGTATTGGAGGAATTGCGCTGGGTGGATAACGGCTATCTGGAACGACAGCGCAATGTGATCGACGAAATTGGTCGCTCCGAATTCGGCACCCGCGTGCGCAAAGATATCGGCGACTTGCGCCTGTTACAGCGCATCATCGACGAGGGTCTGATCAACCAGACACAAAGACCACAACTGCAAGCGATGGGTGTAGTGCTCGGCGATGTCTATGTGAATGAATTGGGCCTGGAATGGCGTGTATATAAAGATGAAGAAGGAAAAAGTCGCGCCGTCTGCGTGCCCAAAACAAGCCACTGTCTTTTTCCAATTACGATGATTTCCAAACGCGCGAGTCTGGGCGTAAAACCGAATGTGCGCGAACTCTATGACAAAGGCATTTCACTGATCGCTGACCACCTTCCCAAGCTGCCTTACAGCGCACCATCACAGGTCAATAATGCGCGCTGAACAACAGACAAAATAGCGGCGAATTTATTCTTTTTAACCTTTAATACATGCGGTTTTATTGCGTCCAAATTCGCTGTCAAGTCATATTGCTATTGTGATTAATCCCGCCTAGAATCGGCGATGAATGTGGGGGCCCACTTGAGCCCAAAAAACCCGCTGCAGTAAAAGCCGATTAGGAATTTGATCTCCAAAGCATTTAAATCGCGCTAAAAAGGCCTTTTATTTTTCTTTGGAATTCAAGATGTTGCCTCATCCTTTTAAAGTTGTTCGTTTTTTGGGGGCAGTATCGCACTTCATTTTGACCGCCCGTTCTTCAAGGTTCACTCAAGGTTTTCCAGAAGTTTTTCAGCAAAGGTTAAACAGAAGTTATGTCATCAACAAACAAGTTACGTGGAACTGTAAAGTGGTTCAACGAGAGCAAGGGTTATGGTTTCATCAGTCGTGAAGGCGGTGCAGACCTGTTCGTTCACTTCAGCAATATCATCGGATCTGGCTTCAAAACCTTGAAGGAAGGTCAAATGGTCACCTTTACTGAAGGCGTCGGCCAAAAAGGCCCACAAGCCGAAAATGTCGAGGTAGCCTGAGTTTCCGGCAATCCCCCATTATTTAGAATTTGTTGACCCGGCGGCACGACGTGCGATGACCATCCGGGTCAATCAAATCATTTAATCAGGCCCCTCGGGGCCGTTCCTCTTCCACCAGATTACGTCGTTAATCTGCGCCCTGTCCTTTGCTGATTTAACAACACCAAACAGCCGTCATTTGCGGTCATGTTTACTACCACCTAAACAGGGCGGTGATTCCGGCGCACCATTGACCGCAGCCCACTCATCAGGGGTATAGGTATGGATGGCCAAGGCGTGAACGCCGGCCGCCAGGGCATCGGCGAGAGCGCCATAAACCAGGCGGTGGCGCTGCACCGCATTGCATCCAGCAAACCTCTCCGCCACTACCACAACTTTGAAATGTGTTTCCGAACCGGGAGCGACACTGTGGCCGTGACTTTCATTAATCACCTCGTGGTGAAGCGGCGTGAATGTGGTGACAAGGCGTTCGTTAATCAGATTCTCTAACTGCATTTTTATGACCCTCTAACTGGCGGAATGTTATCGGCGTGCCACTGGTCGATTCCAAGCAAACGTTGATACCTCTCACGCTGGACAGCAGGCATTTTATAGCTAGGCTTAACCTGTAAACGCCGGAGCGCGTCTGCAAAAACTATTACAAGGGCCTCAGGCCCGCGGATTTACTATCTCTCGGAAGTGTGTAGTCATGAATCCTGAAGTTGTCTTTATTGATCGAAGAAAAGGTGGAGATCGCCGTCTAGACGCCGATCCGTGCAGAAACCTACCGCTGGACCTCTATCATCGCAAACGTCGCAAATCCAAAGAGCGGCGCGCCGCTGACCGCAGCCTTACGGACGATTATTTCGCCTACCAGGCCAGCAAGCAGGGTGGCGAGGATCATCACGGCAGAAGCCCAAAAGCCAACTAGCGGCCTGGTCGCAACCTACCCATTGCAATGGCCAACAGCGGTCAACGGCTTGCTCGCGCCTGAAAAGCTCATCAAAAGTTACTGGCGTTAGTGTCCTGGAAATAAAAACGGCCCGCACTGGAGGGCCGTTCAGAGAAGATTTCTAGGGATGATGTGGCAGCTTATTGTGGGCCCTGAATGATGGGCTTGCCCACTTCGAGAATTTTCATGGTATTGGTGCCGCCATGAACATGCGCGATGTCACCTTTCGAAATAATCACCAAATCCCCTTCTTTCACGATGTTTTTCGCCAACAAAGTGTCGATCGCCTTCTGATTGGACTGCGCGAAAGTCAGATTCTCGTTATTGAACAACACAGTTTCCACGCCGCGATAAAGCGCCGCGCGGCGCAAAGTGCGCTCGTGGGGTGACATGGCGAAAATCGGGAGACGGGAGCCGTAACGGCTCATCAACAAAGGCGTAGCGCCGGTTTCGGTCATACATACGATGGCGGCAACGCCGGGCATTTGGTTGGCGGTGAACATGGCGGCGGCAGCAATTGCCTGATCGATGGCCACTCGATTGGTGGGCTCGCGCTCCAGTGCTTTGTGGTGTCCCTCGGTTTTTTCCGCACCGACGATCACGCGCACCATAGCCTCAACGGTTTCCACCGGGAATTGGCCGGCAGCGGTCTCGGCGGAGAGCATTACCGCGTCAGTGCCATCGAGTACAGCGTTCGCCACATCGAACACCTCTGCCCGAGTGGGCAGCGAACTGTTGATCATGCTTTCCATCATCTGGGTGGCGGTGATCACGCAGCGGTTGAGGGCGCGGGCGCGGGCGATGATGTGTTTCTGTACGCCGATCAAAGAGGCATCGCCGATTTCCACACCCAGGTCACCACGAGCGACCATCACCGCATCAGAGGCTTTGATAATGCCGTCGAGAACTTCATCGTTCTCCACGGATTCAGCGCGTTCGATCTTGGCGACCAGCGCTATATCACCGCCGGCTTCTTTAACCAGCGAGCGGGCGAGATTCATGTCTTCAGCGCTGCGCGGGAAAGACACCGCTAGATAATCCACACCAATGGCGACGGCGGTTTTGATGTCCGCGTAGTCTTTATCGGTCAACGCCGGCGCGGTAAGTCCACCACCCTGACGGTTGATACCTTTGTTGTTGGACAGCTTGCCACCAACGGTCACCGTGGTATTGACGCGATTGCCGATAACGGAATCCACCTTGAGCACCACCCGGCCGTCGTCGAGCAACAACAGGTCGCCCGGATTTACGTCGCGGGGCAGCTCTTTATAGTCGATGCCTACCTGAAGCTGATCGCCCGCTTCTGTGGGCAGATCAGCATCCAGAGAGAATTTGTCGCCGACGTTCAATTTGATCGGGCCTTTGGCAAAGCGCGCGATACGGATTTTGGGGCCCTGAAGGTCGCCCAACACCGCAACATAACGGCCGTGTTTACTCGCGAATTCGCGCACGGCGTTGGCGCGGTTACGATGCTCTTCCGGAGAGCCGTGGGAAAAGTTCAGACGTACAACGTTTACTCCCGCGATAATCAGTCTTTCCAGAACTCCAGGCTCATCAGTGGCAGGTCCCAAGGTACTGACTATTTTCGTACGTCTCAGCATAGATGCTCTCCAAAATACGGGTAGGCTCAAAAACGGCGGGCCATTCTACACTATTTGCGTGCAGAGGTTTAAAAGCCCTTTGTGAGGAAAAGACCGCCGACGATTGCCGGCGGTAATAACAATCAGGCGGCCATATTGGCAACCATGGCAATCATGACTCCGGCGGCCACTGCGGACCCTATAACGCCGGCCACATTTGGCCCCATGGCGTGCATCAACAGGAAGTTCTGTGGGTCGGCTTCCAGTCCCAATTTATTGGAAACTCGCGCGGCCATGGGCACGGCGGAAACACCGGCGGAGCCGATCAGAGGATTCACCTTCTGCTTGCTGACGAGATTCATCAGCTTCGCCATGATGACACCCGCCGCTGTACCTATTCCGAACGCCACTATGCCGAGAACGAGAATGCCTAGGGTTTTGGGATCAAGGAACTTGTCCGCTTCCAGCTTGGAACCGACAGAGAGGCCGAGAAATATCGTGGTGATATTGATCAGGGCATTTTGCGCCGTGTCCGACAAACGCTGTACCACGCCGCATTCACGCATCAAATTGCCAAAGCAGAACATACCCAGCAGCGGCGCCGCATCCGGCAGAAACAGGGCGACCAGAATCAGCAAACCGATCGGGAACACGATCTTTTCCAGCTTGCCTACATGGCGCAGCTGGGTCATCACAATACGGCGCTCGGACTCAGTGGTCAGCGCGCGCATAATGGGCGGCTGAATCAGCGGCACCAACGCCATATAGGAATAAGCGGCAACGGCGATGGCTCCGAGCAGATCCGGCGCCAGTTTGCTGGCCACATAAATAGCGGTGGGGCCATCAGCGCCGCCGATAATGCCGATTGCGGCAGCATCTGCGATGGTGAAATCCATCAAGCCGGTCGCATTGAGCGCGACCGCCCCGAGAACCGTGGCAAATATGCCGAATTGTGCCGCGGCGCCCAGCAACAGGGTCTTTGGGTTGGCCAGGAGTGGGCCGAAGTCCGTCATGGCTCCCACCCCCATAAAAATAATCAGAGGTGCAGCGCCGCTAGCGATTGCCACTGCGTAAAAGTTGTAGAGCATGCCGTTGTTGTAGCCCGCGCTCAGCGCCATGGTGGTCAAGGTTTGCTGCTGCACCACCGTCGCGGAGCTGAGTGCGCTGAGCAAGTCGGCTGCAGAGTTCCACTCCTGCAACTGCAACACCGCCGCCATCTGTGCCAGTAGCGCCATGTCGCCGTGGCGGATGGCGTATTCAGTCGCGGAGAAGGCCATACCGGCGCCCGGGATATTGGCGAGCAAGCCGCCGAAGCCTATGGGCACCAGCAGCAGCGGTTCAAAACCTTTACGGATAGCCAGGAACAGGAGATACAGACAGATGGCGAGCATCAAAATCTGCCCAAAGGACGCCTGCGCGACGCCGGAGCTTTGCCAGAGGTTATAGAGATTATTCATACCACCGTCCCGCTCAGGCAATCGTCAGGAGAATGTCGCCAACAGCCACCGAATCACCTTCGCTGACGTTGATATGGTCGATCACCCCAGCGGCGGGAGCACTGACGGCGGTTTCCATCTTCATGGCTTCCAGCATCAACACAGGCTCGCCCGCTGCAACCTCCTGGCCTGGAGCAACGAGAACCTTGCAGATGATCCCCGCCAGCGGCGCGCTGACAGGCAGGCCTCCGGCCGCCCCAGCAGTCGCGGCGCGAGCAGGCGCAGGCTGGTTACCCAGAGGCACTATGCCGGTGATATCGCCACCATCGCTGACCGTAACGGTAAATTCTTTGCCATCGACTTTGACGGTGTAGATTTCCTCTCCTGCGGGAGACTTCACCGGGGCGGAGCTGCTGGTAGCACCATCCGGTGCAGGTTCAAAGGCGGAGGGGTTGTTGCGGTTTTCCAGGAATTTCAGGCCGACCTGCGTGAACAGCGCATAGGTGAGCACATCGTCGATTTCGCGCTCGCCGGGGGCCAGGGTTAGCTGTTTGCGGGTTGCGATATCGCGCAGCTCGGCGGTAAGACTGGCCAACTCCGGCTGCAACAGATCTGCGGGGCGACAGGTAACCGGCTGCGCGCCCTCCAAAACTCGGGCCTGCAATTCTGCATTGACCGGCGCTGGCGTTGCGCCGTATTCGCCTTTCAAAACACCTTGGGTTTCTTTAGAGATGGTGGCGTAGCGCTGGCCGCTGAGGACATTGATCACCGCCTGGGTGCCGACGATTTGCGACGTGGGTGTCACCAGCGGGATAAAGCCCAGGTCCTCGCGAACGCGGGGAATCTCATCCAACACTTCATCCAGTCGGTGTAAGGCGCCCTGCTCTTTCAGCTGGCTCTCCATATTGGTCAGCATGCCGCCAGGCACCTGAGCGGTGAGAATGCGCACATCCACCCCTTTGAGAGAGCCTTCGAATTTGGCGTATTTTTTTCGCACATCGCGGAAATACAGAGCAATCTCCTGCAGCAGCTCAAGATCAAGGCCGGTATCCCGCTCAGTGCCGGCGAGTGTCGCCACCAGGGTTTCCGTGGGGCTGTGGCCGTAAGTCATGGACATGGAGGAAATGGCGGTATCGACGTTGTCGATGCCGGCCTCGACGCACTTGAGAATGGTGGCGTGGGCGAGGCCCGTGGTGGCGTGGCACTGCATATGGATAGGGATGGCGCACGCTTGTTTGAGACGAGTGACCAATTCGTATCCGTCATATGGCTTTAACAAACCGGCCATATCTTTGATGCAGATGGAATCCGAGCCCAGATCTTCGAGACGCCGCGCCAGATCCACCCACAATTCCAGGGTGTGCACCGGACTCAAGGTATAGGAAATAGTGCCCTGGGCGTGCTTACCGACCTTTTTCACCGCCTGCAGCGCGGTGCGCATATTGCGGATATCGTTCATGGCGTCGAACACGCGGAATACGTCCACGCCGTTCACCGCTGCGCGCTCGACAAATTTTTCCACTACATCATCGGCGTAGTGGCGGTAACCCAAAATATTCTGGCCGCGGAACAACATTTGTTGCGGCGTTTTCGGCATGGCTTTTTTCAGTTCGCGGATGCGATCCCAGGGATCTTCGCCGAGGTAACGAATACAGGCGTCAAAGGTCGCACCGCCCCAAGATTCCAGAGACCAAAACCCCACCTGATCAAGTTTGGCGGCGATCGGCAACATATCGTCGATGCGCAAACGCGTGGCGAATAGGGACTGGTGGGCGTCGCGCAGCACCACGTCGGTGATGCCCAATTTGGACGATGTTTTTTCAGTCATACCGAAATGCCTTTTATTTCTTGTTTACTTTCACTTCGTTTGCCGGCCGATACCGTCAGCGCACAGCTGGCAAACGTTCAGAAGCGGTCTTAGTGAGATCTACGTGCTCGGTGTTGATCGATGGCAGCCTTGATGGCAGCCAGCGTTTGCGGATCCACCGCAGCGGCGGGTTTAGGCGACAGTGTCTTGATGGTTTTGGGGGCGACGGGAGCTTCCGGGAAAAAGCGAACCACCACTTTGGAGATTGCCACAGTCACGGCAATCAACAAGCCCAGGAACACATATACAGTGCCCATACCGTACACCATCAGATCGAGTCCCTGGGCTAATAGTGACTCTTGCATATTCTCTCCTCATCACAAAACCAGATGTCGCCGCAGCGACCATTACAGACTTCAGACTCGCGCCAGCGCTGGCAGGAATACCTCGTTGCGGGGAATTGGCATGCCTGTATCGATACATTCGCAGGACGATTTTTGAAGGTGCGGAATACTGGATTAAGATTCAGTCACTTACAACCACTTATGCCCATTTCCGGGAATCTGTCGCAGAACAGCAACGGCAGCGGCACCCAAAACGCCAACGGATAAAGCACTCGGCCCTTGCCCAACATTGTCGAGGTGCTACCATTGCGCCCCGCTATTTTTGTCCGATGTACTTTATGCAAATCTACATGGCGCCAATGGAAGGTGTTGTCGATCATCACTTGCGCCGACTCTACTCCAAAATCGGTGGCATAGATCTGTGCGTCACTGAATTTGTGCGCATCACCCACACCCGCCTGCCCGAGAAGGTATTTCACCGCTACTGTCCCGAATTGGCGGAGCCCCTGCCCGTACCCGTACGAATTCAACTGCTCGGTAGCGACCCGGCAATGCTGGCACTCAACGCCCGCCGGGCGGCGCGCTTGGGGGCAGCCGGTATCGATTTGAATTTCGGTTGCCCAGCCAAAACCGTCAACAAGAATCGCGGCGGCGCCTGCCTGCTCAACGAGCCAGAGTTGCTCTTCGAAATCGCTCGGCAAGTGCGCGAGGCGGTGCCGGCGGCTACGCCGGTCACAGCAAAAATCCGTCTCGGCTACGAGAGCCGCTCGCGTTACGTCGAAAATGCGTTGGCTTTAGCCGAAGGCGGCGTCGCCGAATTGGTGGTACACGGGCGCTCAAAAGCGGACGGTTACCGCCCGCCAGCCTACTGGGATTGCATCGGTCATATCCGCGAAGGCCTGGCGATTCCGGTGATCGCCAACGGCGATATCTGGTCACCGGAGGACTATCGCCGCTGCCGTGAAGAATCCGGTTGTACCCATGTGATGTTGGGACGCGGTCTGTTGTCGCGACCCGACCTCGCCCTGGCGATCAGAGCGGAGCTAACCAACACGGAATACACCCCGCTCAACTGGTCCGCCATCTGCGATCTGCTGCTGGGGTTTCAGCGGCAAACCACCCTCTCCTACCCGCTGCAATTCTGCGGCAACCGTCTCAAGCAGTGGCTGATGTATCTGCAGCGCCAATACGCTCAGGCGGGACAATTGTTCGAAGCCATCAAAAAGACTCGCGATCCTCAGGTCATCGAAGCCGCTGTCATCGCGGCCCGCGAACTGGCCGCTTAAGGTGAAGCCTGCGCGGCCTCGCGGTTGCGGCGGATCACACGGGGCTCTGCCATGGGCACGAACTTCCCGTCCTCCAGCACGATCGCCTGGGTGCCACCGAAGGAGCCCATATCCTTGAGGGTATGGCCTTTGGCGCGCAGGCCTGCGCGCGCATCCTCGGGCATATTACTTTCCACAAACAGCAGATTAGGGCTCCATTGGTGGTGGATGCGCACAGCTTCCATCGCATCCTCCAAGCTATGTCCCATAGCCAGATAACGCAGCAGCACCTGCGTCACCTGGGAAATAATCGTCGGGCCACCCGCCGCGCCGAGGGTCATCACCGGTTTGCCGTCGCGGGTGACCAAGGTCGGGCTCATGCTCGATAAGGGTCGTTTACCGGGTGCGACACTATTAGCGTGCGTTCCCACCAGCCCAAAGGCGTTGGGAATACCCGGGTCGAGGGAGAAGTCGTCCATCTGATTGTTCAGCAGCACACCTGTACCCGGGATTACTACTTTGCTGCCAAAGCTGGTGTTGACCGTGGTGGTGATTGCGACCCAATTGCCCTCGGCGTCCGCCGTGGCGATATGGGTAGTGTGTTTATCGAATAGGGCTTCCGCGTCAGCCGGAATACCGTGAGTCACCTCATCCGCTGCATGCTCGGGATTGATCAGCGCGGCGCGCTCGCGCAGGTAGGCGCTGTCGAGCAAACCGGCGGGTACTGGCGCGTGGTCGGAATCGCCGAGCCAATGAGCCCGATCAGCGAAAGCCAAACGCATGGATTCCGCGAGGCGGTGGTAAAAATCCACGGGCGCCAGTTCGGCGAGAGGCTGCGGTTCCAGCATGGCAAGCATCTGCGCCACGTGGGTGCCGCCGGAACTCGGCGTGGGGAACCCATAAACGTCGTAGCCCTTAAAGTGGGTGACTAAAGGCTCGCGCATGCGAATGGCGTAGTTGGCGAAATCCGCGCGGGTGATCAAACCGCCGTTGGCGCGCATCCAATCTTCAGTGCGGGCAGCAAATTCACCGTGATAAAACCAGTCCGGCCCTTTTGCTGCCAGGGTGCGATAGCTGGCAGCGAGATCCGGCTGGCGCAGCAGATGGCCGGCGGCTGGCACTTCCCCATTCGGGAGCAAGTAAATGGTGGCGCTAGAGGGGAACTGCGCTATGCCTTCTTTCGCACCTTGCAAACGCAAAGCGAGGGTGCGGTCGATGGCGAAACCGCGCTCCGCCAAGTCAGCGGCGGGCAATATCACCTGCCGCCATTTCAGCCGTCCACCCAGCTGTTGCAGTTGATGATAGGCAGCTATCGAGCCCGGAATGCCCACCGCCAATGCCCCGATTTTGCTCAAGCCGGGTTTGACCTTGCCGTTTTCCAGATAGGTTTCCCGCGTCACCGCTGCCGGGGCTGTTTCACGCCCGTCTATGGCCAGCACTCGGCCATCCGCCAAACGCACCAGCACAAAACACCCGCCGCCAATGCCGGAGTTATGCCCGTCCACCACGCCAAGGGTAAAGGCCACCGCCAGTGCGGCATCAATGGCATTGCCACCCGCAGCAAAAGCCGCGAGTCCCGCCTGAGTGGCAAGGGGATTTACGCTGGCGACTGCGCCGCGGTTATCGCCAAAGACGGCGGCATAGGAAGATGGTGAATCTTCGAGAATCGGCTGACGGGCGCATGCCGTTGTGCAAAGCAGGGTCAGCGCAAGTACCAGGCGTAACAACCGGGGCATAGCAAGTCTCCGCTTGGATAAAGGTGGCGGACAGGGTATCAGCCTGAGCTGACAGCTCAAGCTGAAATGGCCGATCCAAAGCTAAAAGAAATAGCGCACGCTGGTGCTGAGCCGACGCTCCAAACCGGGGAAATAGCGATGAGTGTCGGTATTGGCAATATCGGCGCGCTCGGCATAGAGGCGATCGAACACGTTCATCACTGCAAAGCGCAATTCCAGCGCGGAGTTGAGTCGCGTGGTGAAATCCAGATCCACCAGGGTGTGCCCCGGATATTCAAACTGATTGCCCACATCCATGTAATAGCGGCCCGTATAGCGCGCCTGCAGGCCAAAATCGACTCGCGGCGCTAAGTGCCACTGCAGCGAGGCCTGATGCATATGCCGGGGAGCGGTATCGACTTGCAGCCCCTCCAACTGCAATGGCGCGCCCATCAAGTTGGGATTGTTTTCGTGGGTATGGCGGGCGATCTGGCCGCTGAGTTGCGCCGAGAGAATCGCGTTGCGATAACCCACTTCGTACTCAAACCCCCGATGCAATGTGTCCACACCGTTGACGTATAGGCGGTCGCTGTTCTGGAAAATGCCGTCCTTGTTCTCCATCCAATAAAGCGCCCCCTGGGCAAACCAGCCGCCGCTTTCACCGCGCAATCCTAATTCCGCCGAGCGGATTTGCTCGGCGTCTATATCAGCGGGAGTCGGCGATTGTGCACGATAGAGTTCGGCGGTTTGCGGAATACGAAAACCGTTGGCGAGTTTGCCGAAGCTGTAGAGGCCATTGCGCCACTGGAACACAAAACCGGCGTGCAATGACGGCTCACCAAAATCGTTGGTTTGCGATTCCGGTCGATAGAAGCGGCAGCCGTTGACGCCCTCGGCACAGGCACTGCCCGCAGCGAGATGGTTGGTGTAGTCGTAGGAGGTATAATCCCAGCGCAGGGCGAGATCCAACGCCAGCGCGTGAGTTGCCTGCCAAAATGCACCGGCGCTAAGTGCGGCAGTCTGGGCGGAGACACTGAAGTCGTAGTGATCGCCCTGGGGAATCTGCGCCTGGGAGAAAGGCGCAGGTCGCGCCTGGGTTTCGCGCAGGTCGCCCCAGGTCTGCTCAAACTCCTGACTCCAATACAGCTCAGTACCGCGGGCGAGAAAGCGCCGCCACTGCAGTTGCCAGCCGATGGATTCATGGCTGTTGCTCTCCGTCGGCTGCCAGGGGACGAAGTGCATCAGGAAATTCATTTCATTGGCGCGCACATACGGCGTGAACGTCCACTGGGTATCGACCTTGCGCCAGTTCCAGCGGCTGTAGGCGCGCAAGGCATCCGCATCGCGATAGGCCTCCGGGAATAAATTGCCGCGCACCTGTTGTTTGTCGCGGTAACTGTCTCGACCTTCCACATAGCCTGCGGTCTCCTGCTCCAGATGCATCAGGGTCAAACCGCTTTCGGCACTGACCCAGGAACTGCCCTGCCACTCGTGGCGCAGGGAAACCTTCTGCTGTTTGAAATCGGAATAGGCGCGGAAGGAATCGTCCTCTATCCCGGTAAGCAACATGCCGAGGCTGTGACGTATCCCCTCCTGCCCCGCGGAAACATGCAGCCGGCGATAGCCGAGAGAATTGGCGAGCACCGCAACTTCTTTATCGGCTTCGGACGCGCGCGGCAGGCGCACATTGAGCGCGCCGTACTGAGCATTGCCACCGACGATGGACGCATGCGGACCTTTGAACACTTCGATCTGCTCCGCCGCTTCATAGTGGCTATCGAAAAATTCGTTGGCGTTGCAAAAGCCCGTGGCGCGCAGGGAAATGCCATCTTCCGCCAACCAGAATGCGCCGCAGGCGCCGGAGCCGGTAAATACCGGCGAACGTATGGCCACCAACTGTTCCTGACCGCTGCCGCGGCTGACCCAAACCCCGGGCGTAGTCGAGAGAATCTGACTGGCGTGTTCCACGCCCGGATGCTCCAGCGCCTCCCGGTCCACCACATGGCTGAGGGACGCAGTTTCGCTCAGCAAACGCTGGCTGCGCTCACCGTATACCACTACCGTCTGCAAACGCTCCGCAGCCGTGGTAGTCGCGCAGGAAAAACAGGCGAATAACAAAAATCCCTTCCGCAACATCCCTGCACCTCTCACGATTTCGGAGTTAAGCGATAGATGATGCCGGTGGAGCTGAACACCACCAGATAGGGATAGCCGTCTGAACCGACCACCACATCGCGGATACGCCCGCGCCCCTGCAACAGCAGCTCATCCGCCACCACTTTGTCGCCGTCTACGCGCAACAGGCGCAGTTGCTCCTTCGCCAGACTTCCCACCAACAGATGGTTGCGCCAATTGGGGAAACGCTCGCCGGTGTAAAAGTTGATGGCGGATACGGCAATGGACGGCACCCAATAGTGTTGCGGCTGCTCCATTCCGGGCCTGTGAGTGTGGCTGGTAATCGGCGTGCCGTTGTAGTTCATGCCGTAGGTGATTACCGGCCAGCCGTAGTTCGCACCTTTGTTGACGCGATTGATCTCATCGCCGCCGCGCGGCCCGTGCTCAGCATCCCAGAGTGCACCAGTTTCCGGCTGCAGCGTCAGCCCTTGAGGATTGCGGTGGCCGTAACTCCAAATAGTGGGCAGCGCATTTTTTTCTTTCACGAAGGGGTTATCCGCCGGCACTCGACCGTCGGTGTGCACGCGGTGGATTTTGCCGTTGGGACGACTCAGATCCTGAGCGAGATCCTGCTGCCCCCGATCGCCGATGCTGAAAAATACATAGTCGTCCTGGAACACCATGCGCGAACCAAAATGCACGCCCGCATCCGTATAAAATCCGGCGTCTGCGCTGTAGATAGTTTGCTCATCAACCCAGCGGGTGCCGTCGATTTTGCCGCGCACCACTTTGGTCATGGCGCCTTTGGCGGAAGGGTCGGAAAGGGACAGATAAATCCAGCCGCTGGCGGTATCCGGGTGGCGCCGTACCTGCAGCAATCCGCCCTGCCCTTTATCCCACACCTTGGGAATTCCGGTGATTTCCTGGGCTTTGCCGTCCTTGTCGAATACCCAGAGCTTGCCGTCTTTTTGCGTGGCGATAATGCGACCGTCGGCAAGAAAATCCATTGCCCAGAGTTCGCCCGGAGCTTCCGCCACTTTTTCCAAAGAGAAGGTGTAGCCGGCGGCCGT
>Ga0065721_10051778_pt1 | contig 13577 bp, 12 predicted proteins | sample Mesricmetagenome_FD_59108 | JGI IMG/M metagenome (GOLD analysis project Ga0065721, IMG submission 59108) | Mesophilic microbial community from rice straw/compost enrichment Sample: eDNA_1 v2 (version 2) | ecosystem: Engineered > Solid waste > Grass > Composting > Bioreactor | place: USA: Davis... | reverse complement strand
GCCAGTTCCCCCAGTTGTCCCTCGAGTTCCAGTGCCCAGCGGGTACGTTCCTCGTATTCCGCCTGGAGCCCCTGCAGGTTCGACCGGGTGGCTTCCAGTTCGGATTCTAACGACAAGGCCCACGCTGTGCGTTCCTCGTATTTGGCCTGCAATGCACCGAGGCGTTCACGCGAGGACTGCAATTCCTGCTCCAGCGAAAGCGCCCATTGCGTACGGTCGTCGTATTCGGCCTGCAATGCGCCGAGGCGTTCACGCGAGGACTGCAATTCCTGCTCCAGCGAAAGCGCCCACTGCGTACGGTCGTCGTACTCGGCCTGCAGCTCGCCCAGCCGCGCACGCGCGGTCGCCAGGTCCCCGTCCAGCGCGGTCGCCCAGCGGGTCCGCTCGGCATGTTCGGCCTGGAGGCCGGCGTAAAGACGACCAAGCTCCTCCAGCTGGGCATCGAGTCCGACAATCAGGTCGCCACGACGCCGGTTCTCTTCGTCGGTTTGCAGGCGGGCGGCCTCGGCCTCTTCCCGCTGCCTGCGCTCCCGCGCCGCCACGATGGCATAGCCGTCCAGCGCGTCCGCGTAAAGCGCTTCGGCCTGGTCGAAGCGCTCACGAAGCGGTACCAGTGCGCTCCAGGGCGAGTGGCCGTCCCCGACCATGGCCCGGTACATGTCCAGGGCCAGCTCCCAGCCGGGATCGGCCGCGCCCCCGGCGACATGGTGGCGGTCGCCGGCGGAAAGGAATCCGGCCAGGGCGCCGGCGTACTCCGCGCCGGGCTCCGGCACCGGCAGGTCCAAGGCCAGCAGCGCTTCCTCGAGCACCGTCCGGGGTGAGTCCAGCATGGCCCCGTAGGAAAGCGCGACGCGTTCGAGACCGCGGCTGGCAGCCTCCGCGTCCAGCAGGTGCTGGATCCAGAGCAGGCGGGACAGGCCTTCCGGCCACTGGTTACGGGCACGCAGCGACGCGGCCACCTCGCGCGGGTCGCGGGTCACGAACAGCGCCGCAGGGCGGACATCCATCCGCTTCAGCACCGGCAGCCATAGCGGCAGCAGCCTGCACAGGCGCGGGTCCTTCACGGCCCAGAGCGGGGATTCGCCGAATTCCTCGCGCAACAGGGCCTCCAGTTCCGCGGCCGCCCGGGCAGCGGCCTCGCTCTGGGACCAGCCGGCCGGCAGCGGCCGAGGGTCGTTCCAGGCGCTACCGAGCGCGGACAGCAGCTTCTCGTGGATGGCCACCACCCCGGCGTGCTCCCAGAACCCCTTGGGGTTGTCGGCAGCTGGAGCCATGAGGTCCCGCCCGAGTTCGAAGCCCCGCAGGCGCAGTGCGCCGGTCACGGCCGACGTGCCGCTGCGATGCATGCCAAGGACGAGCAGGGCGCAAGGCCGGGGGTTGGGCTGGGCTTGGAGACGGCTCAAGCGAGGGGGGCTCCCTCCGGGGGGAGGTCGGAAAAAGGCGGCCGACATCTTATCAGCCGGCTTCCCGGCTACCTGTATCGCACCTCACTGCGCGGAAAACCCGTGCCCGCATTCACGTTCCAGTCGTGCCCTGCTACCGCCGACACGCCCTTTCATAGAGGGCCACGTCCCGGGGATTGCAACGCCGGATCAGCCGCTCCAGCCCCGGTTCGACCTCGTACCGGGACCCGTCACGTTCCGGGTTGTAATTCGCTCGCTGGGTGGAAGGCTCCAGCTGCAGATCGAAACACTCCGCGAACCGGACCACGTCGGAGTGGTAGCGCTCGACAATGCCGACAAAGTCGAAACGCTCCAAGGGGAAGCCCCAGAGGTATTCGGCGCAGGTGTCCTGGTACTGCGGCAGGCGCACGAACTGCTCCAGGGTGAGTCCCGGCACCAGCCCGAAGCGCTCGTGGTGCCGCTCGTCGCGGCCGTGGCGCAGGTAGTGGTGGTAGCGCGAGATCACGCGCTGGACCGGGTCGCGCAGCCAGACCGCGAAGCGCACCCGGCGCGCCAGCGCGTACTTCAGGGGCAGGAAATGGCCGTGGATGCAGGCTTCGGGCAGGCCGCGGCCGGCATGAAGGCAGGCCTGGCGCAGGGCGTCGGCGCGCCGCTGCCAGCGCGGATGGGCCAGCGGGCGGTCGGCGTTGTCCAGGCGCAGGCCGTCGCCGAATGCCCGCTGCAGTTCCAGGCGGAAACTGGTCCCGGCGGTCTTCGGCACGTGTACCGAGACCAGGGTCCAGCGATCCCGGCCGGTGCCCGGCACCGTGGTCATCGCCGCCCCCAGTCGAAGCCATGGCGGGCCTGGCTCTCCAGCTCGCGCCGCCACCACCGCCCCAGCAGGCGCATCCGCCACCCTCCCCGCTGCCAGCGCGGGTAGCTGCCCTCGAAGACCCGGGGGAACTCCTGCGTGCCCGGCAGCGGATCCAGGCCCAGGAAGCGGTGCACGCGTGCAAGGGTCGTGGCCGGATCGCGGGCCAGTTCCTCGTTGCGGAGCAGCAGCACCTGCTCCCTCGGGAAGGCCCCGTGCAGTACCTCGAGCTGGGCCACGTAATCGCCACGCAGGCGGTAACTGTGGTGGCGCAACGGCGAGTCCCAGGCGAAGTCGTCCAGCCGGCCACGAAGGCGCCAGGGTTCGGACAGCAGGGCCAGCCACAACGGCAGGTGCTCGTCACCCCGGCCGCGTTCCATGTGGTACTGGGACAGTGCGCGCTCGACCGGGTGGCGCAGCAGCACGATCCAGCGCATGGCGGGATTGTAGGTGCGGATCCGTTCGACGAAGCGTCGATGCAGCATGTAGATGGGCGTGGCGTCGCCATGCAGCACACCCTCGCCCCACCCGCTCGGGAAATGTGGCGCGAATCGGCGATCCACCGCCTCGGCATCCCAGGCTTCGTCGAACCCGGGATCGTCGAACACGTGCGCTTCCTTGCGCTCGGGCAGCGCCACGCCCGGATGCGTGCCGAGGAACGAAGCCAGCGCGGTCGTCCCCGCCTTCTGCACGCCTCCGATCACGAACCGGATCCGTGGCGCGGCCGGCCCGGTCACGCCCGGACCTCGACATCCATCGGCAGGTCGAACAGGCCGGTGAAGCGCTCGCGGCTGTCGTCCACCACCTCGAACGAAGGGGAGCCCTCCTGCCGCGCCAGCACGATGTGCTGGTGCACATTCTCCGAATCGAGCAGGCGCATGCGCACGCGATACACGCCCATCTGCAGCGACGCGTGCAGCGCCACCCGGACCGTCACGTCACCCGGCTCCGCGACCCTCGGCAGGCGGATGCGGCGCCCGGTCAGCTGCATGCCACGGGTATCCATGAGGTCGAAGATCATCAGCGGGTTAGTCACGTCCGGCCGCAACCGCACGCGCAGCACGAACTCCAGCGGCGCACCGTAGCCGACCGCCACGTGCGGCGAACCATTCACGCTGGCCTCCAGCACGCGCACGTCGTCGAAGCCGAAGCCGTCGTCCAGGCGCTTCAGCTCCGAACCGTCCTGCTGGTAGCCCAGCTTCGACAGGTTGCGCGTGTGCGAGCGGTGCAGGTATTCGGTGATCACGTCCTCCGGCAGGCCTTCCATCACCAGGCGCCCGCGCTCCAGCAGCATGGCGCGGTGGCAGAAGGCCTTGAGCACGGCGAGGTCGTGGCCGACGAACAGCAGGGTGGTGCCGCGCGCGAGGATCTCCTCGATGCGGGCCATCGCCTTGGCCTGGAACGCCGCGTCGCCCACCGCCAGCGCCTCGTCCACGATCAGGATGTCCGGGTCGGTATGGACCTGCACAGCGAATGCCAGGCGCAAGGCCATGCCCGAGCTGTAGGTCTTCACCGGCTCGTCAATGTATTCGCCGATGTCGGCGAACGCGATGATGTCGTCCATGCGGTCGCGTACCTGGGCCGGGGTCAGGCCGAGGATCGCGGCGTTGACCCGCACGTTCTCCCGTCCGGTCAGCTCCGGATTGAAACCCGAGCCCAGTTCGAGCAGTGCGGCCACGCGGCCATGCACTTCGACCTCGCCGGCCGTCGGTTCCAGCACGCCGGCCACGATCTGCAGCAGCGTGCTCTTCCCGCTGCCATTGTGGCCGATGATGCCGAGGGCCTCGCCGCGGACCAGGGTGAAGTCGATGCCATCCAGCGCCCGGTGCAGGTGGATTCGCGCCTCGGCGTGGGAGCGCAGCCAGTTCGACACCGCCGGCAGCGGGATCTTCGCCGCCAGGCGATACATCAATGGCACCCACAGGCGGCTGCCAGGGGTAGCCCACAGGCGGTAGGTCTTGCCAACGCCACGCACCCGCAGTGCGGGCGTTCCGGGTTCTGGAGACATGGACGGCCCAGCGAAAAGCGGCCGACAGGATACCCGCTCGCCCCGACGGCGTGCAGCGCGGCCCGGAAGCCCCAGCCCCTCCGTTCAGCGCGCATACGCCGGCGACCACCGTCCAATATTAAAAAAGGCGGGCAGCTTGCGCTGCCCGCCCTCTGTTACAGCAGGAACTACCGCTCGATTAGTAGTAGTAGTTCTCGAACGGGCCCAGGCCGGTGGTCCAATCGGACTTGACCTTGGCGTCGTCGGCCGGATCCGAGTGCTTCTCGCCGTTCAGCTCGGAGATCACGCCAGTGGTGGCGCTACGGTTCAGGCCCGAAGCGACCAGCGACTGGCCCTCGGCGGTCGCGGTGACCTTCCACTTGCCGGTGCCGGCGCCGAAGCCCGCGCCCTCGAAGGCGTAGCCCAGCTGCTGGTTGCGGCCACCCGGGACGCCGGACTCGATTTCCTTCGAGGTCAGGCTGATCGAAGCGCCAGCCGGCAGCACGAAGGTGATCGAACCGGCAGCCATCTCACCCGCGTCGTCGCGGCCGGTCAGGGTCACCTTGTAGTCCAGCGCGCTGTTGTTGGTGTAGCGCAGCAGCGACTCCTGGACGGTGTTCGAAGCCGGGTTGACGTTGTACAGGTCGATGACCGAGCCGTTGTACTTCATCGGCAGCGGATTCGCCGCGATCGACGCCGCGGTGTAGTCCGTGGTGGCGTTGGAGGCGAAGTCCAGCTTGCCGGCGGTGGTGAAGGACTGGGCCTCGATCTGGCCACCTTCGTTGCCGTCGATCCAGAAGCACAGGTAGCCGTTGGTGTTGACGATCTCGTTGGCGGCCAGCTCGCTGAAGGTGACGGTGTTGCCGTCGATCTCGCCCTCGGCGTAGGTGCCGTCGCAGTTGCTGTACTGGGCCAGGGTCACGGCGGCGAACACTTCCAGGTTGCCGGTGCTGGTCACGACGAACTCAGCCTCGTCGCCGGCCAGGTACTGGAACGGCTGGCCATTGGCGGCCAGGACCGGGTTCTCGTTGTCGTCCTCGGCGATGCCCAGCTTCACGGCGCCGGCGTTGAAGTGCTCAGCGTCCCAACCGGACCAGACGTCGGCGCCGCCCAGGGAGCCGTCCGGCGAGAACGCGGTCTTCGCGGCGTAGTTCTGGCCATCGACGACATCGATGCGCTTGGCGACATCACCCACGGTCGGGTCGAACGCAACGGTCACGGCCTGCTTGGTGTTGAACAGCAGCAGGGCCGGAGCGGTGGCCAGCGAGGCGTTGGTGGTCGGGTCGAAGATCTCGATGGTCGCCGTGACGTTCTGCGCGGTGACGTTCTTGATCACGAAGTCGCCGATCTCCAGCACCTTGCCCACGGCCATGCCGGCGGTGTTGCCGGTGTTCACGCCGATCGAGTACAGGGCGATGTTGCTGCTGGTGTTCTGCAGGGCAACGGTGGCGCCGTCGAAAGTGGTGTCCTCTTGGTCTTCGGCAACCTCCAGCTGCGGGGCAGTCTGGAACTGCGCGCCATTCAGGGTGATGCGCACGCCGAAGCCGGCGGTGCGGCCCGCCAGGTTGTCGCTCGCGGTGATGCCGAAGTAGGCACCGGCCGGGACGGTCAGGGCGGTGGTGTTGGCGTTGACGACGTTGCTGGCGTAGGTCGGGATACCGTCGGGGAACTTGGCTTCGACCGCCATGGCAACGCCCGGCAGGGCCAGGGCGACGGCAGCGGCAATAAGCGACGCGCGCTTGTTGAACTTAGACATGTCTTGTGAACTCCGTTTGCTAAAGATGACTGTAAGTGACTTACACGTAGCTTTTTTAACCGGCCACCCGCTATTACCCCGGCACCGTTGGGCAAGCCCTCTGGCAGCCGGCCGCTAATTTCGTGAACCCCAGACGAGACGACGTACTACTTACTGCGTCCCCCCCTGAATCCCCGGACAGCAAGCTACGGCGGCACATTAACCAATGCCTTACAGGTGGTCAAGAGACTGAATCCCCCCTGACCTGGCCTTGGCCGGAGGGGATAGGGCCGTCCGTTACGGGGTGCGCGCTCGCCCTGAGAGGGGCGCGAATATGGGGCCGGAGCGTCTCAACCGACGAGGTCGTTGGCGCTGGTAATCGCCAGGATAATGCCGACCATGATGACGCCGATCGTGCCGCCGATCAGCAGGATGGCCGCCGGTTCCAGCAGCGCGAGAAACTGCTTCATGCGCCTGCGGCCGGCTTCTTCGCAAAGCCGCGCCAGCGATTGCAGCATCGCCGGCAATTCGCCCGAACGTTCGCCGACGCGGACCAGGTTGTAGCCGGTGGCGGTCAGGGTGTCCTGCTCTTCCAGCGCGTCGGCAAGCGTGGCGCCAGAGCGGACATTCCGGGCCACCTCTTCCAGGCGGGTACGCCTGCCCGGAGAGCGCACGCCGGCCTGCGCGAGCGCGAGCGCATCCAGCAACGGGACCCGGTTGCCCAGCAGGGTCGACAGGATCCGGGCCCAGGACGCAGTTTCCGATTCAACCCGCCAGGTCCCCACGACCGGCAACCGCTCGAGCCATTCGTAGACCCGCGCCCGCGACGCCGGATTGCCGAGGGTGCGTACGCCCCAGGCCGCCGCTGCGCCGAGCACCAGCATGAGTACCCACCACCACTGTCGCGCGAACATCCCAGTGTTGAGGACTGCCGCGCCCAGCCAGGGCAGGTTTTCTGCCCGGTCCAGCAGGGCCGAGAACCGCGGCACGACGAAGGTGAACATCATTACGACGGCGCCCAGGCCCGCCACCACCAGCACCGCCGGATAAGTCAGTGCCTGGCGGATCTCGGTCCGCACCGCCTCGTCGTATTCCATCTGCAGGACGGCATCACGCAGGGCCCGACCGAGCAGGCCGGCTTTTTCGCCGCTGCGCACCAGGGTGTCGACGTAACCGGGCAATGGCAGGCCGGTAGCCATCAATGCCTGGGAGAACGACTGGCCCTGGCGCAGCCCCGTGGAAATCGATTCGAATGCGGCGAGCAGTCGGGGATGGTGCGCGGAACGCGTCTGCGCCGCGACCGCTTCGGCCAGCCCCACGCCTGAACCCAGCAGGGTAGCCAACTCATGCAGCGCCAGGATGAGGTCGGTGCTGCGCAGGCGGCGCGGCCCGCGGCCCGGCAGGCGGCCAGCCGCGCGGGCCCCCTCCTGTTCGAGCGCGATGACCGATAGTCCGCGGCGCTCGAGCAGCCGCGCCGCCTCGCGTTCGGACTGGGCGGCGATCTCGCCGTCCAGCGTCGCCCCCTCGGAGTTGAAGGCCTTGAAACGGTATCGGGCCATGGCTCAGACCGCGGTCACGCGCAGGACTTCCTCGATCGAGGTCACGCCCTGCCAGGCCTTGACCAGGCCGTCCTCACGCAGGAAGCGGTGGCCACGCTCGCGGGCCATGGCACGGAGCTGCTGGTGGCTCGCGCCGGAGACCACCGCCTGCTGCAACGCCTCGTCCACGGGCACCAGCTCGTAGATGCCTACCCGGCCCCGATAGCCGGTGTGCTGGCACTCCTGGCAACCGGCCGGCTCCTTCCACTGGGCCACTGTGCCCGGCCCGAGGACCCGGGCCGCCCAGTACGCCGCCTCCTCGGCAATGGCTGGCAACACGTGCGTGGCCGGCCGCGCGCAATGCGGACACAGGCGGCGCACCAGGCGCTGCGCCTGCAGGCCCTTCAGCGGTGTAGCCACGAGGAACGGCTCCACGCCCATGTCGATCAGGCGGGTGAACGCACCCAGTGAGTCATTTGTATGTACGGTCGACAGCACAAGATGGCCGGTGAGCGCCGCCTGGATCGCGATCTCGGCGGTCTCGCGGTCGCGGATCTCGCCGATCATGATCACGTCCGGGTCCTGGCGCAGGATCGAACGCAGGGCGCCGGCGAAGGTCAGGCCGATGTCGGCGTGGGTCTGGATCTGGGTAATGCCCGGCAGCTGGAACTCGACCGGGTCCTCGACAGTGATGATCTTCTTGCGGCCGTCGTCGGCAGCCGCCAGCGTCGCGTACAGGGTCGTGGACTTGCCCGAGCCGGTGGGGCCGGTGACCAGCACGATGCCGTGGGCCTCATGGCTCCAGGCATCCAGCAGCGCCAGGTGGTCGGGGGCCATGCCCAGCCGCTCCAGGCCAAGGTCGCGGCGCTCCTTCGGCAGCAGGCGCAGGACGATCGATTCGCCATGCACGCCCGGCAGCGCCGAGGCGCGCACGTCCATGGCCTGGCCACTGGCGCGCATGCTGAGGCGACCATCCTGCGGCAACCGGCGCTCGGCGATGTCCATGCCCGAGATCAGCTTCAGCCGGGAAGCAACCGCGTCGAAACGGTCGCGGGGCAGCTGCAGGCGCGGATACAGCACGCCATCGATGCGGAAGCGCACGACGAACTGGCGCTCATCCGGCTCCAGGTGTATGTCCGAGGCGCGCTGCTCGACGGCTTGCGCCATGAGGTTGTTGACCAGCTCCACCACCGGCGCCTCTTCGGCCAGCTCGCGCAGGTGCCGCACGTCGTCGCTGCCGAAGGAGGTACCGCGCCTGTCCTGTTCCAGCTGGTCCAGGGCGCGCTCGAGCGCCTGCGAGGCGATGAGCGCCAGGCGCAGCTCGCGCTGCGGATAGAGATAGGCCAGCGCTTCCTGCAGCGACGGATCCAGTGGATCCCGGCTGGCGCACCAGCCCTGGCCCTCGCTGTCCTCCCACAGCAGCACGCTGCGGTCCTGCATCCAGTCCAGGGTCACCTGTCCGTCGCCCGGCACCACCCAGACCGCACCATCGGGCAACGGCACGTCGCGTCCGGCCAGCGGCAGGCCGAGCTGGCGTGCCAGGGCATCCAGCAGCTGGTCCTCGGAGAGCGCACCGATGCGCACGAGCAGGCTGCCCAGCCTTCCGCCCATGCCCTGCTGCAGTTCCAGTGCCCGCTCCAGGTCCGGTGCCCGCAGCACACCACGCTCGATCAGCATCTGGCCCAGCAGGGGCGATGGCGTTGGCGGTGCAGGACTGGGATTCATGCGTCGGGTATGGCCGCTGCGGCGTAAGCACCCATTGTGGTGAATCCGCGCGGGAAAGTCTGCACCGCCCCCTCCGCCTGGCGGACGGCCGGTTCCGGCCTACAGCAGGTCGGCGAAACCGCGCCGCAGCGTGGCGAACATGTGCCAGCCGATGGTGAACACCAGCGCGGCGGCGATGGAGTAGACGGCCATGTCCGCCGGGTCGGGCCAGATCCCGTGCAGGATGCAGTTGCGCAGGGTTTCGGTGGGCCAGCTGATCGGGTTGAGGTGGACGACGCCCTGCAGCGGTTCGGGAACCATGTCCAGCGGGAAGAACACGTTGCCGGTGAACAGCAGCACCATCACCAGCACCATGACGATCTGCCCCAGGTCGCGGATGTAGACGCCCAGGGCCGCGAAAGCGAGGGCCAGCCCGTACAGCAGGAGCAGGTAGGGCATCAAGGCGACCGGAAGCGCGAGTACGGACAGGTGCCAGCCTTCGCCGAACAGGCCGTTGAGCAGTACCAGCAGGCCAAAGCCCAGCAGCGAATGGAACAGGGCCACGCCCAGCGGCACCGCCACCAGCACGGGCAGGGGGAACACCATCTTCCGGACGAAGTTGCTGTGCCGCTGCATCAGTCCGGGGGCCTGTCCCACCGATTCGGCCAGCAGCCCGTGGACCAGCAGGCCGGTGAACAGGTTGAGGGTGAAACCCAGGTGGTCGCCCTCGGCCAGGCCCGGCCAGCGCGCCCGGAACACCAGGCCGAAGACGAACCCGTACACCGCCAGCATCATCACCGGCATCAGCAGCGGCCACAGCCTGCCCAGCAGCGTGCCGCGGTAACGGGCGGCCAGCTCCTGCGACACCAGGGTACGCCACAGGGAAACCCCGGAGGCGACGCGGGCGACAAGGGGGAAGGCGGGTGCGGTCATGTAGCGCTGGCCGTGGGAGCGGTGGGCGGAAAGGGTAGCAGCTGTCCGGCGCGCAGCCGCCGGCGGACTCCCCATCGTTCAGCCACCGGCGCGGCCAGCAGCTCCCGCGCTTTCCCGCGGGGAGCACTGCTAGAATCGGCCGCCTTGCCGAAGCACCCGGAAACCGATGCGCCAGCCTCCTTCCTTTTCCCGCCATGCCGGCGGCTTCAGCCTCCTGGAAATGATCGTCGTGCTCGTGATCATCGGCCTGATCATGGGCCTGGTCGGCCCGCGACTGTTCTCCCAGGCCGACAGGGCCAAGGTGCAGACCGCCGACACCCAGATCCGGATGCTGCGCGGCGCGCTGCAGACCATGCGCCTGGACGTGGGCCGCTACCCTACCGAGGAAGAAGGCCTGCGCATGCTGGTCGAGCGGCCGTCGGACCCCAAGCTGGCGCAGCGCTGGCAGGGCCCGTACCTGGACGAGGCGGTGCCGAACGACCCGTGGGGGAACCCCTACCAGTACTCCCCGCGCCGTTCCGGCTCCCACGACTTGACCCTGTTTTCCTTCGGTGCGGACGGACAGGCCGGGGGCGAGGGATACGATGCGGACATCGGGCAGCTGCCTGCGCAATGACGCGCTGATGCGCGCGCGCGGTTACACCCTGCTGGAGATGACCGTTGTGCTCGCACTGCTGGGGCTGGCGGTCGCCATGGCCGCGCCCGCCGGTTTCCGCATGATCCAGTCCTGGCGCCATGCCAGCGCGGTAACCGATGTACTGAGACAGCTATCCGCACTTCCCGCTACCGCGCGCCGCGACGGCCGCACGTTCCGGATCGACTCGCAGGAGGCCGCCCTCGAGGCGGGCATCAGCCTGCCCGAGGACTGGACATTCGAGATGGACACGCCCCTGGCGGTCAGGGCCAACGGCGTGTGCAGCGACGCGGCCGGCTGGTTGGGAACGGCCAATGGTCCGGTGCCGTTCCGGGTCGAGGCGCCTTTCTGCCGCATCCATCGCGACGAGGCGCCATGAGTCGCCGCCGCGAAGCAGGCTTCACCCTGCTCGAGGCCATCGTGGCCATGGTGATCATGGCCACCTGCATGATGGCGCTGTACGGCTGGCTGTCGGCCAACACCATCTCCGTCGCCCGCGCCAACGCACAGACCCGCAACATCGCCGACGCACGCTCGGCGCTGGCCCTGGTCGAGGCGGTCAACCCGATGGCCGAACCCCGCGGCGAACGCGAACTGCCGCCCCTGCGGGTCAGCTGGGAGTCGCGGGCCATCACCCCGGTCCGGCCAGGCCTGAGCCAGGCCGGTTTTCCGACGCTGTTCGATTTCGCCCTGTACGAGATGGACGTGCAGGTGTGGCGCGACGGCCAGCTGGTCCAGGAATTCAGCTTGCGCCGCGCAGGCTGGGTGCAGGCGCGCACGGGCGGACTGGAATGACGCGCCGTTCCCGCGCCACCGGCTTCACCCTGCTGGAGATGATCGTCGTGCTGGTGATCACCGGCATGGCGGTGGCGCTCAGCTTCCAGGCGCTTGGCCAATGGATGCGCGCCGAACGTGCCATTGCCGAGTCGGGCGCCTCGATGCGCGAGACCGTACTGGCCGAAAGCTGGGTGCGGGATTCGCTGCGCGGCCTGGTACCGGCCGAGGACCCGGTGTTCTCCGGCGGCAGCGACCGGATTGCCGGGGTCACCCTGGCCCCGCTACTGTCGGACCAGGGTGGCTTCACCCCGGTGGAGTGGCAGGTCGAAGTCGACGCCAACGGGGGCTGGCTGCGACTGGAGGAACGTGGCCACAGCGTGCGGCTGCCGCTGCCAGATGCCGCGGGGGCGCGCTTCAGCTATTTCGACCAGGAAGGCAAGGTCCACGAGCAGTGGCCCCCGGCGCTGGGCCTGCACGAGCAGCTTCCCGCAGCCATCGCCCTCACCCTGGAAACCGACGGCGCCCCTGCCCGGGTCTGGCTGGCCGCGCCGGCCGGGGAACGCAACCCGTCTCCGCAGTACTTCCAAGATGATGCGTATTGACCGCCGCAGCCAGCAGGGCGGATTCGTCCTTGTGCTGGTGCTGGCGCTGCTCGTGGTGCTGGCGCTGCTGGCCGCGGCCGTGGCGGTTGCGGGTAGCCGCGCCGTGGACGAGGCGCAGGCCGAACTCGACCGCTTCCAGGGCGAAGTGGACATGGTCTCCACGCGGGACACCCTGCTGTACATGCTCTCGGTGCAGTTCCGCACGCTCGGCGGCGTCACCGTGGACGACGCCAAGGACCGGGCCGTGGCGCGGATGCGCGAAGACCTCGACACCGACGGCAACAGCGTGCTTCCGGTCGGCAACGAGATCCGCCTGGACTCGACGCCCTACCGCGGCGTCGGCCGGGTGCTGTTCGCCCTGCAGGATGACCGGGGCCTGGTCAGCCCCAACTGGTCTTCGGACCTGGTGAAGCAGCGTTTCTATGCGGCGGCCGGCGTGCCCCAGCAGGAATGGGCCGCGCTGGAAAGCAAGCGCCTGGACTACCAGGACCCGGACGACCTGCACCGCCTCGACGGCGGCGAGAAGGACGACTACACCAAGGCCGGCCTGCCCCCGCCCAGCAACCGCGCGCTCGCCAGCCCGCTGGAGCTGCGCCGCGTGCTCGGCTGGAACCGGATGCTGGCCGGCCATACCGACGAACAGCTGTTGGGCATGTTCACCATGGCGCGCAGCGCCGAGATCAATGTCAACACCGCCCCGCCCAGCGTGCTGGAGCTGCTGCCGGGCATGGACCCGGCCCAGGTCGAACGGCTGGTGGCGATGCGGCAGCAGATGCCGCTGTCCTCGCGTTGGCAGCTGGCGGAGCTGGTGCCAACCCTGCCTGCAGCGGTCGTCGAGGACATGGTGACTCTCTTTTCAAACGAGTCCGGCACCCTTACGCTATGGGATGCTCAACTGGGCACTAAACGGTTGGCCCATTGGACCTTGACCCCCTACCAGCAAGGCCGAACCCCTTGGCGTATCGATTACGAGGTCATCCTTCCACGTGGCAACCATCCAGATCAGCCCGTGGCTAGAACGCCTCCGTCGCCGCTTTTCGCCCCGGAGGATGTATCTGGGGAGCCAGGGCAGCCGGCCCCTGCCAGGGGGTGAAAGCGAGTCCATCACCTGTATCGTCGCCCGCGAACTCTGCCTCTTCCTGGAGGTGGACGCCGGCAGGATTCCGGAGAAGAAGCGCCAGGCGTTCGTCGAGATGAGCGTGCGCCGCGCCGCGCCGTTCCCGGATCCCGGATTCGGGGTCGCGTGGAACGGCAACCACGCCAGCGTCTGGTACTGGTCCCAGGCCCGCCTGTTGGACCTGCTCGGCGGGCAGTGGCCGCGCCGCATCAAATGTGTTCCCGAAGCGCTCCACGCCGGCGAGCCCGCGGAGGACGCCCAACAGCTGCTGGCCCTGGGCACCGGCTTCGAAGGTCG
>Ga0065721_10051777_pt1 | contig 13577 bp, 13 predicted proteins | sample Mesricmetagenome_FD_59108 | JGI IMG/M metagenome (GOLD analysis project Ga0065721, IMG submission 59108) | Mesophilic microbial community from rice straw/compost enrichment Sample: eDNA_1 v2 (version 2) | ecosystem: Engineered > Solid waste > Grass > Composting > Bioreactor | place: USA: Davis... | reverse complement strand
CTGGTACTTGGCGGCCGCCTGGCCGGAGCCGAGCGCGGCTCCCGTCAAGAGGACCGCGGCGAGGAGGATGGTCACGCGGCGCCGGATCACCGACCGCCGCCCCGGGGCATGCGCAGGTGCCCGATCACGTCCGTCGCGGGCTCGCCGAGGGCGGACACCGCGTTGATCAGCATCCCGTTGGCCAGGAACCGTGCCACCTCGGACTCCTCCGCACCGGTCATCTCGACCATGTCCTCGAAGAACCGTACGAACCCCTCGCGGATCGGTTCCCGCAGGTCGGCGGTCCCGGCCGCCGCGTAGACCTGGAGGTGGCATCGGATGCGGTCGTCGTCGGCGATCATCTCGATGTACGCGGCCCCCATCCGGCGCAGGCGCTCGCCGGGGGAGTCCTCGGGGCGGATCGTGGCGCGGAAGGTCTCGCGGATCCGGTCGTTGAGGACGTCGTGGCAGGTGAGGAAGAGGTCTCGCTTGTTCTCGAACAGCGCGTAGATGTACGGCTGACGGATCCCGGCCCGCTTCGCGATCATCGAGGTGGAGGTCCCGGAGTAGCCGAAGCGTCCGAACTCGACGAGGGCGGCGTCGATCACGTCGGCCCTTCGTGCGTCCTGGGAAACCCTCGTCTTTTTCGGTTGCTCTGCCATACCCCTCCGTTACCCGGTACGGACCGTCCGATACCGGCGGCGACCCGCGCCCGTTCCTTCCTTCGCGGACGCTCGATGGCAACGGACGAAGCGATCGCGGGCCGCCCGAACGAGGGCCCGCGAGCCATCAGCCGCGGGCCGCGAGGACCTCGTCGGCCGCCTTCTGGGCCGCTTCGATCTGACCTGCCACCAGGTCGAGCCCGTTGTCCCAGAAGGTCGGGTCACCAAGATCAACCCCGACCAGGGCCCCAAGTTGCTCGGGCGACTTCGACCCGCCTGCGGCGAGCATCTCGAGGTACCCGGGCACGATCTCCTCGCCCCGCTCCTCGTACAGGCGGTAGACCGAGAGGGCCAGCAGCTGGCCGTACGCGTAGGCGTAGACGTAGCCGGGGGAGCCGATGAAGTGTGGGACGTAGGACCACCACGACCGATACCCGTCGGTGATCTCGACGGAGTCTCCGAGGAGCTCCTCCTGGGTGCCGGCCCAGATCTCGCCGAAGCGCTCGACGGAGAGCTCGCCCTCCGCGCGACGGGCGGTGTGGACCCGGTCCTCGAACTGGTTCATCGCGATCTGCCGGAAGATCGTCGCGATCTGACCCTCGACCGACTCTGAAAGCAGCCCGAGGCGCGAGGCCGGGTCCTTCTCCTCGGCGAGCAGGCGCCCGAAAACGAGCTCCTCGGCGAAGACCGAGGCCGTCTCGGCGACGGTGAGCGGGGTGTCCTGGTGGAAGATGCCCTGCTTCGCGGCGAGCGCCTGATGAAGCCCGTGGCCCAGCTCGTGGGCGAGCGTGAGGACGTCGCGCCGACGGTCGGTGTAGTTCAGCATCACGTAGGGGTGGACCGAGGGCACCGTCGACGCGGAGAACGCCCCGCCCCGCTTGTCCGGCGCGGGCGGCGCGTCGATCCAGCGCCCCTCGAAGAAACGCTCGACGACCTCGCCGGCCCGGGGGGAGAGGGAGTCGAACGCGCTCTGGACGATCTCGCGCCCCTCGTCCCACTCGATCGTGACGTCGTCGGTCGCGATCGCGGCCATGCGGTCGTAGTCGGCGAGCCGGTCGATCTCGAGCAGCTTCGCCTTGGTCCGGTACCAGGAGCGGGCCAGGTCGTAGCGACCCTTCACCGCCTCGACCAGGGCCTCGACGGACTCGTCCGACGCCTCGTTGCTGAGGTTCCGGGTGGCGAGCCAGTGCGGGTATCGGCGCAGCCGGTCCATCGTCGCCTTGTTCTGCAGCAGCGTGTTGAAGACGTAGGCGCGGGTTCGCAGGCCGGGCTCCAGGGACGCCGTCACGGCCTCCGCGGTGGTGCGTCGGACCTCCCGGTCCGGGTCGTGGAGCCGGGACAGGGCGATGTCGAGGCTGACGGGTTCCTCGCCTCCGGGCAGCTCCACCCGGATCGCCGACGTCAGCTCGTCGAAGAGGCGCGACCAGGCGCCGGCCCCGGTCAGCGAGAGCTCGGTGACGATCCGCTCCTCGGGGGCGCTCAGCAGGTGGTCTCGGTAGCGACGCTCGTTTCGCAGGTGGTGCTCGCAGAACTCGAGGCCGGGGGTGGCGAGCAGCTCCTCGGCCCGCTCGTCGTCGAGGCCGGCCCACTCGAGATCGAAGAAGAGGAGACGGGTCTGGATCTGGGTCGCCCGCTCCGAGCCCATCTGGAGCAGGGCGCCGTTGGCGGGGTCGGCGGTGTCGGCGGCGAAGCGCAAGTGCGCATAGTTGAGCGCCCGACCTGCCCGGTCTGAGATGTCGGCCAGCTTGGTCATCGCCACGATCAGCCCGGGGCCGTCGAGCTCCGCGACCTTGCCCTCGTACTCGGCGGCGAACTTCTCGGACGCCTTGTCCGCCTCGTCCAGCAGGGCCGTGACCGCGGCCTGGGGGTCGGTAGCGTCGCCGTCGAGGAGGTCGTCGAGGTTCCAGGTGACCTCGGCCAGTGCGGAGTCGCTCACGATGCAGTCCTTTCCTTGAGCTGGCGGCGGACGACCACGTCCCCGATCAGCGAGCCGATCGCGCCCCCGGTGACCACCGTGATCACCGGGAACCACCAGCCCCACCACTTCTGGAGGGAACCGTAGGCGCAGAGCCCGATCAGCACCACGAAGAAGAAGCCGTGGACCGGGCCGAGGACGGAGACCAGGTCGTGCTTGTCGGCGACCCAGCGGGAGGCCCACACGAGCGGGATGAGCAGCAGGAAGTCCAGGATGGCGACCGCCGCGATGATGTTCAGGAACCGGATCTCCCGGGCGCCGCCCGGGGCCTCGGGGGCGAGGTCTTCAGAGGTGCTCATGAAGCTGTGAAGCTATCAATCGGCATTCGCCGCTCCCGAACTCGATCGGTGACGAGTCAGAGGGTGAGGTTGACGCCGGCGTAGACGGTCGCGAGCGTGAGCAGGAAGGTGATCCCCATGAGCACGTGGCTCTGGCCCCTCACGGTGTGCAGCAGGACGGCGATGATCGTGGCGACGACCAGGGTCATCTTGACCTGGAACGGCCCGTAGTCCCAGAGCTCGAAGTGCGACGCCATCATCATGCCGGTCAGGAGCAGTACGCCGAGCGCGATCAGCGAACCGACGCCGAAGCGCTGGGCGACGGCCCGCAGCTTCTCGGGGTCGGCCGGCTCGGTACGCATGACGGGGACGACCGTCGAGGCGAGCATGATCTGCCCTCCCAGGAAGAAGGCCATGGCAACGACGTGGAGGAAGATCATCACGGTCCAGAACATGTCCGGAGGATATTGAGGCCGACCCGCGCCCGGATTGCGGATTTCCCACATGCCCGGGGCAAGGACGTCCTCCCCGGGGCTTACCCTCATACGGTGGCGAAGATCCGTTCACAGCACGTCTGCCAGAGCTGCGGTCACGTGGCCATGGCCTGGACCGGCCAATGCCCGGACTGCCGCGAGTGGAACACGCTCGTCGAGCAGGCCGCGCCGAAGACCGCCGCCAAGCCCGCCGGGAGCCGCGGCGGCAACGGCCGGCGCCTCGCGGCCGGGAGCCCCGGCCGGTCCGTACCACTGCGCGAGGTCGAGGCGGCCCGGGTGGAGCGGTTCTCGACCGGGATCGGCGAGCTCGACCGGGTCCTCGGGGGCGGGGTGGTGCCCGGGTCGCTCATCCTGCTCGGCGGGTCGCCGGGCATCGGCAAGAGCACGCTGACCGGGATGGCGATGGCGAACCTGCAGTCCGGGGGGATCGACACGCTCTACGTTTCCGGCGAGGAGTCGGCCGCACAGGTCAGGATGCGGGCCGAGCGGCTCGGGCCGGCCGCGCTCGAGGTGAGGGCACTCGCCGAGAGCTCGCTCGAGACCGTGCTGGGGACGATCGAGGAGGAACGGCCGGCGGTGGTGGTGATCGACTCGATCCAGACGATGCACAGCTCCGAGCTGAGCGGCGCGCCGGGTTCGGTCGGACAGGTGCGCGAGGCCGCCAACGCGCTTGCGGAGCAGGCCAAGAGGCTGGACGTCGCGGTGATCCTCGTCGGTCACGTGACCAAGGAGGGCAGCCTGGCCGGGCCGCGGGTCCTCGAGCACCTCGTCGACTGCGTCCTTCGCTTCGAGGGCGAGCGCGAGAGGACCTGGCGCACCCTCAGGGCGATCAAGAATCGGTTCGGGGCGACCTCCGAGGTCGGGGTTTTCGAGATGCGCTCGGGTGGCCTCACCGAGGTCCTGGACCCCTCCGCCCGCTTCGTCGAGGAGGCGACCGGCGCGCAGGGATCGGTCGTGCTCGCCTCGATGGAGGGGACCCGGCCGGTACTGGTCGAGGTGCAGGCGCTGGTCTCGCCGTCGGAGCTCGAGATCCCGCGCCGGGTGGTCAACGGCATCGACCGCAACCGCCTGAGCATGATCCTGGCCGTGCTGGCGCGCCACGCCCGCCTCGGGTTGGGGACGGCCGACGTCTTCGTGAACGTGGTGGGAGGGGTGCGGATCGACGAGCCGGGCGCCGACCTGGCCGTCGCTCTCGCCGTCGCCTCGGCCCAGCGCGGCGAGGCCCTAGCCGGGCCCGACGGGCGTCCCCTCGCCTGCTTCGGGGAGTTGGGGCTGACCGGGGACCTCAGGTACGTGGCGCACGCCGACCGCAGGGTCGCGGAGGCGGCCAAATTCGGCTTGGCGCCTGTGATCGGGCCGCGAAGCGGGGAACGCCTGAACGGGCTCGCCCCGTGCGCGACGGTGCGCCAGGCGCTGAAAGCCGCATTTTCCGAAGGTCGGGACGTGGGATCAGCGGCGGCGGCCTGATCTTGAGGGGAGCCTGAATTCCGCTCTCCCGGCGGATTCACGCCGGGTGGGACCCCGCGGCAATCACGCGCCCAGGGGGACGCCAGACCGCATGGGAATGCGAAATCTGGCATAATTCGGTGAATGTCACCGGTAGTCGAAAGTGATCTCGCTCATCTCTCAGAGCGTCAGGATCCTAGGCTGCTGCGCGCGATCGATGCCGTCGCGCCGGGCACGGAGCTCCGCGAGGGCATCGACAACATCGTCCACGCCCGGACGGGCGGGCTGATCGTGGTCGGGGAGACCGAGGACTTCGCGTTCATGCTCTCCGGCGGCATCCGGCTCGACATCGACTACAGCCCCGCCATGCTCTACCAGGTGGCCAAGATGGACGGGGCGATCCTGATCAACGCGGACGGCAGCAAGATCACCTGGGCCAACGTCCAGATGATGCCCGACCCGACCATCCACTCGGTCGAGACCGGCACCCGTCACCGCACCGCGGAGCGCATCTCGAAGCAGGTCGACGCGCTCGTCGTGGCGATCTCGCAGCGCCGCGAGGTCGTGTCGCTCTACCTGGACGGCGCCAAGTACATCCTCCAGGACATCCCGGCCGTGCTCGCCAAGTCCAACCAGGCCCTGGCGACGCTGAACAAGTACCGCACCCGTCTCGACGAGCTCTCGACCCGCCTCACGAGGAGCGAGTTCGGCGGCAGCGTCGTGCTCTACGACGCGCTCGCCGTGCTGCAGCGCTCGGAGCTCGTCTCGCGCATGGCGACCGAGGTCGAGCGGTACGTGATCGAGCTCGGCACCGAGGGGCGGCTGATCGAGATGCAGCTCGAGGAGACGATGGTCGGCGTCGCGGCCGAGCGTCTCGCCCTGATGCGCGACTACGCGGTGGAGGACACGGAGGAGAACGTCCAGTACATGCTGGAGGAACTGGCCGCCATGCCCCACCAGGACGTGCTCGACTTCGGGCGCCTGGCCGAGCTCCTGGGCTACGACCGCAAGGTCAACACGCTCGATCTCGTGACCGAGCCGCGCGGTTACCGCATGCTCGGCAACGTGCCGCGCCTGCCGCGGCTGGTGGTCCAGAAGATCGTGCAGAACTTCGGCAGCGTCGAGGAGGCCCTCCGGGCCACGGACGATGAACTCGCCGCCGTCGACGGAGTCGGCCCGTCCCGGGCCAAGGAGATCCGCGAAGGGGTGCGGAGACTCCAGGAATCCGTGATGGCAGACCGGTTTTTGAACACATGACGACGACTTCGTCGTCAGCTAAGACACAAAGGAGCATCTGATTTCCGATTCAGAGGCAGTGAACGGCGAAGTGCTTGACGAGGACCTCGAGGACCTCGTTCCCTACGTGTGCGATTTCGAGGAGGGCGACAAGGTCGTCTATCCGCATCACGGAGCGGGCGTGGTCCTGAAGAAGGCCGATGCCGAGCTCATGGGCGAGACCCGTGAGTACCTGACGATCAAGATCCTCCACAACGACCTGACCGTCAAGGTCCCGACCGAGAAGGCCGGCGAGGCCGGTCTGCGCCGGGTCATCGACGAGGACGAGATCAAGAAGGTCATCTCGGTGCTGTCGGACGAGGTCTCCGACATGCCCAAGAACTGGAATCGCCGGTTCAAGTACAACAAGGAAAAGATCAAGACGGGCGACGTCTTCGAGCTGGCCGAGGTCGTGCGCAACCTCGCCCTCCGCGAGATGGAGAAGGGCCTCTCGACGGGCGAGAAGCAGATGTACACCCGGGCCAAGAAGATCCTCGCATCCGAGTTCATGTACGCCCTCGACAAGGACGAGGAAGGGGCCGAGAGCTACCTCGACAGCCTGCTCGAGGAACGCTACGAGGCCTCGGTGGCGGCCGCCGCGGCCTAGGTCGCCGGCGGATCGGACCCCGGCGTCATGGGGGTGCCGGCACTCATAGTGGCCGCCGGTTCCGGGCAGAGGCTCGGGGCCGGCGGGCCCAAGGCCCTCGTCGAGCTCGGCGGGCGGCCCCTCTACGCCTGGTCGGTGGACGCCTTCCGGCGGGCCGACCACATCGACCGGATCTACGTCACGGTCCCGCCAGGCCTGGCGGACCGGTTCACCGAAGCGGGGATCGTCACCGTCGACGGCGGCGAGACGCGATCGCACTCCGTCGCCAACGGGCTCGCGGCGATCGCCGACGCGGATGACGATCCGGGCATGATCGTCGTCCACGACGCGGCCCGGCCGCTCGTCAGCCCCGCCCTGATCGACGCCGCGGTCATCGGGCTGGACTCCGACCCGGAGTTGCACGCCCTGATCGCGGGCAGCCCGATGACCGACACGGTCAAGCGGCTCGGCGGCGACGGGGTGGTCATCGAGACCCTCGACCGCTCGGAGCTGGTCTCGGTGCAGACGCCGCAGGTCTTTCGGACGGAGATCCTGCGGCGGGCGATGGACGCGGGCGACCTGGCCGCCGCGACCGACGACGCGTCCCTGGTCGAGCTGGCGGGAGGGTCGGTCGGCGTGATCGAGTCGCCGTCCGGCAATATCAAGGTGACCGTTCCGGGCGACCTCGACCTGGCCGCCCTCCTTCTCGAAAGAGACCGATGACCCCAGCGATTACCGACTACCACCTGCACCTGCGTGGTGACGACCTCTCCGCGCGCGCCGCCGACCACTTCAACCAGGAGAACATCGCCCGCTACGCCGAGGCGGCCCGCGCCGCCGGGGTGACCGACCTCGGCTGCGCCGAGCACATGTACCGCTTCACCGAGGCGCTCACCGTGTGGCGCCACCCGTTCTGGGACGAGTGGGCTATCGACGACATCGACCAGTACGTCGAGGCCGTCCGGTCGAGCCCGATCAAGCTGGGGATCGAGGGCGACTACGTGCTGGGCGCGGAGGAGAAGCTGGAGGCCCTGCTCGGCTCCCGACCGTTCGACTACGTGGTCGGCTCGGTCCACTTCCTGGGCGATTACTCGCTCGACACCGAGGAGTACACGATCTGGGACGGCACCCAGGACGCCGACGACATCTGGCGGCGGTACTTCGAGACCCTCGCGTCGGCCGCGCGTTCGGGGCTGTTCGACATCCTGGCCCACCCGGACCTCGTCAAGGTGTGGGGCCGGGCCGGGCGGCTGCCGTCGGTCGATCCGAGGGGCATGTACGAGCCCGCGATCGAGGCGATCGCCGAGTCCGGCATCGCGGTCGAGGTGTCCACCGCCGGCCTGCGAAAGGGCGTCGGCGAGATCTACCCGGCGCCCGCCTTCATGGAGATGTGCGTCGAGGCCGGAGCCGTGTTCGCACTCTCCTCGGACGCCCACGAGCCGGGTCAGATCGCCTTCCGCTACGCGGACGGGCTCGAGTTCCTCGCCGCCCACGGTGTCGAAAAGATCGCCGTGTTCGAGGGGCGGGAGCGCCGCCTGGAGCCGATCGGCCAGCTGGCCGCCGAGGCCGCCTGATGCCGGTCAGCGTCGGCATCGGCTACGACAGCCACCGCTTCGAGGCCGGCCGGCGCCTCGTCCTCGGCGGGGTCGAGATCCCCCACGAGCAGGGCCTCGCGGGACATTCCGACGCCGACGTCCTGACCCACGCCGTGGTCGACGCCCTCCTCGGGGCCGCGGGCCTCGGCGACATCGGCGAGGTGTTCCCCGACACCGACCCCGCCTGGGCCGGCGCCGACTCGATCGGTCTGCTCCGCACCGTGGTCGGGATGCTCCGCGGCCCCGTCCAGAACGTCGACGCGACGCTGGTCTGCGAGGAACCGAAGCTCGGGCCCCACCGCCCGGCGATGGTCCACCGCCTCTCGGAGGTGGTCTCCGCCCGGGTCAGCGTCAAGGCGACGACCAACGAGAGGATGGGCTGGATCGGCCGCGGCGAGGGCATCGCCTGCATGGCCGTGGCCGCCGTCGACATCGAGTGAACCCGGGTATTGTCCCGCCGCAAGTGAATCTGCTCAAGACGGCCACCGAGAAGATCGCGGGCAAGGGGTTCGAATTGAAGACCCTCCGGCGCGCGGGTGTGATCGGGGGACTCGGGCCGACGGCCCTGCCCCTGGCGGGCTCCGCCTTCCTCCGCGGCGGCACCACTCCCGCGACGGCGATCAGGATCGCCGCGCTCAAGCATCGCGACAAGATCTACCTGGACGACGAGAAGGGCTCGCTCACCTTCCTGGAGGTCCACCGGCGCAGCAACGCGTTGGCCCGTGCCTTCGCCGGGCTCGGCATCGGCCCGGGCGACGGGGTCGCGGTCATGTGCCGCAACCATCGCGGCTTCGTCGAGGCAAACCTGGCGGGCTGGAAGCTCGGCGCCACCGTGATCCTCCTCAACACGATGTTCTCCGGCCCCCAGCTCGCGGACGTGGTCGAGCGGGAGGGGGCGAAGCTCGTCGTCCTGGACCAGGAGTTCGAGGACCTTCTCGCCGGCGTCCCCGCCGGGGTCGAGCGCGTCTGCGGGTTCGAGTCCGGGCCCGGTGCCTCCGAACTGCCCAGCCTGGACGACCTGATCGCCGCCAACGACGACTCGGATCTGCCCTGGCCGGCCGAGAAGGGGCGGAACATAATCCTCACGTCGGGCACCACGGGCACTCCGAAGGGGGCCCAGCGCCCGGCGCCCAGTGGCCTCAGCGTCCTGGTCGGGATGCTGGACCGGATCCCCCACTTCGAGAACGAGAAGATCGTGATGGCGGCCCCGCTCTTCCATTCCTGGGGCTACCTCAACTCCGTGATCGGGACCTCGGTCGGTGCGCGGCTCATCCTCCAGCACCGCTTCGACCCGGCCGGGACGATGGAACTGGTGGACCGCTTCGACGCCGACGTGCTCGTCGCCGTGCCAGTGATGCTCCAGCGCATCCTCGAACTCGACCCCGAGGTCGGCGGGAAGTTCCGCGCGAGGAACCTGAAGATCGTGACGCTCTCCGGCTCGGCGCTGCCGGGCGGGCTCGCCACGGCCTGGATGGACCGCTACGGCGACAACGTCTACAACTTCTACGGCTCGACCGAGGTCGCGATGGGGTCGATCGCGACGCCCGAGGACCTCCGGGCCGATCCCGCCACCGCCGGCCGCCCGCCCTACGGCACCAGCGTCAAGCTCGTCGACGAGCACGGCCGAGAGGTGCCGCAGGGCGAGACGGGACGGATCTTCATCAAGAACGAGATGACGTTCGACGGCTACACCGGTGGCGGCGGCAAGGAGGATCTCGACGGGTACCTGGCCAGCGGCGACATCGGTCACTTCGACGTGGACGGGCGCCTGTTCATCGACGGTCGCGACGACGAGATGATCGTCTCGGGTGGCGAGAACGTCTACCCGGCCGAGGTCGAGGACCTGATCGCGGGCCACGACGAGGTGGTCGAGGCAGCGGTGGTCGGGGTGGACGACGACAAGTTCGGCCAGGCCCTCCGTGCGTACGTGGTGCTGCGTGAAAAGGACGCCCTCGACAAGGAGGCCGTCAGGGAATTCGTGAAGGCGAACCTCGCCTCGTACAAGGCCCCGCGCGACGTGATCTTCCTGCCGGAGCTGCCGCGCAACGCGACCGGCAAGATCCTCAAGAAGGATCTGGCCTGACGGCCGGTCGGCCGGGCGCGGCGGGGTCGGCCGTCCGCGCGGGTCGTTCCGAACACACGGTCATCCCTAAGTAGTACCGTTCTGCTGACGATGAGCGATTCAACCCCAGCTCCGTCGAAGGAAGAGGCCCCCGGCAACGGGCTGCCGCCCGAGCTGCGCCAGGTCGGGGAGACCTCGGGCAAGCTGACCTCCCGGATCGAGGCGTTCGCCAAGGAGATGACGGCCAGCGAGGCGCGGGCCCGCGAGGCCGAGCTCGCCGCGCGGGAGGCGGAGCTCAAGGCGCTCCAGAGCGCCCGGGAGTCCCTGGCCGAGGCTCGCAAGGCGAAGCAGGAGGCCGAGGCGGCCAGGGCCGAGGCGGCCACCGCCGACCAGCGGGTCGAGGCGGCGAAGTCTCAGGCCGCCCGCGACGTGGCGGAGGCTCGCGAGGAGATCAAGTCGAAGGCCCGCGAGACCCTGCGCAAGCTGAGCGCGGAGGCCCGCGAGAAGATCGAGGCCTCCCGCGAGGCGCGGCTCAAGGCGGAGGAGACGGTCAAGGAGCTGCAGCAGCGCGACGCCGAGCAGCGCGAGGCGCAGGCGAAGGTCGAGGCCGACCTCAAGCGGCTCGAAGGAACTTTGAAGCAGGAACGGGAGACCCGCGACGAGGCGATGGCCAAGGTCGCGGCGGAGGGCGAGGAGCGCCTCGCCGCCCGCACCCGTCACCTCGAGGAGGTCGCGGAGCGGTTGGCCAAGGAGGCCCGCCAGGCGGCGGAGCGCGAGGCCAAGAACCGGATCGAGGCCGCCGAGGAACGCGCCCGCAAGGCGCAGGACCGGGCCGCTCAGGCCGAGGCCCACGCGAACGAGTTCGAATCCCTGGCCCGCCAGCGGATCGCCGAGATCGAGGCCGATGTCGACCGCCGGGTCATGGAGGGCACCGAGCAGGTGCGTCGCGAGGCGGCCGAACGGGTCGAGCAGCTGATCGAGCGCTTCGGCAACGAGGCCGAGGAGAAGGCGCGCCAGCGCGCCGAGGATCGCCTCCGCGAGGAGGACGAACGGATCCAGCGTGAGGCGGAGCGCCGGGCCGAGCTCGCCCGTCAGGCGGCGGAGGACGACGTGCAGGCCGCAGCCGACCGTGCCCGGCAGGAAGCGATCGCGGCGGCATCCAGCACGGCTCCCGAGTGGGAGCGCGGCGAGGGGCGCGAGGGCGAAGGCGGGCCGGTGCCGAGGCGCCGCCGCGGCGGTCCGGGCTCCGGCGGCTACCGCACCTTCTAGAACCGCCCGCCGGCATGCGCGAGGTCAGGATCAAGGACACGATGAGCGGCGACGTGGTCGCCCTCGACCCCGAGCGCGAGGTCGGCATCTACGCCTGCGGGCCGACGGTCTACAGCCGCATCCACATCGGCAACGCCCGCCCCTTCGTCGTCTTCTCGCTCCTCGCGCGGTTCCTGAAGAGCGAGGGCTACCGGGCCAAGCTCGCGATCAACGTCACCGACATAAACGACAAGATCTACGCGTCCGCCCGCGAGCGGGGGGTCGGATCCTCCGAGCTCGCCGCCGAGATGACGGATGCCTACTTCGAGGACACGGGCCGGCTCGGCCTCGGGCGGCCGGACGCCGAGCCGCTGGCGACGGAAACGATCGGACCGATCGTCGACCTGATCGCGACCCTGGTCGACCGGGGCCACGCCTACGAATCGGGCGGGGACGTTTACTTCTCGGTCCGCAGCTTCGACGGCTACGGCAAGCTCTCCCACCGGCCGACCGAGGACATGGAGCAGGGCGAGGGCGACGACGCTGGTTCGCTGAAGCGCGATCCCCTCGACTTCGCGCTGTGGAAGGCCCACAAGGAGGGGGAGGACACGAGCTGGGACTCGCCGTGGGGGCCGGGTCGTCCGGGCTGGCACATAGAGTGCTCGGCGATGGCCGAGGCGGAGCTCGGCCGGCTCCCGTTCGCGATCCACGGCGGGGGCTCGGACCTCGTTTTCCCGCATCACGAAAACGAGATCGCCCAGTCCGAGGCCGCCCGCGGCAGGCCGCTGGCCAGGGTCTGGATGCACAACGGCATGATCCAGACCGGCTCGGAGAAGATGTCGAAGTCGGTCGGCAACATCTTCCAGCTGTCCGAGGCGCTCGACACGTACGGGGCCGAGACCGTCGTGGCCTACCTGATCTCCGGCCATTACCGGCAACCGCTCGCCTTCGGGGAGGGCCCCCTGGAACAGGCCCGGGCGGGGAACGAACGCCTGCGCAACTTCCTGCGCGAGAACCCACCCGGCGACAAGCCGCTCGGCGAGCGTTCCGCGGCGGCGGCGGACCGGTTCCGGGACGCGCTGGCCGACGACTTCAACACGCCGCGGGCGATGCGCGAGGCCTTCGACCTGGTCAGGGCGAGCAACCAGCGCCCCGGCGACGAGACGCTTGCCGGCGCGGGAACGGCGCTGGCCGGCATGCTGGACCTGGTCGGCCTGGGCGAGCTGGCGGAGACCGGGGAGGAGGGCCCCGGCGTGGAGGCGCTCGAGCTCCTGGAGGCCCGGAACGCCGCCCGCGACGCCAAGGACTGGGCTCGCGCCGATGAGATCCGCGATCGCCTGGCCGAGCTCGGCTGGGAGGTACGCGACGGCGCCGAGGGCGCGCGGCTGGTCCCGTTGGGCTAGGGCCGTGGTCTCGAACGACATCATCTATGGCCGTAATCCCGTCGAGGAGGCGGAACGGGGGCGCCGCAGGGTGCTGCGGGTTTGGCGTGCTCCGGAGACTCCCGAGCCCAAGCTCGTCGAGCTCTGCGGCTCCCCCGATCACCAGGGGATCGTGGCCGAGGTCGAGCCCTTTCCCTACGTGGACGGCTCCGAGCTGCTGGGGGGCGAGGACTCCCTGGTCGTGGTGCTCGACCAGATCCAGGACCCCAGGAACCTGGGCGCCGTTTGCCGCTCGGCCGAGGCCGCCGGCGCCACGGGGGTCGTGATCCCGGAGCGGCGCTCCGCCGCCGTCACGGCGGTCGCGTGCAAGGCCTCGGCCGGCGCCGTGGAGCACCTTCGGATCGCCCGGGTCCGGAACGTGAGCGACTGGATCGCCGAGGCCAAGGACGACGGCTTCTGGGTGTGGGGCGCGGACGGAAGGGCGGACCAGGCTCCCTGGGACGTCGACCTGACCGGCAAGACGGCGCTCGTCCTCGGCACCGAGGAGAAGGGCCTGCGGCGGCGGGTGGCGGACTCGTGCGACGGCCTGATCGCC
>Ga0065721_10005446_pt1 | contig 13577 bp, 9 predicted proteins | sample Mesricmetagenome_FD_59108 | JGI IMG/M metagenome (GOLD analysis project Ga0065721, IMG submission 59108) | Mesophilic microbial community from rice straw/compost enrichment Sample: eDNA_1 v2 (version 2) | ecosystem: Engineered > Solid waste > Grass > Composting > Bioreactor | place: USA: Davis... | reverse complement strand
CTTCATCGAGAAGGAATCGTCGATCAACGAACAGATCGACCGGATGCGCCACGCCGCCACCCGCGCCATCCTCGAGCGTGACGACTGCATCATCGTCGCCTCCGTCTCCTGCATCTACGGTATCGGCTCGGTGGAAACCTATACCGCGATGACCTTCCAGATGTCGGTCGGCGACCGCCTCGACCAGCGCCAGCTGCTCGCCGACCTCGTCGCCCAGCAATACAAGCGCCAGGACATCAATTTCGTGCGCGGCTCCTTCCGCGTCCGCGGCGATACGATCGAAATCTTCCCCGCCCACCTGGAAGATGCCGCCTGGCGCATCTCCATGTTCGGCGACGAGATCGACGCGATCACCGAGTTCGACCCGCTGACCGGCAGCAAGACCGGCGACCTCAAGTCGGTCAAGATCTACGCCAACTCGCACTATGTCACCCCGCGCCCGACGCTGAATGCCGCCATCAAGCAGATCAAGGAGGAGCTGAAGCACCGGCTCGCCGAGCTCGAAGCCGCCGGCCGCCTGCTTGAAGCCCAGCGGCTGGAACAGCGCACCCGCTACGATGTCGAGATGATGGAGGCCACCGGCTCCTGCGCCGGTATCGAGAACTATTCGCGTTACCTCACCGGCCGCCGCCCCGGCGAGCCGCCGCCGACGCTGTTTGAATACATCCCCGACAATGCGCTGATCTTCATCGACGAAAGCCACGTGACGATCCCGCAGATCGGCGGCATGTATCGCGGCGACTTCCGCCGCAAGGCGACGCTCGCCGAATACGGCTTCCGCCTGCCATCCTGCATGGACAACCGACCGCTGCGTTTCGAGGAATGGGACGCGATGCGCCCTCAGACGATCGCCGTCTCCGCCACNCCCGGCAACTGGGAGATGGAACAGGCGGGCGGCGTNTTTGCCGAACAGGTCATCCGNCCGACCGGCCTCATCGATCCGCCGGTGGAAGTGCGCNCGGCCCGCTCCCAGGTCGACGACGTGCTCGGCGAGATCCGNGAAACCGCGCAGAAGGGTTATCGCACGCTCTGCACCGTGCTGACCAAGCGCATGGCGGAAGACCTCACCGAATACCTGCATGAACAGGGCGTGCGCGTCCGCTACATGCACTCCGACATCGACACGCTGGAGCGCATCGAGATCATCCGCGACCTGCGTCTCGGCGCCTTTGATGTGCTCGTCGGCATCAACCTGCTGCGCGAAGGCCTCGACATTCCCGAATGCGGCTTCGTCGCCATCCTCGATGCCGACAAGGAAGGCTTCTTGCGCTCCGAAACCTCGCTCATCCAGACGATCGGCCGCGCCGCGCGCAATGTCGATGGCAAGGTCATCCTTTACGCCGACAACATCACCGGCTCGATGAAGCGGGCGATGGACGAAACCGCCCGCCGCCGCGAAAAGCAGATGGCCTACAATGCCGAGCACGGCATCACGCCGGAATCGGTGAAGGCCCGCATTTCCGATATCCTCGATTCCGTCTACGAGCGCGACCACGTCCGCGCCGATATCTCCGGCGTCTCCGGCAAGGGTTTTGCCGATGGCGGACATCTCGTCGGCAACAACCTGCAGGCCCATCTCAACGCGCTCGAAAAGTCGATGCGCGATGCCGCCGCCGACCTCGATTTCGAAAAGGCCGCGCGCCTGCGCGACGAGATCAAGCGCCTCAAGGCTGCCGAGCTCTCCGCCATGGACGACCCGATCGCCAAGCAAGAGGCGGCGAGCGCCGAAGGCCCGAGGGGCAACAGAAGAAGTGACGAAGCGAAGGCCGTGGAAGGAAAGCGGTCCCGCGATTCAATCTCCCCCCTTGAGGGGGAGATGTCCGGCAGGACAGAGGGGGGTAATACCCGCTCCGTTGCTGAAGGTTCACCCCCCTCTGCCCCTATCGGGGCATCTCCCGCTCAAGGGGGGAGATCAGGGGAGCCAGCTTCCTACTTTTCCAAACCCGGCCTCGATGACATGGGCCCGGGCACGGACATGCCGACACCCCTGTTCCGGAAAAACACGCTGGATGAAATGACGGTCGGACGCACCGAAAAACCGGTTCCTGGAACGCTTCCGCCCAAACCGTCACGCGACCCGAACAAGCGCTTTTCGCCATTGCTCGAAGGTTTGCCCGAAGTCGATGACGGCGTGCGCCCCGTCATCCGCGGCAAGGTCGGTGTGGGGTCTTACGAGGATCCTGCGGACCAGGAGCGCAAGAAGGGCCGCACCAAGGGCAAGACGGGTCGGCCGGGACGGTAGTGTTCGAGCTTCAGGCTGCAAAGCTCCTGCTTTCTACGGAGCGAGAGCTCGCCGCATAATCCCGATCAAGCTCAACAAGCGGTGCGGTTACGTCCGGAATTCTAAGGCCATCACTAAAGAACATCGCCTCGCGCCCTCTAGTTTTGTTTCGGGCGCTATAGTTCAAGGTATATTGAAGCCAACTCTTTTCATGATATAGATCGTGTATAGGTCTAACGTCATCGTAGGAAACGATCCAGGGCAAGTTTTTTATTCCCATCATCGTTTCTGCAATATATTGATGATCCTTTGGTTTGTACGCATCCAAGTACAGATACCTACCCTTCTCAAAATACGGAGGATCGACATAAACAAGGGTATTAGGGCGCCAAGAACGATACTTGCCCGACAAAAAAACGACAGCGTCAAGATTATATACTTCAATGCGCGATCGCATGTTTGCGATCTTTCGTATCCTAGATATTAGCTCTGCTTTGTTAAAACGGGCATCTATTTTCCAAGGACCCATTTGCGATCTACCTCCGATAATTCCGCCATTTATTATGCCGGAACGATTGGTTCGGTTCAGGTAGAAAAACGAGCAGGCAAGCGCCAAGTCGTCATGGATGTCAGGATCACGCAGTACATTCTTACAGCTATCCCACTGCTCCACAGTGAGCGGGCACTGGTCAATCCAGGCACAAAGCCGCTCGGTGTTCCACAAAACGCTATTCCAGAAGGCGAAAACGGGACGACTTATGTCGTTGATCGTTACTCGCCTCACGATGCCTGTCAAAAGGAGTTCCCAAGCGACTGAGGCACCTCCTGCATAAGGCTCAACGTAGTGACCGTCCGAAAGCCCGTTTTCTCGTATGATTTGCCTTACAAATCTAGCGACTTTCCCTTTTCCCCCGGGATATCGCAGAGGCGAATATCGGCCGCTTTGCGTATTTCCAACGATCATTACTCACTACCGAAAGAAGACATAAACAAAGGCTCAGCGCTGTCCCACCCGGCCCGAATTGCATCGGCAGTAGGAATAGAAAACTGGTTATGGACAAACCCGTTCAACGACTGGATCGATGTTGGGGATGTTTTAGTTAAGATATTGTTTTTGAAGGCGGCAAAATCAGACGATTTAAATTTTCCTTGGGCGACGATGTGCTGTACGACGCGGTCTGTTCGCTGCGAAAGATCAAGGATTACAGTGTCGCCTTTAGTGTTCTTCTCTCCCCGCGGCAGACCATGATGATCCATGTAGTGCTCAACCGCAAGTTCGATGAAGGCCCTTAGCACGAAAGCGGAGGATACTGTTAAATTATTCGCATCAATTCGTGCTGCCTCTATTAAAAGGCGCTGGCCTTTAGATGACAGGGGTGGCTTGAAGCGGTGGCGTTTGGCCGCCAACGTCTTCCTGACTCGAGGCGTGTTGCGATCCCGGGGTTTGTCGGCTCTCTCTTTAGCATCGACATCACTCTTCGCCGGTTGATGAGGTTCGAGTTGAGGCTTGAGGTTGATATCCTTGAACGCCTTTTGCAGGACATTGCCGGACACAGGCTTGGGCTGCAACTCGTCAGGCAACCCATTAAAATAAGCGTCAATATCGGACGATTTATTTAAGGATCGAGAGTCAATCACGCCGTCCCGCACATCCTCGATGATCCTCTTTAGCACCGCCAGAACCCATACTGGATCCGAAGAAAGCATTGGGACAACTTCATCACCTTGCTTCGTCACAGAAATCCCAAGAAATTTCTGCCCAACCGACGATTCCAAAAGCCGCGACAGATTACTAGACTTATTGCTTTCAATTAACTCTCGCGTTTCGTTCCACTCTTCGGCAGAGTAGTCGGCATTGCGTCCGACAAAATCGATGATGTCGAGAACAGAATGATCGCCGGAGAATCTTTGTATCTCTAGGCGGCCCCAAGTAATTCGACCCTCACCGTCTGCTGCGCCAGTGTGCCTTCTAAAGATCCAGTCGTGAGCATCCTCTCGGCGCTCGAACAGAACACATCTAACAGGTTCGACTTTAGCTCGGTCGAAGCCTGCAGCTGCACGCACCAACGACGCCTTCACAGCGTCCGATACGCCAGTTCCTTCTAGAATGTCTGGGTTGAGAAGAACCTTCAGGGCGGATAGTCGCCTGTTGCCCTCAAGAACCACATAGTCTTCATGATCGGCTTGAATGACATAAAGACTGTCGCCCGGATCGAGGCCGTCGTCCTTTATGCTAAGCATCATGTTTCGAAAATGTGCTGGGTTAAGTTCGATGATCTTTTCCAGAGCCTGCGACTGAGTCGCGACCGACCCGAGCCTTGGGTTGTCTTCATCCAGAAGAAGCTCATCTATAGACAGATCAAGATAATCCATTATTCACCCCCGGGTTGCATCAAATGAACCCGTAAACCTCAGAGTCGTCAATGGCATTTTTAGCTAATCGGGAAATCACGGTGGGTAGATGACACCACAACCAAGAGAGGCATCGATCAACGCGGACGGAAGCAGGTCTTCGTGCGTTAGCTCCTCCTCGTCTTGTGGGGGAAGTCCAAACCGATGCCTGAACCGAGGGCTAGGTCCGCGGATTTCCGGGTGACAGAGAACGAAGGGCACCCCCGTGGACAATTTCGCCGTTTTCGGCGCCCTCCCCACCACAAATCAATCACTTAGCGCCACCAACGTCCACGCCCTGAACACCCGCGCCTACAATGCTCCCGTCCCGCCGCGGATACACCAGGAGGCGTCCTGGCGAGGCGGGGCCGGCGCTGGTGGTGAAGGGACGACGTGAACCTTCATCATCGGGGTCCGCGGAAAATGGTCTCCCTCCGGCGAGACGGGGGAAGCAGGCGGCTAGAAGGACCGGCCATCTGCTTCTGATGCCCGAAAGAGCGCGTCGGACGTCCCTGTGCGGCACACATGGGGGTCGGGGATGATGATGTCGCCGGGCTTACGGGTCCGTCAGGAAGACTGTGGTCAAACGCCAGCCTTTCCGCAACCGGCGAGAAGCATCATCGTCCTGCAACCCTCGCAGAGAGACCCAAGTCGCGGGCAAAAACCGCCGAACGGGGCGCCGAAAGGTGCCACATACTACAAACTACCGAGGCAGCTTCCGGCGCCCCGTCCATTCATCAAATTTTTTGAGATCGCCAAGGGCGGAGTCTGCCTTGCCCTTCAGTTCCGGTTGAAAGACCCGCGCCACGACGGGCGACAATCGACGGCGGCGATCGGAGACCAGGCCCATCCCATCCAGTCCAAGGAGTTTCTTCATGACCGACACCCCTGACACACCCGACCCCGCCGAATCGGAGCCGCTCGACCTCAAACTCGCGATATGCGTCGTCGAAATGCTCGCTACGCCGCAGCTTGTCTGCCGCCACCGCAAGTGCCGGCGTGGCAACCGCTGCCACTATCACGTCATCGAGGAAGGCGTACCGGCTTGCGTCGGCAATTTCCGGAACGCTCAGCTGGACGCATTCGTCGCGCTTTACGCCGACGCCTTTTGTGTTCGCAACAACTGGCGCGGCCTCAACCTGATCCCGCCCGAAGCCGAGCAGCGTGAACTGCGCGACGCGGCGTTCGAAGTGGTCCGGCGGACCCTGCCCCGCCACGAATGGCCCGCCTTTTCCCGGCGGCTGCGCATTCGCCAGCGAGCGGCTTGCTGATGCCGGCCGGGTTCGGGCGCATCGGATGCGCGTAGGGTGGCGGTGGTGCGGGAACATCGCCCGCACCCCGCAGTTCTCCATCACAACCCATGAGGAGCCATCCATGCCAGACCTGTCCAAGACCTTCATCGACGCCCTCGGGCGCCTCGAAACCAACCGCGACGTCGAGGCGATCGCCAGCCTGTTTGCCGACAATGCGGAAGTCTCCAACCCGCTGGTGACCTACCAGGATGGCGGCGCCGATGCGGCCAAAACCTTCTGGTCGCAATATCGCGACGCCTTCGACGAAATCCGCTCCGAATTCCGCACCGTGACGGAAAAGGACGGCCTCTCCTTCCTCGAATGGACCAGCAAGGGCTCGATCGACGGCAAGGGTTTTGATTACGAAGGCGTCAGCATCCTGGAAGGCGATGGCGACCGCATCACCTCCTTCCGCACCTATTTCGACACCCGCCACCTGCCGACCGCCCGCACCAGGGGCGGCGAAGGCACCGGCCGCGTCGAGGCCTTCGGCGATGACAACGGGAAGCCCCAAGGGGGCAAGGACTCAGGGGGCGAGCAGGCAGGCGGCAAGGACGACATGGTGGAGGCGCAGCGTGACGCGGCCGAACAGCGCGCCGCCGGCGGCTACAGCTGATCGGCCACTGCAGCTGGCGTTAAACGGACATCAACCTCCGCATGGCATGCTCCCGACCGCCAGCAGCATAAGGAGAGTCGGATGGCGCTGATCGGTTTCAAGAACACCCATAACCAGCCGGTTTACGTCAATCCTGCCCAGGTGGCCTATGTCACCACCTTCGAGGAGGGCGTCACGATCATCGCGCTCGCCGTCACCGGTGCCGGCGGCAAGCCGGTGGCGCTCTACGTCCGCGGCGACATCGATTACGTCCAGCACCGGCTGGTCACGCCGCCCGCCCGCCACGCGGCCTGACCTCATACGCCGCTAGTCGGCGTCGAGCGTTTCGCGCACCACCACGGCAAGCTGTTTCAGCGAGAACGGCTTCGGCAGGAAGCCGAATTTCGCATCGGCCGGCAGGTTGCGGGCAAAGGCGTCCTCGGCATAACCCGATACGAAGATGAACTTCATGTCCGGATAGGATTTGCGCAACTCGGTCAGCAGCGTCGGCCCGTCCATCTCCGGCATCACCACGTCCGACACGACGATGTCGACCTTGCCGCCCAGCTCTTCCATGATCTCCAGCGCTTCGGCGCCGGATCCCGCCTCGTGCACCGTATAGCCGCGCGTTTCCAGCATCCGCTTGCCGCCGCGCCGCACCGCCTCCTCGTCTTCGACAAGCAGCACCACGGCCGACTTGCCCGTGAGGTCGAGCTCTTCGGCGGCAGGCATCGCCGGTGCCGCGACCGGTGCAGGCGCTGCCGCTTCCCGGGGCTGGCCGGCGATTGCCGGAGCAACAGCCTCCTGCTGGGGCTGCACCACGACCTCCGGGATATGCCGCGGCAGGAAGATCCGGAAGCTCGTGCCCCGGCCCACTTCCGATTCCGGATGGATATAACCGCCGGACTGCTTGACGATGCCATAGACCATCGACAGCCCCAGCCCGGTGCCCTTGCCCACTTCCTTTGTCGTGAAGAAGGGTTCGAAGATCTTGTCCATGATCTCCGGCGGAATGCCCGTGCCCGTGTCCGACACCTCGACCATGACGAAGTCTTCGGCCGGCACGTCGCCCTGCCCGAAGGCAATTGCCTCCGCCGCCGTGACGTTGCGCGTCTTGATCAGGATCGTGCCGCCATTCGGCATCGCGTCGCGGGCGTTGACGCACAGGTTGATCAGCACCTGTTCGAACTGCGACAGGTCGGTGCGCACCGGCCAGAGGTCGCGGCCGTAATCCACCTCGAGCTTCACGTTGGTGCCGGAGATCAGCCTGTCGACGAGCATCCGCAGGTCGCCCACGACGTCCGTGAGGTTCAGCACGGCCGGCCGCATCGTCTGCTTGCGCGAGAAGGCAAGCAGCTGGCGCACCAGGACGGCGGCGCGGTTGGCGTTGCGCTTGATCTCCATTAGGTCGGCGAAACTCGGGTCCGACGGCCGGGCCTGCAGCAGCAGATGGTCCGACGAGAGGAGGATTGCGGTCAGCACGTTGTTGAAGTCGTGTGCGATACCGCCCGCCAGCGTGCCTACAGCGTTCAGCTTCTGGGTCTGCGCCATCTGCGTTTCGAGCGCTTTCTGCTCGGTCGTCTCGACGGCGTAAACGATCGCCGCCTCTTCCGGCGCCTCGTCGCTCTCGTCGATCACGGCATTGACGTAGAAGCGGACATAGCGGTTTTCGTCGCCCGGATGGCGGGAGTCGATTGGCGGAATATCGCCCTGCCGGTCCTTGGCCGCCGCCAGCGCCTGCATCAGGTGGGCGCGGGATGTTTCGTGAACGATCCGCTCCAGTTCGACGCCGGCCTCGACATCGTCGCGGGAGACGACGCCGTGATAAAGCTTGAGGAACGGCGCGTTGATGCGCAGGATGCGGCCGTCGCCGTTGACGGAGGCGATCGCCATCGGGGTATTGTTGAAGAAGCGGGTGAACCGCATCGCAGACGCCGACTGGTCGCCCTCGCCGCCCTTCGGTCGCGTCAGAACGATCGTGCGGCTTTCGCCCGGAGCGCCATCGCGCGCGGCGCTGACGTTGTGCACGAGGCGCACCGGCAAGCTCTGGCCATTGGCGCGCCGCAGGTCGAGATCGAGCGTTTCGGTGCGCTTCAGCCCGGGTGCGGCCTGGACCGACTCGATCAGCGCCATGCCCTCGCCCGCAACGATGTCGGAGATCGTCACCGATCGTGGCACGAACTGCGTCAGGTCGAGGCCGAGCCACTCGGCAAGCGTGGCATTGAGGTAGAAGAGTTCGCCGTTCCTGCCAGCAGAGAAGAAGCCGACCGGCGCATGGTCCAGGTAGTCGATCGCGTTCTGCAGTTCGCGGAAGAAGCGCTCCTGGTCTTCCCGCTCGGAGGTGATGTCGGTGATCTGCCAGATATCGAGCGGGCCGCCACGGCCTTCTACCGGCGTCAGGATGCGGGCTTTCAGCCGATACCAATGCGCGCCTGCATTCTTGCCGACAGCGCGGCCGAGCGGCTGCATCAGGCGGAATTCCTCATGCCCCTCACGGCCCTCGCGCAACGCGGTGGTCAAGCGGTAGAGGGCTTCGGTGCTCTCGCGGGTCTTGGAAAGCAGCGCTTCAAGGCTTTGGGCGTCGCTCGCCTTCGTCGCACCGGTCATCCGGCCATAAGCGGCGTTGGCGTAAAGGATGCGGCCCTTGGGATCGGTGATCAGGATACCGTCCGGATGGCTCGCCAGAAAGCTGCGCGCCAGTTCGTCGGACCGCGACTGCGGCATCACCTCGACCAGGCCGATGATCGACGACACGAGGAAGAATATGCCGACCATGGCAAGGATGCCGAGAACGCCGAGCACGACCTCGTTGTCCAGCGCATCCTGGAAAAGCACGAATGCCACAGCGACGCCGCAGAGAACCAACGCCAGGAGGACGATCCGGATGATGGTGCCGCCTCGTGCTCCGTGATCCACCAAAGGCGCGTCGTAGTTGCCGCCCTGCTGCAACTTCGTCATCAAGTCCTCGCATCTCGGCCGGTCTCGCGGCCATACAACACCTCGGGAGGCAATCCCGCGATTCTCTCTTAGCAAGTTGGGGGTAAAGCAAAAAGCTCTTGATGGGTATAAAACCCGGGACAGTTTGCGTTCGTGACCTATGTCTGCATTTTTAGCACCTCGTTTTACGCGGGAGCAGTGCCATCGGCGGCTTGCTTCACCCTGTAAAAAGTCGTCTGCTGCAACGGAATAGAGTCACGGAGTAGGATGAATGATAGAAGAACTGATTGGCGCATATGGCGGTCGCGTGATTGTCGCGATCCTGGGCGTAGGCGTCGGTTTCCTGCTTCTGATCGGCATCCTCTGGATGATCCGCGGGCGTGGCGCCTCCTCGCCCTTCGTGCGGGGCGGCAAAAACCGCCAGCCGCGCCTGCAGGTACTGGATGCAGCAGCGGTCGATACACGGCGTCGGCTTGTCCTTGTCCGGCGCGATGATGTCGAGCACCTGATCATGATCGGTGGGCCAACCGATATCGTGGTGGAAAGCCGCATCATGCCGACGCAGTCTCGCGACACGGTCCAATCTCGCGATCAGTTCGTGTCGCCGGAGGCCTTAGCCCGGCAGGAGCCCGTCGCCTCAAGATCCCAAGCAGTCGAAGCGCCGGTCCGGCCCCAGCCCACCACGCCCATGCGGCAACCGGTCCCGCCGCGCGTGGCATCAGGAGCACCTGAGGCAAAAGCCGACGCAATCAATCAGGCAGCCGCCGCGCCCATGGCTCGTCCCCAGCCCGCACCGACACCTGCCCCGGCACCCCAGCCTGCCCCGGTTCCGCGCCCGGCTCCCGTTGCAACGCCCCCAGTCAACGCCGTACCGCCACGGGTGGAGCCCCAGCTTCGTGCCGCAACGCCAGACGTGCGCCCGGAACCACCAAAGCCACAGCCGGCTCCTGCACCCGTCATCGCCGAACCGGCCCCAGTTGCAGCCGCGGTTAAGCGTGATGTCGAACCGACGCTGATCGTCCCGGCGAGCGTTGCCGCGATGCCGGAGCCGTTGCAGGTCGCAGCCGAGCGCCCGAAACAACTCGGCACTGATTTCGACAAGCTTCTCCAGCAGGAAATGGAAGCAAACCTCGCTGCCCAGGACGCGCCCCAAGTGCAGGTGCAGGCGCCGGGCACAGAACCGAATGCAGCTTCCACAACCGAGAAGCCCAAACCGGCTTCCCTGGAAGACGAAGTGGAAGCCGTCTTCGGAGAAATGTCTGCGACGCGCGACCGGTAGGAACGATCCGGTCCTGCAGGCAATAAAAAACCCAGCCAAGGCCGGGTTTTTTATTTGATCATACGAGGCGGCTTTGTTCGAGCGCCGCTTCGATGAAGCTTGCAAACAGCGGATGCGGATCCAGCGGTCGACTCTTCAGTTCCGGGTGGTACTGGACGCCGATAAACCACGGATGATCCGGGTATTCGATCGTTTCCGGCAGCAGGCCGTCCGGCGACATGCCCGAGAACACCAGGCCGCAGCTTTCCAGCTTGTCCTTGTATTCGCGGTTCACCTCGTAGCGATGGCGGTGACGCTCGGAGATTTCCGTCGAGCCGTAGATCTCGGCGATCTTGGTGCCCTTCTTGAGCGAGGCCTTGTAGGCGCCAAGCCGCATCGTGCCGCCGAGGTCGCCCCTGGCCGAACGCTTCTCGAGCTCATTGCCCTTCAGCCATTCCGTCATCAGACCGACGACCGGCTCCGGCGCCGGACCGAATTCGGTCGATGAGGCTTCTTCAATGCCTGCGAGGTTACGTGCAGCCTCGATCACAGCCATCTGCATGCCGAAGCAGATGCCGAAATACGGCACCTTGCGTTCGCGTGCGAAACGAGCCGCGTTGATCTTGCCCTGCGCGCCGCGTTCGCCAAACCCGCCCGGAACAAGGATGCCATGCACCTTTTCAAGCCAGGGTGACGGATCTTCCTTTTCAAAGACTTCCGATTCGATCCAGTCGAGCTTCACCTTCACATGGTTGGCGATGCCACCGTGATGAAGGGCCTCGATCAGAGACTTGTAGGCATCCTTGAGGCCGGTGTACTTGCCGACCACTGCGATCGTGACCTCGCCTTCCGGTGTGCGGATCCGGTTGCAGACCTCTTCCCATGCATTGAGGCGCGGCTTGGGTGCCGGCTCGATGCCGAAGGCTGCCAGGACTTCCGAGTCGAGGCCTTCCTTGTGATAGGCCATCGGCACGTCATAGATGTTCGCCACGTCGAGCGCCTGGATGACAGCCGATGGACGGACGTTGCAGAACAGCGAAAGCTTGCGGCGTTCCGCTTCCGGGATTTCCCGGTCGGCGCGCACGAGCAGGATGTCGGGCGCAATCCCGAGTGCCTGCAGTTCCTTGACGGAATGCTGCGTCGGCTTGGTCTTCAGTTCGCCGGCAGCCGGAATGAACGGCATCAGGGTCAGGTGGACATAGATTGCAGCGCCGCGCGGCAGGTCGTTGCCGAGCTGGCGGATCGCTTCCATGAACGGCATCGCTTCGATGTCACCGACCGTGCCACCAATTTCGCAGATGACGAAGTCATAATCGTCATTGCCTTCGACCACGAAATCCTTGATCTCGTTGGTGACGTGCGGAATGACCTGGACGGTTGCGCCGAGGTAATCGCCGCGCCGTTCCTTGTCGATGATGTTCTTGTAGATGCGACCCGTGGTGATGTTGTCGGTCTTGGTCGCCGAACGGCCCGTGAACCGCTCGTAGTGACCGAGGTCGAGGTCGGTCTCAGCGCCGTCGTCGGTCACAAAGACCTCGCCGTGCTGGGTCGGGCTCATGGTGCCCGGATCGACGTTAAGATAAGGATCGAGCTTTCTCAGCCGAACCCGGTAACCCCGTGCTTGTAACAAAGCTCCGAGTGCCGCGGCCGCAATTCCTTTCCCAAGGGAGGAAACCACGCCGCCAGTGATGAATACATATCGCGCCATGGGAGTCACCGGATACCTTCTCATTGGCGATTCCGCCAGCCCAAATCGTACAATTCCAACATCGGCTGCAGAATCTTCACAAAATAAAACCGGCAGGCTTTTGGCCTGCCGGAGCTTGAATGCTTGACCTTGCCTTACTGGCCGGTCGGTACGCCACCCTCTGGGGCAGCTGGAGCGGCCGGAGCCGAAGGTGCTGCGGGCGCTGGTGCGGCAGGTGCTGCATCCGTTGCCGGAGCGGCTGGCGCCGGAGTGGCCGGAGCGGGTGCTGCAGCACCGGCGCCCGACGGTACGCCATTTTCAGACTGGTTCGGCGTCGCCGGACCAAGCTGGTCCAGAATGCCGGCGCCCGTGCCCTGCTGGCTCTGCGGAATGCGGTTCAGGATGTCGCTTGGACGCGAGTCGTAGCGGGCCATGATGCCGAGCGCGAGCGAGGTGATGAAGAACAGCGTCGCCAGGATGGCCGTCGTGCGCGTCAGGGCATTGGCAGTACCGCGTGCCGACATGAAGCCGGAGCCGCCGCCGACGCCGAGCCCGCCGCCTTCCGAACGCTGGATCAGCACCACGCCAACAAGCGCGAGCACGATCATGAGATGAATAACAATCAGAACGGTCTGCATATCGAAATCCAGGCCTCCGGATGGGAGGCAGCGAATGAGGTTGGCGGCTCTTTACATGAGAGACGCGGCCATTCCAAGCCCTTATGGAAGCTTTGCCGCCATCAGATCTTCATAGACGCCGTAGATGGCGAGGAAGTCGGCCGCTTTCAAGCTGGCGCCGCCGATCAATGCACCATCGACATTTTCAATCGACATCAACTCGGCGGCGTTGCTTGGCTTGACGGAACCGCCATAAAGGATGCGCATGCGCCGCCCCTCCTCGCCAAACCGCTCAACGAGTTCGGCGCGCATGAAGGCGTGCGCGACGGCAACGTCGGCCGCGGTCGGCGTCAGGCCGGTGCCGATTGCCCAGACCGGCTCATAGGCAACAACCGTATCGTCGGCCGTGGAATCATCCGGCAGCGAGCCGAAGATCTGCCGCTTCAGAACCTCCAGCGTCTCGTAGGCATCCCGCTGGTCGGCCGTTTCACCGACACAGACGATTGCAGCCAGACCCGCCTCGTGGGCAGCCTGCGCCTTGGCGCGCACCACTGCGTCAGTCTCCCGGTGATCCTGGCG
>Ga0065721_10005959_pt1 | contig 13578 bp, 17 predicted proteins | sample Mesricmetagenome_FD_59108 | JGI IMG/M metagenome (GOLD analysis project Ga0065721, IMG submission 59108) | Mesophilic microbial community from rice straw/compost enrichment Sample: eDNA_1 v2 (version 2) | ecosystem: Engineered > Solid waste > Grass > Composting > Bioreactor | place: USA: Davis... | reverse complement strand
CCGATTCCTTTGAGGCAGCAGCAACATTAACCTTCGCCAGGCCGGCCGAGCCGCAGGATTACCGGGAATGACCAGGAATACGCCGATGATGATCACTCCGGCCGCACGGATCGCGGCTGCGCTCGCCGAGGAGGCCGTCTTCCGGGCGGTCGAAAATTCTCCCACGGCAGCCGCGGCCTATGCCGCCGAGGTTCCCCGCGCGGGGACGGTCAAGGTCGTCCTGTCCAAGCTTGGCCGTGGGGCGGGCAGGATAGAGATGGCTGACGGCACCCAGGCCGTGTTGTATCCGGACAACGCCGCCTTCCTTCCTACGGCGCTTCATGATCCGGCAGAAGAACACCTCGACGAGGCCGTGTCCCTGTTCCGCGAGCTGATCCGGAAGGCCTACGACGCAGGCGGCGAGCCGTTCAAGTTCGGCAAGTGGACCCTTCTTGGCGGCAAGGGGATCACCCTCGCGATGCACGAAGGCGCGGCCCAAGCCGTCGCCGCACGCCCCTCGCGCTTCAGGCTCTTCCCGAAGCCGGGCGAGACGCGCGATCCCGAGCGCATCGACCGCATCCTCGAGAAGCTCGGCGAGATCTGGAAGCAGCAGCCCGACACGCGCCTTGGCCAGCTCGTCAGCAACCTGTCGGCGATGGCGAACCCGAAGGGCGACGTCTATTTCACCGAGGACCACGACATCGAGAAGGTCATCGACGGGCAGCTCGAGGAGAAGCGCGGGACCGGGCCGCGCCCCTGAGTCCCTCGTTCTGCTTGAGGAGGCGCATGGCGCGCGCCGGCTTCTCGGCATCCGGTCAGGCGATCCCCGAGCTTGCACCCTTTTACGCCGAAGCCTTCAATCAAGGGACTTGGTCCGCCGGCAGAAGGGGCGAAGCGCTGCCGCGGACCACTAACGGGAGATGCCGCGATGACGCTGTCTGAAGGCGACAAGGTTTCGGTGCTGGCGCTTCCGGAGGGGTGCCTCGAGGGGCTTTCCGCCGGCGAGGCGGAGTTCATGAAATCCGCCGTCGGCGGCCGCGCCAGGGTCTACAGGATCCTCGAAGACGGCCGAGTGGAGGTCATGCTCGCCGACCCGCCCACCGGGAACATCCATTTCGTGACGCTTTCCGAGGATATGGTGGCGGCCGCCTGACATTCCCCAGCGTCACCCGGGTTGTGGGCGTCATGGCCGTCGGCATCAATCGATGCCAGAGCGTCCGGAGAACCTGATGAAAGACCACTATAGGGAACTGAGCGTACACGGGCTGCTGCCCCTGGTCGCCGAAGGCAACAATGTCCGCTTCGCGCTGCTGGGATGGGACCACCCGCTGAAGTGCGCCGGCACGCCCGACACCCTTCCCGACGCCGAGATGGATCTGTTCGTCTTCGCCAACGACCATGAGTGCCGCGTCTGGGCTTCCGCCGTCCTGACGGTGGGCAACCCGGACGTGAACGTCGTGATGCCCGACCTGAAGGCGCCGTCGTTCGCCCTGCTCGTCAGGTCCGACCGGAAGCGACGCTCCGGAAACACGCTCGAGGACGTCATAGACCTGCGCAACCCTATGGGGGCGGTGAACCGCGAGAGGGTCGAAGAGCTGGGCCAGATTGCGCGCGCGGACGCGATGGAGGCATACCGGACGACAACCGCCGATAAAGTCTTCAGGGCGAGATGGCAGAAGGAGCTGCAAGTCCTCGAGGGAATGGTGGAAGCGGACTGGTCGACGACGACGCTGCCGGTCGGCGGCCACGTGCTTCACGTAAGGATCGATTCCGGGAACGGAGGCTTCCCCGGCCTCGGCCCGACCTACAAGATCACCCGCGACGCCGACGGATACCTTGCCCAGTGGGAGATAACGAGGGGCAACGCGCTGGAGGAAGAGGCCGACCACCTAGCCCGCGAGATGGGCGTGAAGCGGACAGGCCTGACCTATTCCGTTCGCTTCCCGATCTTCGACCGCGATTCCCTGATCGATCTGGCCGAAAAGGGCGACAGGATCGACTTCGTGCGGTCCGGGCACTCGTGGCCCGACTTGCCGCAGATGGCCCTGTGACCCCGCTCCCCGCAGTCGGCGGGATTGATGCTGGCCTGCGTTTCCTGCACGATCCGCGGAACTATCGGGGAGGGATCCATGGACGGGCGCGGCGAAGCCAGGGATAAGGCCCTCTCCTTTTTCATGGAGGCCGTGGCCGAGGCGGATCCCCACGACAGCCACGACCTCTTTAGGTGCTACCGCTATTTCGAGGAGCCGGTGGTCGGCCGCTCCATCAGGGGCGTCGAACGGCTGCTCCGCGAAGCAGGCCTCGCGATGGGCGAAGGCGAGGAGGCCGCATTCAGGGGCCTCCGCCTCAGGCGCGAGGCTCCGCTGCCGCCGATCCACGGCAATCCACCCGGCTTCCTGTCCGTCGTGGCGTCGGCCGAAGGCAGGAAGGCCGTCAGGATGGAATGGACGGATTCTACCACCCGCAGCGGCGATCCGCTTCTCACCGTCAGCGTCCGCGAGTTCGATCCCGCCGATCCCGGCTATCCCTATCCCGAGAGGATCGCCTCGGCCACCAGCATGCAGGGGAAGGGAGGCCCGGACTGGACCGGCAACTGCGCGTTCTCGCGCTTCGGCAGGTTCGTGGAGGCGATGGACCTCCTGAGGCCCGCCGTCGTGCCGGATGAGGCGCTGAGCGAGCAGGATCCCATGCGGGCGCTCCGCGACGGCGACTATCTGCCCCTGCTGAGGCATGACGGCGGCGCGGCCGGTAGCCTCGCGCTCGAATGCGCCTTTGCGATGCAGGACGCCGCGCTTGGCCGCATCATGGAGTGGGCGCGATCCGCGCTTCCCGAAGTCGCGCGCAGCTTCGCCGAACGCGGGCTGGTCTGGGGATCGAGGTACCTGAACTACAACGACCTCGACGACTCCGCCTGCGCGCTGCCGCTCGGCGAAGGAAGGCTCGGCGTGTTCCACGAGAACACCAGTCTGATCTCCCCCTTCCGCGCGTTCACGGCCATGGCCGTCCTTGACCCCGACGGCGAGGTCGCGAGGATCGAGGTGGCGGCGCTCGAGAGCGGCGTCGACAGCATCCCCGCCCATGTCGCGGCGCTCGTGGAAGGCAGGCCCTCGAAGGCCCCCGTCTACGTCCACTACGTCAATGACGGGAGCACGGCCTGCCTCACGCCGCCCGACCCGACCGACATGCTCGGCACGTTCCCGTTCTATCTGAACTGCGACCTGCAGATGGTCCGCGGCACGCTGGAAGACGGCGAGGAACTCGACGACTTCTCGGCATTCGCCTACGAGGACGAAGAGGATTCCCCGCCGCCCGCGCCATAGGATGCCTGTCCGCACGGAATCCTTCCAGTCGTCGCCGCTCTTGACTCCTGTCCGTCCTCGTCCACCCTGCGTTTAAGGATCGGTTAAGGATTGAGGAATGGACGCGAACGGAAGGAAGGACGCGATGACGGACGCGCCGGGTTTCGTGGCAATCTTCGCGCTGCTCGCCGTCATGTGCGCCGTCGGGGTCGCCATCAAGGTCACCGACGCGCTGTTCCCGGCCTCGAGATAAGCCTCGCCAACAACGCCGCAGCCATGCATGATCGTGCCGTCCACTGCGGAGGGAACCATGACGCGCGACGAGGCGAGGGCGGCATTCAAGGACGCCGGCATCACTTACAAGGCGCTCACGCCTGAAACTCTCGACAACCTTCGCCGCTACATCGACGAGCGGATGAAGGAATCGGGCCTGGCCGGCGGGACCTACCGGATGAGCGAGCAAGGAACCCGGCTCGTGAAGGCGGGGGATGGCGCGTGGGCCGTGCTGCGGTGCCAGTCGAAATACTTCAAGGACCGCGAGGCGGTGACGTTCAATCCCGACGGTTTCGTCGGCTTCGCCGGCTGGGCCGACGAGACCCACGTCCAGCCCGTGCTGGAAGGCTTCACGGCATGGATCGCGGCCATGCAGCCCGAAACGGCGCCCGCGCCATGAGCCTCGTCTTCAGGCGCGGCGACATGTTCGCCTGCCCCGCCGAAGCGATCGTCAACACGGTCAACTGCGTCGGCGTGATGGGCAAGGGAGTGGCGCTCGAGTTCAAGCGCCGCTGGCCCGACAACTTCCGGGCCTACAGGAAGCTCTGCGAGAGCGGCGAGCTGCGGCCCGGCAGGGTATTCGTCTACGAGCAGGCGGACCTCTTCGGCGGCGACGGACGGCGCTTCCTCGTCAACCTCCCGACCAAGGACCACTGGCGCGACCCGTCCAGGATCGAGTGGATCGAGGCTGGCCTCGAGGACTTCGCCTCGCAGGCACGGGACCTCGCGATGAAGTCGGTCGTCATTCCTCCGCTCGGCTGCGGCAACGGAGGCCTCGACTGGGCGAAGGTCAGGCCGCTCATCGAAGGAAAGCTCGCGGAACTGGCGAGGCACGCCGAGATCACCGTATTCGAGCCATGACCGTTGCGGCTGGCGCCGCGCCGCCCCATAACCTTCAGGAAAACCGGAGGCACCGACCGATGAGCGACGTCTCGCCAGAACTCACGCCCGGACTGAAGGCCATCCTTTCAGGGCTGGAGGCGAAAGGCCGCGCCGGCAAGGCGCTGGCGGCCGGCCTCGACTTCGTCTTCCACAACTGGACGGGCCTGATCGACGAGGGCGGGTTCGACGAGGACAGCCTGTGGGAAATCCTGGAATCGTACTCTGAGACGCTAGGAAGCCTACGCCGGGACGTCCTGGCAGGCCTGGGAGAAGCGGCGGGCAAGCCGCCGCACGCGCTGCCGCCGGAGCTGGCCCTCACCCTGTCCGCCATGGATAACCGCGATGTCCACGAGATCGCCGCAGCCGACACGGCGCGCGCGCTGTTCTCCTCGTGGACACAGGCGCTTGCCGCCGGCGACGCGCCGCTCCGGCTCGGCGAGGAATACTCAGAGGCGCAGCGGCTTCTCGCGACGGCGTCCGGGCCGGCCCGCGAAGCACTCAAGGCAGCCGTGGCGGCACTGCCTCCCTCCCCCTGACCGATCCCCGGGTCCGGGCTTCACCGCCGGCGTTTCGCTCCTTCCTTCCCAGGCCATACATTTCCCTTGGGGCATTCTCAGGAGGGACAGTCCATGCGCAGGATCGGTTACGGCAGCAAGGTTGCGGCCTGGCTACTCGCGGCCGCGGCGGCGGGAGCCATCTGGGGTGGGTCGCCGGCGGAGGCCGCCAACGGCTCGTGCATGGCGAACTACACCCGCTACATCCCGTCCGAGCCGGGCCAGTTCTACGCCACGGGATTCTTCAACTCCTACCACGTACCGGGCGCGATGGGATCGACGGGCTACACCATCCCCGGAACCTGGGAGGTAGGCGGCCCCCAGCCCACGTTCCCGCACCGGACCGCCGCAGGATACGACATCCCGAAGAGTTCCTTCACCGTCAGGGAATACGTCGACAAGAAGGCCTATCCGACGGCCTACCGGGAAGGCTTCACCACCTCCACGAAGGCCGAGGTGTGGAAGGTTCCGGCCGGGACCCACTCCGGATGGTGGTACATCTCCCTGCACCCATACTTCCTGGGAACGGGCCAGCCTCCGTACTACAACGGATACTCCTACACGCGGACCTACATGCACACGGACGGAGTCGCCCAGAACTTCCCGTTCGGCTTCGTCAACTCCCGCATCACTCCTGACAGCCAGGCGCTGCCGAACTGGGCCGGACAGGTTCCGTCAGACCCCCAGCAGCACGCCATCCGCTTCGTCATCAAATCCTACTTCCACCGCAACCTGAAGGACTTCAATAGCTCCTATTCGCCGGACATCAACGTGCCGGACAGCGAAGTCGATGCCGCCGCGGTGGCGAACACGGCCACGCTCACGCAGGAGACGGTCAGCCGCCTGCTGGACTATATCCATGCCAAGAACGTCGAGCGCCCCTACCTCGACCTGAAGAGCGGGGTCACCATCCGGGACGAAGGCTGGACCAACAGCCCGTCGATACGCATGGTCGACAACGGCTCCATACCCTACGAATGCGCCTTCTTCGCCGAGATCGTGAAGCATCCGCGCCTCCTCGACGTCTACATGCTCAAGTACTTCATCAGGACGCAGTCGATCGTCGGCCTCGCGCCGTTCCAGTTCAACAACGACGGCGGGACGATCATCGCCTACGCGCCCTATCGCCTGCATATAACGACTCCGCCTCCGCCGGCCAACAAGACCCCTGTGCTGCAGCCCGACTCGGTACAGACCGACCACAGGAAGTCCGTCGCCATCAACGTGCTGGCCAACGACAGCGACCCAGACGGAGGCCCGCAGCCCCTGAGGGTGACGTCGGTCACGACGCCTAGCCGCGGCTCGCTCACGTGGACGGCCTCCGGAACCCTCGTCTACACGCCTCAGCCTGGCTACGAGGGCCAGGTGACCGTGACCTACTCGGCGACCGACGGAGCGGCCTCCTCGTCCACCGTCGCGATCTTCGAGTCGAAGATCTGCCGCGAGCAGGTGCTGGTCCCGGGCGGCATGACCTGCACGGGCGGACAGCGATACGGCTCGGCGGACTTCGCGGACAGCTGCACTTACAGCCCGGACCGCTACGAACTGCAGGAAGTCAGCTGCCCGTAACGGGCGTTACATAACGCAGACGCACCGAAGGCCGCCCGTTTCGCAGGAAGGGGCGGCCTTTCCTCATCCAGGAGGCTGACACTCAAGGACAGGTGGCAGGAACGGGGCAGTCCTTGCCGCGAGCGTGACCCCTTACGAAGATTTCATGCACTCCCGATGGCGTCCGCCCGACACCGGACATATGCTTTCCGTAGGCGGCCTCCATGGCCGCGGAGAATAACGAAATGAAGGGGATCACATGCTAGACCTCAGGCATTCCTTCGCCATCCGGATGATCGCGGCCGCGTCTTTCTCCGCCGCAGCAGGCGCCTCCCTGCCGACCCTGTCGCAGGCGGCCCCGGTCGTCATCGAGACGGAGGCCGCCGCTCCGGGTTTCGCCGACATCGTCGAGAAGGTATCGACGGCGGTCGCCAGCGTCCGCGTGGACGCGCCTGAACCACCCTCCAAGGATTCGCTCAAGATTCCGGGGGTCCGCGGACTGGAATCGCTGCCGAAGGACCATCCTCTGCAGCCCTTCCTGAAGGAATTCATGGAGAGCCAGCGCAAGGCCCGGCCTCGCGGAATCGCCGCACAGGGATCCGGCTTCTTCGTTTCATCAGACGGCATGCTCGTTACCAACAACCATGTCATCGAAAGCGGCGGGGACATCACCGTGGTCCTCGACGACGGAACCGAGCTTGCCGCCACCCTCGTCGGAGCCGACGAGCGCACCGACCTCGCCGTGCTCAAGGTCGAGGCAGACCGCGAGTTCACCTACGTAGGCTTCGCCGACGACGCGAAGGTGAGGGTAGGGGACTGGGTAGTCGCCGTCGGCAACCCGTTCGGCCTCGGCGGAAGCGTCACGGCGGGCATTGTCTCCGCACGCGGACGCGACATCGGGGCGGGACCTTACGACGACTTCCTGCAGATCGACGCCGCGATCAACCGCGGCAATTCCGGCGGCCCCGCCTTCAACCACCGTGGCGAGGTTGTCGGGGTCAACACCGCGATCTACTCGCCGTCCGGCGGCAACGTCGGCATCGCCTTCGCCATTCCGGCCTCCACGGTCAAGCGCGTCGTCGAAGGGCTGATCGAGCACGGGTCCGTCTTCCGCGGCTGGCTCGGGGTCCACATCCAGCCCGTGACCCCGGAGGCCGCCGAGTCGCTCGGCATGGAGAAGGCGGCCGGCGCGCTCGTCGTCTCCGTCCTCAAGGACAGTCCGGCGGCGAAGGCAGGCCTTGCTTCCGGCGACATCGTCCTTTCGGTCGACGGGAAACCGATCGCGGGACCGCGCGAGCTTTCAATGACCGTGGCCTCCATGTCCCCGGATACGGACGCACGCCTCGCGGTCTGGAGCAAGGGCAAGGAGAAGACGGTCACCGTGAAGCTCGGCCAGCTGCCCGAGGACGCGAAGGCGGGCAAGCCGGCCGTCCAGGACAAGGACGAGGGCGCTGAAGCCCTCCGCGAGTTCGGGATCGAAGCGGCTCCGGCCGAGGACGGCGACGGGCTTTCCGTGTCCTCGGTGCAGCCGGACGGCATCGCCGCGGTCGCGGGCATCGCCGCCGGGGACAGGATCGTCTCCGTCAACACCGATCCGGTCTCGGATACGGCCGGCTTCGCGGCGGCGATATCCAAGGCCCGGGAGGCGGGACGCAAGGCGGCACTGCTCATGGTCGAGAAGCCCGACGGCCCCCGATACATCGCCATCCCGCTTCCGTAAGCCGCCAGAAGAAGGTGACGAGACGATGAGAACCACCTACTCGGTCATCGGCGGAGGCAGGGCCTCCTCGGGCTACGCCCTGACGGAAAAAGACCTGCGGGAAATCCTCGCAGCTCATTTCGGGTTCGATCCCGACACCGTCACGGTGCAAGGAATCGAAGTTCCGGAAGGCGAGTTCAGCATCTCCGGCGACACGCCACGGCTCGATGAGGAAGAAGCTCCAGCACCCCGCGCCTGACGAGGCTGGACTCCTCCGGGCCACGCCCTATGTTCGGGCGGCCCGGGGTCCTTCGGGTGACCGGGTTCTCAGGCAACGGCGGGCGGTCTCCGAGGCCGCCCGTTTCCTTGAGAGGCCGAGGGCGATTCCGGCCGGCTTCTGCCGAAGGCCGAATCCTTGCCTCAAGGTTGCGCCGCAAGTCCCCGGCGGCTCACAATATCCCGATGGAAGTCACGCCCGAGGAAATCGTCAGCGCCATCGGCCAGCTCGACAGGAAGCGGCTCTATCCGTACGCGCGGACATCGAACAAGAACATGATCCGGATCGTCGACGTGGCGCTGCCCTGCGGCCCGATCCGGGCCGAGCGCGTCGGTCCGAAGGTCAATGGCAGGCGACGAACGAAAAAGGAAATCTCGATTTCGGCAAACTCGATCGCCACGCTGGCAGCCGCGCTATCCCGCGGCCGCCCCGTCTCGGTCGAGGCGGTATTCTTCGGAAGCGGCAGCTCCCGCTCGGTCCTTGAATCCCTCGTCGTGCACTCCCCTAACGGCTTTCTGGTCCCGATGGCGGTGGAGACCGGCGACGGAAGGAAGCGGTCGGTCGTCCGCAAGGTCAAGCACACGGCATGGCTGAAGGAGGTCTCGCACCCTCCCGGCGTCATCGGCCGGCTCGAATCCGGCTCGCTGGTCCTTGAACCCGACGTGGAAGGGGAGCTTCCGGCCGCGGCGGAAACGGAAACGGTTCTTCCTGCCGACTCCAGCCTGACCAGGCACGCCCAGGTCCAGGAGGCGCTCATCCTGTTCGGATCGAAGCTGGGCGCACCTGTGTGGATCGCGAGGAACGACCACGGCATTTCCGGCGGCCTCGGAAGGCTGGGCGACCGGGAGGGCGTGCTGAAGGCGGCTGAACTCGCCGACGTGCCGTTCCTCCGCGGCAAGGAGGCGATGGACTCGATCACGCATGTCGACTGCGCTTGGCTCACGCCCGACCGCTACATGCTGGAGGCGGCGTTCGAGATCGAGCACAGCACAGGCATCACGAGCGGCCTGACGCGCCTGCAGCGGCTATGGTTCGCGATGCCCGAGAGCATCCGGCCAAGGGTCCGGTGGACGATCGTGGCGGCCGATTCCGACCGCGACAAGGCATGCCAGATCGCGCGGCGAGAGCAGTTCCGCGCGCTCGACGCGTGGTTCCTGCCCTATTCAGGGGTCGAGGACTTCAGGCAGCTCTGCCTCCGCCGCGGCATGAAGGGCGCGTCATGCGAGTTCCTCGAGAACTTCATGGCACGGGCGCGCGAAGGATGACCCTTCAGGAGGCGAAGACGGCCCCGAAGTCCATTGGCCGCATCTTCCAGCGTTCCGCCGCCATCCTGGCGAACGTTCCGATGTCGCCGTAGGCTCCGTATGCCTCAAGCGCCCCTGCCACGGCGTCGATCGCCGCTTCGTCCTCGCCCGCCGCTGCTTCCTTCGCCACGTCCCGCAGGTCATACCACGCGTTCCCCTTCTCGCGGTCGTAGCCGGAGAGCCTGTAGGCGTCCCTGGACAGGACCGACCGGGCCGCCTGCAGGACGTGCTGCGCCCGGCAGTCCACCGGCGAGGTCTCGCCGCCTATACGCTCGGCCATGACATCGGAGGACACGGGAATCCCTTCGGCCTTCGCCTGCGCCAGGAGATCGTTCAGCTCCTCCGCCTGGCAGAGCGCGAAAACGAAACGCTTCGCCTTGACGTCGTCCTGCTTCGGCGTGCCAAGGCTGACCGTGGCGGCCACGCGCTTGCCGTCCTCCACGTCGAGGACGAAGAACGGTTCCGGAACCGAGGTCCAGGCCGCGCCGTCGATAAGGAGAAAGCCTTCGGACACGGCCTTCCTCAGCCTGGCAAGCATCGCATCCCGGTTGTCACCCGTGATGTCGCGGCACCGCACTCCCTCGACGGTCGTCCGGACGCCGTCCCTGTACTGGCGCAGCGTGTAGTCGGAAAAGTTCCTGAACATGAAGAGGCTCTCGCCCGCGGGCACGCCCTTCTGGCCGGAGTAGTAGCCCTTGCCGACCGTCAGGAACTCGCGCAGCTCGTCGACGGCAGGATCCGAGCCACGGTCCTCCGTCCAGTAGCGTCCGCCATGCCAGCGCAGGGACATCTCTCCTCCGTCGGGCATGAATATCCGGGCCGCGACAGGCGCGTCGGCCTCAGACACCTCGGCGACGGGCAGCGTCACGGACTGGAGGATGCTCACCGAACCCCTCAGCCTGCGCTTGAAGGGAATGCAGTCGACCCTGTATTCGAGCGGGAATTCAATATCCACCGTTACCTCCCTGGAACAGGGAAATCCTGCGACGAAAGCTGACAAGGCACCAATCCAAGGCTTCAGTCCTTTCGCTGCACTGCACAAAATCGCATTGCAGCCATGCATTTCCAGGCCTTCAATCCTTGGGCNCNGACNCCTATCTTTTGATCATGAGGCGGCGCCGGAAGGTGGCCGCCCGCATTTTTCCCGGGAGAGACCAGATGAACCTCATTCGCAACTACCGCAACTGGCGCCGCTACCGCGACACCGTCAACGAGCTGAGCCGCCTGTCCAACCGCGAGCTGAACGACCTCGGCATCAGCCGCGGCGACATCCCGCACGTCGCCCGCCAGGCAGCCCGCTAAGTCTTCCGGCCCCGCGCCGTCGCGCGGGACGCCGGTCATGTCGCCCCGCTCCGCTGACAAGACGGCTTCCCCCCAAGCCGCACGGCGGAAGCGGGGCGAATCCTTTTCCGGGACGCGAAGCCTGCGTCCTTAGGAGCGCAGCCTCTCCGGAACCTTATTGCAAAGGCTTCGCCCCACCCTTTCCGGGGTTTCCCTCCGTACGGGTCCTGTGCTACGAGCCGCAGGACAACACCGACCCCGGGAGAAGCAGATGAATGCCTTCGTGGCCGCAGCGGCCGTCACAGTCGCCGCCCTCGCGACAGCAGTCCCAGCAGACGTCATCCTCGACAAGCCGCAACCCCTTTCCATGCCGTCGTCCGAGTGCTTCGTTGAAGCCGGATACCAAGGCGTCCGCATGCCGCAGTCCACGCTCGTCGCCGACCTGGAGCACAAGGCGGGCGCACGCGCCAGGCTCCGGCTGTTCGGCGGAAGCGAGCAGTACGGTGTCACGATCTCGTATTCGGGGGACGGCCCCGCCCCGTCGCTCGTCATGTCGGTCGTCGACCTCGCCGACGGCTTGCCGCTGAGCAAGGCTTCGGTCAGGGCCGACGAGAGCGCCATGCTCGTCGCCTCGGCAGACGGAGTCTTCTCCTGGCATGGCAGGCCGATGAAGTTCGACTCGCTCGCGGTGCAGTGCCATCCCAAGCTCCGCCTCTAGGTCCCCGTTCGGCATGAGCGGGGGGGCGCGGTGGCCGCGTCCCGCGTCCTGGAGGTCAGTCCGCCGCCTCGATCCGCCGGACTTCGCCGCCTCGGGTCGCGCCCGTCGCGTTCCACGGCCTTCCGCATCGCCGACGGCCTGACCGTTAGGATCCGAAAGGCTCCGTTCACCCATCCTGAAGAGGCTCCGGACTAAACCCTCCCGCCATAGGAGGCTCCATGTCCTGTGCCAGTCCGACTTTCCGCCTTGCCGCAAGGATCGGGTCCTTCGCGCGCGACGAACGCGCCGCCGCCGCGATCGAGTTCGCATTCATCGCTCCGCTGATGATCGGCATGTACCTCGCGACCGCCGAGATCACCCAGGCCGTCGACACGCAGCGCAAAGTGAACCGCCTTGCCAGCACCGTGGCCGACCTGATCACGCAGGAGACGAAGACCGACCCGGCCGAACTGCAGTCGATCCTCGCCATCGGCTCCCAGGTCCTCCAGCCCTACCGCCGCACGGCTCCCGGCGTGCGCGCCGAGGGCATCCAGGTCACCGACTCCGGAGCGAAGCTGGTCTGGGCCGCCACGTTCGAGAACGGCAGGTTCACGATGGCCAGCGTCGGCAAGAACGCGGCCGCATCCGTTCCGCCGGAATTCAACGTGGCAGGCACTTTCGTCGTGAAGGCGGTGGCTACGCTCGACTACCGTCCCATGCTTTCCTGGACGGCGGAACAGCGGGCAGGCCTCGGACTCTTCGGCCTTTTCGACAGCCTCGCCATGGGCGAAACCATCTACCTGCGTCCGCGCGTCAGCACCGACGTGAAGTGCATCGGCTGCTGACCGGCTTGCCCATGAAGGGATTCCGTCGCAATTTCATGCGCCGCCGGGGGAAGGCGGCCAGCATGGAAGGAGGGGCCATGGCCCAGACAGGCGCAGTCAAGTCCTTCAATCACGGGCTTAGCGGATTATCCGGTTGAATCCCTCGCTGGTATATCTTCAACAAGAACCGGAAAACTCGGTTGAAGGTTGACGCTTCGTCTGGATCCTGCGAACCGTTCCTGAACGGAACAGGAACGGCGCGGCGGCTTGGGCCATCTGAAGGCATATCGTCTGAAGCTTTACCCGACGCGGTCTCAGGCCGCGGCGCTCGCCCGTCACGCCGGGTCGTGCCGATGGCTCTGGAACCATCTCCTGGCCAAGCAGAAGGCCCGCTACGAGGCGGACGGCACGTTCGCCTTCTTCCACGACATGTCGAAGATGCTTCCCGGCCTGAAGAAGGAGTTCCCCTGGCTCTCCGAAGCGCCGAGCAACAGCCTCGTTCGGGTCTGCCGCAACCTCGACCTGGCGCTTCGGAAGTGCTTCCGCGAGGGCGCGGGATTCCCGCGCTTCAAGGCCCGCGGCAGGTGCAGGGAATCGTTCTACGTCATCAACCAGGCGCTGAGGATCGAGCCGGATGCCCGCCGGGCCTTCCTGCCGAAGCTCGGTCCGGTCCGTTTCAGGACCGGCCGCCTTCCCGAAGGCAGGATCGTCGGCGCCAACGTGGCGTGGAACGGACGGGCCTGGGAACTGACGGCCCAGTGCGATACGGAAGAGCAGGTCGTGGCCGCTCCTGTCGTGCCGGACACGACAATCGGCGTGGATCTCGGCCTGTCCGACCTGATGGTCCGGTCCGACGGGGTGAAGGTGAAAGCGCCGAAGCGCCTGCGCAAGGCGCTGAAGCGGCTGGAGCGCGCGCAGCGCGTCCTGGCCCGCCGCAGGAAGGGAAGCCGCAACAGGGCGC
>Ga0065721_10005541_pt1 | contig 13580 bp, 11 predicted proteins | sample Mesricmetagenome_FD_59108 | JGI IMG/M metagenome (GOLD analysis project Ga0065721, IMG submission 59108) | Mesophilic microbial community from rice straw/compost enrichment Sample: eDNA_1 v2 (version 2) | ecosystem: Engineered > Solid waste > Grass > Composting > Bioreactor | place: USA: Davis... | reverse complement strand
CTCCAGCGCGATGAGCACCGTCATGATCATGCCGAAGACGTTCTGGAAGACCGCTTGGTTGGCCGGATCCACAGCGTCGAGGAGGACCAACAGGACGATCCGCACCGTGAGGTGCCATATGGCGGCGGCGATGATGACGGCGATAAGAAACGTCAGGATCAGGCAGACGATCTGCTCGAACCGCTGGTAGAACGTCAAGACGTCCCAGGCGCGTCGCGTTTTCCCGAAGATTTCCGAGGATGCCACCATGGACTCCCATGTCTACGGATGCGGCAAGGTTGAACGGACGAACGTGCGCCGGAGCCGGCCCGCATGACGGCGGAGTCTCGAAAGCGGGTCGTTCGCCCTCCCTCCGATCCATCCGGTGCCCCGCGCGGTGCGTCCTCACGCTGTTGATCGCCGGGATCGGGCGCACACTCCGCGTCCGACCGGCGAAGCCATGCCAGCTTCACGCAAATGTCCATGGCGGAAACTCCTCGACGAAATCTCTTCGACGCGGGCCGCAACGGAACGGTTGCGCGATCTTAGTTGTGCGACAGGCAGTATCATGGCTCGCGCCTGCGGCGACCATCCGGCACATTCCTAAGGGGAATCCCGCGGAGGTCCCGCCTCTTGTCCACAGCGCGCGTCCAGGCCTGCCGATCAAAAGAGATTCCCGCCTCACCTTGGGATGATGAGCCGGGTACCAGCGGTCGGGGGGGGGATGGGCCATGATTCGGACAGATCGTCACGCTCGGCATGGCGGGGGCATCAAGGTTTGTCATCGCGGGCTGCTGGCGTCGCGGCGATCAATTGGTGGAGGTTAGAAGTCCCTGCGCGGAGGTTCCCTAAGGAACCATCCTTAGGAACGTGGTGAGGCTCGCTCAGGTTTTAATGCCTTTCAATCCGACAGACCACCCCCGCAGAGACATGCTCTTCGGCCGATAGCATTCCCGAGAAGCGCAGGCCTCTGCACCTTGGCAGGATGAAGGAGAAAGGCATGCGAGCCTTGGTTTGGCACGGCAAAGAAGACATCCGGTGCGATACCGTCACTGACCCCGAACTCGAGCAGCCGCGCGACGCCATCGTCAAGGTGACGAGCTGCGCCATTTGCGGCTCGGACCTGCATCTGTTCCACAACTTCATCCCGGCGATGCTGCCCGGCGACGTCATGGGACATGAGATGATGGGGGAAGTCGTCGAGGTCGGGCCTGAGGCCAAGCACAAGCTCAAGGTCGGCGACCGGGTGGTGGTTCCGTTCACAATCATCTGCGGCGAGTGCGACCAGTGCAAACGCGGCAATTTCTCGGTGTGCGAGGCCACCAACCGCAAGAAGTATCTCGCCGACAAGGTCTTCGGCCACCCGACCGCAGGCCTGTTCGGCTACACGCATCTGACCGGCGGCTATCCGGGCGGGCAAGCCGAATATCTCCGCGTTCCCTTCGCCGATGCGACGCACATCAAGGTGCCGGATGGGATCCCGGATGAAAAGGTTCTCTTCCTCGGTGACATCTTCCCGACCGGCTGGCAGGCCGCCGTCCAGTGTGACATCCAACCGACCGACACCGTTGCGATCTGGGGCTGCGGTCCCGTCGGTCAGATGGCGATCCGCAGCGCCGTCCTCCTCGGCGCCAAGCAGGTGGTCGCCATCGATCATTTGCCGGAACGCCTGGAAATGGCGGAAGCCGGTGGCGCCATCACCATCAACTTCGACGAAGAGAGCGTGGTCGAGCGTCTGAACGAGCTCACCGGTGGCTTGGGCCCGGAGAAATGCATCGACGCCATCGGGATGGAAGCCCATGTCTCGCCGTCCATGCCGGATACGGTCTATGACCGCGCCAAGCAGATGCTGGGCGTCGAAAGCGACCGGCCGCACGTCCTTCGCGAGATGATCTACGTCTGCCGTCCGGCCGGGGTGATTTCGATCCCGGGCGTCTATGGCGGGTTGGACGACAAGATCCCGATGGGCCAGCTGATGAACAAGGGGCTGACCATCCGGACGGGCCAGACGCACGTCAACCGTTGGACCGATGACCTCCTGCGCCGCATCGAGGAGGGGCAGATCGATCCATCGTTTGTCATCACCCACACCGTGAGCCTCGATGAGGGGCCCGAGATGTACAAGGTGTTCCGCGACAAGCAGGACAGCTGCATCAAAGTCGTCCTGAAGCCCTAAAGACCGGGGAGAGAAGACGTGACTTACAACATCTCGAACATTGCCCGGTCCAAGGGCGACCCGAAAGTCCTCCACTCCGGCCCCAGTTCGCTGGGAGCCGCCGACCGCATGGCCAGAGCACTCGGCTGGTTCAGCATCGGGCTCGGCCTGACGGAGCTGATTGCGGCGAAGCGCATCACCCGGACGCTTGGCATGGAGGGCAAGGAAGCCCTTGTGCGGGCCTATGGCGTCCGCGAACTCGGGCACGGCATTGTCTCGCTCTCGCCCGACAAGCATCTCGGGTTGTGGAGCCGGGTGGCCGGAGACGGGCTCGACATTGCCACCCTGGTGACGGCCATGCGGCATGACAACCCGAAGCGCGACAATGTTGGGGTTGCTCTTGCGGCGGTGCTGGGGGTGACGCTGCTCGACATCATTGGCGCGCAGGGGGTCACGGCCCGCCACAGCCGCCCCCGTGGCCGGCCACGCTCCTACAGGGATCGGACAGGCTTCCCGCAGGGTGTCCAGGCGGCGCGAGGCGCAGCCAGGGATTTCAAGGTGCCTCCGGACATGCGGGCCGCACCAGCCCTCGCAGCGGTGTCCAATCGTGCCCCGCCAGAGAAGGCACGGCCGCTCTGAACCATCAACGATACGGCTGCGTTCGAGCGGAGTTCACGCTCTGAGGTGGCCGACGCATCCCACATGATCATGGCCAGGCGATGGAAATGAACATGCAAAGGCTCACAACGGTGACCCTGCTTTTCGGAACGCTTCTGGCCACCCCGTCCATGGCACAGCAGGGTGCAGCACCATCTCGGGGCACGGCGCACCTGCAGCAGGTCGCCAGCTTTGAACACCAAGTGACCGGAGTGACCGTTTCGAAGGATGGGCGCATCTTCGTCAACTTTCCGCGTTGGACGGAGGATGCACCGATCTCGGTCGCCGAGGTGACGCGCGACGGCCACATCAAGCCTTATCCGGATGACACGTGGAATTCCTGGCGCAATGCCAAGAAGAACCAGATGTCAGCCGGTGATCACTTCGTGTGCGTCCAGAGCGTCGTGGCCGATGCGAACGGCAATCTCTGGGTCGTCGACCCGGCCGCGCCAGCCACAGCACCCGTTGTGCAGGGCGGGCCCAAGCTCGTCAGGATCGACCTGAAGACGAACAAGGTTGCGCAGGTGATCCGCTTCGACGAGACGGTCGCACCTCAGGGCAGCTACCTGAACGATGTTCGGTTTTCGCCGGATGGGCGGCATGCCTACCTGACCGATGCCGGGGCCAAGGGTGCTCTCGTTGTTGTGGATCTACAGAACGGCAAGGCTCGACGCGTCCTTCACGGCCACCCGAGCACCCAACCGGAAAAGGATGTGGTGGTGAAGACCGATGGGCAGGAGTTGCGCCGGCCCGACGGGCGCGGAGTCGAATTTGCCGCTGACAGCATCGCGCTCTCTCCCGATGGGCGCACGCTCTATTGGAAAGCGCTGACCGGCCGGTCCCTCTATCGCATTCCGACGGATGCCTTGGAAAACCCACGTCTGTCTGAGAAGGATCTCGGAGCTCGTGTGGAGCGTATCGCCGAGACCGAGCCGACGGACGGTCTTTGGATCGACGGGCGCGGGCGGCTTTATCTGAGCGCGATTGAGCAGGATGCCGTGAAGGTCCGTGATGGGGATAGCATCACCACCCTCGTACAGGACAAACGGCTGCGCTGGCCCGATACATTCTCGGAGGGGCCCGACGGGACCATCTACGTCACCGGCTCCCGCATTCAGGACATGAGCTGGTTCAAGCCCGAGACCGGCCCGCGCCTTGAGACGCAGTTGTGGCGCATCGAGCCTGGACCGAGCGAGGAGGCGGCCAGCTCGGGCGGGCAGCCCCAATGATCCCGACGGAGCCGTTGGGATGACAGGAGGCTGCCATGATGGGGCGACTGGAGCAGGGCCTTGGAATACTGCTGATCCTGATCATCTTGCTCGATATCTTTCTGACCGTGCTCTACGCCCGGATTGGCACCAGCATCATCGGATTCAGGGTCGAGCGGTTGGTCTGGGCCTCCTTCGTCAAAGCCTCAAAGGTTTTTGGCTCTCGACAAGGAGCCGTTCTGTCCTTCTGTGGTCCGGTCATCCTCGTGCTGCTGGTTGGGGTCTGGGCTCTCGGGCTGACGCTCGGGGCGGCGTTGATCATGCACCCGGAACTCGGCACCTCCATCCGCGCCACCAACGGCGAGACCCCCACGGACTTCGTCACTGCGATGTATGCCGGGGGGACCAGCATGGCTATTGTCGGGGCGAGTGACTTCACCCCGCACACAAGCCCCACGCGGCTGCTTTTCCTGTTCAACTCGTTGATCGGCATGTCGGTGATGTCGCTGACGCTGACCTATCTGATGCAGGTCTATACAGCGCTCCAGCGGCGCAACATGCTGGCCATGAACAGCCATTTCCTCTCAGGGTGCACAGGCGATGCTGCCGAATTGCTGGCACGTCTCGGACCTGAGGGGCAGTTCAGTGGCGGCTACACGAACCTATCGGAACTCGGCGTTGAGATAACCCAGGCCAAGGAGGCACACCACTTCTACCCGGTGCTGTTCTATTTCCGCTTCAGTGATCCATACCACTCGGTGTCCCGTTCCACGCTGGTCGCGTTGGACACGGTGAGCCTGATCAAGAGCGCCCTGGATGATCAGAAGTACCGCTGGCTGAAGGAGGCAGGAGCTGTCGGGCAGCTCTGGGAAGCGTCCATGATGCTCGTCACCGCCTTGGAGAACACCTTCCTTCCCCATGGGGCACCGGACCGGGAGGCCCAACCGGACCAGCAGACCCGGGACCGCTGGCGAGCACGCTACCACGCTGCCCTGCAGCGGCTTCGGCAGGCCGGGATCCAGATCACGCCTGACGGGCAGGCCGGCGCCGAGGCCTACATCTCCTGCCGAATGCAATGGGACCATCACATCACGAACCTGGCACCCTCCATGGCTTACAGCATGGAGGAGATCGACGCGGCAATGAGCGGTCTTGGATCCAAGGACAGGCCGAACGATCCCCGGTCCCGCCTACACGTCGCCGAATAACAGGAACTGATCCAGTGGAGGCAAGAGTGCAGCTGAGCGCGCGACACCCGCCAGATCCGGGCAACGTCCGGGCAACCCGGGCCAGACCGTAAGGTCGATTTGTGGAGGGCGAGGTGATCCGGTTCATCGTCTCGACCTCCGCCGGACCAAAGGGCGCTTGCCCTCCAAGGCGGCGATCTTCTCCTCCGGCACCTCCTTGGCCATGGTGATCTCGCCCACTTTGGCCTTCAAGCGCGCGATCTCCTCATCACGCTCGTGTTCCTTCATGGCGGGCGCGGCTGCCGCCAGAGCGCGCTCGCGCCATTCCGACAAACGGGCCACAGTGACGTTCTGCTCGCCCTCTCAGCTCATGGCCTCATTCATCAGCACTCCCATCCCCGACGGCACCGCATGAGTGCCGCCGACACTGTCACATCTTCCACAGACAAGGTGGTCGGCTGAACTTTCCGAGCGCGAAATAGCGACGTTCGCATCCTTTTAGGTGCCAATAAAGCACCTAAGGCGACAGATCATGGCGTGAACGAGCCGCGCCCAACGTTGATGTGACAGTGCCCGGCCGGCGCCTCGCTGCAACACGCTGACGCCAGCTCATCACCGAACAACCTCAACTGTTGGACAATGGTGTGTTTGGAAAGCATAACCGGAGTCGCATTTTAAAACAGACGGCGGCGTACCCGCATGGCCGGTGCCGCTTTGGTTTGGTTTTGTTTGTGAATTCATATCTCGGAAAACAATATTGCTGTTTTGAATTTTGGTCAGTTATTCCTGGTATAGCGGCTGGCGATGAATGTGGCCGCCGCACAGCTGGTGGGGATTGGCATCCGTCGCGCGGATGAGGCCTCACTCTTGGACCAAATGGAGGAAGAAATGGACGAGAAGCATTTTGCGGAACCGATGGAACTGAGCGACAAGGAGCTGGACACGGTGGCGGCGGCCGGCGGTTACGGGGGTGGCGATAACTTCCAAATCGGTCTGGTCAACGTCAATGACACCAACATCGGTGTCAATGTTCTGGGCGTTCAGCTTCAGGGCACTTGACGCCTGCTGACAACGGCATCCTTCCTTTCCCGGCAAATCCCTGCCGGGAAAGGAAGCCCGGCATTTCCCGCCGGTTCGGTCGAACAGACAGCAACTGGCATGGCCCCGGCCGTGCATCCATCATCCACTCCAATACATAGAGGATAGAAATGGAAGCGACGCGATTGGCGAAGCCGCGCGAACTGATCGATCCACATCTTGACGCAGTGGCCGCCGGCAGCTCGGTGCTGGACAGCGCCATGGTCCTGATTGGTGGTGTCAGTCTTGAGGACCTGATAACCGCGGCTGAGGTCGGTGAAGGACAGACCGGCCGGGTCAACATCAACAACAGCAACATCGACGTCAATCGAGGGGGGACGCAAATTCAGTTCACCTGATGCTCAATCCACCTGAAGCCGCCGAACGGTGCGTCCTCCTCCGCCGGCAAGCCTCTGCCGGAACAGGTCTCCCGGGCCGGCATCCGCCAAGCGCAGCCGCGGTGCAACGCAGTTCCCGCGGGGAGTGATGGCGGCACGAACGGAGTTTGCGCCATGGTCCCATCCGTCACTCGCGCCCTCACCGCCATCAGGCGTCACAATGCGCGGCCGGAGCAGATCGATCATGTCATTCTGGCTGCCATCAACGTGACGCTGTGCCTTCTGTCTGGCGGCGACAACCAGGTCGCAGAAGGTTTCAATCACGATTTGGCCTTAGACCGGACAGGTCTACGATCTCCGATACCGAAACGCACCTTGGCGCGTACACCCGCACCAGAGCTGACGTTCATTGCGCTACGCGCTAAGGCGCACTCCTCAATCGATAACCGCCGGACCAAGCGTGACGATCCACCGAACCATGAGGGCGAGATCTGTCGGCCGCGGTGACGTGCACGATCGTGTGCGGATCGGCCAGCCTCCCGCCAACCGCTTGGGACGCTCAATCGCTCGGGCTATCGTGCTGGACGGCGGGCATGCTGGTCCTGAGTGCGGTGCGGATCGCGCGGATCAGATCGCGATCGCGGTATGGTTTTACCAGGATTTCAGCACCGGGACCTTCGGCGCGGAGGTCGCCAACAACCCCGTGCGCGTAGCCGGAGGCGTAGAGCAGCTTCAGGCCGGGCCGGCGCCGAAGGCTTTCCTGCGCCAGTTCCAACCCGTTCATCCCGCCGGGCATCGCGATGTCGGTGAACAGCAGGTCCACGCGGGGCGCAGCCGCCAACACCTCCAGGGCGCGTGGCCCGTCCTCCGCCTCCAGCGCCACAAAGCCGAGTTCCTGTAAGGTAAGAACGGCGACGTGGCGCACATCGGGATCATCGTCCACCACCAGGATGACTTCACCATGGCCGAGTGTGGCTGCGGCCTCGACATTCTCGGTTGCTTGCTGCTGCGATTGTTGCGGCGGCGCGTCCTCGGCGCAGGGGAGATAAAGCTGGAAGGTGGTGCCACAGTCGGGCGCACTCTCCACCTTGATGGCCCCGCCGGACTGCGTGACGAAGCCATGAATCATACTGAGGCCGAGACCCGTGCCCTTGCCGACATCCTTGGTCGTGAAGAAGGGCTCAAAGGCGCGCTCCAGCACCTCCGCCGCCATGCCGCAGCCGGTGTCGGATACGCTCAACCGCACATACCGACCCGGCTGAAGGTCCAAGTCGAACTCATGCCCACCCGCGATGACCGTCACCATGGCAGTTGCGATGGTTAACTTGCCACCGGAGGGCATGGCGTCGCGCGCGTTGACGACAAGGTTCAGCAGTGCGGATTCCACCTGCGTGCGGTCGACCAGCGCTGGACACTGGGGCTGGGCATTGTCGATCGCCACGTCGATGGTCGGGCCGAGCGTACGCTCGATCAGCTCTTCCATGCTGCGCACCAGCGCGCCCATGTCGACCTGTTCCGGATGAAGCGATTGATGGCGTGAGCAGGCGAGCAGGCGGCGCGTCAGGTCGGAACAGCGCAGCGCCGCCTGCAGCGCGATATCGAGGCGTCGGGCTGCGTCCGGGTTGTCTGATAGCATGTGGCCAAGCCGCTCCAGACTGCCGATCACCGCCATCAACATGTTGTTGAAGTCGTGAGCGATGCCGCCGGTCAGCTGGCCGATGGCCTCCATCCTCTGGGCGTGAGCGAGCTGCTGCTGCATCTCACGCGTGTCCGTGACATCCAGGATCGTGCCGCACAGTTCACACGCGCCACTGCCCTCATCGGGCACCAGCGCGGCCTGATCGAGGAGCGTACGGTACCTGCCGTTGGCGCCGCGCCAGCGGTACTCAACGATGCATAGGCGTTTCTCCAGGATGGTCGCGAACTTGGCCAGCACGCGCTCCCGGTCATCGGGGTGGATGCGCGACTCCCAAAACCCTCCCTCGGTGAGGAAGCATTCCGCCGAAAAGCCGAACAGTGTCTTCACGTTTTCGGTGATGAAGCGAAAGGGGTTTCTTCGATTCACATCGGCCGTGTAGAGCAGAATAGGGAGGGAGCGGATGATCAGAGCCTGTCGCTCCTCCGCTCGGCGCAAGGCTTGTTCCGCCATGATCTTTTCCGTGCGCACACGGAAATTTTCGGTCAACAACCGCTCGCGAAGCTCCGCCTGGCGCTTCACTTCCTCGGACTTGCGATACAACTCAGCGAAAACGGCGACTTTGCTGCGTAGGATCACCGGATCGACCGGCTTGGAGATGTAATCGACTGCGCCTGCCGAGTAGCCGCGGAAGACATGTGCCTCATCCTTGTGGATCGCGGTCAGGAAGACGAGAGGAATGTGCTTCGACTTGTGGCGGCTGCGGATCAGTTCGGCCGTTTCGTAGCCGTCCATGCCGGGCATGTGGACGTCCATCAGGATCACCGCGAAATCCTGGTCGAGCACGCTCTTCAATGCCTCCTCGCCGGAGCGGGCAAGGACGATCGTGGCCCCGAGTTCGAGCAGCACTTCCCGTATAGCCAGAAGATTCCGGGGGGTATCGTCGACGATCAGGATCTTTACGTCGGGTGGCGACAGGACGTCGGAAGAACCGCTTGCGGCCTCAACCGGCATCGCCGCCACCGCCCGATCCATTCCACAGCTGCTCAGGATGAATGACATCGGCCGTCTCCTCAGTCCTGGTTTGTGCAAAAAGGAGGCGCGACTCAGTCAACGATGACACGTATTCATGCTGGCACGGACGTGAAGGAGTAACAGAAACAGCTTCTGGAAACTGAGCCGCCCGGACAGGATCCGGCATAAAGCGTTGTTATGCCGCGTACGACCATAGTGGAATTCAGAGGAAATTAGCCTAAATTCTTTCATTCGCCATACCAGGAGATTCCGCTTTTCGCAAATTTCATGCAATCGGATTGGCCGAAATGGTCGGAGCCCAGTTCGCGATACCGGACATTGGAATGTCAAGCATAGGCTATTGCCGGAGCGGCAAATAAAGTCCTACCTTGCCAAGCTCCGCTGAGTTGTCAATTATTCACAAGTAATGTGTTTTTGTACTTCGACATACGCATCAAGGTATCGCACTTTCGACGGATTGAAACACGTTTGGCGTAATCGCTTCTATGAATGAGCAAGCATTTTCATCGTTGCGTGGCGCGGAAGGTCGCCAAGCCCACGCACTGCGTTGGAGGATGCTCACTGGATAATGAGTGACCATTAAGTTACTGCATTTTGATTATGGCGCAGGAAAGCGAAAGCAGTGCTGGGCAAGCAGCCATCTGTCCTATGTTGACGAGGGCACACAGCATTGCGATAGGCGAATGAACAACCCAAAGACAGCATTCGCCAAACCGGTCGGGGTGTATTGAAAGGGCACCATTCTCTTATGTGGCCTGCGGGGCCAAGTCCTCCGGTATGCCTCGGCTTTGCGGGTTGGCGTGACCCCGCAGCCCGCATAAGAGAATGGTGCCGAACACTGCCATCACGCCGATTCACGCGCCAAACAACATCCTTCAAGTGGGACCATTTACCAGAGGTGGGGCATCCATCCCATCACGCTGATGCTCATCCGTAATATGGCTGTTTGAAAATATGTATCTCAGAAAGGACGTTTCTGTTTGAAATATCTGCATGCTATTTTGCCATATTGGGCAGTGGATAAATCGTCTGTGCAGCTGAGAGCGGCCTTTTTCTTTGGCCACCGCTCCGCAGTATGAGCAGCGGGAAGATGAGCTGGACAGGGCGTATTCTCCGGTTCCGATAGGCCTCCCCGACGCAGTGGTGGCCGGCGGCAACGGTCCGTGTGTGCAAGGTCAAAAGACATACCCCCCTGAGCACAGCGCCTTCTTGCAGTTTCCTGCCAAGAAGGGGGATTGGATGGCCAACGTAGTTCGAGGCCCATGGACTGCGCACGCGCCGGATCTTCATCGTGGCGAGACGAGGCATGGCGAACGATCTGAAAGGCCACAAAAAGGACTGGCATCGCTGGAAGCAAGTGGTGCCCCTGACCGCCATCACCGTACTTGGTGGCCCCCTGGTTCTAGGACTCCTGTGTGTGTTGGCTATGTCCGCCTTCGAACGGCGGGCGGGACTTCTCTTTCCTTGTCTTAGGCCAAGGCTCCGCCAGCGCTCAGCGAGACCATGCGCGCTGCAATCCGCCGCTAAAGGATCAAGTGCACCACAGCGAGGGCGCACGGCTTGCATCCAACGCGCCCATGCTCCGGAGCATCGTCGCCGTTACTGCATAACAGGTCCTGTTCTGACGAACGCCCAGCGGCGCGAATTCCAGATCGACGGTCGAACGGTCGCGGTGTGGCTCGAAGCGACCTATTGGAAGGCCTTGACGAGCATAGCGCGGCGAGAAGGCAAGACGGTGGGGGAGTTGATCAGCCAAGCCGTCCGGGGCTTTGGTCCTCGCCAGGGATCGGCCACGCTCCGGAGATTCACCCGAGAGTATTTCCGGGCCAGAGGGCTGCCGTTTAACGATGGCCCAGCACCGACGAGTTGTTGACTACGGGGCATTTTCGTCGGCTTCCTCAGCCGCATTTAGCGGAGAGCCTGCCCCGACGGTCCACCGGTTGCCGCCGCGCCCAGGATGCCGCGCCCATAAACTTGCCCTTTCCGAGCAGTCGTGCTCGGATGAGACGCTTGTGTTGCCATTGCGCGCCTGTACGCTGAGGCGGCGCAGACAGCCATGAGAACCGCTGCCGTTGCTGACTCGGAAGCATCCGGTCGATAATCCATAAGCAAACACACCATCGCGCAAAGGGTGGGCGTGGGCCCGGTGCACCGCCGAGCTCGTCATCACCGGCTCGACGGACACCAAGACCGCTCGCCCGTCATCATTCAGTCATTTTGGCCCCTGGCTGCATTGACACTTCCCTGAGGAAAGGGCCGATATCAGGAATTGAGTGCTGCCTCCGAAGCCGCAAGAAGCGTGCGTTCGCTGACGGGTTTGTAGAGAAGCTGAAGCTTTTCTGGCCCGATGTCTCTGAGATTGTCGCCGATGTGCTTCGGCATGCAGCTGGTGAGCACCACGACGGGCAGATCGGGCCGTTTGGCGCGAAGGCAACGGATCAATTCCTGCCCCTCGATCTGAGGCATCCTCAGGTCGGTCAGCAGCAAATCCGCCGGATCGCGCGATTCGGCATCGAGAGCCTCCCTGCCGCTAAAGGTGGCTGTCACCCGATAGCCCGCGTGCTCTAAGATGTCGAGGACCACAACGTTGACCAGTAGCTCGTCCTCGACGAGGAGAACATGCGGGCGCGCATGATGAGGCGATTGTACCGACCTTGTGCCATGGTTTGAGCCCCCCCCGGAAGCCCGCGCCATGTCTGATTGCTGGCCGTCACGGGACGGTGAGAAGGAAGAGCCGTGTTCCGGAAATGTGAACGCGGTGGGCGCCCGCCGGACGGTAGCGGTGCCAGAGGTGCAACCGCTTTGGAGACTATGCTCGCCCCCTCGGCTGGTACGCGCAACACCGTCACTGAGGTGGTGCTGCACATTTTTCCAAACTCCAGCCTTTCGAAGCGAGCGGTAATAGCCATAGACCGTCTGCCACGGCGGGAAGTCGGGCGGCGGCGGCAGGTTCCGCCACGAACAACCCGTATGCACCTTGTAGAGCAAGGCATTCAGCACGTGCTCGATCTCGGTGGTGCGTGGCCGGCCGCTCTCCCTGTCCGGAGGGATAAACGGAGAAATCAGGGCATATTGCCTGTCGCTTAGTCGTGGAAAGCCGTAGTATAGCCTTACCTCCCCACACCGATTTACCGCGTCTGCCATGTAGTACCTCCATTGGTGAGATGGTCTGCAGGGCCGCAGCGATCATGAAAACAGGCTCCATCAGTCATGATTTCGAAATTCTACCTTATTGGCGTTTTTGAAACGCGGGCTTCACATCGCCGAAACTCATGCTCAACGGATATATTTATCTGTATACATAATGTTGCGGCTTGCAACAGATAGCGCTGGTCAGAGGGCGAAATGGGTGACGGCGACCGCACAGCCCAAAGTGACGGACCAGCTCCGGGTTGGGAATCCACGGACTTCAGCGCCGAATGCAGACCAATTCGTTGCGCTCTTCCACATCGACCCGCCGGGGCGATGTGGTGGCGCCTGCGCCTAGGGTGCGTAATCCGGTTGAAAGCGACCACTGGTTCCACGGGAAGGCGACCGGGCATTCCGGTTGAAGCCGACCACGGATTCCGGTGGAAGGCGTCCACCGATTCCGGTGAAGGCGACCACCCGCGCGGGCTCGGCTTGCTGCTGGAGCTGTTCAACCCCCGGCACTCTCGCCGTCCTTTTCAGGCAGCGACGAGGAAAGCGAGATGCCGGCGCAGCGAGTGTCCATGCGCAAGATCCGAGAGGTCCTCAGGCTCACCTTCGCGTGCGGCCTGTCCAAGCGTCAGGTTGCGCCCATCGCCGGGGTCAGCGCCACCACCGTGCGCGAGTACGTCACCCGCGCCAAGCAGGCCGGACTGGGATGGCCGTTGCCCGACGAGTTCAGCGATGAGGAACTGGAGCGGCTTCTGTTCCCGCCCGTGCCCGACGTTCCGGCCGACCAGCGGCCGCAGCCGGATTGGGCCGCCCTGCATCGCGACCTGCGGCGGCCGGGCGTCACCCTGCTGTTGCTCTGGGAGGAGTACCGGGCCCAGCATCCCAACGGCTTCAGCTATTCCTGGTTCTGCGACTGCTATCGCGCCTGGGCGGGGCGGGTGTCGCCGACCCTGCGGCAGGTCCACCCCGCCGGCGAGCGGCTGTTCGTGGACTACGCCGGCCACAGCATCGATCTCGTCGATCCCCAGACCGGGACGGTCCACGCCGCCCAGATCTTCATCGCCGTGCTGGGGGCGTCGAACTACACCTTCGCCACGGCGACGCTGAGCCAGGGGCTGCCCGACTGGATTGCCGCCCACACCGCCGCCTTCGCCTTCTTCGGCGGCGTGC
>Ga0065721_10051776_pt1 | contig 13584 bp, 13 predicted proteins | sample Mesricmetagenome_FD_59108 | JGI IMG/M metagenome (GOLD analysis project Ga0065721, IMG submission 59108) | Mesophilic microbial community from rice straw/compost enrichment Sample: eDNA_1 v2 (version 2) | ecosystem: Engineered > Solid waste > Grass > Composting > Bioreactor | place: USA: Davis... | reverse complement strand
GCCGGGCGCGGAAGGAAAGATGTTGTTGGGAGCGTCAGCGGGATAACGCGCAAACAATGCGCCGGACGAATCATAAAGAGCGGCTGCTGCGATGTGAGTTTCCGCTCGCAGGGCAGCGAGAATTTCATTGGCGTCTTCGGCGTTTTTGAATGCCAAGGCGGCAGAGCTGTTGGCGGCGATGACGTGGCTGACGGTTGCTACCTGGCGACGAACGGCGTCGCGAAACGTGACGTATTCGTAAATGAAAAATCCGGTGCGGGTTGCCAGTAACGCAGTTACTGCGGTGAGCAAAATGATCACCATGAGTTTGCGCTGGATGGGAGTATGCGTGGTGGGCATGACTCAGTCCTGGCCGGGTTTTACAATTTCTGCGGCGCGCAGCAGCTTGGAACTGATGGTCAATTCCGCCGCTCGCGCCGCGTCGAGGTTAACGCGGAATCGAATGCGATTTTGATCGGCAATAAATCGGATGATGCCGCCGCTGTGAGCAAAGCCGTCGCTTTCGCCGACCGTTAGAACATTTTTGCCTCGGAGCGATCTGAAAATTTGTTCAAGTCGCCGGGCTTCCGAGCTGCTGATAAACAGGATGTGGCAGGTCTGAACTTCTTCGATATTGCGATAGCGTTGGATGATCAGCGGATGACCATTCACGATTTCGCCGCGGACAATTTCGTTAAGCGCAGCGCCGAAGGGATCCGTTCCCAATATGCCGATGACTAACGGGGCTTGAGGCGAGTTAAAGGCATTGGTCGGCCATTCGACGAAACGCGCGAAGTTGAACAGAAACGCGGCTTTGACTTCGTATTCTTTGGTGGCAACAGTCGGTTGGGCCTGAAGCGGGGCGACCCACAGTGACAGGAACAGGAGCGGGATCCCCGCAAGGAGCCGGGACCATGAAACCATCGCAGCAGATTTGGAAAATTTGCAGGTTTTCATGAACGACGGCGGCCTACCAGCGTAGGGTGATTCTGGCGTAAACGGCGCGTTCGACTTCGACGCGAGGGTTTGGGGGTGCGACCACGTATTCGAGATGTTGGTCGTGGAGGAGGTTCTGGCCAACGACTGCCAGCTCCACATTTTCTGTTGGACGCCATGCCAGCCGTACGTCCAATTCAAAATAACTCGGAACGGTATCGGGCACGCCGCTGACATTGTACTGGAAAGAGTCCACCCAACGCAAACGCGCATCGAATTCCACGTTCTCACCGAGGTCCATTATCGAGCGCAAAGAGAACTGATGTTTCGGATCAGCGGTTTCATTGAGCGCGTTATTAAAGTCAAACATCCCCGGTTTAACCCGCAGATCGGTGCGCAGATAAGTGTAACCACCTTGCAACCGCCACCACGGCAGCAGTTGAAAATAAGTGCTTAATTCCACCCCATACGAATGGCCTTCGAGATTGTTCGCGTAAAACAACGGGAACGGAAGACCGAGTATCGGATCCGGTGGACTCAGACTGGTGCTGCGGACGTCGCCGTAATCATTGTAGAAAAGCGAGATCGACGAGGACCAACGATCGCTGATTTGCGCGCGATGACCGAGTTCGTAGGCGATGACGGTTTCCGATTCGAAGGTAGGACCGCCGATCAGAAGATTGTCGATGACAGGGAAAAACGGAATCGGCAGGCGGCTGTCGCGATCGACGCGCGATGGCATTCGCACCGCACGAGAAACCGCGCCCCAAACTGTCTGACGTTCGGTGGCTGTCCATGCGAGGCGGGCGCTGGGTTCGTATTCGAAGCCGGTATAATCGTTGTATTCGACTTTGCTGCCGATCGTGAACCGCAGCCGCTCCGGCCAGAGCGTCATTTCATCCTGCAAAAATCCGCTGAAAAGATGTTGATCGAGCGTCGTCGGGAAAAACGCCAGAGCCGGCGCGTTCTCGACTTCATCGTGCGTAAAGCGATAACCCAGTCCCCAGGTTACTTTCTGACGTTCGCCGAGCGGGAAACGGTGTTGGAAATCGATATCAAACGTGTCCAGATCATCGGTCAGATACCCGTCGGGAGCGAAGTCGTTCGAAACGATGTACGCATTGAGATGCGTGCGATCGTAATACATTTGCAGGATGAACTCGGATTCCTCCGAGAACGTATGCGTCCAACGGCCGAGCAGATTGCCGCCTGCAACCTTGGAATCGCCGCCGGTGGACACGTCTTCGTCGCCGCCGTAGAAATCACCTTGCAACGTCAGCAGATTCATGGTGGAAGGCTCGGCGTCGATGCGAAATCCGGTTTGCCCGAATCGCCACGCGTCGTGTGCATCTTTGCCAGTGGGTAATACAGAATCGTCGCGATCAAAAAACTTTCCATACACCCGGAAGAACACATTTGAGCTGAGCGTGCCACCGTAACGTGCGCCGACGAAACCACGCATTTCCGATCCGCCACCAACTTCGGCGTAAGACCCCTGAGTATCTTTAGCGCTTTTGCTGATGATGTTGATGACGCCGTTCACGGCGTTAGCGCCCCACAGCGTTCCGCCCGGTCCGCTGATGACCTCAATCCGATCAATATCTTCCAGCAGATAATCCTGCACGTCCCAGAACACGCCGGAAAAGAGTGGCGTGTAAACAGTGCGGCCATCGCGTAAGACGAGCAATTTATTGGCGGAATCAGTGTTGAAACCGCGCGCGCTGATGCTCCACGCGTGCGAACCTTTTTGCGCCACATGAAGATTGTCCGCAAGTCGTAGCGCTTCCGGAATACTGGTGGCGCCGGAGCGCCGGATGTCTTCCCTCAGAATGACCTGCAAAGCGGAGGCGGTTTCAGAAAATTTTTCCGGACGGCGCGAAACGGAAATGACTTCGAGGTCGAGCAGTTCCTCCAGACTAAGCTGCTTGAGCGCTTGGACTTCGGTGGGAGTCGCAGCCGCTGTGGGCAAAGTGGCCGCGAAGCTCAGGAAAAAAATTGATCCGAAAAGTGTCACCGACGGACGAAGTCGGCGAGTGACAAGGTCGCCGCGTTTGAGCAGCACAATGCGCTTGGCAGGCAAATTCATCTTCAGGTATAAGTTTCCTCGCCGGTCTTGACCATCGTAACGAACCCAAGGGCTTCTGCTACAGACGATAAGTCACAGTTCCGCCGTAAGACAATTGCGAAAACCGCAGTCAGGTTATTTGCTTACCAGCTTTTCCCAATCCAACCATCGCATTTGGTATCGCGCCGGTTTGAGCCCTTCCTGCCGACACAATTCATCCATGTCCGCCTGCATTTCCCGCGTCGGACCGGTCGTGGAGCGACCGCTGAAAAATACCAGTTCACCCGGTAACGGAATCATGTTCGCCGAGCCGGAATCGCCGCCTTTCCATGTATTCACGATCAGCGGCGGAATGCTGGAACTGACATTGCCGCCCTGTTCCGCCTGAAAAATCGGATACGGCACGACGGTTTGTTGCGCGGGAAACGGCGGCGGATTGTGATTGAGATAATATTTGCGGACTTCTTCCGCGGACGTGACGGTCATCGGCTCAATGCTGTTGGGCAAATCCCGGTCGAGCAGGAAAATCGTGTAATCGCGATGCACGCCATTCGTTGAACCAGTCCGCACAACGGCGCGCCTGGTTGTGAATTCCAACAACCGATTATCACGCGTCAGAAACCACACTTTGCGCCCGCCCCATTTGTCCGTGAAGCCATCCGGGCCCATACCGTGGCCGCGCGCGTAGGCGTGGCGACGGGTCAGAGCCGTCAGCGGCACTTGTCCGACTGCGCCCTGCCCTGCCCACGACGGGCTCAATGCGGTCATGCCTTTCATGCCCCAGATGAGGCTATTGGTATTCCATTTTACGGTGGGTGGGTTGGTGGGAAAATTTGCCGGATGCGTGCGCTCGGACCAGATACGCATCGTGCGACCGTTTGTATGCGCGATGAAATTTGTCCAGATCAGATACGGAATCGAATTCGGCAGGAACCCATCGAAGACGAGATTCGTGTAGGAATAGTAGTTAGTGCGCAATCGCGCGATGACCGGGTTCGTTGCCGCCGCGGCGTTAGTCAACAAATGCGGGGGCAGGCGAACGCGTTGCGTGTTCACAAGCTCTGTCGTTACCCGAAAGATTTCCATTACTGCCGCGCCGTTGGTGAAGTAGCCGACCGATTCGCGCGTTTGAACATTGGTCTGAGCGGAAGCCATCGCGGGCAGTGCGAGCACGGCCAGCCAGATTAACCGGTTCAAAAAGCGTTGTATCATGCGTTGGCAGTGTAGCCCAACTTATGGCGCTGCCGCCAAAGTTCGGTAGGTTTAAAGATTCCGACGGGAGTAATGATTCCTGTAATCAAATCAGCAGGCGTGACGTCGAAACCGGGATTGCGGGCGCCGCTGGAAGGATTAGCGATACGGACGTAAGTGCGTGCGGCGGATTTTTTATTTTGTCGGCGGGAACTTGAATTTGCGGCCACGCCCCACGCGCCGAGAACTTCTTCCTCGTGGCGTTCTTCGATGGGAATATCCGTTCCGCGCTTCAGTTGCCAATCCAGCGTCGAAAGCGGAATCGCCACGTAAAACGGAATATTGTGCCGTTTCGCGAGCACGGCTTTCGTGTACGTGCCGATTTTATTCGCCACTTCGCCGGTGCGTCCGAGCGTGCGATCGCTACCGACGATGACCAGATCAATTTCTCCGCGTTGCATCAAATGCCCGGCAGCGTTGTCGGCGATGATCTGATGAGAAATTTTTTGCTGCGCTAATTCCCAGGCGGTCAATGTCGCACCTTGGCAACGCGGTCGGGTTTCGTCGCAGAACACGTGAATTTTTTTTCCGGCCGCCTGCGCGGCGTAGAGCGGTGCGGTGGCTGAGCCGACATCCACGAACGCCAGCCAACCGGCGTTGCAATGCGTCAACACGCGCATGCCGTTACGAATCAATTTCGCGCCATGTCGCCCGATGGCTTCGCAATGACGCACGTCTTCGTTAGCGAATTCTTCGGCGGCGGCGAGAGCAAGATCCTGTTGTTCGGCGACAGATTCACCGCGACTCATAACGCGGCGCACGTCGTTCATGGCGTTGACAGGATCAACCGCAGTCGGCCGTGCGGCTTTCAACGTGGCAGACACCTTTTCAACGTGCTGCGTGAATTTCTTCAGGTCGCGGCCGCGAAATGCCCGTGCGCCTTGAGCCAATCCATAAGCGGCGGTTGCGCCAATCGCACCCGCGCCGCGCACGATCATGTCACGAATTGCGGCCGCTGTTTCCCGATAATCGCGCGTCGCGATGATTTTAAATTCGTGCGGCAGGAGGCGTTGTTCAATCAGGCAAACGTGATTGCGAGGCGCGTCAAAACTGACAGTGCGGAAGGATTGCGGTTTGCCGCGCACGATGACGTTCATGCAGACAGCGTAACGAAAACCGGTGAAAGACCGAAATCAGAAGTTGTGGCCGCCGGTGGAGTCGAATGCCGGGCCAGCGGACGACCAAAGAAAACTAAACGTCTTCTTCTTTGAGCTGCTTGATTTTAGCGCGAATGGCTTTGTAACGCGGATGAGCGCGGAGTTTTTTCAAATCCGAATCTTTGGCCATCCACTTGAAATCGCGATAACCGAGCCGCAACGCTTTTTCCAACGCATCAGCGGCGTCGTCGCAACGATCGAGCAACGAATAGCTGCAAGCGAGATTGTAGAACACGAGCGGGTTGTTCGGTTCGAGTTCGGCGAGGCGTTCGTCCACGCCGAGGCCATCGGAATAGCGCCCGCGTTTGGTGTAGTTGTCGCCGAGAAGTTGCAGCGCTTCGACGTAGGACGGATCGCGCCGAACCAAGCCTTCCATGAACTGAATCTGGATGTCCAGAGCCCGTGATTGCTCACGAGCGGAACGACTTTTTCTGGGACTGCTTTTGGCGGACATACAACGCGGAAAAGTTTTCCGAAAGCCTTCGCGCAAGTCAAGCGGCGCGTCCCCGGCGCGCTGGGAAAGAGCGAAAATTCGCCGTCGGCATCTGTTTCCAGGATTTTCATCGGCATGAAATAACGCTGCTTAAGCACGCATGGCGGATAGGCTGTGGGGGTGACCAGGTTTTTCCCGGTCGGTGGACATTGGACCCGATACGTGGGGCTAATCGTGCGTTGGCGTAAGGAGCGCCAGAGTTGTGCCGCCGAGAATCATCCTAAATTCGCCATTGGCAGAAGGCCGGGAGGTTGATAGAGTCCGCGTCCGCTTTGTGCCGAAGCGGATGAAATTTTAACCGGAAGAAAGTTTATGTCACAGCATCGCAGTCTCCGCGCCGCGTCCACTTTGGGCGGCAAACGTAACGTCCTGAAGCGTTTTGAGCGCATCGAAGTGCTCAAAAAACGCGGGCAATGGAAAGATGGCGACCGGATCACCGGTCTCCGCAAGACCAAGCCTGAAGCTTGATTCGACAGGTGACGAATGACGGGAGGCGGGTGGCAGCACCTGCCTTTTCCTGTCAGGTTACACTTGTCATCCGTCACATTCTTCTGTGGTTCGCCTGCAAAAATTTCTGGCGGAAGCGGGCGTAGCTTCGCGGCGCGCGGCGGAGCAATTCATTCTCGATGGCCGGGTGGCGGTGAACGGTTCTCCCGTCCGGCTGCTCGGTTCGAAAGTTGATCCCGAGCGCGACAAAATCACGGTGGACGGCAAGCCCGTTCGCGTTCAGAAAAAACTCTATCTCGCCCTGCACAAGCCCAAAGGCTGTGTCTGTTCCAAGCAGGACGAACATAATCGCCCGACAGTTTACGATTTATTGCCGAAGGAATGGCAGATTGTGAATTCCGTCGGGCGGCTGGATTATGCCAGCGAAGGATTGCTTTTCCTGACCAATGATGGAGACTTCGCGTTGTGGCTGACGCATCCTCGCTACGGCGTTCGGAAACGATACGTGGTGACGGTGGATGGGAAGGTGGACGAAGCGATTCTGGAGCGATTTACCCGCGGCATTTTTCACGACGGCGAAAAGCTGAAAGCGGAACGTGCCTGGCTGATTTCGGCGACGAAATCCGAAAGTGTGGTGGAACTGGAGTTGGCGGAGGGCAAAAATCGCGAAGTGCGGCGGATGTTTGAATCGCAATCGTTGAATGTGCGTCGGCTCATTCGAACGCAGATTGGAAAAATAAAATTGGGTGAATTGAAAGTCGGACGATGGCGGACATTGACACCGGCGGAGATTAAAACTTTACTTGCCTGACCTATGAAAAAGAACGGATGGACGATTTTGACGGCGATGCTGCTGGCGGTGTCGTTGATCGCGCGCGCGGACGGACCACTCGAACCCGCTGCTGCTCCTGCCAAACCCGCGCCAGCTCCTAAAGCCGCTCCCGCGAGCAAAGCGGAAAAGCCGGTGATTCTCTCGCCCGGCGCGGCTCGCATTGTCGGCAAGAACGTGAATGTCCGTGGCAAAGCCGGTTTCGCCGGCGAAGTCATCGCGAAGTTGCAGGACGGCGACACGGTGAACGTGATCGAACAGGTGATTTTGTCGAAGACGAAAGCCGGTGAGCCGTCGCAGTGGGCTAAAATCAATTTTCCCGCGAACGCGAATGTGTGGGTTCACAGCTCGTATTTGAATCCGGACAAAACCGTGAAGCCGCGTAAGCTGAATGTTCGCACCGGCGCCGGGGAGAATTACAGCGTGGTGGGAACGCTCACTCAGGGCACGGTCGTAAAAGAAATTTCAACCAAAGGTAATTGGACCGAAATCGCTGCGCCAGCAGATGCGTTTGCATATGTTGCAGCGAGCTATGTGCATCAGGATGCCGGCACGGCCACGTTGCCGCAGGTGGTTTCCATTCAGCCGCCCGAAGCGACGCCGACGACGGTTGAGGATTCTCCGGTTATTTCTCCGAACACGACGGATGTGCCTGACGGAATTGTTTTGACCGAACCGACGCCGACGCCGATTGCAGACGCTCTGGATGCTCCCGCGCCGCCGCCAATCATCGAAGAAGTCTGGGTGCCACGCACCGTTTCTCATGAAGGCGTGGTGAAACCGACAATCAGCATTCAAGCGCCGACGAAGTACGGTTTGCACAGCAAGGAAAACGGAAAGTTGATCAACTATTTGCACAGCCCGACCGCTCAACTGGAACTGAGCCGTTACGTGGGCCGCTACATCATTGTCAGCGGTCAGGAAGGTCTTGATGAGCGCTGGTTGAACACGCCGGTGTTGACGATTCAGAAGATTTACGTCGTCGAATAATGTCGGCGGGCAACCTCATTGACGGGCGATTAATCGCGAGTCAGATTCAAAGCGAACTTACGCAGCGGATCGCTGCATTAAAATCTCGCGGCATTCAACCCGGCTTGGCCTTTGTGCGTGTGGGTGAAGATCCGGCGTCGAAGGTTTACGTTGGACGCAAAGAAAAAGCCTGTGCGGATCTGGGAATAGTTTCCGAAACGTACGTTCTACCCGAACAGACTTCCGAAGAGGAATTGCTCGCGCTGTTGGCGAAACTGAATGCGGATGCGCGATTGCACGGGATTCTCGTTCAAGCACCATTGCCGAAACACATCCGGCAGGAAGTGGTTTATGCGACGGTGTTGCCGACCAAAGATGTGGACGGTTTTCATCCGGTGAACGTGGGGAAATTAATGCTTGGTGATGAAACCGGTTTTCAACCCTGCACTCCGGCGGGTGTGCGTGAATTACTGGTCCGCTCGAATGTGAAAACAGATGGCGCGGACGTAGTCATTCTTGGTCGCGGCAACATTGTCGGCAAACCCATGGCCGCCATGTTGTGTCAGAAAGGTCGTCAGGCCAACGCGACGGTGACGATTTGTCATTCCGCCACACGCAACATCAAGGAACATTGCCGACGCGCGGATATAATTGTGGCAGCGATGGGCGTTGCGGAGTTTTTGAAAGCGGACATGGTGAAGTCGGGCGTTGTGGTAATGGATGTAGGCGTGAATCGCATTCCGGATCCAACGAACAAAACCGGAACGAAGCTCGTGGGAGATGTGGCGTTTGCTGAAGTGCAGCCGATCGCCGGAAAAATCACCCCCAACCCCGGCGGCGTCGGCCCGATGACGATTGCGATGTTGATGCAAAACACGGTGCGTGCGGCCGAACTCGCGACCAAGTAATTTTTCAAATAATCAGAACATGACACCCACTCGAATTCTCCCGGACCTGCAATGCTCGCTTTTATGTGAAGAAATTCGCCAGGAAGCGAACGGCAATTTCATTATCATCGGCGTTATCAATTTCATTCGCGTGCCGCAGTTGCCGGTAGTGGCGTTCAAATTGAGCGTATTCAATCGCTGGACGGCGGGAATCGGACAATTCACCGAAAGCGTGCGGCTGATTGGTCCGGATCAAACGACCGTGCTGCGGAAAGGCGAAGTTAAATTTGCGTTGCAGGACGCAGCGTATCATGCCACGAACGTTACGGTGTTCGGGCAGGTGGAATTCAAAACACCGGGAACGTACTTCATCGAGGTGTTGGTGGATGACGTGATGAAGTTGCGTTATCCCGTGCCGGTGATTCTCGCGCCGCCGCAACAGCAACAAGGCGGAGCGAATCCCAAGCCGCCAGAAGCGCCACCGCAGGCATAATCTTTTTCTTTGATTGGTGCCCGTCGGTTATTCGTCCCAGATGCCGATGGAAGCAACTTCTCCCCAGGCCTGGCAGCCGTTAACCCCGCGCGGGGTGGCGGCGTTTGCATCGGCACCGCTGCGGCGATTGCTGTTGGTGCAATTCTGTGTCGCTCTGTTGGCGGCAGCCGCGATCGCGTGGTTGCTCTGTGATGCGTATTTTCCAGTGATTGACAAGGCAATTGCTCAACTACCGGCCGAAGGGGAAATTCGTCGAGGCCAATTGCAATGGCGCGGCACGGTGCCGGCAATTTTGGCAGAGAATCGGTTTCTTGCGCTCAGCGTGGATTTGAATCACTCCGCCCGATTGCGTTCGGTTGCGCATATGCAGATTGAATTCGGGCGGGACGATTTTCGAATGCATTCCCTGTTTGGTTACGCCGCGGCGAAATATCCTCAAGGTTGGATCATCGCGGCGAACCGGCAGGAATTAGAACCGCGTTGGGGCGCATGGCGACCGGCGCTGGTTGTGGGTGCAATGATGGTGGTCGGAATTGGGCTTTTTCTGAGTTGGTTTGGCTTGGCGACGCTCTACGCCGGGCCGGTATGCTTCGCGGCATTTTTTCTCAATCGCGAAATTTCCTGGAGTGGTAGTTGGAAGTTCAGTGCTGCAGCAGTTTTACCGGGAGCGTTGTTGATGGTGGCGGGAATTTGTTTGTACGTTGCAGGACTGACGGATTTGGTCCAAATGAGTTTTATCTTCGCGGCACACTTTCTGGTGGGATGGGTTTATTCAGCGTTGAGCGTGTTTTTTCTTCCGAAGGTGGCTTCCGCCAATCAACGCAGAGGAAATCCTTTTGCAATGAAGGCACGAAAGTGAAGTTCGACCTGAACATGTCGAGAGCCGGCAATTGCTTGAGCGATGCAGGTTGATTATTTTGGGCTCGCGATGTTCCGTACGCCCACATTTCGATGGTTTGTTGCTGCCTGGTGTGGTGTATTGATATGCAGTTGTACTCCGACTGCCCCGGGCACGTTGGACGAAGAAAAGGAGCCGCAGTTTTTGATCGGTCGTAGTCGGGTCAATGCGATGAATTTTCGCGGTGCGATCGAAGCTTTCGAGCAGGCCTTGGAAATGAATCCGCATTCCGGAGCGGCTCATTTTGAATTGGGTTGGCTTTATGCCGAAAAGGAAGCGGATCCGGCGGCAGCGATTTATCATTACCAGAAGTATTTAAAACTGCGTCCCAATGCGAATGACGCGGAGACAATTCGCCAGCATATTTTCCGACTGAAGCAGGAACTGGCGAAAGGAGTTTTGCCCGTTCCCGCTACTCCAGAGCTGCAGCGGCAATTGGAACAATTGGTCGAAGAGAAGCGGCGCTTACAGGAAGAAGTAGATAGTTTGCGTCGCGCATTGGCTCAGGCTCAAGCCAGCGCGTCATCTGTTCGTGCCGACGCATCGGTAGAACGAGCGCCTGCGGTGAGCAGTCGTCCGACCACCGTTCAAAGCACAGTTCGACCAGCAAGCGCAACCACATCAACCGCAACGACTCGAACCTATCGTGTTCAGCCTGGCGATACGCTGGCTTCGATTGCGCGGCGTAATAACATCGGTTTAGAAGCACTCACAGCGGCTAATCCGGGATTGGACCCGCGTCGATTACAGGTCGGGGCAATGTTAAGAATACCGGCTCGATAGCGGGAACCGGGACAATCGTTGGTTACTCTAAAGATAAATGAGTTTTGAGCGTGTTTGAACAGGCGGATGAATTCGGTGTCGATAATGGTTGTCATTGCGAACGAACGGGAAAATGATTTCCACGGCTGTTATAACGCCGAGGGAATTATCACCAAAAAAAGCGGAACATTTGTTTGACACTCTTTGGTCTATTCCGGTAAATCTGAGCGCAAACGTCGTCTCGGGTTTATTAGAACCAAAAAAATCTATGAAAAAAATCGTGGTTTCCGTAGGTCTGGTGGCTGTTGGTGCATCAGCGCTTCAAGCCGTTGAGCGCGGTGCTCTTAATGAGTTGCAGCAGACAAAACCGTGGAGTGTGCAAGCGACAGTGCGCGGATTTTATGATGATAATGTGGCGGCAACTCCCAACGCCACGGAATCTGTCGGCGTTTCGATTTCGCCGTCGGTGGATTATGGTTTTGCTGGAGAACAGACTTCTTTCAATTTGGGTTACGCGTTCACCGCGCGCTATTACGATAAGCAAGATCCTACACGTGCTGACAAATCCGACTACACACACACGTTTGATTTCGATCTGACGCATGCTTTCAGCCCTACGGTTGATTTCTCGCTTTCCGAAGCATTTGTGATTGGTCAAGAGCCTGACTTGATTCGCGACGCGGCTTCATTCCAGCCTGTTGATGGCGACAACATTCGCAACTTTGCTGATTTGGAATTGAATGTGGCGGTTTCTCAGACGCTGGGCCTCAGTTTTGGGTATAACAATGCATTTTACGATTACGACGATTTCGTGAATTCGGTTTTGTATGATCGTATGGAGCAGGATTTACGGCTGGATTCGCGGTGGCGGTTGCAACCGCAAACGGCCTTTGTTGTTGGTTATACATTTTCGTACGTAACCTACAATGAGGATCAGCTTGTTTTTGCAGTTCCGAGTGACTTCCGGGATAGTGTTGGACACCGTGTTTATGTTGGGCTGGATCACGTGTTCACGCCGTCATTGTCTGGATCGGCTCGCGCGGGTGTTCAGTATGCTGATTTCATTAATGATCCAACCGGAGAAGACACTTGGAGTCCTTATGTAACCGCCAGCTTGCGGTATTTGTTGCAGGCGCGAACCTCAGTGGATGTCGGTTTCCAATACAATCGGACTGCAGCCAGTGGTCTGATGGCGGGTGCTGGTTTTATTCGTGATATGGAAAGCGCTTCGCTTTATGCCGCTGTGAAACATGAGTTGGTTGAAAAATTGTTCCTGACCGGCAGTGCGCTGGTGCGTCATTCCACGTATAATGCACCAAATACGATTGTCGATGACGAGTCGTTCCTGCTCTATCAATTGGGCTTGGATCTCTCGTATGAGTTTAGTCGTAACCTTTCAGCGCACATCGGCTACAACTATGATCAGGTGGACGACGACCCGTTGCTCCGGGATTATGAACGCAACCGCGTTTATCTCGGCGTGACTGCCGGTTTCTAAGTCAGTAAGAATATTTCGGACGGGGGCTGGTTCGTAAATACTGGCCCCTATTTTTTTCGTTATGGATCCGCTTAAGCAACCATCGCAACAGGAATCCCGCTTACACTTTCTCGACTATTGGCGGATCATTCGTATCCGAAAAACCGTCATCATTGCGGTCTTCCTGTTGGTCGTTATCACCGCCACGCTGGTCACATTCATCTTGCCGGAACAGTACGCAGCCACCGCCAGCATGAAGGTGGAGCGTGATAAATCCGACATTGAAGAATTGGCGAGCAGCGGGACGCGCTTTAATAACTACGACCCTTACTTTCTCTTTACTGAGGAAAACACGCTTCAGTCGGAAGCCATTTTGACCAACGTCATTGCCATGCTGGACCTCAACAACGAGTGGGGCAAGCGATTCAATGACGGTAAGACCCTCCGTACTGCCGAATCCATGAAGTTGTTGCGGGGGCGTCTAGATATCAAGCAGCGTCGCAATACTACTATTATTGATATTCGCGCTTTCAGTGAAACGGCTGCAGATGCAGCGCGGTTGGCCAATGCTGTGGCAACCGCCTACAAACAGTGGCGTTATGATCGTGGATACCGCTTGGTGACAGCCGGGGTCGATGAATTGGAAAATCAGCTTAAGCAGCAAGACGAGAAACTGGAGGCAGGGCGAAAGGAACTCGCGAGGCTTCGCGAAGAATTACAAATATCAGATATTGATGCGGTAGGCGTGGCTCCGCAGATGTTGACTGAAACCGAGGAGTACAAGCGTCACGTTGCTAGCCGTTTTGATTTGGAACGAACCTACAAGCGCTTAAAAGAACAGTATGATCAACTGAATTCATTGGGCTTAATTGAACTTCGTGAAGTTTTGCCAGGATTCCAACCTGATCCGACGTTAACGGAGCTCATCAATGAACTGAATG
>Ga0065721_10051775_pt1 | contig 13586 bp, 12 predicted proteins | sample Mesricmetagenome_FD_59108 | JGI IMG/M metagenome (GOLD analysis project Ga0065721, IMG submission 59108) | Mesophilic microbial community from rice straw/compost enrichment Sample: eDNA_1 v2 (version 2) | ecosystem: Engineered > Solid waste > Grass > Composting > Bioreactor | place: USA: Davis... | reverse complement strand
CGCCGTGCTGGAGCACGAGGAGATGCTGCCCGCCGTGGCGCAGGGCGCCATCGGCATCGAAATCCGCAGCAACGACGACGCCACCCGCGCGCTGCTCGCCCCGCTGCATTGCCACGACACCGCCGCCCGCGTGACGGCGGAGCGTGGGCTACTGGCCGCCCTCGACGGTTCCTGCCGCACGCCCATCGCCGCGCTGTCCGTTCTGGACGGCGACCGGCTGAGCCTAACGGCCAAGGTGCTGTCCGCCGATGGCCGCCAGGTCTTCCGGGCCGAGCGCAGCGGCTCCCGGGGCGAGGCCGCCGCCATGGGCGCCGACGCGGGTGCGGAGATCAAGGCGGTCCTGCCGCCGAACTTCTTCCAGCCCTGACGGAGCGGCCGCGATGCAACCCGCAAGGGAGCGGCCCCACGTCCTCGTCACCCGCCCGGCGGAGGATGCCGAACCGCTGGCGGCGTGGCTGCGCGCCCGGGGATTCGACGCCTCCATCGAACCGATGCTGGACATCGTCTGGATCGACGGGCCAGCGTTGGACCTGGAAGGCGTACAGGCCCTCCTTTTCACCAGCGCGAACGGCGTACGCGGATACGCCAGACGTACAGAGCGGCGTGACCGTCCGGTCTATGCTGTGGGCGACGCGACCGCGGCGACGTCCCGCGCCGCCGGTTTCGCGCAGGTTGAAAGCGCGTCCGGCGATGTGTACGCCCTGGCCGATCTGGTGCGTGCGCGCTGCACGCCCGATGGCGGGGCGCTACTTCATGTCGCAGGGCGGGCGGTGGCCGGCGATCTGGCAGGAATGCTGACGGAATCCGGTTTTTCCGTCCGGCGTGAGCCGCTGTACGACGCGGTTCCCAGCACCCGCCTGTCCGATCATACGGCCGAACTCCTGCGTACGGGAAAGCTCGACGGTGTGTTGATTTTCTCTCCCCGTACTGCCCGTTCGTTTGTTAGGCTGGTCAGCGAGGCGGGGCTGCTCGACTGCTGTCGTACAGTGGACGCGCTCTGCCTCAGCCCCGCGGTTGCGGAGGCGGCCCGCACGTACAGCGTCCTGGGCGGCGACTTGGGAGTGACGCCGTGGCAGGACGTACGGGTGGCCCCGCGACCGGAGCAGGACTCGCTGCTCGGCCTGCTGCCGGACCTGTCCGGCCGCAAGGGCCGGGCTTGAGCGTATCCGGCTTGGGGGCTGTGGCGTTCGTCGAGAACAACAGCGACCAAGAAGGCACCCCATGACCCCTCGTCCTGGCTCTGATCACGAGGCCGATCCGAACGGTTCCACGCCGTCCGACCACACGCCGGCGTCCGGCGGCCCTGCCGTGGAGCGCATCATCGAACGCTTTGGCGGCATCCGCCCCATGGCGCACAAGCTGGATATCCCCGTGACCACCGTGCAGGGCTGGAAAAAGCGGGGCGCGATCCCGCTGGCCCGCCATGCCGACCTGCGCACCGCCGCGGCCAAGCATGCGATCCAGCTGGACGAGGCCGACCTGGAAGCCGCGACTCCGACGGAGGACCGCACGGTCACGGACGCCGCCGACTCGGTGACGCCGCTGCCGCCGGAAGCCACCACCGTCGCCGCGCCGGAAGGCGTGGAGCCGGCCAAGCCGACAGACACCATTCCGGGCACCATTCCGGGCACCGATCCGGCCATCGTCGCCGGTCCGGCCTCGACCTCCGAGTCGCCGACCTCCGACACTGCATCCCCGGCGGACTACACCAAGCCCGAACCGGCCGCGGTCGAGCCGCCGCCGGCCGAACCGGTTGCCCCGGCCGCCGCCTCGTACGAGGCGCCGCGCGAGTATCCGCGGGAAGAACGCCGCTCCGGCGCCGGCTTTGCCACCGCCGTGTCGCTGATTGCCCTGATCGTCGGCGCCGCCGCCCTGGCGGAGCCCTGGTGGGGGCCGCGCGTTCCGGGCTGGCCCGGCCGCGATGGCGCCGCGCCCCAGCAGGCCGCCGCCCCCGCTCCTCAGGATCCGGCGCTCCGCACCCAGCTTCAGCAGATCGCCGACCGCGTCGGCCGTCTGGAGCAGCGTCCGGCCGCGAGCGCCAACGGCAACGCGGCTGGCGGCGTCGATCCGCAGGTGCTGGAAAACGCCCTGCGCCAGCTGTCCGGCCGCATCGACCAGCTTGACCAGAAGGTCCAGCAGGCCAGCGGCGCCTCCGCCGAGCCGGACCCGCGCGTGAACCAGCTTGCCGAACGGCTCGGCGGCATCGAGCAGCGCGTCGCCGCGGTGGGCAGCAACACGCAGGCCGCCGAGGAACTCCGCAAGGAGGTGGACGGGCTGAAGCAGCAACTCGCCTCGGTCAACCAGACCGTCGCCTCCGTCAATCAGGCGGTCGAGACGCGCCGCGACGCCGCGACCGCCGCCCAGGCGCTGGTGCTGGCCGCCGGCCAGCTCCGCTCCGCGCTCGCCACCGGCCAGCCGTTCCAGCAGGAACTCCAGGCCGTCCGCGCGCTGGGCATCGGCGATGCGCAGGTCACCCAGCCGCTGGACGCCGTGTCGGCTTACGCGGCCAAGGGCGTGCCGACGCAACCGCAGCTGGCCGACCGCTTCCAGGCCCTGTCCTCCGACATCGTCCGCGCCGCCAACCAGGGCGAGGGCGGCGACTGGGTCAATCAGGTCACCGGCAAGATCGCCACGCTGGTCACCGTGCGCCGCCAGGGCGGCGGCGTGGTCGGCGACAGCGCCGACGCCGTGGTGGCCCGCGCCGAGGCGGCCGTGCAGGAAGGCAACCTGGCCAAGGCCGTGGAGGAGTTGTCGGCGCTGAAGGGACCGGCGGCGAACGTCGCCGCGCCGTGGATCGCCGACGCCAAGGCGCGTCTGGCCGCCAACCAGGCCGGCCAGCAGCTGACCGCCCGCGCCATCGGCCTGCTGTCGCAGTCCGCGGGCGGCGCATCGGGCGGCGCGTCGGGCGAGAAGGGGACCGCCCAATGACCCGCGCGATCTGGTTCCTGATCAAGGTCGCGATCGTCGTCGCGATCGCGGTCTGGCTGGCCGACCGGCCGGGCACCGTCAACGTCAACTGGCAGGGCTACGTCGTCGAGACCAGCTTCGGCATCGCCGTGCTGATCGGCGTGGCCGTGCTGGCTTTCGCGGTCTTCGCCTACCGGCTGGTGCGCGGCATCATCCGCGCGCCGCGCAACATCGGCCGCTACAGCCGGCACCGCCGGCGCGAGCGCGGATACCGCGCGCTGACCCGCGGCATGGTGGCCGTCGCCGCCGGCGACGCGACCACCGCCCGCAAGATGGCGCGCAAGGCCGATGGCCTGCTGAACGAGCCGCCGCTGACCATGCTGCTGTCGGCGCAGGCCGCCCAGCTCCAGGGCGACGACCGTGCGGCGAAGGAATACTTCACCGCTATGCTCGATCGGCCGGAGACCGCCTTCCTCGGCCTGCGCGGCCTGCTGACGCAGTCGTTGAAGGCCGGCGACCGGGTGGAAGCGTTGCAACTGGCCCGCCGGGCGCAATCGCTCCAGCCGAACACGCCCTGGCTGCTCGGCACGCTCTATGACCTGGAAGCCCGCGCGGGCGAATGGGCGGCGGCCGAAGGCACGCTGCAGCAGGCTGTGCAGGCCGGCTCCATCAGCGCCGAGGAGGGCCGCCGCCACCGCGCGACCCTGCTGCTGGAGCGCAGCTTCGAGGCGGAACGCCGTGGCCGCAGCGACTCCGCCCTGTCGCACGCCCAGGCGGCGCACGATCTGGCGCCGGGCTTCGTTCCGGCGGCGGTCCGGGTGGCCCGCATGCAGCTGGCCAACGGCAAGCACAAGCAGGCCAACAAGGCCATCGAGCGCACGTGGCGGCTCAGCCCGCATCCGGAGCTGGCCGAGGTCTACCGCGAGGTGATCGCCAACTACGACCCGCTGACCCGCCTGAAGCTGGTCAACCGGCTGCGCAGCGCGGCGCCGAACAGCGTCGAAACGCACATTGCCGTGGCCCTGGCCGCGATCGACGCGCAGCTGTGGGGCGAGGCGCGTGCGAACCTGAACAAGGCGCTGGAGATGCAGCCATCCCGCCGCCTCTACCGCCTGCTGGCGGACCTGGAGCGTTCCGAGCGCCAGGACGAGGACGCGGCCCGCGCCTGGCTGGCCCAGGCGGCGAACGCCCCGGCCGATCCGGCCTGGACCTGCACCGCCTGCAACGCGGTCAGCCCAAACTGGGGCGGCCTGTGTGGCCACTGCGGCGCCTTCGACAGCCTGGAATGGAAGGCCCCGACCATGACCGTGTCGCTGATGGCCCCCGAAGCCGGCCCGGCAATCACGCACCAGCCGGCCGAGCGCCCCATCGGCCCGCCCGTCCCCCAGGCGACATAGCCGTCAAGCCTTTGCGGATGCCTTCGCGAAAGAGCCCCTTTCCGGGATGCCGGAAAGGGGCTTTTTCGTTGGTGAAGCGAGGGTGTGTCCGGTCCTTACGCGGACTTGCCCAGCCGCGTGCCTTCCAGGATGGCGTCGTCGAAGATGGCGCCGGTTCGGCTGCAACCCGTCAGGTCGGCCATGGTCAGGTCGCAGCCCTTCAGGTTCGTCTCGGTCATTGACGCGCCGGCCAGACGCGCCCGCACCAGGGAGGAGCGCATGATCTTGGCGCCCGCGCTGATCAGCAGGGTGCCGAGGTTGGCCTTGTCCAGGCAGCCGTCGATCAGGATGGCGCGGTCGAGCTTGGCGCCGCGCATGTCGGCCCCGCGCAGGTCGGCGGACCGCAGGTCGGCGCCGTCGAACTGCGCGGCCTGGAGTTGCGTGCCCTTCAGCCGGGCGTTGCGCAGCCGGGCGCCGGAGCCCTTGGCAAGCGTCAGCACCTTGCCCGACAGGTCGGCCCCGTCCAGGTTCAGGCCGGACAGGTCAAGCTGCTGCCCCTGCTGGCCGCTGGTGCCCAGCCACAGCAGGTGCTGGCGCAGCAGCTTTTCGATCTCCGCCGGGGTGGGCACCGGCCGGGCTTCCGCCTCCGCCTCCGTATCGTCCGGGTCGGTCTCGATGGGTTTCCGCGGCGCGTTGGCCGCCGCCACCGCCTCATCGTCGGTGCGGATGGCCAGGGAGAGGTTCATCTCCGACACCTTGGCCCCGCTCAGGTTCGCCCCTCGCAGGTCGGCCCCGTTGAGGTCGGCGCCCTGAAGGTCGGCCCCGGAGAAGTTGCAGTCGCGCAGGTCGGTGCGTTGCAGCCGCGCCCCGTTCAGGCGCGAGTTGGTGAAGTCCGCGGCCCGCGCGAAGCTGCCCGACAGCTTGGCCCGCGCCATGTCGGCGTTGGTCAGCTTGGCCGAGGCCATGTCCGCCGGCCCCGGCTCGAACCCGATGACCTTCAACTCGCCCGAGGCGCTGCGGTTCGCCATGCTGCCGTCGCGCAGATCCACCTCCACCATCACGGCGCCGTCCAGCATGGCGCCGCGCACGTTGGCCCCGCGCATGTCGGTGCGGAACAGCCGCGCCCCGGTCATGTCGGCGTTGCGCAGGTCGGCGCCGTAGAGGTCGGCGTGGTCGAGGATGGTGCCCTGAAGCTTGGCATCGCGCAGGATGGCGCCGGACAGGTGGGCGCCGGTCAGGTTGCGGCCGGAGAGATCCAGCCCGGTCAGGTCGAAAAAGGGCAGGTTGGCACGCGCACCGTTCGGCCGCCCTTCCGTGAAGCGGACGTGGCGTTCGCAGACCCGGTCCAGCTGGTCCTGCGTCAGTTTTATCCTGGATTTGAGCGTGCCGTCGTTTGCCATGGCACCCTCAGGCGAACAATGCATCGATGTCGGACTGGGAGATCTCGGTCCCTCCCGACGGCTCCAGCGGCGGGGCGGCGGGCCGCGGGGCGTGCACCGGCTTGGGGGCAGGGGGCGGCGAGGGCGGGGCTGGCGGGTGGTGATCGGCCGGCTCGGCGCGTTCCATCACATGCGGGATCTGGCTGGCCAGCCCGTCGAACAGCGCGTCGATGTCGTCCTGGCTGACCTCCGGTCCGCCGAGCTGTGGGCCGTTCAGCAGATGCGCGTCGGGGCGCGTGTCCCCCATCTTGCGGTGGGACGATCCCGACTCCGGCACCGGTTCCGTCGCGATGCGGTCCACGCCCCAGATCTCGATCATCGTGTTCACGCGCTGCTCGATGTAGCGCAGCGTGTTGACGACCTTGGTGGTGCGCTGGCCAGTGATGTCCTGGAACGAGCAGGCGGTCATGATCTCGATGCACCAGGCCTCTATGGCGTCGACCATCTCCGCCAGGTCCGGGTCGTCGCGCGGGATGCCCTGGGTGATCTCCTGAATCTTCTCCGTGGCGTTCAGGATGTCGGTGGTCGCGCGCTCGGTCGCCGCGACGATCTCGTCCAGTTCGCCGGTGGCCGCCTCGATGCGGTTGGAGCCGGTGTCGGCGGGGCGCAGGGCGGCGATGTCGCTGCGCGTCTCCCGCACCACCTGGGTGATCGCGGTCAGTTCCTGCTGGAGGGCGAGGCCATCGGCCATTCCGCTGCCGGGCGCGCGGGCGACCGCGCTTGGCTCCACACCGCGCAGGCGGTTGATCTGCTGCTCCAGGGCGGCGGTGACGCGGTGCAGGTCGTCCGTCGCGATAACGCGGGTGCGGCGGTCGCGCATGCGCAGGAAGGCACGGCCGCGCGTCGTCTGCGACAGCGCCTCCTCCATTTGAAGATAGTCCTGCTCGGTCAGTTCCAGCAAAGGAACGTCGTTCATGTCCGTCACCGTCGGCGAGACTCCGGTCGCAAAGTCGTCGGTGGAATGCGCGTTGGTCGAAGGTCAGAGGCCACGATACTCCCAGTGTGGCCCTTCGGCAAAGCCGGCGCACGCCGGAGTCGAACTCCTCCGTCGCATTCCCGCCCTAAAAAAAGGCTTAACATCGGGGTGGGCTGTACGCGATGTCGCACCTTTAGCCCGTGGGCGGGTCCATTGGCGGCTTCGTCGACCTCGACCCGGTCCCAGCAGGGGGAGCGGCCATCAGCGCCAGGATCCACAGCGGCGGCGCCCAGAAGAAGGGCGAGGCGGCGACCAGACAGGCCGCCGGCCACAGGCCGGACATCGTCTGGCCGGCGGACGCCATGGCACGCAACGGGCCGATCGGCAGCGCCAGCGGGTCGGCCAGACCGGGAAAACTGCCACCGGGGAAGGCGCCGGGCGCGGTTCCGTGGGCGGGGATGGTCTTTTTCATCATATCGTCTGTTTGCACCTCAGTGGGCGCTGCGAGGTTCGGGGCATCGGCGCTTCGGTCCGCTGCCGCCATCACGTATACTCGCCAACAGGGATGGGACGCAAAAAGCGACTCTTGGGCCGCGGCACCAGGGGGCAGGCGATGCGCGTCCGCTGCGACTTTCATGCGGCAGCTTTCAGACAAGGGCTTGAACGACATGCGGTTTTCTCCCAAATCTGCCGCGCCCGCATGGGCGTCGGTGCAGGGAAGGAGAGTTCGATGAGGAAGACGGTTCGGTTCGCGGCGGCGGCGTGCGTGGCCGGGCTGCTGGGAGTCGGCCTGATGCCGGCGCCGGCACCGGCGGCCTTGCCCGCCGGGATCAGCGGGGCCACGACCATCGCCCCGATGTTGCAGCAGGTGACGCCGGCCGTGGTGAACATCGCCGTGCTGTCGCGCGCCCCGCAGGCGGAGAACCCGCTGCTGCGCGATCCCTTCTTCCGCCGTTTCTTCAACATCCCGGACCAGGAAGCGAAGCCGCAGGTCAGCGCCGGGTCCGGCGTGATCGTGGACGCCCGGCGCGGCTATGTCGTCACCAACGCCCACGTCGTGGAGAACGCGCAGGAGATCGCGGTCACCCTGAAGGACCGCCGCCGGCTGCGCGCCAAGCTGGTGGGGCGTGATGCCGCCACCGACATCGCCCTGCTGAAGATCGAGGCGACCAACCTGACCGCCCTGCCCTGGGGCGACTCGGACCATTTGCAGGTCGGCGACTTCGTGGTCGCCATCGGCAACCCGTTCGGCCTGGGCCAGACGGTGACCTCCGGCATCATCTCGGCGCTGGGGCGCAGCGGGCTGAAGGTGGAGGGGTACGAGGACTTCATCCAGACCGACGCGTCCATCAATCCCGGAAACTCCGGCGGCGCTCTGGTGAACTTCAACGGGGAACTGATCGGCATCAACACCGCCATCATCGGCCCGGCCGGCGGGTCGGTCGGCATCGGTTTCGCCGTGCCGGTCAGCATCGTCAAGTCGGTGATGGAGCAGCTGGTCGAGTATGGCGAGGTGCGGCGCGGCCGGTTGGGCGTGGCGATCCAGGACCTGACGCCGGATCTGGCCGACAGCATGAACCTGACCGGCGATGCCGGCGCCGTGATCGCGAAGGTGGAGCCGAACTCCGCCGCCGACAAGGCGGGCTTCCGCAGCGGCGACGTGGTGGTGGCGGTGGAAGGCCGCGCGGTGCGCAGCGCCACGGATTTCCGCAACCGCATGGGTCTGGTGCGCGTCGGCACGCCGATGCAGGTGACGGTCCTGCGCGGCGGCAACGAGCGCAACCTGACCGTTCGAACGTCGCGATAGGCCCGGATGTACGGACGCCCCCCACCCCCCAAACGGCAAGCCCCGCCGGCCCCCGTGGTCAGCGCGGCCCAGCGCCAGCGCGAGGTCGCCAAGCTGCTGATGCGGCTGGACGCGATGCTGAAGACGTCGGCCGAGCAGGCCGCCGCCGCGCGCGAGCGCGTGTCGGTCGGGGGGATGGGGCGGTACCGCAAGTTCACCCGGAAGGTGCGCGACTTCTTCGCGCTGGCCGCCGTCACCCAGGAACGGCTGGACGCCGCGCCAACGGAGATGGAGGAACTGATCGGCCCGATGACCACCGCGCTGGAACGCCTGCACGCCCGCATGGTGATCCTGTTCGTGGAGGAAAGCGCGGGCTTCTTCGGCACCTTCGCGCGGGTCAAGGCGCTGCCCATCGGCACGCACGAGATGGTTGGGGTGGAACTGCGCGCGCTACTGGAAATCCGCAAGTTCCTGGACGACCCGCTCTACGACGGGGAGCGCGGGCAGGCCCTGCGCACCCAGACCGACCGCATCGCCGGGCTGATGCGCGCGGTCATGGACCGCTGCCCGCCTTTGCCCGATTTCGGCGACGAGCCGAGCATCGGCCCGCGCGGAACCGTCAACAAGCCGATCCGCCCGCCCCGGCGCGCTGCGGCCCCGAATCCGGCGGCCCCGCGGCCGGACCGGCAACTTCCACCGCAGCAGGATCCGCGGCTGGAGGTGCGCTCTCTGAGCTTGGATTCCATGGACGACGAGGATTAATGCGGCTTAGGGATGGAGTCGCCACCAAGACACCAAGGCACCAAAAATTTTCGGTTCTCCGGAATTTCGGGTTGATGATGGCGCTGCAACGCGCCGCGGTCGATGAGGCACGTCAAGGTTGATCGGTCGATGCCGAGGTGAACCTCGAACAGTTGCCTTTCTCCAACAGACCAGCCTTGACGGCGCCGTGGGGCAGAACCGTCAGCCGCCGCGCTTGGAATGATCCAACGTTCTTTTCATCGGCTTGCATTTATTTACGTTTGGCGCCGACTTTTGTGTGCAACTACTGGTGCAGGTGACGAGATAGCTGGTGCGATACGATCGAGGTTGTCATGACCAAACGTTGGCTTGTTACTGGTAGCAGCAGGGGGTTGGGCCGGGCGCTGGTAAGCGCCTTGCTCGAAGCGGGACATGAGGTTGTTGCGACGGCGCGCGACGTCGGACCGCTCGCTGATTTTGCGGAACGGTATGGCGCCCGTGTCGAGCTGTTCCCACTCGACGTGACAGACGCAGCGGCTGCCGAAGCTGCGGTGCAAAAGGCTGTTGACAGCTTTGGGGGCCTGGATGTCCTGGTCAACAACGCCGGGTACGGAAATGTCAATGCTGTAGAAGACACCCCGCTCGAAGACTTTCGCCGGGAAATCGAGGCCAATCTGTTCGGGACGATCATTCTCACGAAGGCCGCCATTCCTGTCATGAGGCGGCAGAGAAGCGGGCATATCTTCAATCTGTCGTCCGTCGGAGGTCGTTTGGGAGCTCCCGGCCGGGCAGCATACTCAGCTGCCAAGTGGGGCGTTGAGGGTTTCTCCGAGGTTCTGGCCAAAGAGATGGCGCTCATCGGAGTCAAAGTAACTATCATCGAGCCCGGCGGTTTCCGCACCGATTTTGCGGGCTCATCGACGAAGATTCAGGAAGGGCGTCCGGAGTATGACGCGGTGGTCGGCGCGGCGGCCAGAATGCAGCGGGAATACAATGGTCGCCAGCCCGGCGACCCTGAGCGCGCCGCAAGCGTCATTTTGGACATCGCCCGATTGCCCGATCCACCTCTGCGGCTGCCACTTGGCAGTGACGCGACCAAGGCTATCCGGCAAGCGGACGAAAAGCGGCTTTCGGAACTGGAGGCGTGGGAGGCCGTGAGCGTCTCGACGGACTTCCCGGCATGATGGAGGCCGGCGCCGCGCCGGGAGCAGGCCGTGTGATCCGGCACCGGCGATCCCAAGGCCAAGCCGGTGCATGAGCGAGCGCGCAGCATCAGCGTCAGCCTGCGCACAGGTCGGCGCCATCCCCTTGGTGTCCTGGTGCCTTCGTGGTGAAAAACTGCGGCCTTTCCCGGCAACTTACGAGGTGCGCCGCGCGGTGACGACCATGCGTCGGCTGTCCACCGTCCAGGGAGTGTTTTCGAAGTCGCCGGCGATGGTCTCGATGGCGAAGCCGGCGGATTCCAGCATCAGTTCCAACTCGAAGCGGAAGATCATGCGCCACGTGAAGGAAAACTCCGTCATGGCGATCTTCCCGTCGGGCAGAAGCTCGTCGTACCAGCCGTGCAGGCGCTGGCGCTGCTGCTCGTCCAGGCGGGAGGCCATCGAGTTCTTGACGTAGCGGTTGCCGGTGCGCGGGTTGCGCAGGGGGATCGACGGAGAGGGCTTGGAGTCGGCGTCCAGCGACAGGGTCAGCGGGTTCATGACGTCCAGTGCCAGCAGGCCGCCCGGCGCCAGATGCGCGGCGGCGGCGGCCAGCGCGCGGCGCTCCGCCGTCAGGTCCGGGATCAGCATCAGGACGTTGAAGGGGATGACCGCAAGGCGGCAGCGGCGCTCCGGCAGGTCCAGCGCCGTGGCGTCCTGCTGCACGACGCGGACGCGGGCTTGGACCTCGGGCGGCTCGTCGGCCAACTTGGCGCGGAGTTGGTCGAGCATGGCGGCGGAGACGTCCACCGCCCAGACCTCGTGCCCGGCGCGGGCCAGCGGGATGGTCAGGCGACCGGTGCCGCAGCCGATTTCCAGCACCGGGCCGCCAGTGGTGTCCGCTTGGTCGCGGTAGAAGGCGACGTCGCCCAGCATGCCGATGCGGGCCAGCGTCGCGGCATCCTCGGCACGCGGCTCCCCGATCTCCAGCGACGGGTAGTCGCCGTCGTAATAGAGGATGCTGGCGTCGGTGGCGGGCACATCGCTGTTCATCGGGCAGAACCCTCGGAAATCCGGGCCGAATCCGGGTCAAGACCCTATACCAGAGCCTCGGAGACGGCTAGTTTGGCGGCCATGATCGTTCTTGGAATCGAAACGAGCTGCGACGAGACGGCGGCGGCCATCGTCACCGACGCGCGGGAGATCCGCGCCGACGTGGTGCTCTCGCAGCTGGACGACCACACGCCCTACGGCGGCGTGGTTCCGGAAATCGCCGCGCGCGCCCATCTGGAGCATCTGGACGGGCTGATCCGCCGCGCTCTGGACGAGGCCGGGCTGGGCCTGGGCGACATCGACGCCGTGGCGGCGACCGGCGGGCCGGGGCTGATCGGCGGCGTCATCGTCGGCGTCATGACCGCCAAGGCCATCGCCGCCGCGCGCAAGCTGCCCTTCGTCGCGGTGAACCACCTGGAAGGCCACGCCCTGACCGCGCGGCTGACCAACGACGTGCCGTTTCCCTACCTGCTGCTGCTGGTGTCCGGCGGGCACTGCCAGCTTCTGGTGGTGGAGGGCGTGGGCCGCTATCAGCGGCTCGGCACCACCATCGACGACGCGGTGGGCGAGGCCTTCGACAAGACGGCGAAGCTGCTCGGCCTGGGCTACCCCGGCGGGCCGCTGGTGGAAAAGGCGGCGGCACGGGCCACCAACCCCGGCCGTTTCGATTTGCCCCGCCCCATGATTGGGCGTCCGGGCTGCGACTTCTCCTTCTCCGGCCTGAAGACCGCCGTGCGGCGGCATGTGGAGGAGTTGGGGACGCCGCTTTCTGCCGACGATCAGGCCGACCTCGCCGCCGCCTTCCAGGCCACGGTGGCGGAGGTGATGGCCGACCGTTGCGCCCGCGCCATCCGCCAGTTCAAGGAGGCGCACCCGCAGGGCGGCGCCCTGGTGGTGGCCGGCGGCGTGGCGGCGAACAAGACGCTGCGCGCCCGCCTGCAAACCCTGGCGGACAAGGAGCGCATGCCCTTCGTGGCGCCGCCGCTGCGGCTGTGCACCGATAACGCGGCCATGATCGCCTGGGCGGGGATCGAGCGCCTGCGCCTGGGTCAGACCGACCCGTTGAACTTCGCGCCGCGCCCGCGCTGGCCGCTCGACCCCACCGCCAAGCCGGCCATCGGCAAGGCCGGGGTGGGGTCGGGGGTGAAGGCGTAGTGCGATCTCGGAACGGGACGAGCATGGCTGACGCTTCTGCCTCCACCTTGATCTTCCGAACGGCGGAACGGCGCGACGTTCCGGAAATCGTCCGGCTGATCGCCGACGACGCGCTGGCCAACGGCGGCGACTCCTATGGCGAGCCGCTGGCCCAGGATTACTGGGACGCCTTCGACCGGATGGCGGCGCAGCCCGGCAACCGGATCGTGCTGGCGGAGCAGGACGGGCGGCTCATCGGTTGCTTCCAGTTCACCGTCGTGCATGGGCTGTCGCGTCGCGGCGCCGCGCGGGCGACCATCGAATCCGTCAAGGTGGCGAGCGACCAGCGCGGGCAGGGCATCGGCAGCGCCATGATGCGACACGCCATCGAACTGGCCCGTACGGAGGGCTGCGCGCTGGTCCAGCTGACCACCCAGACCCGGCGCGCGGATGCCCACCGCTTCTACGAACGGCTGGGCTTCCAGGCGACGCATCTGGGCATGAAGCTGGCTCTGCCGCGGGACGAGTGAGAGCGCCGCTTGCGGGCGCGGTCCGGTCCGCCTAAACAGTCGGCGTTCAATTCGGGAATGGCGGTTTGCCAGCGGGGGCATTCATGGGGGAAACGCGGTACCAGAGCATCGGCGTGATCGGCGGCGGGGCTTGGGGCACGGCGCTGGCCCTGGCGGCCCTGCGCGCGGGGCAACAGACGCTGCTGTGGGCGCGCGAGCCGGCGGTGGTGGCGGCCATGAACAGCGCGCACGAGAACCGCGACTACCTTCCCGGCGTGACGTTGCCCGCCGCCCTGCGGGCGACCGGTGATTGGGCGGAGGTGGCGGGGTGCGACGCGGTGTTGCTGGTCACCCCGGCGCAGCACCTGCGGTCCGCCTGCGGCCAGTTGGCTCCCCACCTACGCGCGGGCGTGCCGGTGGTGATCTGCGCCAAGGGCATCGAACTGGACAGCCACGCCCTGATGAGCGAGGCGGCGGCGGCGGCGCTGCCCGCCGGCACGCCGCTGTCGGTTCTGTCCGGCCCGACCTTCGCGGCGGAGGTGGCGCGCGGCCTGCCGACCGCGGTGACGCTGGCCTGCGCCGA
>Ga0065721_10005739_pt1 | contig 13586 bp, 10 predicted proteins | sample Mesricmetagenome_FD_59108 | JGI IMG/M metagenome (GOLD analysis project Ga0065721, IMG submission 59108) | Mesophilic microbial community from rice straw/compost enrichment Sample: eDNA_1 v2 (version 2) | ecosystem: Engineered > Solid waste > Grass > Composting > Bioreactor | place: USA: Davis... | reverse complement strand
GGAACGCGGTCGCGGTCGGGCACTATTGAAAAACAGCTGAAACTGGGATTGCTAAGCTCGACCATCGAAGCCCAGCGAAACATCTTCCTGGAGGCCAAAGAAGGTGAGCCTACGCGCAAGATTTTCATCGTGCCGGTGACCTTGAACTACCACTTCGTGCTTGAAGCCCCTGACCTGATCGACGACTACCTGTCGGTGAAGGGTCAGGACAAGTATCTGCCGGAGCAGGACAAATACGGAAGCTGGCAGCTTATTCAATTCCTGTTTAAATTTTTCACCAAAGGATCAAATATCTCTGTTTCCATCGGGCCTGGTCTCGATGTACTGGGTAACACTGTCGACGACGAGGGCAACAGCCTCGACTCTGCGGGAAGGATCATCGACCCTCGGGACTACTTCGTAAGCGGCGGAAAGATCACCATAGACAAGCAGCGCGAAGACGAGTATACGCGGATGCTAAGCCAGCGAATCGTTGGGGAATACCACCGTATCAATCGTGTTTTCGCCAGTCACCTGGTAGCTTTCGTTGCTTTTGAAATGTGGCAGCGGAAACACCCCAAACTCGACCTCTTTGGATTGCTACGACTTCCTGAAGAAGGCGAGGAATTACCTTATGAGGAATTCCGCGAAACATGTAAGCGGGTGCGGAAGCAAATTTATCGCCTCAAGAAGGAAGGAAAGGTCAATCATGCGACCCACCTCAAGGGAAAGATCGACCTGGTTATTCGGCATGGTTTGGAAAACGTGGGTATATTTCACCTGCGTCGTCCACTACTGCTGAACAAAGAAGGTAACGTGATCACGAAAGACTTNAATACATTATTCTATTATCACAACCGGCTTACGGGTTATGACCTTGAGAAGTTTATCTGATGATAAACCGATTGGCGTAATTGGCGCCGGAAACTTTGGTAGNGTGGTGGCAAATCTGCTGGCCCGCCACCGCCCTGTTCTGCTGTACGCGCGCGACGAAAAAGTCGTCCAGCGTATTGCTACCACGCGTGAAAATCGCGGCTACGTGATGCATGAGCGCATTACACCGACCAGTGACCTCGCCCGTCTTGCCGAGTCGTGTGACGTGATTTTNCCGATTGTGCCCTCGCAGCATTTCCGGACGATGATGCGGCAGCTCTCGCCNTATCTACACCCGTATCACATACTGATTCACGGAACCAAGGGATTCGACATTACTCTCAATGAAGGCGAAGTGCTGGAGACAGTCACCAAACTCGATCGCAGTCACGTCAAGACAATGAGCGAGGTAATCCGGGAAGAGACGGTCGTAATAAGGGTGGGATGCCTGGCCGGCCCCAACCTCGCGCGCGAACTGGCCGCCAACCAGCCCGGAGCCACCGTAATCGCGAGTCATTTCAATGAGGTGATCAACATCGGCAAAAAACTGCTGCGCAACGACCAGTTTCAGGTTTATGGAAACAACGACCTTGTCGGCGTGGAACTCGCAGGAGTATTGAAGAACATCATCGCCATCGCCGCCGGCGCGCTGAGTGGACTTGGCTACGGCGAGAATGCAAAAGGCCTTCTTATCAGTCGCGGCATGGTCGAAATGGTTTACCTGGGACGCGCCCTCGGAGGCAACACCACTGCGTTTCTCGGTGTAGCCGGGATCGGCGATCTGGTAACTACATGTAACAGTTCACTGAGCCGCAACTTTACTGTCGGGATGCGCCTTGCAAAAGGCGAAACCCTTCAGGAAATTCTCTCCAGCATTGATGAGGTTGCTGAAGGTATCGAAACGGTACGTATAGCAAAAAAATGCGCCGACTACTATAATGTGAAAGCCCCCATTACCAAAATGCTTTATCAGGTACTGTTCAAAGACCTTACAGTACCCGAGGCGTTGCGGTACCTGATGCGCTACCCCCTAAACGTCGATATTGACTTCCTTTGATCAGGGAACAAGAATCTCGCGAACATTTTCCTTTATCCTTCCCGCAAGTTCATCCGTAGGCAGGTCGTTGATATCCCTTCCGAATGGATCTTCGATTTCTTCCGCAATAAGTTCAACGCTGAGCAATACGAATGACACCAGTACAACGGTTGGTATAGTAAAATATCCGAATGTGGAGATAAAACCGAACGGTAGGGTAACTAGATAGATAAAGATAAACTTCTTGATATACATCGAATACGAATAGGGAATTGGTGTATTCTTGATACGTTCACAGGCTCCCATGTAATCAATAAGTTCCTTTATTTCTTTGTCGAGGTTGATGAGTTGATCGCCACTGATTTCATTTCTGCGATAAAGCTCATTGATCTTTTCATAGATCAACGATGCAATCTTATTTGGGCGGTGTTTTACTTTCCTGACGTCCTCCATCGCAAGCATGTCGTGTTCTTCCAGTTCAGAGAACTGTACTCCTTTCCGGAGGTGTTCCTTCGTGGCAAAAATGAAGTTGGGAATCATCGCAGCGAAGAACGTCCGCTCATTCATATAATGCTTGGGCAGGTATGCATTGATCTTCAGCGCGAGATTTCGTGTACTGTTGACCATGCCACCCCACAGCTTTCTCCCCTCCCACCAACGGTCGTAGGCGCTGTTGGTTCGGAATACAAGAAAAAGACCCAACACGATACCGAGAAGTGAGTGGACTACCGAAGTTCCCTGAAACCGCGCAGGGCTGGCGTGCAGATACGACAGTAAGCCGACACATATCAAGGTGGTAAACACGCCCATGAAAATGAGTACAGGGGTGAGTGTTCTGAGTACATGCCGGCTATACGCATGAAAGATAAGTGCAAACCAGGCTTTAGGGTTGTATTTGATCATACAGGAAAATAAGGCGCTAATAAATTGTTTGAGAGAAACATTTCCAAAAGGATATATCTGCAGGAAATGGAAAAAAATCCCTGAAAGGCGTGCAACCTTATGCGTGATTTTTACGTGAATGTTACTATATTGATATCAAAATGATATCAGCCGGATTAGCTTCTAAACCCTTCGCATATGAAAACAACAGCACAAAACATCCCCATTGAAGTCTCAACCAAGGAGAAGGAATACTACCCGATTTCCGGCTATGTGATGCTTTTGGTGGTACTGCTTCTGCTTGCGGGAGGAATAGCACTGCCGATTTATACAGGGCAAAAGCTCTACTTTATACTTATGGGAATCGGAGTCATCCTTACGCCGGGTTTCTTTTTCGTTAATCCCAACGGATCGACGGTGCTGGTACTGTTTGGCGACTACAAAGGCACGGTTAAGCGCAATGGTTTCTATTGGGTAAATCCCTTCTTTTCCAAAAAGGGCATTTCACTGCGCGCACGCAACTTCGATAGCGAAAAGATCAAGGTTAACGACAAAGTGGGCAATCCCATTCAGATTGGCGTCATCCTGGTGTGGCAGGTTCGCGACACATTCAAGGCTGCCTTTGAAGTTGACAACTACGAAAACTTCGTCCGCATCCAGAGTGATGCAGCGGTACGCAGGCTTGCAGGGATGTACCCCTACGACAACTTTGACACAGATTCAGAAGTGACTTTGCGTTCAGGACATGACGAAGTGAATCATGCCNTGGAGGAAAACCTCAAGAATCGNCTGGATATTGCCGGGATTCATGTCATCGAAGCGCGGATCGGATACCTCGCCTATGCCCCCGAGATCGCAAGCGCCATGCTGAGAAGACAACAGGCTACGGCTGTGGTTGCCGCGAGATACAAGATTGTAGAAGGCGCCGTCAGCATGGTGCAAATGGCACTCGATCAGTTGTCGTCTCACCAAATCGTAGACCTTGATGAAGAACGCAGAGCTGCGATGGTGAGCAATCTGATGGTTGTGCTGTGCTCCGACAAAGATGTGAGCCCGGTAGTAAACACTGGAACACTGAACCATTAATGTAATAACCCTTTCTATTGATGAGTGCACGTGAATACTTTTATGAAGCCCAGCAGTTCAGACAGTGGTGGTTCTGGTCAATTATCGGAATCACAACGGTGGGGGTACTGCTTTTCAACGTCACGGCATTTTACAATCAGATCATACTCGGTATTCCTTATGGTGACAAGCCGATGTCGGACACGGGATTGATATTATTCAGCATCCTGGGCCTGGCGCTTACAGTAGGACTTGCTATCGCATTCTACAATGCCAAACTGGAAATCCGTGTCGAACGTTATGGCATCTCCTATCGGTACTTGCCTTTCATAAGAGAGTGGCGTTTCATCGCGAAGGAGAACATTATGAGCTGGAAAGTCGGAAGTTATTTCCCTCCGGGATACGGGATAAAGCTGGGTTTTAGATTTACAACGTATAATGTGTCCGGCATAGCAGGTCTGGAACTTAAGATCGCCAACCGTCGCAATATCCGACTCGGTACGCGCAAGCCGGAAGAATTGAGACGTGCGCTTCAACAAATGACAAATTCAGAGGAACAGTAATGCCGCAGAAAAAACCATTTGTACTCAGACTCGACCCGGAAGTATTGAAGGCGGTTGAAAAATGGGCTGCCGACGAATTCCGCAGCACCAATGGCCAGATCGAATGGATTATTCACAAGGCCTTAAAAGAATCGTCACGTTTGAAAAGTAAAGGAAAATCCGAGTAAATTGTCACCCCAAATCCAATCTGCATGAGAATCTTCAGCTTTGCACATGTCCTCCTGATACTGGTCTTTCTTCTTGCTTATCAGTGCGCCCAGGCTCAGGATTACGCCGTTACCGTTCGAGGTGATACACTTTACGGCGATGTCCGCCTGTTTAATTATGGTTCTGACAAAAAAGTACAGGTACAGCCAGAAGGAAAGAGGAAGGAAATAATCCCCCTTATCCAAACCAGTATGGTTTTTCTGGACGGCGACGTGTATAAGCCCCAGAAGGGTCCCGCAGGATATGCCTACATGAAGGTCATTAAAGAGGGCTTTCTATCACTCTACGCATTTCAACCCAATAACCAGGTCACCTATGACGGTCGGCTTCTTGCAAAACGCGACGGATCTTCCATCGAAGTTCCAAACCTGAGTTTCAAGAAAGCAATGACGCGTTTCCTCCAGGACTGCCCTTCTGTCGTAGCGCGGATTGAGTCGGGGGATCTGGGGCGCAAAGATCTGGATGCTATCATAGATCAATACAACAACTGCAACAAGTCCACGGCTGCAGCTCCTGTAGCGGCGGCCCCTTCGTCTGGTCTGCCAGCAACCCCCAAGCTGGAAGCACTGGAAGCTAAGGTGCGCGAGCAAAATGACCTGCCCGGAAAACAGGATGTGCTCGATATGATTACCGAAATCAGGAACAAGGTCAAGCGTGGCGAAACCGTCCCCAACTTCCTGATTGAAAGTGTCCGGCGCGCACTGAAGGAAACTGAATTGAACAGCGACGTTGAAGAGGCGCTGAAAGAAATCCCTTAATCAGATTCGAAGCGATCCGGCCAGGTCTGCACCGGATCCCAGAAGATATTGCCTTTGTCTACCCTTAACGGGGATGGGACGTTATTTTCATAAATCATACCTGTGCCTAGCCCCTGATGGCGTGTAACGGCATAGTTAGCTGTGAACTGACAGATCGCATTGAGCCCTATGCTGGATTCGAGGGCAGAGGTTATCCACCATCCAATGTTCCGCTCCTCCGCCAGGGAAATCCATTCAGCTGCGCCCTGAAGCCCACCGTGGAGCGTAGGTTTAAGAATGATGAAGGGAGGCTTAATACGATCTAGCAATGCTTCTTTAGCGGACTTTCCTTCCACACCTATCAGCTCTTCATCCAGTGCAATGGGAATTGGCGAGACCCGACATAATTCCTCCATAGCTTTCTGACCTGGCTTCACGGGTTGCTCAATCGAATCAATATCGAGTTTTGAGAGTCGCAGCAATTTCGCCAAAGCATCTTCAGGGCGTAAAGCTCCGTTTGCATCAAGTCGTATGATAAGGTTCTCTCTGAAGTATCTTTTCCGGATATACTCAATGACTTCGTACTCACGATCAAAGTCAAGACCGCCAACCTTCAGTTTGATACACCGAAAGCCCTGGCTTACCTTGTCGTTAATCTGGCGCATCATAAAATCAACGTCACCCATCCAGATCAGTCCGTTGATTGGAAGCTGTTTACCACGAACAAAGTCGTTGTCGAATACAATACGCTTTCCGCCGTTCTGTAAATCAAGGAATGCCGTTTCGAGAGCAAACAGAATACTGGGAAATCCTGAAGGAACGATGGCCGAGATTTCTTCAAGCGTTCGGATTTCCTTCTCGTTAATGGTGTTAACGACCGAGGCCACCACCTGTTCAAGCGCTGGTACTGCATCAACACTGAGGCCGGGCAGTGGGCCACATTCACCGACACCAAAGTGATCTGTGTTGTCGTCGTGTGCCAGTTTGATAAACCAGGATATTTTATCAGCCATCGCGCCACGTGACGTCCGCGCCTTGAAACTGAACTGAAACTTCCGCGAAAAATATGACGCACGCATATGCAATCAGACTAATCCCATTGTAGTGAACCAGGAGATGGATTCAAATTACGCCGAGTTTCCGAAAAATTGAATGCCATTTAAGAAATATTCAGCTATTGTTTAGTTTTGGCTGCAGCATTATGGACGAAACACTGGACATCCGGGATTACGAATACCCACTTCCTCCGGAACGAATAGCACTATTCCCTCTGGAGGAACGCGACCAGTCCAAATTGCTGGTCTATCGCAAAGGCGAGGTTCACCACCAGTCGTTCCGCGATCTCGCATCGTGGATACCAGAAAATGCCATTCTTGTCTTCAACAACACCCGCGTCATTCAGGCACGGATGCGGTTTCAAAAGGAAAGCGGGGCCGTCATCGAGGTATTCCTGCTCAATCCCGTTGAACCATCGCCCCTGCTCCTTCAGTCCATGCAAGCCACTGGATCATGTACGTGGAAATGCACCATCGGGAATTTAAAACGATGGAAAGACGGGACGCAACTCGTACAACAGGCAGGCAACGTAACGCTATACGCAACACTGGCTGACCGGCAAAAGGGTGAAGTACGTTTTTCATGGGATGGTGATATCACCTTTGCAGAAGTCATTTCACGCGCCGGCAATACACCGCTTCCACCCTATTTGAAACGCGAGCCGAATGAAGCAGACCGCGAACGGTATCAGACGATTTATTCGAAAAGTGAGGGTGCCGTTGCAGCGCCGACGGCAGGTCTGCATTTTACAGATCGTGTATTCTCATCGTTGGATGCAAAAAACATCAGTCGTGACTTCCTTACCCTTCACGTCAGTGCAGGGACCTTTCAACCAGTGAAAGAGCAAAACGCCTTGCGACACGTGATGCACAGGGAGCAAATCATTGTCACTGCAGACAATATCCGGAATCTGCTGCAACGTAAAGGCCCCGTGATTCCGGTAGGAACAACGTCGATGCGTACCCTGGAAAGCTTGTATTGGTTTGGCGTTAAACTCAAACAGAACGCTGAAGCAGATTTTGAGATCTCACAAGACGACGCCTATATGCTTAAGGGCGATCTCACTAGAAATGCTGCGCTTTCGCTGGTATTGAAACGCATGGAGCACCTCAGGATGGACACCATCGCAGGAGATACGGCGATCTTCATCCGGCCAGGATATCAATTCCGGGTCTGTGATGCGCTGATCACCAACTTCCATCAACCCGGGTCCACGCTCATCCTGCTCGTCGCAGCGTTCATCGGCGAAGACTGGCGAAAAGTTTACGACTCAGCCCTTAACAACGCGTATCGCTTTCTTAGCTACGGCGACAGCTCACTCCTGATCCCATAAAAAAAAGCTGCTCCAGGGCAGCTTTTTTTATGATAGTATTGTGTCGATTTATTGACGCGTTCCCGGCGCGTTCAGGTCGACGATACGCACTTCTACGCGACGACCTTCTTCTTTGCTTTGCGACGACTCTTTCGACACACCATAACCTTTAGCAACGATTCTCCTACGAACAATTCCCTTATGGTTGAAGTAATCAAGGATAGCAATTGCACGCTTATTCGAAAGGTCGCGGTTCATTTCTTCGGAACCCTCCGCGGAAGCAAAGCCCGAAATCTCCACTCCGAGGTCCGGATTCTTCATTAGCTCTTTCAGTATTGCATCCAACTGAGAACTGTAAGTAGGTTTGAGGTCGCTTTTTCCAGCATCAAAATATACTTTCAGGTTCCGAGCAAGCACCTCCTGATCAACGATTGTCTTGCGGTTCGCCTGTTCACGCTGCTTTTTCGCTTCCTCATGAACGGTAAATGTGGGCAATGAGAAGATTGTCTTACCGTCTACCACCTTCTGTTCAAACTTGCTCTCGTCGCTTTCGTCGTAATAGTAAACGCGGGTTGCAGTCTCGATATTCTTATTCTCATCTTCATTGAAGTTCACGTCTTCAATGGGTTGCGACATTTGAACCAGCTCAACGAGGTAATCGATACCATCGGCGTCCTGCGCGGACATCAGATCCAGCATCATATCATAAACGTCAACGTTACCCGAATGAACCAGCTTCGCCTCATGTGTTTTTCGCAGATTCGATTTCACATCCTGATCAGTATCATAGAAGGCGTTCTTAACCTGCACTTCCTGACCAACGACAACATCAAACTGTTTGATCGTTTTAAGGTTGATCATCTGATACAATTCATAGAAGTACGACTGATTCGGAATATTGATATTCAGCGTATACGGCAGGAATCCTTCTGACTCAATGATCATGTCATAGTTTTTAGCCGGCGGAAGAATTACCAGGTAGTTACCGGTAACCGGATCAGGATTGTAAACGAAGTCGAGTTTTTTATCGGTCTCGTTATCGATTAAGTACATTCTTGTCGGTATCGGTTTGCCCGTCTCGGCATTGAGAATTTTTCCTTTGATCATCGTGAGCGGAATATTCGCCGACTCGGCAGGCATATCGAGATAGTAAATATCCTGACCTCCCATACCGCCTTTTCTGTCGGAAGAGAAATACGCACGGGTACCATCCGCGATCAATGTGAAGTAGTTATCATTTGCCGTTGTATTCACAGGATACCCCATGTTTTCGGGTGTCGACCATTTATCTCCAACAAGTTTTGTCATGAAGATATCCCTTCCGCCCATTGAATTATGGCCATCGGAAGTAAAGAAGAGTGTCTTCTGGTCAGGGTGAATAAAAGGTGCATCTTCATTCGCCTTGGTATTGATACCAGGGCCGAGGTTGACGGGTGCACTCCAGGAACCATTGGGTTGGAGTACCGTCTTGTAGATATCGAGGCCACCATAACCATTCAGTCTGTCACTGGCAAAGTAGATAGTCTTTCCGTCCGGCGTGATCGATGCAGTTGACTCGAGATATTTTGGTGTATTGATATTCGGAGTTAACAACGAAGGCTTTGACCAGTCTGTGCCTGATTTGGTGATCTGAAACAATCCACCAGGATCAGTCGAACCGCCCATGAAGATGATCATTTTTTGCCCATCTGCAGAAATTCCGGCCGTACCAACATTATAATCGTGCGCAATAGGTATAACCTTGGGTTCAGACCAGGACCCATTAACATTATATGAGATATAAATCTCTTCAATAAATTTATCTCCGGTTCTGGTCTTTCCATTGTTGGGACGGAGTGCTGTAAATGCCATTACGCTCTCGTCAGCCGACACAACAGGGTTATATTCCGTGTATTCTGTGTTGACAATAGAATTAAAGTGATTGACCTTGAAGTTTCGCGGGACTGACATAAAGGACATGGCGTTGTAACACGTTTTCAATGCCTGATCAGCGAGTTCGACTGCTTTCTTATCCGCTTTAACAAGTTCCCTGTACTTATTCAAGGCTTCAATAGCCTTGGGGAGGTCTTCATTGCGGGCATGTAAGAGTCCGAGGTCATAGTGCAGACTTACGGGCAGGTCTTTACCGTTATTGGCAGCATATTCATAGTAAGGAATTGCCTTAAGATGTTGATTTACATCCATTGCGCGGTGATAACATACACCGGCCTTGTAATGCACCGACGGGTCTTTATCGCCCGATTCAATGGCTTCAAGAAATTTAGGCAGCGCTGCGTCGTAGGCTTTTATCCCAAAAAGTCGTTCTGCTTCATTACGTGCTTTGCTTCCCTGACCGTAGAGAGTACTATTGGAAATGAGAAACATCACCAGTAGGTAACTGAACTTCTTTACCATAGCAAAAAATTTAAATCTCAATATTAGGAAGAACGCAATGCTATAAAGTTGCGAAGTTCGACATGAACCTTACAATGTGATTAAACATTCTTCAATGCAAACGTTTAGGTTGTAAGAGACATGCATCAACCGATGAAGTCTATCACTGGAATTTGGCTTATTGACCGAAAAAACTACGTCAGGTAGGAAAATAATTGCTGAATATCGACTTTTAATATTTTCGCCAGACCCTGCATGAACGAAAAACTACTCTTATTACTTAAAGTTAAGCCGAATGAAAGCCGAAGGGTCATCCTTCTGCTTATCATGAGCTTCTTTATGGGAGTATTCGTTGCAACGTTTTCAGTGGCGGCGCAATCCCTGTTCCTGCAGACATTCGACGAAACTACGGACCTTCCGATAGCGCTGTTGTTTTCGGGCGTCTTCGGTCTGCTTGCAACCCTTCTCTATAACTTCCTGCAAAACCGTATACCTTTTCCGCTCCTGGCTGCACTTAGCCTGACCGTTATTTCCGGGCTCACGGCACTGATTGAATTTGGAGAGAAGTTTGTCAGCGACCCGGGTGACGTGTATTTCTTCGGATTCACAGCCATCATCCCCTTTTCCTATATCACACTACTCATCTTTTGGGGAACATTCGGAAGGCTTTTCAACGTAAGACAATCACGCAGACTACTGGGGTCAGTAGACCAGGGTGCGATGATCGCATCGTTTATCGCCTTCTTCCTGATTCCACAATTCCTTGAGCTGAACTGGACGTCTACCGCAAGCCTCTTTACAGTAAGTCTTGTTGCAATACTTATATTCCTTGTCCTCTTTATTTACCTATCAAGTCAACATCTGAACGAGGGCAGGTCATTTGCAAAGGAAAGACTGATGAACAGGAAGGTTCCTTTCGCAGATTTCTTCCGCAATAAGTATCTTCTGTTTATGTCGCTGCTTATCATCGTTTCGATGATTGCAACAAACTTTGTGGAGTTCTCATTTTTGAACGTTGCAACACTTTACAACGAAGGCAAAGGTGAAGACAACCTCGCACGTTTTCTGGCATACTTCGAAATGACCATCGTTATCTTCGCGTTCCTTTTCGACACCATCGCCCAGGATCGGATCATCAAGGAATACGGAATGCGCATTTCACTCCTGATCAACCCTATTCTGATTGGATTCTTCACAGTATGTGCATTGATTCTCGGTTCACTATTTGGATACACTCCGCAGGATGACCTATTTATAATATTCTTTATCATCATCGCAATCAGTCGTCTCTTCCTCTCCACGTTGAAGGAAACGATAGACGAGACTACGCTGCGGTTATACCTCCTTCCTATTGAAAGCAATATCAGAATAGACATTCAAACAAAAATTACGGGTACTGTTACTGCTTTTGCAAGTCTGCTCGCGGGGGGGCTTATCTATCTTATTACCCAGGTTGAATGGTTCGGTCTGTTGGCTATCACCGGATTTACGATACCTCTGATTGCAGCGTGGTACATCTTGACGAACCGGATGCACCACAGTTACAAGGACACTCTGCAAACCACACTGCAACGTTCTAAACAAAAAACCGGTAATGAACAAAAGGTTGAATTTTCAGTAGGGACGCTGCTCGATCGCGAAAGCCAAGGTTCGATCGAAGAAAAGGTCATCTATTCGCTGAAGCTGATGGAGAAGCTTGAACCTGCGATGTATGAGAATTCGCTTGTTCGCCTCGCATCAGGGACAAGTCCGAAGATACACGCATTTGTTCATGAGAAACTGCGCGAGTTGGGTCTTCAGGNTCCCGACAGAAAGGAGATGCGNACACTCGCGGAGAATGCAGTGAATGCCAGCCTTGAAAGTGACCTGCTTTCTATTCCAGTCGAAAAGNTTCTTAAACTGAGCAAATCGCCAAAACGAAGCGACCGTACCCTGGCTGCAAAAATGCTTCGCACGCTGATCGGGCCGAAGACAATATTCATATTACTCGAATTGCTTCGCGATGTGGACCCAATCGTGCGCATTGAAGCATTACGCACGGCGAGAAAGGTAAATCGCCCGGAAACCTGGCCAATACTCATCGAGTTGCTTGCGTCGCCAACGTTCAGCCATCTCGCTGCCGCAGCATTGACCGATGCGGGCGAACCAATTCTGAATACACTCGAAGCAGCGTTTCATAAGTCAGGTCAGTCCGACATCGTAATGCTTCGCATCGTTCAGATCATGGGGAAAATCGGTGGCCGGCTTGCACACCAACTGCTGTGGAAAAAAGCGGATTTTCCCGACAAACGTATCGTAAAGCAAATTATCTATAGCCTTCGATTCATTAACTACCAGGCCGAGGGTAAGGAGCGCCGCGACATTGTCAACATCCTCGATTCCGAGATGAGCAAGACCATCTGGAATCTCGCCGCGATTCATGAACTTCCGGACTCGCCGGAATTCAAATTCCTCAGAGAAGCGCTTGACGAAGAAGTCCGCGACAACTACAAGCAGATATTTATGCTGCTGTCGCTGATTTATGATCCACGAAACGTCGATCTGGTCCGGGAGAACCTTGAAAGCGGTGATCCCGAAAACATCGCGTTTGCGCTGGAACTTATAGACCTTTTCCTTGACCCGGAGCTGAAGCCGAAGCTGATCCCGCTTCTCGATGAATCTCCAACGCCNCAAAAGCTTAAGGAACTTCAATTCTATTATCCCCGCGAAGCCTACACGCCGATTCAGGTGATTAACTACATCCTNAATCGCGACTACAACTACAACAACCGTTGGACGAANGCNTGTGCTATCCACGCGTCGGCATTTCTGCACGATTTNCGNATCAGCAGAGGTCTTGCCGCNCACCTTTTCAACAAAGANAAACTCCTGCAGGAGACTGCCGCATGGGTAATTTNCAATAAAGACAAGGCGTACTATTCCCGGTTAACGGAACGCCTGCCAAAGAAGGACAAATTGTTTCTGGATTCATCGATTGAAAACAATCAATTACTTGACGGACTCAACGATGGGTTTTTCCTTTTCATCGAGATGGTCATGTTTGTCAAGCAGTTGCCGTTGTTCCAAAATATCAATGGCGTCCTTGTAGCCGACCTTGCAGATAAAATTATACCACTGGATCTGGCTGTGGGTGGTCATCTAAACCTTGATGCAGGGGAAGCGGATGAACCGTTGCTGATCGTGGCTCATGGTCACGTTCACCTGAGGGATTCAGGAAGAACCGTAATTACGTTAAAAAGCGGTGGCGTACATGGCGAAATTTTTACGAATGCTCCTGTCGAACGAGTGTCTGAAATAGACGCTCTTGAACGATCCGTGGTGTTCCGGATCAATCTGACTGACCTGTACTTCGTGTTGGCTCACAATCACGAATTGGTCCAGGGATTGATCGAAAATATAATGGCAACAGAAGAGCGTGTTGAGGTGAGGTTGTAGTTTGCCCGTAAGTGAAAGGATATAAACAGGGTTAATGCCCGGTAATAAATAAATAACCTAACATGCAA